>Ga0209039_10000069_pt1 | contig 84243 bp, 63 predicted proteins | sample BogFormECP12_OM1_FD_188238 | JGI IMG/M metagenome (GOLD analysis project Ga0209039, IMG submission 188238) | Bog forest soil microbial communities from Calvert Island, British Columbia, Canada - ECP12_OM1 (SPAdes) (version 2) | ecosystem: Environmental > Aquatic > Freshwater > Wetlands > Bog ... | reverse complement strand
TCGGGATCATGTCCCTGGCCGGTGGCCGACCACGGAGTCATGCCGAGCGGCGTCTCTGCCGCCTTGTCCGGTTCCACGACTACCTGCGTCGGCTTGGATTTTTCTGCCTGCATCGTTTTCAGGTTGCCGGACGCGATCTGCAGCGCGTAGAGCAGCAGTCCGGCGTCCTTGCGCTCGATTCTCCGGGCCAGCATCAGTTGCACCACTTGCCGGATCACAGCTTGAATCGAATGCGCGTCCTCGAACACCGGCAGCACAATTGACGCATCGGAATATCGTTCTCCGTCGATGTAAAGTTCCACTTCCTGGGGCTGGTTCTGCTCGTGGTAGAAACACCGTTCCTTGCCCTTGAGTGCCGGAGATCCGCACTGCGTGCCATTGGTTTTGACGTGCCGGCAACGCCGGATTTCAATTGGATAACTCGTCATAACTCCCATCCTTGACCATAAAATAAAAACGCGGCCCGCAGGCCGCGCTGATTCTTTTCTTCTCTCTATATTTATTATCTCAAATTCAGAGCCCTGTACCGCCACTTTTGCGGGAAATATATCTTGTGTGAATTGAGCAACCTAGGCCGAAAATGGGCGGTTTAGCCTCTTGACAAGATTTTTCCCGCCGATCAAGTCGCTAACTCGCACATTCTAAAATACATTACGCCTAAGTCCTTTAGAATCAAAGACCGCTCTAGAAACTCCCCCCTAAGTAATTGATTCCAAAAGACCGGGAGAGCAGGGGTGGCAGCTTGTTCTAGCTGTGGCGCGCCACGTACAGTAGCAGGCCGAAGATCACGATCGGAATCAGGGCGAGCAGCGCGTAGAGGAGTGCCTTTTTCGCCCACGGAGTTCGGCGATCCTTCCAGTTGCGGAATTCCGGGCGGTCGGTGACTCCGACCTGCTCGGGATGCTCGAGATCGCGGGCAAAATCGCGGGCACTGGCATAGCGATTCTTGGGATCGCGCTCCAGGGCGCGATAGACGATCTCCTGTAATTGCGGCGTGATGGTGGGATCGACTTCGCGGGGCGGGACGGGGTTGTTGAGCAGGCGGTCGTTCATGATGAGGAAGGGATTGGCGCCGGAAAAGGGCACTTTGCCGGTCAGCATCTCGTAGAACATGACGCCCAGCGCATAGAGGTCGCTGCGGGCATCGCCGCGCTGGCCTTTGACCTGCTCGGGAGAAATGTAGTCGGGCGTGCCCATGGTGGGAGAGAACTTGGCGAAGGTGATGCGGCGGGCGCCGGCGTTGCCGGCGATGCCGAAGTCGATAAGCTTGATGTTGTCGCGTTCGTCGACCATCACGTTTTCGGGCTTCAGGTCGCGATGCACGACGCCGCGCGAGTGAATGTAGTCGAGCGCATCGAGAATGCGCAGCGCGATGCGGATGGCGCGCTCCGGCGGCAGCTTCGGCTGTTCGCCGAGGATCTTCCTGAGCAGCCGTCCCTCGACCCACTCCATGACAATATAGACTTGGCTGCGGTCTTCATCGGAGAAGACCTTCATGACGCCGGGATGGTCCATCAGCTTGCCGATTTCTTCCTCGCGGCGGAAACGATCGAACAGAGCGGGGTCGCTCTCGACTTCAAGATGCGGGATCTTGATGCCGACGTGCCGGCCGTTGTTGAGATCGGTGGCGCGGTAGATGGAGGCCATGCCGCTGCGGGCAACGAGGGCTTCGATGCGATAGTGATCCAGTTGGTCGCCGGCGTGGACAGTCATCGTGAGTGGATCTGCGTCAAATGTGCTCGGCAAGCGGTGAAACCCCAATCGAGCTGATACGCCACTATCATGTCAGAACTTTCGTAAAAAAGGCGTAAGGACAGCGGGTGATCAAAGATTCGTCTCAACTCTAATTTTGTCATCCCGAGCGAAGCGAGGGATCTGCATCCTAGCGGCGAACTGCAGATCCCTCGCTTCGCTCGGGATGACAATTCATAATCGAGATGACAATTCATGAAAGGCGTCGCTCGTGCACTGCTCCCCGACTTTCACCGCGGCTCCTAGCGTAGCTTATAAGGACGGCCGCGGTACATCCCCATGCGCTCGACGCGGCGGATTCGAATGAGCTGCAAACTGACGTTATCGCTGCCGTCCTGTTCGTTGGCGCGGTCGAGGAGTTCCTGGGCGGCGACCGCGAGATCGCGGTGGCGGCGCGTGGCCTCGGCCATTTCGGCAGGGCTGACCGCGCCGTGCAGGCCGTCGGAGCAGAGCAGCAGCACATCGCCCGCCAAGAGTTGGACCTCATCCACCTCGACGTTGACGAAGAGGTTCATCCCGAGAGAGCGGCTGAGAACATGGCGGGTGGAAGCCTTGGCGGCCTCTTCGGCGGAAAGCAGGCCGAGGCGCGCCTGGTCGGCGGCGACGGTGTGATCGCGGGTGAGGGGCTTGGCATCGCCGGTGCGAATCAGATAGCAACGAGAATCGCCGACGTGAGCCACCGTGGCGCGATCGAAGCGCAGCGCGCAGACGACGATGGTGGAAGCCATCCCGGCGCCGGAGCGCCCGGAGAGCGCCTCGGATTCGCAGACGCGCGCGTTGGCGGATTGCACGATCTCAGTGACCACATCCTTATGCGAGACTCCCTCCTTCGCGCGGCGGAATCCGGCGAGCGCTTCCTGCACCGCGGCCCGCGAAGCCACTTCGCCCTGGCGTTGGCCGCCGACGCCGTCGGCCAGAGCGAAGAGCCATCCGTGCGAGCGGGCTTGCGCGGGAGAGCCGGGAACCACGTGGCCAAGATAGTCCTCATTGCGCGTGCGCACGCGGCCGGGATCGGAGAGCTCGGAGAATTCAAGGTCTAACATGTAAAGTTGTGTTGAACAACAACTGCCTGCGCTTCGGTGCTGCCCGGTTTCGGAATGAGAATATCTTACCGAAAGATTGTGTTCACAAAACTGCTTCTCAATCGATTCTTCCCGACATGCGGACGCCTGGCAACCTTGCGGCTGCCAGGCGTCGGACATTTGTGGAGAGCCGGGCGTCCCCGCCCGGCCGGACCCTTCGACTGCGCTCAGGGCCGGCTCGCGAGACGCCCGTCCCTCCACCGGCGAGATGCACCAGGTCAGGCGGTCGTCACTCGGTCGCTGGCCAGGGTCGTGCGCCCCGAAGACTTGCTGGCTCGGACGAAGTAAATCCCGCCATAGATGGCCCAGACCAAAGCAACGCCTAGAGCCAACAGCGGCTCCATCTTGGTACCGTACCCCATGAAAGGACCGACCACATAGAAAACCATGCAGGCCAGGTTGGCGAGCAATCCAAAGATGGGGATCGCGAGATGGCGCACAACCTTGAACTGCGGGTGATTGTGGTAGCAGACGATGCAGGTCAGACAACTTAGCATGTACAGCAAGAAGGTGCCGAAGTTCGAGGCCAGAGTCATGGTCAGAAACGAGTTCGGCAGAGCAGCCATCTTGTCGTGAGTCAAGTATCCGACGCTGGAGAAGAAGCCGTACGGCAACGCCTGAATGGCGGAATCCGCCGGGGCGGCGCCGTCGCCGAAGAACATGACAACGGTGATGCACCCAACCACCGCGGAAATCGTCGCCAGCGTCCAGATGGCGCGGTGTGGAGTGAGATTCCTGGAGTGCAGTGCACCCATGGAATCCGGCAATTCTTTGTCTTTGCCCATGGCGTAAGTGACACGGGCTCCGGTATTGATGCAGGAAAGCGTAGTGCCGATTAGAGCTAGAAACACAGTCGCGGCTTCCACCAGCATGAAGATTCGTCCGCGTCCAGCACCGAACAAGGCGTCCCCCACGATGGTCATCAGATCCCCAATGGGCGCGGCCGAACCGGCTGCAGTCTGCATGGTGTACCCGCTGTTGAGGACATAGCAGGTGGCAAAATACTCGAACAAGTAACAGAAGCAGCCCTGCACTAGCAGGGACGTGATGACTGCGATGGGCACGTCGCGTTTGGCGTTCCTGGCTTCACCACCCATGGAGGTGACCGATTCGAATCCGACCAGAATCAGGATGGCAATGGTGGCTTGCACAAACATCCAGCCAAAGCTATGCATCTGAATCACGGAACGGGCCGAAGGATGGGAAACGAAAGCACCGCTGGAGTCTTTTTCCGGATAGCTGATGTGAAACGGAACGGGTTTGCCGGAAGCATCCAACTTGGGCTGAGGCACACCGTTGGCGTCGCGAGTAATGACGTCGGTGGCTTGGCCATTCACCGTCTGCGAGGTGGTAGCGAACTCATAGGTGTAGGCGGCGCTGGTTTGCGCGTCAAACTGGAAAGCTACGCTGCCCGGCGGATGGTTCACGCGGTAACCCAGAGCGACGACGGTGAACACCAGCAGAGCGCTGATCTGAATAACGTTGATGGCAATGTTCACCGAGGTCGAACTACTGACACCGCGATGGGCGATATAGGACACGCCAAACGCGAACACGATGGCGACCAGCATCATAAACATGGGGCCGGGATTGGAGGCGCTCATAAAATTTGGCCACAGCGTCCCCACCAAATAGCCGGAGATGACCCCGATGACGCCCACCATCACTCCGGGATAGATCCAGTAATAGAGATGTGCGCCCCAGCCGACGACGAACTTGGCAAGGCGGGCATAGGGCCAAGCCGTTTCGTGATTGAGGAACGATTGTTCGGCAAAGTAATAGGAGCTGCCGGTTCCGGGATAGAGTTTGGCCATTTCCGCGTAACAGACAGCGGTGGCCAAGCACAAGGCGGTCGCGAACAGAATGCCCATCCACATCGAGGGCGCGGTCGCGCCCGCGGCGGCTTGCCCGGCAAAGGTCAGCCAAAGGAAGGCGCCCGGGGCAATCAGCGCCATGGCATTCATGGTCAGGCCGGTGAGGCCTACGGTTTGTTTCATTTCCGGAGCGGGAGCGTTCTCGGCCATTGGTGTTCTCCTGTTTGTGGTCTTTGACACTGATTCTGAAACAATCTTTCTCCCTGGTGCACGCAATGGATGACCGTGCGCTTCCGCTGCCAGCACGTTGACCTTAGCGGTCTTAGAAGCGCGCGTCCAACGCATATTTCTTCTGTTACGGAGAAGCGTTTCCGCTAATAACAGTGATTTATGGGGAATATAAATCTGACTTATCCGGTGTGAGCGTTTGGCCGGTTCAAGCCCAGTATTATCGCTGGGCGGGACAGATGGCGCGGCGGACGCACAGCATGCGAATTGCGGATGCGCGCCAATCCAGATACAACGGATTCAAATTTTTGCTGGGCTGCCTGTTGGCGCAGTTGCTCCCAGCGCGGTACCCTGTTGCCCGGCGCTTCACGCAAGAAATACCACGGGCTTGGCCCGGCCGACAAGGAGATGCATGTCCACAGAACTGAGAAATTTTCTCGCGATCCCGTACGACGAACTTGAACAGTTGAATCTGAAAGCTAAAGAACAGCGGACGAACCGCGTTGCCCTGCACAAAATTCAGGAAGAACGCCTGAAATATCTGACCGATGAGAAGCGCATCAAGGCCCTGACAGTACTGTTCAGCGATTTGGAAGGGCGACTTCACATGCTGGACTACGACAAGAAGTTTCTGCTGAAGAGCTGGGACAACCTGACATTCGATGGCTCGTCGATTCGGGGCTTTACCGCGCAACGAGAGAGCGATTTGCGTCTCGGTATCGACTGGAGTGCGTTCTATTGGGCGCCGGCGGACATCTTCGGTCCGGGCAAAGTGCTGGTGTTCGGCGACGTCATTGACAAGGGCGGAGAGCCATACGCGGCCGACATTCGCGGCATCTTGAAGACGTTTGCCGGTGAATTGAATGAAAGCAAGGGCTACACGCTCAACGCGGCGAACGAGATCGAGGGCTTCATCTTCCAGGGGAAAGACGCCGAGCGGAATTATTACCAGAGCGGCAAGTTCGAATATGTGAACACGGGCGGATACTACCACTCCCTGCCCGGCGATCCGCTGCGCACGTTCATCGATACCAGCGCCGAGGTGCAGCGCGCGATGGGCTTCCAGAACGAGAAGGATCACCCCGAGGTTGCGCCCTCGCAGTTTGAAATCAACTACAGCTATGGCGAAGTGGTGGCCGCCGCCGATCAAATCCAACTGTACAAGCTGATTTGCCGGCAGGTGGCGACGCATATGGGGCTGACCGCCTCGTTTTTGCCCAAGCCGGTCGTGGGCGTGAACGGCAGCGGCATGCACACGAATGTTTCGGTCAGCAAGAATGGAAAGAATCTGTTCTGGGACCCCAAAGGCGAAGAGAAACTGAGCAAGTTCGGGTATGAATTTCTGGATCGCATCCTGACGCACGGGAATGATATCTGCCTGATGATGAATGCCAGCGTGAACGCCTTCCGGCGCCTGGATCCGCACTTTGAGGCGCCGAACCAGTTGAAGGCGTCGGCGGTCGATCGTGGCGCGATGATACGAATCCCGATCGGCAACGAGAAGAGCATGCGGGTGGAGGTGCGCGCGGTCAGTCCCGACGCCAATCCCTATATGGTGATGTATGCGATCTTCAAGACAGGGTTGGATGGAGAAATAGCGAAGATCAAGAACCTGCGCCAGGCGGAACGCTATCTGCCGGACAATATTTATGACGCGATCGACAATTTCCGCAGGGCCAAGTGGACGTCGGAGATTCTCGGTGAAGACGTCAAGGGCCGGTATGCCGATTTGAAGCAAGCTTCGGCCGACCGCTGCCCGCGTCTGCTGGGGACGTTCGTCAAGACGCAGGAAGTCCAGTACCACCATGACGTGTACAACCAGTTTTTGTGGAATCTGTTTTAGAATGCGTGTGCTTGACGAATTTGCAAGAGGAAGGTGGCCGCCGCGCGGTCGCAGGAGAAATTGTTTTTATTTTGTACGTGAGCACTGGCAAATGAATTGGAACCATGCGATCTTAGGTGGGTCCTGTTGCCGGCTGTGAATGTAACCGGGACTACTGAAAGTTGACGCGAGGCCGAGATGAAACTGCTTCTGACGCTTGCATGCTCCTTGTTCGTTACGTCGTGCTTTGCCTACTCCGCGACTGCGGCGCAGACGTTTCGAACCTCGGCGGGAGAGGTCAGGATCACTCCGCTGAATCACGCCAGCACCCTGATCGAGGCGGGAGGAAAAACCATTTATCTCGACCCGGCTAAACCTGCAAAGTTCGCCGGGGCCCCAAAAGCGGACCTCATTCTGATTACCGACATTCACCCCGACCACATGGATCCGGCTGCGCTCGGCGAAATCAGCAAGGCGGGAACGGAAATCCTGGCGGCGCCCGCCGTGGTGACAACGGTCACGACGGCCAAGCCGATTGCGAATGGTGAAAGCAAAACGTGGCAGGGCTGGACCATTGAGGCAATCCCCGCCTATAACCTGACGCGCGGCCCAGCCCCAGGCAAACTTTTCCATGACAAGGGCCGCGGCAACGGTTACGTGCTCACCTACGGCGGCGTGCGCTTTTATTTCTCCGGTGACACGGAAGGTGTCCCTGAAATGCGCGCCTTGAAGAACATCGACGTGGCGTTCGTGTGCATGAATCTGCCTTACACCATGCCTCCCGACGAAGCGGCGGCTGCGGTGAAGGCATTCCATCCGAAGGTTGTGATTCCGTATCACTACCGTGGCTCCGATCTCGCTGTATTCAAGAAAGGGCTGGAAGGCACCGGGATCGAAGTCCGGCTGCTGGACTGGTATCCGCAATAGGCACATCCGGACGGCGCGACGGGCCCTCGCGATCGGACACGTATCTCCCTGAGGGGGTTCGCGTTAGGGGCGCCGTGTGATCTCGCTCGCCCTCACGAGTGACGCATGTCACAGCCACTTTGCTTCGCATTTCGGGACAATACCTTGTAAGCATTCAGACACATGTTCAAAATCCTGCACGCTGAGTTCCTGGCGCCCGGCATCAAGCGGTTCGTCATCGAGGCGCCACGCATTGCACATAAACAAAAACCAGGACAGTTCGTAATCCTGAGGTTGTACGAGCAGGGCGAACGGATTCCGATCACCATCGAACGCTCCGACCCCGAGCGCGGCACGATTGGCATTGTGGTGCAGTCGATCGGCAAAACCACCCACCTGCTCAATTCGCTGAATGCGGGCGACAGCATCCTGGATGTGGTTGGGCCGCTGGGGAAACCGTCGGAGATCGAGAAGTTCGGCACCGTGGTGGTGATGGGCGGCGGTGTGGGCACGGCGATGGCGTATCCGACGGCGGCGGCGCTGAAGCGCGCGGGCAATCGCGTGATCTCGATCGTCGGCGCGCGCAATAAAGAACTGGTCATTCTGGAGCGCGAACTGCGCGAGGTCAGCGATGCGCTGATGATTACGACCGATGATGGAACCTATGCCGACAAGGGCTTCGTCACGGACAAGTTGCGGCAGTTGATCGAGAACGGCACGCGCATCGACCTGGTGCTGGCGATCGGTCCCATCCCCATGATGAGAGCGGTGGCGGAAATGACGCGCAAGGAGCACATCCGCACCATCGTCAGCCTGAACCCGATCATGATCGACGGCACTGGCATGTGCGGCGGCTGCCGCGTGCTGGTCGACGGAAAGAGTGAGTTCGCATGCGTGGACGGCCCCGAGTTCGATGCGCACCGCGTGGATTTCGCCGTGCTGGTGCAGCGCAATTCGATGTACCGGGCGGCGGAGCAGAAGTCGCTGGAAGAATTCCAGCACGATCCCGAGTCGCAGGTCGAGTCCGTTCGCACCGGACGGACCGGCGCATGCGCGGTGGAAGGAGACGGCCGGTGACAGAGCCCACCAAGCAACCCACTAAACAAGTCTCGTTGAATCCTGTGCCGGTGAAAGAGCGGATGAAGATGCCCCGGCAGCACATGCTGGAGCAGTCCCCGCTGGAGCGTGCCCATAATTTCACCGAAGTGAACCTGGGCTATTCCGAGGAACTGGCGCGGCAGGAAGCGCAGCGCTGCCTGGAGTGCCCCAAAGCAACATGCACGATCGATTGTCCGGTGGGCGTCAAGGTGAAGGAGTTCGTGCAGTTGATCGTGGCTGGCAACTACATGGCCGCGGCGGCCAAGATCCGCGAAGACAACGTGCTGCCGGCCATCACTGGGCGGGTGTGTCCGCAGGAAGACCACTGCGAAGGCGGCTGTTTGATGGGCAAGAAGGTTCAGCCGCTGGGAATTGGATATCTGGAGCGCTTCGTGGCCGACTATGAACAGGGTCACCTGGATATCAGCAACCTGCCCAAGGCGCCGCCGACGGGAAAGAAGGTAGCCATCGTGGGCAGCGGCCCCTCCGGCCTGACTGCAGCGGGCGATCTCGTCCAGTATGGACACCAGGTTCACGTATTCGAGGCGCTGCACACGCCGGGCGGCGTGCTGGTGTACGGCATTCCAGAGTTCCGGCTGCCCAAACAGATCATCCGCGAGCAGATTGACTATATGCGCGCCATGGGCGTGGAGTTTGAGACCGACGTAGTAGTGGGACGCACGGTCACCATCGACGAACTGATGGAAGAGGAAGGCTACGACGCGGTGTTTATCGGCACCGGCGCGGGGCTCCCGCAGTTCATGGGCATTCCCGGCGAACATCTGAATGGCGTCTATTCGGCGAACGAATTCTTGACGCGCATCAACCTGATGCATGCCTACGAGTTCCCGAAGTACGACGAGCCCATGGTGGATTTCCGCGGCAAGAATGTGGCTGTGATCGGTGGCGGGAACACAGCGCTGGACGCGATCCGGTCGGCGTTGCGGCTGGGGGCGGGAAAGGCGTTCATTCTCTATCGCCGCAGCGAGGCGGAGATGCCAGCGCGCATTGAGGAAGTGAAGCACGCCAAGCAGGAAGGCATCGAATTCCAGGTGCTTGCCGCCCCGCTCGAGTTCCTCGACGACGGCAAGGGGTGGTTGGCCGGTGCACGCTGCCAGAAGATGGCCCTGGGCGAACCGGATGCTTCTGGGAGACGGCGCCCGGTTCCGATTGAAGGCTCCGAATACAATATTCCTCTGGCCGTGGTGGTCATCGCGATCGGGACGAGTGCTAATCCGATTGTCCAAAGCACGACGCCTGGCCTCGCCACCAACAAGAGGGGTTACATCCAGGCCAACGAGACCACGCAGCGCACGTCGCGAAGAGGCGTTTTCGCCGGCGGTGACATCGTCACCGGAAGTGCGACGGTGATTTTGGCTATGGGCGCTGGGCGCCGCGCCGCGAAATCGATCCATGAGTATTTGACCACCTCTGGCGAGTGGTAAGAGCTTAAGTGGTGGGAGCTTGATGTGATGCGCCTCACTGTGGCGCGTGCGCAGGGTCACGGCCCGAGGGTCGGATAGGGCTTTTAATCGAAACTGGTAGGGTTTGCGCCGGAGAGGAATTTCGCGCTGGGCGTAAGTTCGGTGCGGCGGCGGAGACAGCGGCAACGAGGTGAACGCCAAAGAGGCGGACGTCAAAGAGGTGGACCATGGCAGGCCAAGCGCGCGGTAAGGTCACGGTCGATGTCGAGGAATGCAAGGGATGCGGGCTATGCGTGGAGTCCTGTCCGCCCAAGTGCCTGGAACTGGCGCCGGAGTTGAATGCTTACGGGGCTCATCCGGCACGCTACACCGGGCACGCCTGCACGGGGTGTGGAATCTGCTTTTATTGCTGCCCGGAACCGGGCGCGATTAGGGTTTACCGCATAAAGGCGAAAGCGAAGACGTTGGCGCCGGTGCAGGGAGGCGAACATGCGGCAGCTCTGTAAAGGAAACGTGGCGGTGGTGAAGGGCGCGATCCTCGCCGGGTGCCGCGCGTACTACGGATATCCCATTACGCCAGCCAGCGAAATCGCCGAAGCGGCCGCGCTCTACTTCCCGCAGGTGGGCGGAACGTTTCTGCAAGCGGAGAGCGAAGTCGCCGCCATCAACATGGTGTATGGGGCAGCGGCGGCTGGGGTCCGCGTCATGAGTGGATCCTCTGGGCCGGGCCTCAGCCTGATGCAGGAAGGCATGTCCTATCTGGCCGGCTCGGAACTGCCGTGCGTGATCGTGGACGTAATGCGCGGCGGACCGGGACTGGGCAACATCGCGCCGGAACAAAGCGACTACTTCGCTATGGTGAAAGGCGGCGGCCATGGCAACTACCGCAATATCGTGCTGGCTCCCGCATCGGTGCAGGAGATGGCCGATCTCACCATGCTGGCATTCGAACTCGCGGACAAATACCGCAATCCGGCAGTCGTGCTGACCGACGGCTTCGTCGGGCAAATGATGGAGCCGATCGAGCTTGAAGATAATGAGATTCAGCCGCCCGAAAAACCGTGGGCTGTAAAGGGAACGCCAGAGACGCGTGCCAACCTGCTCAGTTCGATTTATCTCGAAATCGATGAATTGGAAGAACACCAGCGCAAAATGGAAGCCAAGTACATCCGTGCACAAGAAGCCGAGCCGCGCTGCGAGCTCTGCCACACGGAGGACGCCGAGGTGCTGCTGGTCGGGTACGGCATTGTGTCGCGAGTGTTGCTTTCCACGGTCGAAGCGCTGCGCAAGGACGGCGTGAAAGCAGGACTGTTCCGCCCCATCACTCTGTGGCCCTATCCTGCGAAGGCGCTGGTGAAAGCGGCGGCTAAAGTGCAAAAGGTCCTGGTCGTCGAATTGAGCAACGGACAAATGGTGGAAGATGTGCGTCTGGCGCTGAACGGCAAGGTGCCGGTGGAATTCTACGGCCGGGTAGGCGGCAACGTGCCCTCGGTCCGAGAGCTGCAGCAACAAGTGTTGACACGCATGGCTGTAGCGGTCTGAGACCAGTCCCGGCGAGGATCTGGTTGGAAGAGGACAACGAAAATGGCAAATGAGAGCGTGATCAGCGGAGCGAGTCCAGAAGCTAAGTCGGAAGCCAGCCCCGAACTGAACAACGACGGATACGAACTCGTCCACTCCAAGTCGCCGCTGTTCTATGACCTGTACGAGCGCAAGGCAGAGCTGAAGCACCAGACGCACTACTGTCCCGGCTGCGGACACGGAGTGGTCCACAAGCTGATTGCCGAAGCGTTGCAGGACCTGGGGCTGCAGGACAAGACGATCTTCGTGAGTCCGGTAGGCTGCTCGGTGTTTGCCTACTACTATTTTGACGTAGGCAACGTGCAGGCAGCGCACGGCCGCGCCCCGGCTGTGGCCACGGGAATCAAGCGATCCTGCCCCGCCAAGATCGTTATCTCCTATCAGGGAGACGGGGACCTGGCGGCAATCGGCACCGCTGAGATCGTGCACGCCGCCAACCGCGGGGAAAAGATCTCTGTCTTCTTCGTAAACAACGCAATCTATGGCATGACTGGCGGCCAGATGGCACCCACTACCCTGGTCGGGCAGAAGAGCACAACTTCTCCATGGGGCCGGCGGCCGTCGAACGAAGGCTTCCCGCTGCACATGGCGGAACTTCTCTCCACGCTCAATGCGCCGGTATACATCGAACGAGTGGCGCTTTCGGACAACAAGAACATCATGAAAGCGCGGCGGGCGATCCGCAAAGCGCTCGAGATCCAGCGCGATGGCGCGGGCTTCTCCTTTGTCGAAATCCTTTCACCGTGTCCGACAATCTGGGGTAAGGACCCAGTGGAAGCGCAACGCTGGGTTCTGGAGAAGATGACGCCAACCTTTCCGCTGAACGTTTTCCGCGACCGCCAGCCGGAAATTCCGGTTGGCAATGAACCGCCGCAACGACCTGTAGCGGATGTGCTTGAGATTACTCCGAAGGCGGAAGCGCGCGATGCTTCCAAACCGAAACGCGCCCATTACTTCAGAGACGTTAAGATCAAAATCGCGGGCTTCGGGGGACAGGGCGTGCTGCTGTTGGGGCAACTCCTCATCGAAATGGGCATGCGGGAAGGACTGGAAGTGAGCTGGCTGCCGTCGTATGGTCCGGAAATGCGCTCGGGCAGCGCGCACTGCCATGTGTGCCTGTCGAAAGAGCGGATCGGGTCGCCCCTGATCTCGCACCCGGATGTGCTCGTGGCCATGAATGAGTACTCGCTGCGGAAGTTTGCCCACGAGGTAGGGAGCGGCGGAATCATTCTTTACAACGGCGCCAGCCTTCCTGCCGACTTTTATGCGCCAGAAGCGCAGGTGGTCTCCATTCCGGCTTCGGAGATCGCCGACAAACTTGGTTCGACGAAGGCAACCAACATAGTAATGATGGGGGCACTGCTGGAAGAGACCGAGTGTCTGGCTCCCGGAACTGCATTGAGCGTGCTCGAAGACAAGGTAAAGAAACTCGATCTGCTCGAAATTGATCGCAAGGCGCTGAGCGCGGGCCGGCTGTTTATCGATGAGCAGGCGCACATTGGCGCGGTCAGCCAGCCGGACGGCTTCGCGTAGCATCGGGTTGCCGAGGCCAACTCTCGTGGTACGCTCATTTCCGCAAGCAGAAACGAGGAACCGCGTGAAGAAGATCACACTTGCTGTCCTGCTGGCGTTGTCCGCGTTCGCCTGGGCCAAGGAAAACCCCAACCTGGCCGACTACACCATCAACGTTCATGTCAGCGCATCGCGTACGGCCAGTGGAGGCGTACATAACGCCTGGCAAAGGTTGAACGTTCTCATAGACGGAAAAAAGTACGAACTGGAGTCTGGCTTCCCTAACGAGTTGTTGGCGCTTGGCGACTACAAGGCAAGGCTCATTAAAGACGAGCACCCTACAACATATGATTCTTTCCAAGTCTACGAGTTTCTTTTTCCTGACCAAAAGACACGGAAGTTCACCGTGGTCGGGCAGACCGAGTGACGTACCCTTGGGTGCCTATCGTCGGGCTGTACGCATCAAAGTGAGAACGCATGCCTGGAGCCTACAGTAGCTCCGAGGAGGATTTGCCATGTCGACTGCCTGGACATCTCGTTACGCGCTGCGCGCCAAGGGCATCTCCAGTTCTCAAATCCGCGAGTTGTTGAAGCTCACCCAAAAACCAGGAATGATCTCCTTTGGCGGCGGCCTGCCCGCTCCCGATGTTTTCCCTGTCCAACGATTTGAGGAAGCCTGTCACAAGGTACTTACCGAGCAGGCAGCTTCTGCCTTGCAGTACGGGGAGACCGAGGGTTACGCGCCGCTGCGCGAATTGATTGCGAAGAACATGGCGCGCTACGGGATCAAGGCTAAGGTGGAAAACGTCTTGATTACTTCGGGCTCGCAGCAAGCGCTCGACCTGATCGGCAAGCTGTTCATCAATCGTGGGGATCGCGTGCTGGTGGAAGCGCCGACTTATCTCGGCGCGTTGCAGGCTTTCAACGTGTATGGCGCGGAATATGTGTCCGTTCCGATCGACGAAGACGGCCTTCGCACCGACCTGCTGGAGAAGCCTCTGCGTTCGGGCCCCAAGTTCATGTACGTACTGCCAAACTTCCAGAACCCGGCCGGAACCACCTTGTCGGAAGCGCGCCGCCACGAACTGGTGTTGCTGGCGGACAAGTATGGCATTCCGATCATCGAAGACGACCCGTACGGCCAGTTGCGTTATGAAGGCGAACACCTCCCGCCGTTGGTCGTCCTCGATCGCGAGAACCTGCGCCGCGACGACGGCTATTCCATTGGCAACGTCATTTACCTGAGCACGTTCTCGAAGACCCTGGCTCCCGGGCTTCGTCTGGGATGGATCGTCGCTCCGCCGGAGATCATCAGCAAGCTGACGCAACTGAAGCAGGGCGCCGATCTGCACACTTCGACCTTCACGCAGTTCGTGGCCTATGAAGTTGCACGCGATGGATTTCTCGACAAACACGTCAAGCTGATTCGTCAGGTCTATCGCGAGCGCCGCGACGTAATGCTCCAGGCTCTGAAAGAGTTCTTCCCGCCCGCAGTGACCTGGACTCATCCTCACGGTGGCCTGTTCCTCTGGGTAACTCTGCCCGAAGGCGTGGACATCCACGCGATTCTCAAATCGGCGCTCGAGCAGAACGTGGCGTTCGTGCCCGGCGATTCCTTCTATGCCAACGATGGCCGCGAAGGCTCCCGCCACATGCGCTTGAACTTTTCTAATGCCGCTCCGGAGCAGATACGCGAGGGCATACGGCGTTTGGCCGCAGCCGTAAAAAGCCATCTGACAGGCACGATGCCACGATCAGAGCTGCCGCTCGGGGTGTAGAAGCTATCTCACATAAATGGGCCGGTAGGGTGCGCCGGGAAACAGAGTTGCGGAATCGCCTGTTTAAGGCAACGATCCAAAACTACTCTCTCCATTGTCCTTATCGCTGGTCGGGTGGACTGCGCGCCCGCCTAATGTCTCGCCACCTTTGTGCCGATAAAGAATAGGGATCAAGCTCAAACGTCGCCCCATCCTGAAGGTTGCTCTAGTCGGAGAGAGCCGAAATTGAAAGCCCAGAACCAGCCCGCAGCCAGTCCCGTTCGAGACATGGTCGACGCCCGTCGCCATCCGCGGTTCAAACTTGAGGTCGATATCAATATCCATTCACGAACGTGCGGTTTGGTGAAGGGCCACACCGTGGACATCAGCGAATCTGGAATCTCAGCCATGCTGAGCATAGAAGTCCCCCTCGGCGAAATCGTGGAGTTGGACTTTATGCTTTCCTTATGTCCAGTGAACATTTGCGCGACGGTTCGTCAAAGAAACGCTTTTCGTTACGGCTTCCAGTTCCTTGAGTCAAACTTCGTGAACAACGTCATTCGGATCACCTGCCGCCAGCTTGCCGTTGAACAATCCCTGACGTCGCCTGATAGCCAGTGACGCGCGTACTCGGTGACGAGGAAGTCCGTAAATCATGAGGGGGTAGTTAACTTGACTAACTTGACTACCCCTCTTAGTGCTTCAACAGGAACCAAGCTACTCCAGCACGAAGATATTCTTGCCCGCGCACATCTCCTTCAGCACCTTCGGCCACACGGTGACGCTGACTTCCCCGAGATGAGCTTTGCGGAGCAACAGCATTAAGGTGCGCGACTGTCCGATTCCACCGCCGATGGAGAGCGGAATTTTGTTGTTCAGGATCGCCTGGTGATACGGCAGTTTCATGAAGTCCAACTGCTTGGACATCGTAAGCTGCTGTTTCAGGGTCTCGGCCGTGACCCGGATGCCCATCGATGTCAGTTCATGGCGCCGCTTGGTAACGGAGTTCCAAACCAGGATGTCGCCATTCAGCCCGTGCGTGTCTTTGCCCGTCTGATCGCGCGTGTCGGTGACCCAGTCGTCGTAATCGGCGGCGCGCATCTCGTGCGGATAGCCATCCTTCAACGGCCAGCCAATCCCAACAATGAAGACCGCCGGACACTTTTGCAGAATCGCGGTCTCGCGCTGCTTGCGCGGCAGGTCGGGATACATGTCGAGCAATTCCTCGGCGTGCATGAAGACCAACTCCTCGGGCAGATCCGGATAGCGAGAGTCTTTCAATTGCGGAAACAGGAATTGCGCATACTTTTCCGCTCCGACGACCACTTTCCAGATCTTGCCGACAATCGCCTTGAGAAATTCCAGGTTGCGCTGCTCGGTGGTGATGACGCGCTCCCAGTCCCACTGATCGACGTAGGCGGAATGGTCGTGATCGAGGAAATAGTCCTTGCGAACGGCGCGCATGTCGGTGCAGATGCCCTCACCCACTTTGCAATCGAATTGCTGGAGAGCGGCGCGTTTCCACTTGGTCGCGGCTTGCACCACCTGCGCGTCGACGGGATGCAGGTTGCGATCGTTCGAGATATGGAACTGAACCGGCGTGCGCGACCCGTCGCGATCGAGCATATCGTTGACACCGCTCTCCACATCCACGATGAGCGGCACTTCGACCATCATCAGGTTAAGTTCCCGGCACAGGTTGTCCGCGATATAGCGTTTCACCAGGAAGATGGCCTGCTGCGTCTCTTTCGGGGTCAGCAGGGAGCGGTAATCCCGCGGCAGAATTTTTTCCAATTCCTGGTAATCGCCGATCCCCGGTCCAGCCAGGTCGGCTTTCTTGTCTTTGGCATTATTCAGCACAAGCGTGCTCACGAGATTTCTCCTTTGCCGGCGGATTCTGTGTGGTCGCGCCGTCGCCACGCGCTCTATCAAATTTTCGGATGAAGGGGGGAAACAGCGCCGGAGGTCCCAGGGTGCGCGGCGTCACCTTTGGCTGCATGCGCGTGCGTCTTGTGCTCCAGGATCATCGCGGCAGTCAGCAGAATGCCGATCAGGCCAAATACCACCAACGCGAGCAGTGCCATCATGAGTATCGGCATAGTTTTACCTCGCTGCCATAGATTGTCTCTCCCGCTGGCGGGACAGGCTGTGATCTCGGTCACCTGGTAATGTGACCCGTGGATTCTTAGCCAGCTCTGTTGAGCACGTCCCCTCTCGACCAAAGTCACGGTTCAGGGTGATGGGGGTCACTGCGGCTGTTCCCTCCAAACGCCGAAACTCCCAATAGGCAGCGCTGGAGTTGCTGAGTTCTGCTACATCGAGTTTTTGGAGGGTTGTATCTTTGGTTACTTTCGCAACACACGCACGACTGCGAGAAGAACCGCTAATTTCATTGGGTTGCAAAACTTCACAAGGAGAAGAAACGAAATCATGAAGACGACAAAGCTCGTGATGCTGGTAATGACAATCGCGGTGGCCCTGTTCATCCTGATTCCCAATCTGTCATGGGCTGCCGAAGACGGAGCCGCTGTCTACAAAGCAAAATGTGCAATGTGCCACGGCCCGGATGCGGCTGGCAAGCCGGCAATGAAAGCGCCGAGCCTGATTTCCGACGAGGCCAAGAAGAAGTCTGATGCCGACCTGACCAAGGCCATTGCGGAGACGGCGAAGCACACGCCCGCGGTGAAGAGTCTAGCTGCTGACGACGTGAAAGCCGTCATTTCGTACATTCGTAGCCTGCAGAAGTAGTCGTTGACTGTAGTCAATGGCTGTTCCTCTTTGCGCAGCGCCGCTGTCGCGCGACCAATTGGCGGGCAGCGGCGAAAGAAGGCGGGAGGATGAGGATGAAGATGTCCGGCTCAATTCGGCGGACGGAACGGAAACCTGGCCGATCCGTAGCTTGCCGGAAAGCTTCTCCCCTGTTCGCTTTCCCACAGGGAACAGCCCGCCCGGGTCCGGGTGCACACCTCTCCGGACTCGGTTCTTTCTTTATAGTCGGCCCGCCAAGAGTGTTCTGTACGGTTCCCAAGGCGGCGCCGCCCCAGCCTACTCTTAACTCATTCTTCATACCGCTGGAGCGGCGGTTCCGCTCGGAAGTAACGTTGGAAATAGCTAGAGTGTGTTTCAGAAATGCCTTTCAGCCTGGAGAGCGTGTCCCTCAGGGGCTAGAGCCCGCATTTCTCAAGGTCCTAATCGGCACGGCTAAAGCCGTGCCCTACCCAAAACCAGTTCATGAAACAGGTTCCAGGAGTAAGTCCCATGAGCAAGGCCCTGCTGTACGATTCGACGATTTGCATCGGCTGCAAACAGTGTGAAAGCGCCTGCGCGCAGCAGAACAAGCTGCCGTACGACGACAAGGTAGCAGCCGAGCCGGTGCAATCGGCACATAAATTCACAGTCGTTCTGACCAAGGACGACAAATTCATGCGCCGGATATGCATGCACTGTGAGCACCCCGCTTGCGCGTCGGTCTGTCCCGTTGGCGCCATGCATAAGACAAAGGAGGGTCCGGTCGTATACGACGTCTGGAAGTGTATCGGCTGCCGCTATTGCATGGTGGCCTGCGCGTTTGCCCAGCCCAAATACGAATGGCAATCGCTGAATCCGCGGATCCGCAAATGCATTATGTGCCCGGACCGCGTGGTTGCCGGCAAGCAGACGGCATGTGCCGAGATCTGTCCGACTGGGGCCACGAAGTTCGGGGAGCGCGACGACCTCATTAAGGAAGCGCGGGACCGCATCCGTCAGAATCCAGCCAACTACGTGCCTCGTATTTACGGTCTTAACGAAGTTGGCGGAACGTCGGTCCTCATTCTTTCCAGCATGAACGTGGAAGAGTACGGGTATCCAGCGTCCGCGAAAATCGGCGACACCCCGATACCGGAATACACCGGGCGAGTGATGGAGAAAGTTCCAGACTTTATCCCGGTGTGGACGTTGGTGCTGGGAGGCATTTATTGGGTTTCGCATCGCCGCCAAGAAGTAGCCGCTGCGGAAGCAGAAGAAAAGAAGAACGGGAGTGCGACATGAAGTTCAAGCTGACTTTTTGGAGAGTGGTATTCATTGTAATCATGGGCCTGGGCCTGTACTCCACATTGATTCGCTTTTTCTATGGCTTGGGCGCGGTTTCCAACATGAGTGACCAGTTTCCCTGGGGGCTCTGGATCGGCTTCGACCTCCTGTGTGGGGTGATGCTGGCGGCGGGCGGCTTCTGCATTGTTGGTGCGGTCTACTTGTTCAACGTAGAGCGACTGCACAGTGTTGTGCGCCCTGCGGTGTTGACGGCGTTCCTGGGCTATTGCCTTTTCATCGTTGGGCTGTTGTTCGACCTGGGCCGCCCCTGGTACATCTGGCATCAGCTCATCTACATGAACCCGCACTCGGTCATGTTCGAGGTCGGCATATGCGTGATGTCCTACACCACTGTGCTCTTCTTCGAATTCCTTCCCAACGTGTTCGAGCGCTTCAATCTGAAGACTCCAATCAAGTGGATTCAGAAGATCTACCCAGTGCTGATCATCTTGGGCATCCTGCTCTCCACCCTGCACCAGAGTTCGCTCGGAGCGCTTTATCTGATCATGCCGAGCAAGCTGCATCCGTTCTGGTACACGCCCGCGCTGCCATTCCTTTTTTTCGGGTCGGCGATTGCGGTGGGTTTGGCCATGACGATCTTCGAGTCCACGCAAAGTGCGAAAGCCTTTGGCCGTCACCTTGAACTCCCGGTTCTGGTCGAACTTGGCGGCGCCCTGCTGGTTGCTCTTTGGGTCAATGCCCTGCTGCGCTTCGAGGATTACTTCCATCGCGGCCTGTTGGGACAAATCGTTAAACCCAGCTACGAAGCGTATTTTCTGTGGCTCGAACTGACGCTGGCCTTCGTGATTCCCATCACTCTGCTCAGCTTTAAGAAGGTCAGGCTATCCCCTGGCGGCCTGTATCTAGCCTCCGTCTGTACTGTGCTCGGATTCATCACCAACCGCCTCAATGTCAGCGTGATCGGCTTTGAGACTTACGCCGGGCATCATTACCTGCCGAAGTGGACGGAGTTCTCCGTGACCCTCATGATCGTGGCGGCGGGTTTCGCCCTGTTCGGGTTGGCGGTGAAGTACCTGCCTATCTTTCCCGAAGTACGAGTTCCAGTGAAGCCGCGTCTCCGAAGCGAAACCGGACCCGCGGTTTCTACACCGGTATTAGGCCATGCGGGAGACTGAGCCAATTCGCGGCGCTCTGGGATGGAAGCGGCTGACGCAAAGCATCAGCGCAAAGTTGATCGGTTCTCTGCTGGCGGTGATGGTCGTTATCTTCGCTCTCCTCGGATACTTGACTATCCGATTGCATCGCCAGCACCTGGAAGCGGCGACACTGGCCAGCGCCGAGCGAGTCAGCGATGTAATCAAGCACAGCACGACGTACTATATGCTGCGCAACGATCGCGAAGGACTCTACCACGCGATCCAGACCATGACGGACGAGCCCGGCATGGTCAAGGTGCGCATTCTTGACCAGCAGGGGCGTGTCAGCTACTCCACGGATGCAGCGGAAGTCAGCCACGTTCTCGATAAGACGGCGGAGGCCTGCTACGGCTGCCATACCCAATCGCAGCCGCTGGCGCGCCTGAATCGCCCCGACCGCTTTCGCATCTATCGCACTGGTGGCGGGGAGCGTGTGCTGGGAATTATCACTCCCATCGAGAATCAACCCAGCTGCTCGAACGCCGACTGTCACGCGCATCCTGCCGGCCAGCAAGTTCTGGGCGTGTTGGACACCAATCTTTCGCTCGCGAAAACTGACGCGCAGCTTAAGGTCAGCAGCGCCCGCATGCTGCATTACACGGCGGCGGCATTGCTGATTGTGGCGGTGTTGAGCTGGTTATTCGTGTGGCGAGTGGTCGGCAAACCCATCAAGGCGCTTGAGAAAGGCACAGAACATCTCTCCCGCGGGGAGCTGGGTTACCAGATCGAGGCGCGATCCCAGGACGAAGTAGGGGACTTGGCTCGTTCCTTTAACGGCATGAGCCTGCAGTTGCGCGCGGCGAATGAAGAAATCGTCAACTGGGCAAAGACTCTCGAAGATCGCGTCGTGCAGAAGACGAAGGAACTCAATCGCGCCCACGAGCACGCGCTGCACGTGGAAAAGATGGCTTCCATCGGCAAGATGGCGGCGGTAGTGGCGCATGAGGTGAACAACCCGCTCTCTGGGATTCTTACCTATGCCAAACTGCTGCGCAAGTGGGTGGGGTCGGGCCAAGCCGAGCATGAAAAACGCGAGGAGGCGATGCAATGTCTGGAACTGATCGCCTCCGAAAGCCGGCGTTGCGGCGACCTGGTCAAGAACCTGCTGATTCTTTCCCGAACCGCGCCCATGAACGTGCAGTCGACCGACCTGCATGCAGTGATTGATCGTTGCCTGCTGCTGGTGCGGCATCAACTGGAGCTGGGCGGAGTCGAACTGCAACTGAAGCTTGCGAAAGACCTGCCGCGTGTGCCATGCGATCCTGCACAGATTGAACAAGTGCTCCTGACATTGATCATGAATGCAAAGGATGCCATGCCCCGGGGCGGCAATCTCTGGATCGAAACCCGGCTGAGCGGCGATGAGACGGAAATCGAGATCCAGGTGCGCGACGACGGAGCGGGCATTGCCCCCGACATACTGCCGCGTCTCTTCGAGCCTTTTCTGACGACGAAAGAAAGTGGGCGCGGAGTCGGCCTGGGCTTGGCGATCAGTCGCGGCATCGTGGAGCGGCATAACGGGCGCATCGAAGTCCAGTCGGAGCTGGGCCGGGGTACGACCTTCACGGTAACCCTGCCAAGTCAAGCCCCTGACGCTTCGCTGGCGGCCGTCGGCGACGGGAATGCCGCGAGGAAGGTGAGGTGATTGAAGTGAGCACCCAAGGAAAACTGCTGATCGTGGACGACGAATTGAGCGTGCGCGACTCGCTCGGCAAATGGTTCCACGAAGAAGGCTACGAAATTGGCACCGCGGAGAACGCCAACGACGCGCTTACCCGGCTGGCGGAACAACGCTGGGATGCGGCCCTGGTCGATATCAAAATGCACGGCACCGACGGGATCGAGTTGCAGCGCCGCATGCACGAAATCGATCCCGAACTCATCGTGATCATCATGACCGGCTATGCCTCGGTGGAGACCGCGGTCACGGCGCTGAAGAACGGCGCCTATGACTACGTGACCAAGCCGCTGGACCCGGACGAGATCGCCCACCTGGTGAAGAACGCTCTGGCGCATAAACGGACGGCCCAGGAGAACGTCCTCTTGCGCGAGACCGTCGCCGAAGTCTCGCGTCCGGACGAGCTGATCGGGCAAAGCGCCCTCATGCGCAAGGTCTTCGACGCCATTGAGACAGTTGGCCCCACGGACGCTACGGTGCTGGTTACGGGGGAGAGCGGCACCGGGAAAGAACTGCTGGCGCGTGCGATCCATCACGCCAGCCCGCGAAGATTTCATCCGCTGGTCGTCATTCACTGCGGCGCTCTGACCGAGACGCTTCTCGAAAGCGAACTCTTCGGACATGAAAAGGGCGCGTTCACCGGCGCCCAATATCGAAAGAAGGGCAAGTTCGAAATTGCCGAGGGTGGGACGGTTTTTCTGGACGAGATCGGCGACATCACCCTCAAGACGCAGACCGATCTGCTGCGGGTGCTACAGGAGCGCGAAATCACCCGGGTGGGCGGCAACCAGATCATCAAGGTGGACTTTCGCTGCATCGCCGCCACCAACAAGGATCTGGAAAAACTGATCGAGGAGGGTAAGTTCCGTCCCGACCTTTTCTACCGGCTTAACGTCTTCCGCATCGAACTGCCGCCGCTGCGCGACCGCCGGGAGGATATTCCGCTGCTCGTGGACCACTTCGTTCGCAAGTTCTCTCTGGCGATGAACAAACGCATGACCCGGGTTTCACCTGCCGCCATGAACCAATTGCAGCAGCAGCCCTGGCTGGGGAACGTTCGTGAGCTGGAGAATGCGGTGGAGCGCGCCATGGTTGTGGGACAGGAGCCGGAACTGCAAGAACAGGACTTCATCTTCAAGCCGCCAAGCGTTTCCACCGGCGCGGGCAAGACGCTGGAGGACATGGAGCGTGCCCACATCCTGCGGGTGGTGGAGGAATGTGGAGGCAATCAGAGCCATGCCGCGGAGATACTCGACATCGACCGGGTCACTCTCTATCACAAGCTGAAGAAGTACGGCTGGACTCGCAACCCGGTTGAGACTACGCGGTGAAGCTGAGTCCTAGTTCTCAGTTTTCAGTTCTCAGTTTCAAATCTGGGTTTACTGAGAGCTGAGAACTGAGAGCTGAGAGCTGCCCTGATGAAGCTGCTGCAACTGTTGCCGATCGGGAAGGTGGATGACGGGCTGCTGAAGGATCTGCGTCCCGCCGTCGAAGAAACTTTTCGTGTCTCCTGTAAGGTGCTCCCTGTGCGCTTGGATCCGGAGTTCGCCTTCCACAGAGAGCGGCAGCAGTACCACTCGTCGGAAATCCTGCATCACATGCAGAGTTTCGTTACCGAGGACTCGTGGCGAGTGTTGGGCATTGCGGCGGTGGATCTCTACATCCCGATTCTTACCTTCGTTTTCGGCGAGGCACAGATGGGTGGCCCCTGCGCCGTGGTTTCAGTGCACCGGCTGCGCCAGGAGTTCTACGGCCTTCCGCCCGACCCAGAACTATTTCGCCAGCGCGCGATCAAGGAAGCGGTTCATGAACTGGGCCACACTCTGAATTTGACGCACTGCAGTGACTACCAATGCGCCATGGCCCCTTCCCACGCCGTGGAGTGGATCGACCTCAAGGAAGGCACCCTGTGCACCGGCTGCCGAGCTGCGGTAACGCCGACGACGCAGGTCTCGTCGGCACGAATCTTCTGAACGATACTTCTGAAATCGCGAATACGGTGAATTCTGGCCTTGAGGGTGTCTGCCCTTTCGCATTGACCGACGGCAAATTTCACTGGGGAAATTCCCGTTTTGACTATGTTTACTAGTTGGTACCGGTGGGGGTACCCCCCCTCCCCCCCTGTCTTGTAGAATCAGCGGATTACGGAGATTTTTCTGCCAGGTCTTTGGTTTTAAAGGAGTTAACTTACAAAGTCTAGATAACAAAGAAGTTAGGGGCCGTTGTTCCGGGGCTGGTCCCTGGCTTGTCCTTGAAAACAAAGGAGTTACGACTTACTAAGTCGCGCAAAGTTTAGATTTCAAAGAACTTAGTTAAAATAGCGCCTTACAGCCGCCTTGGACTGTAGCCTGCTACTTATTCTTATTTATTATTATAACTCATGATGTCAACTATTATGGCCGGCTCACAGCCCCCCGTGGAACCGTCCGAATGCGCGGGCAAGCATTAGCGACATGATCAGGATGCCCGCCCCGAGGACGAGCGCGTGCTGGGTCTTGCGCAGATTGAAACTGCCGACACGACAGACGAGCAGGTAGCCGACGGCAAGGTTGAAGAGTCCCCATAAAACATTGACCGTCGAGGAGGACAGACCTACCCCCGGTGGTGATGCGAAGGGGCTCTGGAAGGCATGGCCCGAGATCCCATTGCCGAGATGGGGCAGGGTGTTCGCGAGGAATGCGCCCCCGAAAAAGTACGCCACGTAGTGGTACCAGCGCATGCTTGCTCCCTTCTGGCTGCCGAACCATCATACTGCGGAAGCAATTTTTCGGGTGCGCTTGGCATCCGGATAGTGTTTCGGACGATGATCGGATCGCGTTCGGACGGGGATGAAAGAGGTCAAAGGCCCCGCCCAAGCGAAGCTTGGACGGGGCACCCTCCAAAGTCAAGAGGGGTTGGGTGGGCCAGCCGCCGAGAACAGATGGGAGTCGTGGTGGGTATAGGAAGTCAAAATCCCCGCCCTGTGTCTGCAAAGGACGCAGACACAAGGACGGGGCACCCTCGGGGGTTGAGATGAATGAAAGGGTGGGCCAGCCCCCGATATGCTTCCCCTTTAAAGTGGTCCACCCGGCTGACTCCCTGAGGACTCTTTATTTCTTCTTTCCTCTCTTGGGATTGCGCGGCTTAGGAGCGCCGGGACTGAGTCCGCTTTTGCCCTTCTTCTTTGGCGCGGGGGAGAGTGGGGTGGGCGGTACTCCGGTTGGATCGGAAGTAATCTTGCCGCTCTTCAGATCCACCGTGACCGAATCTCGCTGCATCACTTGCTGCTTGGCAGCAGTCTTGAACGTGAGGGTCAGGGTTTTCGCGTCGGTGGTGACCGTGAGGTAGCCAAATTCGACGATGGGGTTGATGACCAGGGTATGGTCTCCACTTTTGACTGGCGCGTTGGGCAAGCCGCCGAGGGGAGCCGTTGCCGCAAAACCACCCGATCCCGCGACTATGTACGGAGTTTCTTTCGCTTGGATCAGGCGGGTGAAGCGCTGATAAAGGTGGGCGTGTCCGGAAAGAACGGCGTCCGGCCAGAGGCCCGCCGCCTGGCAGCAGGCGTCGATGTCAGCCAGTTCCCCGCTCGAGCCGCCATGCCTGGCGTCGGCCGAAAGCGGCGGATGGTGAAGGGCAAGCAGGACGGCCCGCCTGCCAGCTTCGCGATCCGGTTTCAGCCGCTTCAGTTCGCTCTGCAGAAACGTAAGTTGATCGTCGACCAGAGGGAAATGGCCTTTTTGCGAGGAAATGACGCCAGCTCCGCTATCCAGAACATTGCTGTACAGCCCGATGATGGAGACGAACGGGGCATCGAGAGTGAAGTAAACCCCGGGCTGGGTCATGACGCTGCGCACCAGCCCGCCGGAATCTGGTGAAGGCCCGGGCTCAGGGGCGCAAAAATTCGTCAGGAAAGCAGCCAGGGTTGGAACCTGCGGGGCGCTTGACGACGAACCGAAAACCATGCCGTCATGGTTCCCAGGGATCGCGAAAATCGGCCGGTCGTACTCGCGAAAGGGCTCATAGAACTGGTCGTAGTAATACTGCCCTTCGCCGAAGTTGTAAATTATGTCGCCCAAGTTAAAGAAGAACGCTGGTCCGTTCACGCCTTGCGACTGGACCTCCGCCGCCATCGCGTCGGCGACCCCAGCTTCGTGCGCGATCGCAGTGGCTGCGGTCTGCGACCGGCTTACCTTGGCCGCCCCCGTGTCGCCGACAGCATGGAAGGTGATTCTGCCCGCCGCAGCGATGGCGTCGGCCACGTCTTTGGGAACGTAATCCGCCAGCTCAATGTAAGGCAGCGCGTTCTGCCGCACTTGCGGGATGGGTTGCACTTGATTCTTGTGCAGAAGGTAATACTGTGAATTGTAGTAAGCCGCGCTGTTGTTATCCTGGCGGAAAGAGGTCTCATCGGGGCTGGGCTTGGGGTCTGCGTAGAACTGTCCATTGGGACCCATCAGTCTTTGCACTGGCACTTCGCACCTCCTCGGAAGATTTGTTTTACCGCTGACGATCGTATCCATGATGGATCGCGATCGTTGATAGCCGATCGTTGATAGCCGATCATTGACGAAACGCGATCAGCGGCAAACATCGATCCAATGACGGAAGGTATTGCCGCCTAAGCTGCGTTTCTGAATTTATCTGGGGCCCAAAATCCTAGAGGGGAAGCAGGAGGTAAGCTTAGCCGAAAAAATCTCATTGTCAAGGGGCGGGTGGCCGGGCCCATCGTAATCATTTGAAATCCGGAGGGTGTACGGCGCGGCTGAAGCCGCGCCCCTTCAAGACAGAATCCAAGGGCAATTGCAGTTACCGCAGCGCTGAAGCGCTGCGCCACCCAGGTTCAAGGGCGACACCAATCCCCGGCGGGACATGACCGCGGAATCCCACCCCTGCGCAAAGAACGCGCCGGAATGGGGCACCCGCGCGAACAAGGTCTAAGTCAAAGGCGGCGGACAGGAGTGTCCGCCCCACACTGGATTAAACGCCACCGGCCGCCCGGAAATCCGGGCGGCCGGTGTTTCTGCGGTCCTCATTTCGACGCGAGGCTGGTTCGCCTCTGAGGCCGCGAGTCCGACTTATGACAGGAAGAACTCTTTCGCCAGGGGCAGCCACTCCTGGTCGGGGATCTGGGCTGAGAGATCATTCATGGCTACTCCACCGTCCTGGGCCAAGGCACCAGCCATCGCCATCGGCATGCGGCGCTGGAGGCGGCTTGCCGACTCTTCCGTCCACCAGCGGGCGAGCGGGCCACCCAGCAGGTTGCGGAAGTTTGTCTTGGGGTCGGGCGCGTGCATCGTCACCAGCCAGCCTTCGCCGTAGGGATCGCGGAGTGCCAGTTTAGGATCCTTTATGAGCGCCAGGTTGATGTCCGACACGCTGCCCTCGATCGGCGAAACCATGTCAACAGCGCAGTCGTCGCGATAAAGTGTGCACATCTTCTGGCCCTGGCGAATCCACACGCCGCGTTGCGGCAGCGTGATACTCTCCAATTTGCCGGTCAGCTTCGAGGCAAAATCATCCATGCCGACCCGCACCAGGTTGGGGCTCTCGCTCAACGCCCAAGTGTGACCCGGGTGGTAGCGCAGGTTCTCCGGAACTGCGAAGCCGCCGACCACGGCGGGCTGCAAGCGTGGCACCTCGGCATACTTCGCTGGGGCGACCTGCAACGCTGGTTGCACAATGGCGCGGCGGGTGCGGAAATAGTCAATCAGCAAGAAGGTTGCGAAGAAGAAGAGAACCAGTAGGACTGTCATAAGTCACCTCGTCGGAGGGCCGTCTAGCGAGCCACTCAGCACTTTTCTAAAGGCAATCGCCATGCCAAAAGGAGGCGAATTGGGAGTAAGCGCGATGCGGGCGGCGATCTCCTGTGAAATGAAGCGGATAGATGAAAAGAGATTTTGCAGCTCGGGATATTGTGATGAGATTGTCAACAACGCTTTGATGGAAATCGCAACAGGCCAAAGGTCGTGTTTTCAGTGTTTGGCGGCGGACGGCGAGAATGATGGCTTGTAATCAGTGTGTTGCGGGTTGGCAGCGCGGTGATGAATCACACAACAGCAAAAGTTGAAGAATGCAACAGTTGAGACTTAGGCTTGGATTATTCATGACGAATTTGGAGGGCCTATGGCGATTTCAAGGACAGTGTAGTCCGGTGTGCCTCAGAAGGGGTGGCTGCAACAGGAGAAAAGCTCAAACCACAGGGGGCCCTTCGGCTTCGCTCAGGGCAGGCTCCGAGGAGCACAGGGGAAACCCCAAATGCACAGCGCTTTATGAAACCAAACTTACTCCCGCGAGTACTCCGTCTGCAGTTCGGCGTCGGCGGGGCTGGGGGTGGCGGTTAAGGCGGTGGTTCCATACTCCAAGCCTTTTTCGAAGGCCTTCAGGTTCAGTTCGCGGAAGCTGGGCGGGACAGAATCCGCGACCGCTTTACGCACGGCATCGGGGTCCAGCAGGTGTGTGACTGCGGTGAAGAATCCCACCATCACCGAATTCAGGACCATGCGTTTTCCGAGTACTTCGGCGATGCGGGTTGCGGGGACGCTGTAGACCTGGATTTCCTTCTTGATATCTGAAACTCGGACCATGTCCTGCTCGACGATCATGATGCCGCCGTCTTTCAACTCGGAGCCGAAGCGCACATAGGCCTCTTGCGACATTACGACGAGAATGTCCGGCAGGGTGACGTAGGGGTACAACACGGGCGAATCGGAAAGGACGAGCTGCGCACTACAGGCGCCGCCCCGGGCTTCCGGGCCAAAGTTCTGTGTCATGGTGGCAAACGCGCCTTGATAAATCGAGGCAGCCTTGCCCAGGACGATGGCCGAGAGGATGACCCCCTGGCCGCCAAAGCCGGCGATACGAATTTCCGTTAGCTGCATACCATCTCCGTTTGTTCCACGAATCTCTCGCCCAGCGATTCCTGGTATTGACCTCGCATCATGGTTTGGTAGTCGGGGCGGTCGCGGTCCACGAACTTGCCCACGATGATTTCTCCAGTCATGGTCAGGCCGGCTTCACTGGTAGGCGTTCCGTGCCGGATTTTGCTCTTCTCTTTGTAGTACTTCATGGCGTCGAGACCGTCGCCCAGCTTGTTGCGGCGCTGATAAAGCGTGGGGCAGGGCGAGATCACTTCGATAAAGGAGAAGCCTTTCTTCTGAAACGCCTCGGCGATGGAGCGCGTCAGTTGGCGAACGTGGAACGTGGTCCAGCGCGCGACATAAACGGCGCCCGCCGCCTCGACCAGGTGGGGCAAATTAAACGACGGCTCGAACACACCGTAGGGATTGGTGGAAGTAGTCGAATGATCGGGAGTGGTGGGCGCGGTCTGGCCGCCGGTCATGGCGTAGATCAGATTGTTGACGCAGATGACTTTCAAATCGATGTTGCGGCGCGCGGCGTGAATCAGATGATTGCCCCCGATGGCGGAAAGATCGCCGTCGCCGGAATAGACGACGACGTTGAGCTTTGGGTTTGCGAGTTTCAACCCGGTGGCGAACGGGATGGCGCGGCCGTGGGTGGTATGGAAAGAATCCAGTTTGACGTAGCCCGCCACGCGCCCAGTGCAGCCGATGCCCGAGACCAGGGCCAGCGATCCCAAATCGATTTTGGAATCGATGAGGGCGCGGGCGAAAGAGTTCACGGTGGTGCCGATGCCGCATCCCGGGCACCAGATGTGAGGCATGCGATCGCTGCGCAAGAAGGGCTCGACTGGGTTGACGATGTCGTTAATCAAGTTATCGGGGATCAAGCTGTCCGGCATCGACTGGCCTCCACAATTACGTTGAGAATGTCTTCGGGGTTGTGAACTCCGCCGCCCGCGTGCGACACGGCAAATGTCTTTGCCTGGCCGGCGGCAGCTCGCTCCACTTCGCGCACCATCTGACCGAGATTGAGTTCGGGGACGACGAATGCGTTCACGTTGGCTGCGAGTTCGCGGATCTTTTTATCGGGGAAGGGCCAGGCGGTGATCAGGCGCAACTTGCCGACGCGCAGACCCTGTTTACGAGCCGCCTCGATGGCGCGTTGCGCCACTCGGGAAGTGATTCCGTAGGAAACGACCACGACATCGGCGCCCTCGAGTTGTTCTTCCTCGAACATGGCAATGCGGTCGGCGGCTTGGAGAATCTTGTTTTGCAAGCGGCGAACCAGCTTGTCCTGGGCGGGCAGAGTCATGTTGGGATAGCCGCGTTCATCATGCGTCAAGCCGGTGACATGAAAGTTGTAGCCTTCGCCGGCGTGCGCCATTTCCGGAACCTGGTCGCCGTTGGTTTCATAGGGAAGGTACTGATCGACCGGTTTGTGAGTGTGGCGGCGCGGTACGACTTCGATCTGGTCAGCGGGAGGAATCACTACCTTCTCGGTCATGTGCCCTACGCATTCATCCATCATGAACATCACGGGCACGCGGAATTCTTCGGCCAGGTTGAAGGCTTTGATGGTGAGATCGAAACACTCCTGCGGAGAATTGGGGCAGAGCGCGATGATCTCGTAGTCGCCGTGCGAACCCCAGCGCGCCTGCATCATGTCGGCTTGCGCGGGGAGCGTGGGCAGGCCGGTGGACGGTCCTCCGCGCTGCACATCCACAAACACGCACGGGGTTTCGGTCATGGCCGCGTAGCCGATGTGTTCCATCATCAGAGAAAAGCCGGGGCCGGAGGTCACGGTAAAGGCCTTGGCTCCGCCCCAGACCGCGCCTTGCAGGGTGATGGAAGCGGCGAGTTCGTCTTCCATCTGGATAAAGGTTCCGCCTACCATAGGCACGCGCGAGGCGAAGCGCTCCACGACTTCGGTGGAAGGAGTGATGGGGTATCCGGAGGCGAAGCGGCTGCCGGCGGCGAGAGCGCCTTCGCAGCAGGCGTGGTCACCGTCCATGAAGTGTACGCCGGTGAGCACACCGCGAGGGTCGGCGGTATGAAGATCGGGCTTCATTTGTCACCTCCGCCAGCGGGAGCTACCTTGGTGGCACAAATGGCGAAGTCGGGGCAGTACATCCCGCACAAGTCACAACCACTGCACTTGTCCGGATGGACTACGTGCGGCGGATGATAGCCCTTGGAATTGAAAGCGGAAGAGAGCGCGAGCACGTGGGTAGGACAAAACTCCACGCAGAAGCCACAGGCTTTACAGCGCTCAACGATGATGGAAACACGGCCTTTTGCCATGAAAACTCCACGCTCAAGGTGGTGGAACTCACCACGAAATCTGACGTAATTATGGGGGGTGGGGGGGTGGGGTTGGTGTGACGGCGATCACTTCTGTACGTGACGCGCGAACGTCGGGCGCCGGGTCTTGCTCCGGGACACAGCAAGCAAAGGCATCACCCCATGGTGATACAAGGCACAATCGATCGTGCCTTCGATCACAGCAATTCGGGAGAGTGGGGACTGAGAATAAGAGGTGGTTGAGTAATTCGCGTCTGTTGAAGAAGGGGGCTGCCATGTTTGAAGCCGAAATTGAGATGGAGAAACGCTCGTCGTTCATGCCGCTGCTGCTCATGCTGTGTCTGGTAGCTGGGATCGTGGGCTTAGCAACGTACGTGATACTGCAAGTCCGAGGGAAGACGCCTCTCAGCGCGCAGGAGGCGAACGGGATTGTGACAGCGGCGCTCCAGGGACCAGGTCCGGCCATCATCCACTTCCGCACTGGTGTAGTGAAAAACGACGAAAAACTACCGGATCCTAATTATCGATTATTGGAAAAAGCAAGAATCGTTAAATTGGCCAAGGCGGCGCCGGGCAGCGTGCTGGTCTCGCTCACCCCCGAAGGAGAGCAACTGTTGACCGGTATCCCGGGTTGCAAGAAATCGAAAGAAGCGGATGGCAGCTTCTCGTATCAGGCTCCCCTGGCGCAACGACAATTCGTGAGCATCGCGGGTGTAAGCATGAACGGAACCGACAACGCGATCGTGGAATACAACTGGAAATGGGTGCCCAATCAATTGGGGGACGTGTTCGACGCGGGCGGTCCGCTGGTGAAAAGCTTCAATATGTGGGAACGGCAGACCCTGATCAATAAGTATGCAGTCGGCTTCTATCACGGGGACCCGACGAAATCCACGCTTGCTCTAGTGCGGAACGGCCGGGGATGGAAGATCCCGGCGCGATAGCGGGCGGCGAGCGGAAGGTAACAACGCAGCCGGTCTTCGGTTTTTGAGAGCGCTTAGAGTTTCCGAGAAGAGCGCCGTGGTTTAAAAGGAGAAAATGCGATGTCGATAAAGAAACTGCTTTTGATGTTTACCGCCCTGATCGTATGCACCTGCACGGTCGCGGCACAGGACCAGACGAAGGACACACAGACAGTCATAAAGCATGTTCCTATCCACTCCACGTCGCCTGTATCCGGCAAGGACATGTACACGGCATACTGTGCCGTTTGCCATGGAACAGACGGCAAAGGCGAAGGTCCGGCGGCCAGCGCGCTGAAGGTTCCTCCCACCGACCTTACCCTGCTGAGCAAGAAGAACCAAGGGAAATATCCCGCGCTGAAAGTCACGTCCTCCATCCGCAGCGAATCCGCTCTTCCCGCGCACGGATCGAAGGAGATGCCGGTGTGGGGAGCGTTGTTTTGGAGTATGAGTAGTGGACACGAGGCGGAGGTGCAGCAACGGGTGGCGAACCTTAGCAAGTACATCGAATCCCTGCAAGCGAAGTAGGTCGCCTGTTGAGCATCTGTGGACCGGGCGCAGAACCGGTCGGGGCACAAGCGCTCGCTTGTGCCCGTTTCTTTCTTGTCGCATAACGCGAACCCCTTCTACATCGTGCGGGAAAGGGGCGGCAACCGCTTTCCGCGCCGTCTCGATGCCGCCATCAAGAGCGTGCGCGGTGCGACGCGGTCGCCGGGGATTGAAACGGTCGGATAGGTTTGTGTGGAAGCGGGGCTACGCCCCGTGACAGAAAGAGCGATGCGTTTGCCCTGCGGTGAAAGCACGAACGTCAGAGGACATAAGCTCTAACTTAAGGCAGGATTCCTTCCGAGTTGGCCGTGATCTAGGCACAATCCTACAGCTTCTGTCTGAACAGGTGGACGACGGATGTCAAGGCGAGCCAGGAAGGCAATCTGGGTCTACGCCTTTGTTTTTGTAGATTTAGAGCTTGCTGGTGCCGCAAACCAGTAGCGCCGGCGGCCGATACCAAAGAAATATGGACCTTTTTCCGTGGTTTCTTCGCGTTATCTAGATAGAGGCCGATGTTTGGATCGTGGGAACGGAGGACGGCAAGTAAACATCAAGATCCGCGATCTCAGGAGCGCTCAAGAAGAACTGACCGGAAAAGGAGTATCTATGAAACAGAGATTCGCGCTAGCCTTCGTATTCTTGACTGTGTGGGTCGTCATTCTGTCGAATCTGTCGCTGGCACATGGGCAGGAGTTCCTTTCGCCAGTCAGTTACACCGTTCCAACCTCTCCCACCGCCGTTGCAGTGGGGGACTTCAACGGCGACGGCAAACTGGACATGGCCGTGACAAGCTGGGACGACAATAGCACCGATAGCTTCGTGACCGTGCTGCTGGGCAATGGGGACGGTACCTTCATGCCAGGGGTAAGTTACTTTACGGGAAACGGAGGAGCGGGATCAATTTATGGGGGAGCGGAGCCTTATTCGATTGTCGTAGCCGACGTGAATGGAGACGGCAAGTTGGATCTAGTGACGGCAAACGCCGGTAGCCTCACCGTGAGCGTTCTACTAGGCAATGGCGACGGCACTTTTCAACCGGCCATAGTCAACAGAAACATAGGTGCAACCGATGGAGCACCCTATTCAATGGCTATTGGAGATTTTAACGGCGACGGCAAGCTGGATGTGGTGCTTGCGCAGGAGTTCCAGGGCGAAGTGAGTGTGATGCTGGGCAACGGCGACGGCACCTTTAGCAACGCAGTGAACTATGCCGTCGGAACGAATCCGGTCTTTGTGGCGATTGGAGACTTTAACCACGACGGCAAGCTGGATCTGGCGGTCGCCAACCGGGGACCGGGCTTTACCTCGCGCAGCACGGTCAGCATACTTCTGGGCAATGGCGATGGTACTTTTCAGCCTGCTGTGAACTACGCCGCGGGAGTCGCGCCATTTTCATTGGCCGTGGGCGATTTCAACCGCGACGGCAAGCTGGATCTCGTGGTCGTGAACGTCACGAAAGTTGGTACGGTGAACCTATTGCTTGGAAACGGGGACGGCACCTTTCAGCCGGCAGTCAGTCACTTGGTGGGATCCTACCCTGAGTTCATTACTTCCGGAGATTTCAATCAAGACGGCAAGCTGGACCTGGCAATAACGGACACCAACGGCGTGATGGTTTTGCTGGGCAGAGGCAACGGCACATTCCAAAACTCAGGAGACTATCCTGCAGGATATGTTGCTGGTTCACTAGACCACAACACTCTTGCCGCAGGCGACTTTAATGGCGATGGGGCGCCGGACCTGGCCATCGTAGACAATGCCATTGGTAGCACCACTATAAGCGTGCTGCTGAACACCGGTGCAACCGTTACACCTACAAAGCTCGTCTTCCCAGGCGAACCCATTGGGGTAACCAGCCCAGGAAAAACGGTCAAGGTCCTCAATACTAACTTCAGCACCAATCTAAGTGTTACGAGCATTGCGGCCAGCAGCGAGTTCGCTCAGACTAACAACTGCCCGAATCCGTTGCCACCCCGGAAGTCTTGCACAATCACGGTTACGTTTACACCCACCGGATATGCTCTTCAGACCGGTACGCTTAGCATCAGCCTGAGCACTGGGACTTTCTCGGTAGCCCTGTCGGGGGCCGGTCCGGATTTCTCGATGTCCGCTTCCCCAAACAGTGTGTCTGTTACACGGGGACAGTCCGTAACCTCTACCATCAGCATCTCTCCGACATTTGGGTTCAATCAGACGGTTGCGCTGAGCTGCACGGCGCCCGGATCAAAAAACATTACCTGCTCCATGTCGCCGCCCTCGGTCACGCTGGATGGTACGAATGCCGCGACGAGCACGCTGACGATCAACACGCTTGCCACGACACCAATAGGTACCGACACTATCACTGTTACGGGCACATTCAACGCGGTTAAACACAGCGTTAAAGTTACGCTAAAGGTGCAATGACACTGGAACCCCGCGCGGCAAACCCCTGAGGTGGGTTAGGCGGGGAGCCCACCCCTGCTCTAAAGAAGAATTCAAGGCCGAGGGACCGGAGATGGGCGGGCGGATCGGAAGTCCCGGTCGGCATCTCAGACATGTGCGTGGCTTGAGCTCCGAGTCCGCAAACAGGGTTCTGGGACAATGATGGACGAGGTTCGGGGCGGATGGCCAGCCAACCGGAAACTAGCGGCTAGGAACCCGCCGCACTTTCGCCATCAATTGTCGAAGTCGACTTCTAGCGTCCTGAGTCAGAAGTATCTTGACTAACTCGGGCGGTTGCGATGGATTAAAGATCTGCGAACCTCTGGGCTAAAGCGTGTGCGTGAGAACTTCGGTCGTCCCTCCGGGACTTGAGTCGTCATTCCACTCTACCCCGCGCTGAAGCGCGGGGCTAAGCTGGTTCGCCCCTCCGGGGCTGGATTTGCGAGCATTTCATTCGCTCGGGTTGACTGAAAACGAGTTCTCACGGGCCCGCGAAAGCCCGTATTTTTACGGCTCTGTCCAGCCGGGCACATTCTTTACTCTGAGCGGCACGGCTGAAGCCGTGCCCTTCCCAAAACCTGCGCGACCAGAGTCTTCAACGGCCTGAGACGGGGCAAGCCCCGTTTCTACAGGCGCGCAAACTGCCGCCTGAGTTTTTCCGTAGCCTGCGAAACCGCGCCCCTTCAAAGCTTTTGTGAATCCTCTCTAGTCCGCCTGCGCGACGGATTTCGTGACTTCGGGCGCCGCCAGCTCACTCTCCCGCGCGTCCACTACCGCGATGGCAACAGCGTTCACGATTTCCTCCACTTCGGCGCCGCGAGCCACCAAATGCACGGGCCGAGCCATCCCCATGAGGATGGGACCAAGGATCTCGGCGCCGCCAATCGTGGTTAGCAGCTTGTAGGCAATGTTGGCGGAGGAGAGATCGGGGAAGATCAGCACATTGGCCCCGCCCTTCAGCGAACTGAAAGGATAGGTCTGCTCCAGTATTTCCGGAGAGACGGCAACATCGGCCATGATCTCTCCATCGACGATCAGGGTTGGGTCGGCTTTGTGCAGCAGCTCGACTGCTTTCCGGACCTTGTCAGAGAACGGATGCTGGGTGCCGCCAAAGCTGGAGAAGGAAAGCATGGCAACTCGCGGCACTACGTCAAAGCGCCGAGCCTCTTGCGCGGTACACAAGGCGATTTCCACCAGGTCTTCCGCGGAGGGATCGATATTGACGCTGGTGTCGGCGAGGAAGAACAGCTCTCCCTTGCGCGTGATCAGGGGATAGCATCCGGCGACCTTGTGCAGGCCTTCGCGCACGCGGACGATCTGCAGCGCCGGGCGAATCGTGTCGGGAAAGTGCTGCGAGACACCGGCAACCAGAGCATCGGCATCTCCCATATGCACCATCATGGACGCGAAAATGTTGCGGTCGTCGATAAGGGTGCGGGCTTCGTTAAGGGTCACGCCACGACGCTGGCGCAGGCGGAATAGTTCCTGGATGTAGCGTTCGCGCAGAGGCGATGCCGCTGGATCCACGATCTGTGCGTCTTTCAAATTCAATCCCAGCGCGGCGGTTTTGGTATGAATGGTGGCAACGTTGCCGAGCAGGATGGGCTTGGCGATCTTCTCTTCCAATATCGAGTGGCAGGCGCGCAGGATTCTTTCGTTGTCTCCTTCGGGAAGGACGACATGCTTGGGCTTGGTCTGGGCCTTGAGAATCATCATGCGCGAGAGCTCGTGGGTTTTCCCGAGACGACGCTGGAGTTGCTCCCGGTACTCTTCGATGTTGACCGGCTCCTGCGCTACGCCGCTGCGCATGGCAGCTTCGGCCACGGCGGAGGCCTCCCAGATCAGCACGCGTGGGTCGAACGGTTTGGGAATCAGGTAATCGGGACCGAACGTCAGCCGCTCCACTCCGTAGGCACGGCAGACCGAGTCGGGCACGTCCTCCTTGGCAAGTGCAGCCAAGGCTTGCGTCGCGGCCAGCTTCATCTCATCGTTGATTGCGGTCGCATGCACATCGAGGGCCCCACGGAAGATGAAGGGGAAGCCGAGAACGTTATTCACCATGTTGGGATAATCCGCGCGGCCGGTGCACATGATGACGTCGGCGCGGCAGGCTTTGGCGTCCTCGTAAGTAATCTCCGGATCGGGATTCGCCATGGCGATGACAATGGGACGAGCGGCCATCGAGCGCACCATGTCCTGCGAAACCACGCCACCGACGGAGAGTCCGAGGAACATATCGGCGCCCACCATAGCCTCCGCCAGCGTACGCAGCTTGGTATCTTGCGCGAAGCGCTCCTTGTAGGGATTCATGCCTTCCGTACGGCCCTTGTAAACCACTCCCTTGGTGTCGCACAGAATGATGTTCTCCCGCTTCATGCCCAAGCGAATGTAGTGCTCGGCTGTGGCGATGGCCGAGGCGCCGGCGCCGTTGACGACGAGACGGATTTTGCCGATGTCCTTGCCCGCCACTTCCAGAGCGTTCAATAACGCCGCCCCGGAAATAATGGCGGTGCCATGTTGGTCGTCGTGGAAGACGGGAATCTTCATCGTCTTTTTCAAAGTCTCTTCGATGTAGAAACACTCTGGGGCCTTGATGTCTTCGAGGTTGATTCCGCCGAAGGTAGGCTCGAGAAGTTGGCAGAGCTTAATGACATCGTCGGGATTGTGGCTGTTGACCTCGAGATCAAAGACATTCACGTCAGCGAAGCGTTTAAAGAGGACAGCCTTGCCCTCCATGACGGGCTTGCCGGCGAGGGCGCCGATGTCGCCCAGTCCGAGAACGGCGGTTCCGTTGGTCACCACGGCGACTAAATTTCCGCGCCCCGTGTACTTGAAGGCATCGTGCGGGTTCTTATGGATCTCCAGGCACGGAATTGCCACGCCGGGGGTGTAAGCCAGGCTTAGATCGTGTTGCGTGCGGCAAGGCTTGGTGGGAGTTACTTCAATCTTTCCCGGGTGTGTGCCGGAGTGGTAGTCGAGCGCTTGTTGTTTGGTAACTGGCATATATGCTCCTCCCTGATTCTTAGCGACCTGCGGAACAGGCCGGTTTTCGATGTCCAGCCCCTAAAGGGGCGTATGATTTCGAAGAAAGTACAGCATCGCTCAAGCGATGCCCGGATACGAACCCTGAGTTTTTCAGCAGCTTGCCAGGGTCCTGATTTTCGCGGCTCTCTTTACGATTAACGGGCAATTATCGCTCCTTGGTCACGAATCATGCTGTGATGGCGCTCACCCACTACAGTGAGTGTCGCCGGTCAGCGTGACGCTTCGGTTTAGTCGTCGCGAAAGTAATGTGCGCGAACATGCGATCCATGGTGATGAGCGCGCGCATATCGTCTGCCGTGAGCCTTGTCGATCTTGTTCACTTTGCGAGAGGTATTGAAGCCGTTGACGAAATGCAAGGAATAAGTGTCCGTAATTTCCTTGTTCCCAGTTCTCACTTGACTGCGTAAGTATGGAGAATGCCGGACACGGGCGCAGCAAGGCAGGTCATAGATATATGTGATCTGCATCACAGGAAAGCTCTGGAATGATCGCCAGGGTATGGAGGCTCACTGCGGTACGGCTGCGCTGGGAAGCACCCGATCCGAAGCTTTTGTTTGCTGCGATTGGTCTCGAAATCCAAAGCAAGGGTGCTGGAGCAGCATGTGATGGACATCACATTAGCGTGTGTCTGGCAGCACAGCCAAGCGTTTCCTCCGGACGGAAACTGATTTGAGACGAGGTTCCGCTCAACTGGCCGTGGACTGCGCAAGATGCGACCCAGGCAAGCGAGCCGGCCCCGAGGTTGTTCCAGGAGGCTAGTTCATGCTCTCGCCATACGGAATGGAGATTGTCGAAAGTTGCATTACATGCAAGATGCGCACGGATCGCATCTTCTGCGATCTGCCACCTGCCGCGCTGCAGGCTTTTGAAAACATCAAGTACGCGACGGCGTATCCGCAGGGGGCTGTGCTGTTTGTCGAAGGTCAGATGCCGCGCGGCATCTTTGTGCTCTGCAAGGGCAGTGTCAAGCTCTCGATTAATTCCCCTGGCGGCAGAACGGTGATTATGAAACTTGCCGAGCCCGGGGAGGTGCTGGGGTTGAGCGCCACGATTTCCGGCAAACCTTACGAGGTGACGGCGGAGACGATCGATCCCTGCCAGGTGAATTTCGTCAAGCGCGACGATTTTCTTCATTTCCTGAAAGACGATGTGGAGGCCTGCTTCAAAGTGGCCGAGCAGTTGAGCGAAAAGTATCACAATGCCTGCAAGGAAGCGGGCGCGCTCGGACTGTCACACTCCGCCGCCGAGAAACTGGCGAAGTTGCTTCTGGAATGGGGCGCCAAGAACGGAGAGTCCGCCAAAACGGAGCCCCGGTTGAAGCTGAGACTCACACACGAGGAAATCGCGCAAATGATCGGAACATCGCGAGAGACGGTGACCCGGCTGTTTGCGGAGCTGAAGAAGCGTTCGATCTTGCAGTCGAAAGGCTCGACTCTGGTGATTCGCAACACGGCGGCGCTGCGCGAGATCGCAAACCACAACTAGGCGCGCCTTCCGCGCCAATGGCTGGCATGAGCGCAGGAGTAAAGGCATGCCTGCGACACAGTTGTGAAAACGACGACCCCGGCCCAATGCCCAACATTGGAAAAGATTTGAGTTTCGTGACCGGGATCACAACTTCGGGTGATGATAGTCACCGCTGGATGGTTCGTTCTCACTTATGGTTGCGCCTGGGGTGGGTGACAGATCCCGGTTCACGCAGGGAGGGAAACCGCACATGGCTTCGGCAAACGGCAACGGGAAACATTCCAATCACGCGCATGCGAACAAGCCGCGATTGATTTTCTGGGAGTTGACCAAAGGGTGTAATCTGCGCTGCATCCATTGCCGGGCCAGCGCTACGGAACTGAGTGCTCCCTCCGACCTCTCCACTGAAGCCGCACGCGATATCATCGATCAGATTGCCGCGGTGTCCACACCGATCCTGGTGCTCAGCGGTGGCGAACCGCTCTTCCGTTCGGATATTTTCCAGTTGGCGCGTTATGGCACGGACAAGGGCCTGCGTGTGGCGCTGGCCACGAATGGCACGCTGGTGACCAAGCACGTCGCGCGCATGATCGTCGATAGCGGGGTGCAGCGCGTGGCCATTAGCCTGGACGGCGCCGATGCGCTTACCCACGATAGTTTTCGCGGCATTCCCGGCGCATTCGAGGCCGCCATTGCCGGTTTCCGGAATCTGAAAAATCTGGGCATGTCGGTGCAGATCAACACGACGATCGCGCGCCACAACGCCCATCAGCTTCCGCAGGTGCTCGAACTGGCGAAGTCGCTGGGAGCGGACGCGCTGCACACATTCCTGTTGGTGCCGGTAGGATGCGGCGTGGACATCGCCGCCGAACAGATGGTTCCGCCGGAAGAGTACGAGCAGATGCTGAACTGGTTCTACGATCGCTCGCTCGAAGGTGGCATCGAGCTGAAGGCAACTTGTGCTCCACACTACTTCCGCGTGGTTCGGCAACGGCGCGTTGCCGAGCATCGTTCCTCCGCCGCGGCAGCGGCCGCTCACGCGGCACAGCCAGCAGTTGAGGCAGCGCAGGATTCGTCAAGTATCGGCCCCACAGAGATGGCGATGCCCGGTTCCACCGGCATCGAACTGAAGCCTCATGGCGTGGGACAAACTAAAGTTGGACAACCAGTGGGACACCCTGGAACTCATCCTTCCGACATGAACGCCATGACCAAGGGATGCCTGGCCGGAACGGCGGTGTGTTTCATCTCGCATCAGGGCGAGGTCTATCCCTGTGGATATTTACCGGCCTTGGCAGGGGATTTGAGAAAGCAGCCGTTCGCCGAAATCTGGGAGAACGCGGTGGTGTTCAATCAATTGCGCGACACCAACAACCTGGAGGGAAAGTGCGGCTGCTGCGAGTTCCGCAACATCTGCATGGGTTGCCGCGCACGTGCCTACGCTGCCACCGGCAACTATCTCGATGAGGAACCGTTTTGCGTTTACGAACCGCAGGCGAAGGGTTTGAAAAAGGAGAAGGATATTACGCCGGCGGAAGTGGCACGCTAAACGGCACGCTTCCTGCCGCCGACAAGGTCTGTTACCACAGAGACACGGAGGCACAGAGAAAGCACAATTTATTGTGCGTTCCAGAAAGCCTTCCCCCGTCTCCGTGTCTCTGTGGTAAGAGCCCTTTAGGGGGCCAAAAGACACCCGCGCAGCGTGATATCCCGCAATCTAACCTTATAAATCCCCCTTCCCTGCTCACCGCGATTTCGCTAACTATATGATACTAAAGCTGTTATCTGTTCCATACTTTGGCACGCCAGGTGCTTTTCGTAGGGGGTGGTCGGCAGGAGATGGAGACGTGGAACCCACGCTCATGGTGGTTGGCCTGAACTATCGCACAGCCCCGATGGCAGTGCGGGAGCGTTTCTGGATCAGCGAAAACCGGCGCTACGAAGCCCTGGTGCAGTTGTCACGGGCGGAAGGCATCGAAGAAGTCATTGTAATGGCCACCTGTAACCGCACGGAGTTTTGGCTGTGGGCTAACGATGTGACCCTGACCGCCAACTCGGTGATGCGGTTCCTGGGCGCCGAATATGGACTGAAGCTGTGCGAGTGGAAGCACTTCTACCGCTTGTTGGATGAAGTGGCGCTGCTGCATATTTTCCGGGTCGCATCGCGGCTGGACTCCATGGTGGTCGGCGAGCCCCAAGTGGTTTCCCAGGTGAAAGAGGCATGGCAGCAGGCGCAGAAGGTGGGGGCAACGGGCCAGTTCCTCGATGCAGTGTTGCAGAAGGCGCTCACGGTCTCGGAGCGCGTGCGCAGTGAGACGGCCATCGGTAACGCGGCGGTTTCGATACCTTATGCCGCCGTGGAACTCGCACGGCAGATTTTCGGCACGCTGGAAAACAAGAAAGTGCTTCTGCTCGGCGCGGGCGAAATGAGTGAGCTCGCAGCCCGTGAGTTGCTTAAACAGGGCGCCGGCACGGCCCGCGTGAACGTCATCGTCATTAATCGCACACCCGAGCACGCGGCCGAGTTGGCGGCGAAGCTCGGTGGAGTTGCGATCCCGTTTGAGGAGCGCTGGCAGCACATGGCGGAGGCCGACATCATCATCAGCTCGACTTCCTGTCCGCACACGATTCTCAGCCGCCAGGAAACTGAGTTCATGGTTCGCGGGCGCGAGGGGCAGCCCCTGGTGATCGCGGATCTCGCAATGCCCCGCGACGTTGACTCCGGGGTGCGCGAGGTCAAGGGCGTTTTCCTCTATGACCTTGACGACCTGGAAAACGTGCCAGACCAAAATGCGGGCGAGCGTGAGGCTGCCGCCGCCGAGGCACAAAAGATTCTGCAAGGCGAGGCGCAAGGTTTCCGTGACAGGCTGATGGCGGAGCGTGCTGTGCCGACCGTCGTTTTGCCGACCGTTTTGGCCCTGCGCCTGCGGTTGGACGAGTTTTGCCGGCAAGAACTGGATTCCTTCCGACAAGAAAGCGGACCTTTCTCCAAGGATCAGGACGAGATGTTAAATGCAATGATGTCCCGGATGACGCAGAGGATCGCAGGATCCCTGGCCCGTGAACTCAAGGAGCTTCCAGAGAAGGTGGAGCAGGAACAGATGACCACGGCATTGCAGCGGCTGTTCCACCTGAAAACCGCCGAACAGGCGATTGCCGGCACCAAACACTGAAAGGCGTAGCGAAGACCACGTAGGGACAGCCGCCCCCCGGCTGTCCAGGCGAGCGCAGCTCGCTTGGGGTTTCGGTCGTTCATCCTTGCAGTCAAGAGCGGGGCGGGGCTTCGCCCCGCCGGACAGCCGGGGGCGGCTGTCCCTACGTGCGTTTTGCCGCCCGCGTGCAGCTCACTGGTCGTCAGCGGAGCCAGTCTGGGAGCCTTCGTCATCTCCGCGAATCAGGCCAAATTTCTTGAGCTTGTAACGCAGAGCGTCGCGGCTGATGTCCAGCAACTTGGCGGCGTGGGTCTGGTTGCCGTTGGCCTGGCGCATGGCCAACTCGACCATGGCGTGCTCCACTTCCTCCAGCGACGTCCCGCCTTCCGGCATGTAAAGCCGGGGGAGGCTGCGGCCGTTAGGCAACGTCTGTCCACCATCGGCGGGTGAAGTTCGTTCAAAGACAGTGCGGCCGCCCGATTCGCCCACGGAAAACGGCAGATACACGGGCCGCAGGAACGGCTCATCTTCCAGGATCATGCCGCGCTCGATGGTGTTCTTCAGCTCGCGAACATTGCCCGGCCAGTTATGACTGAAAAGAAGGCGGCGGGTCTCATCGGTGATGCCACGAACCGACTTCCTGAATCTGCGGTTGTAGCGATCAATGAAAAAGTCCACCAAAGGAAGGATGTCTTCTTGTCGTTCCCGCAACGGCGGGATAAAAATCGCAATAATGGCCAACCGGTAATAAAGGTCCTGCCGAAATTGCCCGTCGCGCACCGCCTTTTCGAGATCGCGGTTGGAAGCGGCAATCACCCGCACATCCACCTGCATATCGCGGATACCTCCCACGCGGCGGATGACTTGGTCTTCCAGCACGCGCAAGAGTTTCGCTTGCAGCAGCGGAGAGAGTTCGCCGATTTCGTCGAGAAACAGCGTACCGCCATCGGCGGCCTCGAACAGACCCTTTTTCATCTGCTTGGCATCCGTGAAAGCGCCTTTTTCGTGGCCGAAAAGCTCGGCTTCCATCAGCGTCTCCGGAATAGCCGAGCAATTGATCGCTACGAAGGGTTTCTGCTGGCGCGAACTTTCGTAGTGGATGGCCTTGGCAATGAGGTCCTTGCCAGTGCCGCTTTCGCCTTGGATCAGAATGGTGGTGGCTTCGCTGGACGCAACTTTGCGAACGAAATTCATGAGCTCGGTCATCTTGGGTGAGACGCTCACCACGCTGTTGTAACCGGCTCCTTGGCGCACCTCACCTCGCAGGGCCTGGACCTCGGTACGCAGGTTCGTGGCCTCGAGCGCGTTCTTGATGGTGACGTGAAGCTTTTCGAAATCTACTGGTTTGCTCAAGTAGTCGTAGGCCCCGAGCTTATACGCGGCTTTCCAGTCGTCAAGTATCGGATCAGCCGTGATCATGATGACGACGCGGGCGTCGCCATTTTTCTTGAGTTGATCGAGCACTTCGATGCCGCTGAGGTCGGGCATGCGCACGTCGAGCAGGACGAGGTCGGGCGATTCCCGCTGCGCCAACTTGAGCGCAGGTTCCCCGGCATCGGCCTCGATCACGTGGTAGCCCCACTCCTCGCACTTCTGGCGAAGCGACCAGCGCACCAGGCGCTCGTCGTCGACGATCATGATTTTCTCTGCAGGCATCGGTGTTTAATTTACTACGAAATGGCATGCTGGACAGGAATTCTAGGAGACTGCGGCTTGAGCGATGGGCATGTGAAATGGCAGCAACACTGTGAACTTGCTTCCCTTTCCTACAACACTGCTGACTTCGATGCGGCCATGATGTTCTTCCACGATACGGCGGGCAAGAGAAAGACCAAGACCGGTGCCGTTGCCCTTAGTGGTGTAGAAAGGCCGGAAAATGTTGGGCAGGTGCTGAGCAGGGATACCGCGACCGGTGTCACTGACAACCACGCTGGCGCAATCATCGCGCGAACCGACCTCGACCCGCACTGTGCCCGCGCCCTCCATGGCCTGGACTGCGTTCAGGAGCAGATTGAGAAGCACCTGGTGAATCTGATCGCTGTCGTGCTCAACTTCAGGCAGATCGGGCGCCTTCTGCAGTTCGATCTTGATTGGTTTTGAGAACACCTGCTGGCGAGCCAGCATCACGGCGTGTTCCACGGTGGTGTTGAGGTTGCTCCGGCAAATCCGCGGCGGGTGAGGCCGCGCCGTTTCCAGAAGATCGGTCAATATGCGGTTGATCTGCGCGATTTCCAGGCGAACATCTTTCACCACCGCGCGCGCCGGACTGGTCGAAGGCAGATCACGGCCGATGATTTCGATGACGCCCGCAATTCCGGCAAGGGGGTTGCGAATCTCGTGGGCCAGGCCCGCAGCCAACTCGCCGAGCGTCGCCAGGTGCTCGGCGCGGGACATTTGAGTGCGATGCAGGCGCTCAATCTCTTCCCGGCTCTCGCGCAACTGCTGCATCATGTGGTTGAAGTTGCGGCCGAGATCTCCGATTTCGTCGTTGCGCCGGGCAAAGCTGACGGAGACATCGAGATTGCCTTCACTGACCAGCCCGATTTTCTCCTGTAATTCGACCATGGGCCGTTGAATCAAATAGGCAAGCACCACGATTAACACTCCGCATATCGCGACCGCGACCGCGCCTGCGAGAATCAGCACCGCGTGGCGTACCGGGTCGCGCCAAGATACGGTCGCCAGAATAAAAAGCAGCAGGCCCGCCAGCAGGACGAACGCTACCGGCAAGATTGCCTTGAGCTGCCAATTGACCCGGACAGTATTCAACCCTATTTCCTCCACTTGCGACTCGCCTACTGACATTCTGTGCGCGCAGCCAGCCGTCCCCGAAGGAGGGTGGCCACAGCAGTCGTGCGGGCAGTTTATACCACGGGACCAGTTGCCGTCGCTCGAAACTGAGGGCGGCTAGGCGTCCGTGGTGAAACTCCAGTCCCCGCCCTCAGCGCCTGAACAGGCTGCGGAATAAGTCGTTACGAGGGCAAAAAGCACACCTCGGGCGCTGAAGCGCGAACAAATCTAAACGACTTAACGGCACGACTGAAGAGGCTGCGGAAAAACTCGTTCCCGACCAGACAGTGTTCCCTCGGCGGCTAAAGCCGGACTCAAAACAAAGCAGTTACCGCAGCGCTAAAGCGTTGCGCCACCCAAAATCAAGCGCGCAATCGAGTTTTTCCGCAGCCTGTGAAGGCGCATGCATAACGCAAGACTTACGGCACGACTGAAGGTGAAGGTGTGCCCTGATACAAATCTCACTTACAGCACGGGCGGCTAGGCGTAAGCGTGCAGTCCGGGCAGCAGGTAAGTCACACCGAAGAAAGTGAACATCACCACCGCAAAGCCGATGATGGCGAAGTAAGCAGCGCGACGGCCACGCCATCCCCGAGTGACACGCATGTGCAAATAGAGGGCGTACACCAGCCAGGTAATCGCCGCCCAGGTCTCTTTTGGATCCCAACTCCAATACGAGCCCCAGGTCTGATTCGCCCAGTACGCTCCGGCGGCAATCATCAGAGTCAGCAGGGGGAAGGCCAGAGAGATGGTTTTGTAGGTGATGCGGTCGAGGTTGTCGGCGCTGGGCAGCAGACGCTCCAGATCCGGGCGCCGCCACAGCAGCAGCAGATAAAGCAGCGAGACAAATACTCCGCCCACCAGACCCGAAAGGATGAAGGGGCTGGCGGCAAGGCTGGTGGGGAACAATCCGTCCGCGTCGAGTGACGGATAGCGGCCATCACGGGCGCGCACCATAAACATGACCAGCGCCATCACTTGGAGAAGAATGCTGAGGAATACAGCGCGATTGGCGAGCATCAGGAAGCTATCGTTGTTCTTCCAGCGCGCCAGCCCGTAGAAAACCAGCGGCGATGCCACCACCAAGAGCGTCAACGTCATCAGCCAGCCGAGGTCGGGAATGGTGACGAACAAGCGCACGCCCCTGGAAAGGAAGACCTCCGATTTCCGTTCCGGATCCCACGCCACCAGGCCCAACCCGCCCCACTTCTCGAAGCGCGTTAAAACGATGCCCGTGTAAATGGCGAGTGTGCTGGCGCTGGTCACGGCGAGGAAGGTCTCGGTCTTCAGGTTGTCCTGGATCAGGAACATCATGGCCAGAGCAAAGCTGAGAGCGCAGGCCGCGTAGGCCAGCATGGCCAGCGCGACGTGCACGTGCAGCCAGGTCGACTGCAGGGCGGGAACCAACGGATGCACATCGGTTCTTAGCAACTGCATCAGCACCACGCCGACAATAGCCACCGGCATCGTGACCGTGCCAATGACCTTCACACCATATTTTTTTTCGGCCACCAGCGTGAGCACGGCCAGCGTCCACACGAAGCTGAGCAGCATTTCGTAAACACTGGAAAACGGCGCGTGTCCCGCTTCATACCAGCGATGGGCAACGGCCGCGGTATTCGCAATCAATCCCAGCCAGGTGGCGAGCGACGCGAACTTCACGTACGACTCGGTGCCGGTGACTCCGAATCCCAGATACAGCGCGCCGGCGCCGGCGTAGAAAATCAGAGTGGCGAAGAGCAGGTTGGTCTCGTTGAAGAGATTGCCACTTTTCACCACGTTCAGAAATGCCATGAACAGCAGGAACGCAATTGCCAGTCCCACCAGTACGATCAGGGTCATGCCGGTTGCCGGTTGCTGCTGTTCCGCTTTTGCTCGCGCCATTGACATCCTCCAATGAGCCGGTTCAGTTCCCGGCGACGGTCGCGACCTGGTCGCTCCGAGAGATCCTGGGAATGAGTTTCAGTTCTGCTTCCACCAACGCCACCAGATCGTTGAAGCGCTGCTCAAACGCGTCCCGGTTGCGGTTCGCACTTCCCCCGATCCACAGCGAGCACTTGCCGGTCTTTGGATTGCAAACCGGTACCGCCCAAAACCGCATATGCACCACGTAGAACACGAATGCCAGTCCAACGCCCAGCAGCACTACGCCTGACCAAACTCCCCACTGGCCCGGTTCGTGCGAGACCTGTAAACCCGTGTAGTGTCCCATCTTCAGGTCGGTGGCCTGGAACTGCCAAGGCGATTTCGAGTTGTCGGCGACCTCGTCCAGCGCTGGGAACCACACATCAAAGTCTTTCCCGGCTTTCTTCGAAGTCACCACCAGGTGGGCTGCCGGACTTCCCAACTGGTTCGATTTCTTATACACCTGCCCGTCACGAACGGCGAAGTCGGGGAAAAATTCGGCGAAGCGCACCGTGGTATCGGCGTCGAGTGAAACGGTGTCGTTCACGGCCAGCCCGATTTCCTTCTTCTCGCCCGAGCCGTTGCTCGGTGAGGCGACGAGCATGAGTTTGTCGACCTTGCCATTCGGGCCGTAACTCGACTGGTAGAAGCGGACACCGCTGTAGAGAAGCGGGTCGTTCACGACAATTTCTTTCTTCTGTATATCTCGTCCGCCTTCCACCACGGCCAGCTTGGACCACCACTTCTTCGGGGTGCCGTCCGTGTAGTTTTCCTGACCGGCGGCATCGCAGCGGATGGCAAACGGGAGCGTTCGCGTGGTGCCGTCGCGCAATTCGACGATATGGGAGGTTTGCCCCTCATTCAGACTGAGATATCCACGCCAGCCCCAAAGACCGTCCACGATCGTGCCCAAGAAAATGAGCAGAAGGCTGGCGTGGACGATGTACACCGCGAGCTCGGAGATCCGGTGCCGTTCCGCGAAAATTCCGAAGTGGTCTTCGCGCACCACTCGCTCCGGTTTGAATCCTAGCGAATGCAGGGCACGCTCAGCCGCCACCAACCCCGATTCTTCGTCCGCGATGGCCAGCGATTTCTGTGGATGTGAATTACGGCGGAAGCCTTCATCGGGATACTTGTACGGACGCGAGAAGTAGCGCCACGAGTTGGGGAAACGATCGATGGAAGCGGCTGTAATGCAGAGGCTAACCAGCAGCATCAGTCCGAGGAACCACCAGGCGTGAAATACATCGGTCAAGCCGACCGCGTCCAGGATCCGGAGTGCCTGCGGGGAGTACGCGCTCTGCATCTCGTCGGGCTCGGTGGCCGGCCGCTGCAGCACGATGGTGCCGACTGCCGAGAGAATCACGACCAAAATCAAGAGAACCACGCCTGTCTGGATGGAAGCAATGGTGCGCCACGTTTTGTGGGCAAGTGTGGGCAAGTTTACGGCCATATCTTCTCCCCGTTCCCAAGCCTGAAATGCACGTTCCACGCCAGACATGCTATGGCTTGTAACCAGCGGATTTGGCTGGATTTAGCAGGCAAGAGGACGATGAGGACGACCGCCGGTTTGGGCTAAATCGCGCACCCTCGCCCAGTTCGACAGGGATTTGACTCATCACAGCATGCTCGTGACGCCGCTCACTCGCTCTTGTGATTGGCGCGGCCTCTCCAGATCGAGCCGCCACCGCGTGCGTGAAATCGTCGATCCGGCGGGTTGCTCAAGGGGGCGCGGAATTCCGCGCACGACCGGGTGTAATGGCACAGTAAAACTCATGGTGCCAGGCTCGCGGCTTCCATTTGGGGGCAGTCGAAGTGGGAATCCAGAAACTGCAAATGGTGCGTTTCTAATCAGTTATCGGTTTTCCTGCCCTCCTTGCGACAGAATAGCCGGACGGCGAGCAAGGTGCTCATTACATTCGTACTCAACACGGAGGAAGTCGCCGTGCAGCGGGCTCCCACGACGCTGTGTCTCGAATGCCATGAGGGGCAAAAGGGTGCACTTGGAAAGTCGAAAGTTCAGCCAGCCATGCAGTATACATAAGTCGAAGAGCAAGAACGACGTGGACGGCAGCAGGACCAATATCAAGCTGGCGGACACCGCGTCTGGTGTGACGATTTGCTACACCACCAACGGTACTGCGCCGGGATTGGGGACCACGAACGGAACCTGCGCGAACGGCAGTACGCCGTATGTTTCGGGTACAACGATTCCGGTCAGCGTCGGAACAACAATCATGATCGAAGCTGTTGCCGGCCTCAACGGGTATGGGGCCAGCAAGGTAGTTAGCGCGACTTACACGATCATATGAGAGGTCAAATGAACTCCGATGAAAGGCCGGGGAGGAACCCTCGGCCAATCACCGGAGGTAGTTATGGTTGCTTAACTCCCTATCAAGAATTCAAACCTCTTGATAGGGCATAAGGTCCAAAGCCGGGGAATTCTTTAGGAGCGAACGCCCCAGCCTTGGCCCTCTTGGCAAACAACGTGCGCATACTGTTGCTCGCCAACCTCATTGTAACCTGAGGCCCAATGATCAGGCGAGTACTAGACGATCGCACACTGTCAGGCAAAGACGGGGAGCAGGAGGTCGCGACCGCGATCAAGATCTTTCTGCTCCTGGCGCTGCTATTCCTCCCTGTCTCGGTGCGCTGCGCGTTTGCAGGCATCCACCCGGTTCAACTCGAAAAGGGCACTGACACCCCTCAGTGTATTGAGTGCCACGAAGACAAGACAAAAGGAAAGAACATCCACCCGGCGGTGGGTATGGGATGTCTGACCTGTCACCTCATCCGGAACACGACCGATACGACGAGGGTAAACCTGAAAACGGCGAGGATTGCAACCCTCTGCTTCGAATGCCATACAGACAAGCAACCCCCTGCTGCGAACATGCGTCAGGTTCACCCCCCCGCCGTCCAGGATTGTCTCAAGTGTCACGATCCCCACACTTCGACCAACGAGCACCTGCTGCTGAAGCCCACTTCCGGAGGCAAAGGCGATAACCTATGCCTCGATTGTCATGAGAAAGGCCTGAATGTGCCCGACAAGGGCAGCCGCCACGCTGCCCTCGATATGGGATGCGACGCCTGTCACGTGACTCACAAGGTGGGTGAAATTGGCAAGCGGGAATTTGATTTTCACCTCACCAAGGCCGTTCCTGAGCTGTGCTTTGGGTGCCATGACACAAAGGACGCGAAGCTGGTCTCAGCTCACCAGGGCCAGCCCTTTGCGGGAGCCATTTGTACTTCCTGTCATGATCCGCACGATTCAAAATCGCCCAAGCTGCTTCAGAAGTATCTTCATCCGCCGTTCGCCGACAAATCGTGCGACACCTGCCATCAGGCTGCCAAGGATGGCAAAGTTGTCCTGACCCAGGCCAGCGCCAAGGAGATATGCGTCACCTGCCACTCCGACAAGGCCGAACAGATCGAGAAGGCGAAGGTGCAGCATGCGGGCGCGATGGGCGATTGCACCGACTGCCACAGCCCGCATGCCGGCAGGTACCCGAGATTTTTGCGGCCGAACCCTGTGGCCGTCTGTGAAACCTGCCACACCGACGAAGCGGAAATTCACAAGACCCAGAAGGTGCTGCACCAGCCCGCGTTCCAGCAGGGTTGCAGCGTTTGCCATATGCCTCACGGCGGCGAACGCGAACACCTGTTACGCGCCGATACTAACAATCTTTGCCTCACCTGCCACGGCCCGAATGCAAAACGCGCGAAGGCAGCTGATAGCAGCGACGTAACGATCTTCGACGGAACCGTCCGCCTGCCGGAGACCTATTTGAGTCAAGTGTTGGTGCTGCGTTTGGACGACAAAGGGTTGGGCCATCCCCAGGAAAAGCATCCTGTGGGTGGCGTGTTGGATCCCACCGATCCACAGAAATTAAGAATGATCACGTGCCTGAGTTGCCACACCCCGCACGGCGGAGGCCGGGGACTTCTGGTTACTGGCATGGACACGAGCGGGTCGCTGTGTTCGCAGTGTCACGTGAATCTACGGACGGCCGTTGCTCCCCGACAAGCGCAGGCCACCGCAAACACACGCGATAAGAAGAAGAAGAAGAAGCAGAAGGAGCAGGAGTAGACCATGAGATTTGGGAGCCATTTTCGTCTGCGGGGGCTGGGCCGGGCAGCGCTGGCCGCCAGCTTGATATTGGTCCTGCTGCCGTCCGCGTGGGCAGGCGGCAAGAAGAAGCAAGCTCCGCCGATTGATATCTCGAAGCTGGTATGGCCGCCGCCGCCGGACCAACCGCGCATTCGTTATGTCGGCCAGTACTTCGGTGAACTCGACCTCTTGGGCAAGAAGCAGGCGAAGGGCGGCGTGCTGGAGCGTATAGCCGGCGTCCAGATCACCCCGGAAGAACGGCCGAGGTTGGCCAAGCCTTACGGGGTGGCGGTCGATTCCAAGGGCCGCGTGTTTGTCGCCGATACGCCTCAGCACCAGGTATTTGTCTTCGACCTGGAAGAGAAGAAACTCGAATTCCGGGGCGACAAGGCGCCGGCGAACCTCCAGGTTCCCATCGGGGTTGCGGTGGACGAGCAGGACCGGCTGTTCGTCTCCGATTCCAAATTGCACCAGATTACCTGCTTTGGGCCCAATGGCAGCGTCGAAGGCGTCTTTGGGGCCGGCGACTTGCAACGCCCCGCCGGCTTGGCGGTCGATAACCCTCTGCGCCGCCTCTACGTGGCCGATGTGGGTGGCAAGCGCATTGCCGTCTTCGACCTTGACAGTTTTAAACTTCTCCGCTACTTCGCGGAGATTAAAGACAAAGACGCGGACAGAACTGGCGCTCTAACCAATCCCAACAGCATTGCCATTGATCCCGACGGTTTGCTTTATATTACCGACGCCATAGTTCCCCGCGTGTTCGTCTACGACAGCGACGGCAACTTCGTCCGTGTCTGGGGGAAGCGCGGCGACGGCCCGGCGATGTTCGGGCGCCCCAAAGGCATTGCGATTGACGCGGACGGCCACGTGTACGTCGCCGATTCGCTACTGAATCGTTTGCAAATCTTTTCGCCGGAGGGAAAGCCACTTTTGTCTTTTGCCGGCAACGGCTGGGGGCCGGGGCAATTCATGTTGATGGCCGGCCTCGCGATTGACAGCCACAACCGGATTATTGCCGTGGATCAGATCCCGCCGCGCATCCAGGTGTTCAACTACATCACGGACGCGGAGGCGGCCGCCGCCAAGAAGGGGCGCAAGGCTCCTGAAGTGGGAGCCACTCCGGCCGCCGCCAGCCGCCAGACGGCCACACCAGGCAAAGTGCCGCCAGAGGCACAGCCGGCGGCCAAGGCGGCAGGTTCTTCGGGACCGACGATTGAAGAGCTACAGAAGGAACTGGAGGAGCTGAAGGCAAAGCTGGCCGCCCAACCGCAGCAGAAGCCAGACTCCGCCGGGAAGGGAACAGAGCCGGCCAACCAACCGGCCCAGGAGGCGCCAAGTCCGCCCAAGTAGCTGGAGTTTCTACAATTTTCCTCCCGGAGGGAGGAACGAAAATAGCCCAGGACGCCCAGCGCGCCCGGTTTTTGCGCGCTGGACGTCCTGGGGGAGACGGAAGGAAGAGACAAGTCCCGTAGGGATGACCGAAATTCAACCCGATACGCAACGCGTTCTCGATTGGATGGTCTAGTCTATGCGGTTTTTGGCCCAGGAAAAAGCGTGTTATGCAGCGCCTAGCGCCAAAGGCACGATAGAAAATAGCCCACGACGTGAGTCGTGGATACAAGGCACAAACAGAATTCGTGAGTGCGGTCAGGGACGGCAGAATTTTCGCCCAACATTGGAGAGCAAGACCTCTGCCGTCCCTTACGGGACTCGGCGACGTTGTTGTGCCTACCCACCACTGGCGCGGTGGGTCATTTTCTCGCGTCGCTTCGAGACTCACGGGGGTGGAAGTTATCGTGCGGTGAAAAGGTAGCAGCTCGGGTCCGGAGCTTTGTTCGGCTTTTTGGTATGAACCTATGAAACAGATCTTCGTTATGATCATTATGATTACCGCAATTTTTCTTGCTGGGCTACCGCTGGGTCTGCTTGCCCAGGATCCGGGATCCCCATCAAGCGCCGCAGTTGCGCGTGATGGGGTGGAGGTGCCGCTGCAATCTGCTCACCAGCCGACAATGTCGGCCCCGGCCCCGGCGTCGTCCCCATCGCACGCCGCGGTTGAAGGTGCTGGGACGGAGGCGCCGGCCAAACCGCCGCTGACGCAGATTGCGCGTGTCAATGGGGTGGCGCTCACGGAAGCACAACTCGACCAAGAGATGCAGCGCCTCTTCCCGTATTACGCCATCCACGGGGGCCGCGTCCCGGCCGGTGCCGAAGCGGATATCCGCCAGAAGGCGGTGCACGAGCTGGTGCTGCACGAGCTGGTATATCAAGAAGCGCTCCGCCGGAACCTTCAGGTACCACCGCTGAAATGGCAAAAACGCCTGCAGAAGATCCGGCAAGGTTTCCCCTCGCGCCAGGCGTATGAAGCTGCAGCCATCAAGCAATTTGGTTCGGTTGCGGCCTACGAAAGCAGCCTGCGCCGTGCCATGCTGGTGGAACAGCTCTGGGACGCCGAAGTTACGCGCAAGTCGGTGGTCACCGCGGAAGCGGAGCGTGCCTACTACCAGAGCCATAAGGCCCAGTATGTTCGTCCCGAGGCCGTCTGGTTACAAACCATCACCATCAAGTTCCCCGGCAACGCCACCGCCGAGGAAAAACAGCAGGCGCACCAGATTGCCGAGCAGATCCTGGTGAAGGCCAAAGCGGCGAAAGACTACGAAGAGTTTGGCGTGCTGGCCCAGCAGCTCTCGAAGGACGACTGGCGGGTGATGATGGGCGATCACCGCTGGGTTCACCGCGGTACGGTAACTCCGGACCTCGAGCAGGCCGTGTTCAGCATGAAAGCGGGGGAGACCAGCGGCGTGGTGGAATCCTCCAGCGGATATGTGATCCTGCGCGCCAACGAGCACCAGCCGAAGCGGCAAATGTCGTTTGCCGAAATGGCCGCCTCGATCCGTCAGCGCTTGGAAAGGGAAACTCGCGAGAAGCGCTCCAAGGAATTTGAGCAGTTGCTGCGCAACAAGGCCAAGATTGAGATGTTATGAGTCGGCAAGGTTGAGATGTTATGAGCCGTAGTTGCACCAGGAAATTGGCGGTCATATTGGGGTTCGTGCTGGCGGCCCTGGGAGGAACAGCTCGGGCACAGGAGCCCGAGCAGCCGCCGCTCAGCCTCACTGGACGCATCTTGTTTGGCTATGCCGACCTTTCGGAAAGTCCTTATGGCCAGAGCGGCCCGGCCGCCACGCTGGAGACTACTTTAAGCGGTTATTGGCGTGATCCCCGGATTCTTCAGTTTTCGGTCAAGCCCATGGTCACCCTCGGTGAAGCCGTGCCCGGAACGGAAATGGGCAACGCGCTGACAGGCTTTTCCGGCATGGCGATAATCCTGCAGGGCAGCCCGTTTCCCTTGACCGTCTCTTATTCCAGAACCGGCAGTTCCTTCGACGAATCCAGGAGCGGCGCCTCTGCCAACCCGAACCAGGATGTGCTGAGCGGCGCGGAAACCAACTTAACGTATAGCGTGTTCGACGCCAACTGGATTTGGCGATTCAGACATTTGCCCATAGTCAACCTCAACTACAGCGACAGGGATTACAGTGCAGACCTGCCCAAGGCGTTTGGTGGGGGAGATGACCACTACTTACGCAACTTTACCGCCCAGATAAACTACAGCATGGGAGGGTGGCAAGCAGGTGGCTGGTATCTACGTTCTCAGTCCAGGACAACATCCCCCGATATCCTGACGCAGGGCGTGCAACACACCTACAACGACACAACCAATCTGGGCTTTGACGTTTCAAGATTGCTGCCGCTCCATTCCACCCTGAGCGTGAGTGCCAACCAGTCAAAATCGAACTTTAACTTCGACGACCTGGAGTCGAACACCACCGTGCGCACCGCCAATGCCACGCTCTCCTCCCAACCCGTGGAAAGACTCAGCACGACGCTGCAAGCGCAATACGACAGCAACTTGCAAGCTTCCGAAGTGCAACAAGCCCTCGCTGGAGCGGGCGTTCCCGGCACCTCGCCCAGCCCGGTACCTGCGAGTACGGCGCCGCTCACTTACTTAGCGGCGCCATTCAAGATAACGACCCTTAGCGGGGGGGCGGGACTTCGGCTGGGCTATGGGTTCTCTCTCACCGGTAACGCCGGGGAGAGCCATTCGGAGAACTCGGGCACATTGACGCGGTGGGGGGCCGGCCCTGGCTATCAGCACAAGTGGCGCTCGGGATGGATCTCCGCCAACTATTCGTATAGCCATCTGGCGACGCGGACGGAGGTGGTGAGCGCGAACGCTACCGCCGGAGTGGTGAACACGGGCTCCGGCACGGCTCCTTACAGCCTCTTTTCCGAGGTCATAAACGCGAATACGGGCTCAATGAACCTGGGCCAAGACCTGCCCTGGCAATTCAAACTCGTGACTTCGGCGCACGTGTCCGAAGGCGCGGAAAAAGACAACGGAGTCCCATACCCTAATCATGACTACGGCGGGTTCGCTTCCGTGGTCCGGCCCGTGGGAGAATGGACCCTGACCGGCAGTTTCAACCTGGAGAACAACGCAGCCAATCACGAGCTGTTATACAACCGCAGCACGGCAAAGGGGATCTCCCTCGGCGCCGGATATCGCGGCCTGAACTTGTCAGCGGGCTACCAGTACGGCAGTGGCTTGGCGATCCAGATGGGCAACAGCTTGCTCTTTGTTACCAGCCCCGTGGTGGTTAGCCCTCTGCTGGGAATTCCCACCATGAGCAGCAGCAGCGGCGCCACCCTGACGGGATCTTATCGATCACGGCGCGGCCGGTTAACAGTGATGGGCTATGCGGAGCGTTTCAGCTACACTACCGACCACCTGCCGGCCACCGAATTCAGCTTGATCAACCTGCACGTCTCTTACAAGCTTCGGCGCCTCCGCCTGATTGGGGGATACACGAGGCAATCGCAACTGTTTAGGGTTGGCCCATTGGGTACTTATGAGACCAGGCTGATGTACTTTCAGATTGAGCGCGTTTTCCGATTATACTAACGGGTTTTACTGGAATGCGGGGCGCATTGAAAGCTGCTAACGTCAAAAGAGCCAGCGCCGCACTGCTGCTAGGGTGTGCGCTCGTGCTGTCCGCTTCGCGGTCGGGATCCGGAACCCGGCAACCCTCGAACCCTGCGCTGAAGGTGCCGGTGATCACGATGGACGGGGGGCGGCGCCTGGAATTCGTGCGCGCCTTCTCCTCGGAAAAGGAATTGAATCCTAACCGCTCCTTCTGGAAACGGGCCCTGGATTTCGTGGCTGGCCCCCCGGATTACCGCCGGCTGATTCGCCCGTATGGCATCACGACCGACTCCCGTGGGCGCATCATCGTCGCCGACCCAGGGGCGATGGCTGTCCACATCTTCGATTTTGATAAGAAAAAATACCATCGTTTGGAAGGCGGCAAAGGCCAAGATCTTCTATCCCCGATCGGTGTTGCCGTGGATGCCCAGGACAATATCTATGTGACCGATTCGCTCAGCGGGAAAGTTTTCGTCTTTGATGCGGACGGCAAGTTCCAAAGGTTTGTCGGATCTGTGGCTAAGAACGAGGGCTTCTTTAAGCGCGCGACCGGCATTGCCATTGACCAGCAGCAAGGCGAGCTGTTTGTCACCGACACGCTGCGTGACAAGATCTTCGTTATGGATCTACAGGGGCATATGCTGCGCGAATTTGGCGGCCGCGGCACTGGACCGGGCCAGTTCAATTTCCCCACCGAGCTTGTGCTGCGCGGCAACGACCTATTGGTGGTCGATGCGATGAACTTCCGGGTGCAGATACTGGACCGGCAAGGCCACTTCCTGGCCCAGTTCGGCGAGCGTGGCGACAGCATCGGCAGGCTCTTTCGCCCGAAGGGGATGTCGGTGGACAGCGAAGGAAACATCTACCTGGTGGACGCTCTGCTGGAAGCTGTGCAGGTGTTTGGCCGCGACGGAACCTTGTTATACACGTTCGGCCAAACCGGCGGCGGGCCGGGGGAATTGCAGCTTCCCTCGGGACTGTGGATTGACTCGAGCGATCGGGTCTACGTTGCCGATTCCTACAACCAACGTGTACAAATGTTCCAGTTTATAAGTGCGAAGCGTGCGGCGGGAGACCGGCACTGATGTGGCTGGTGCGGCAGAAGCGGTGGGCGGTGGTAATGGTGCTGGTGCTGACGCCGCTGGCCGCATATGCGCAGGCAAATACGGTTGTGGGATCGCGCCATGATTTGTCCGTCAGCGGCCCTGGGCCGGTCAAGGCGACCAGCGAGAAAGAGGTGTGTCTTTTCTGCCACGCATTGCACATTGAGGGCTCAAACTCCCCCCATCCTCTGTGGAACCAGAAGCTCTCGACGGCACCCTCCTACACTTCGTATACCAGCAGCACTTACAAGCAGACGAACAACCAGATATCAACCCGCAGCAAGCTTTGCCTGAGCTGCCACGACGGTACCGTCGCAACCGGCCAAACCTATACCAGCGGCAAAATCGCCATGCAGGGCGCCCTCCCCTCGGCCGATAACTTTGGCGCTGATTTGAGAAACAATCATCCGTTTGGGTTCACGATGCCCGCGGTGGACGATGGCGAAATTAACTTGTCGTTAACGGCCTCGCCACCGCTCAGTTCCGATCCCGCGGTAAAACTCTTCGACAACAAGATCGAGTGCGTTACCTGTCACAGTCCGCACACGCCCAACCTTGATACCACAGTGCAGTTCATGGTACGCAGCAACAACAACAGCACTCTGTGCAAGGCCTGCCATGATACGTCGCGCGGTGCACTTGCCGGCTGGTCTGCCGGCCAACACGCGATTGCGACGAACATCGTCACTGGAGGCGCCCGACTGCCGTACTCAACCGTGGCGGTCAACGCTTGCGTAAGTTGTCATACCGAACACAACAGTTCAGGAACGGGTGCGCGGCTGCTGCGCGGCAGTGAGGAGAATACGTGCGCCGTGTGTCATGGCGGCAACGCGAATGTGAGTCCCGCGTTGCTCAACATCATCGCCGAACTCAGCCTCGCCTATACACATCCAATTGGAGCTCCCACTTTCACACCGCATGATCCTGCCGAGCCGCTGCCGGTTAGGAATTCGCGCCATTCAGCATGCGCTGACTGTCACAACCCCCATGGCGCACAGGCAACGACCACCCTTTCTCCGCCGCGTGTCCAACAAAGCCTGGCCAGAGTCTCTGGGATAAATTCCTCTGGGAGCATTGTTGATCCTGCTAACAACGAATACGAGATCTGTTTCAAATGCCACGCGGACAGCAGCGGCAAGCCTCAATCCGCAGCCTATGGCGCGTATGGACGCGAACCTGTACGGGCGACGTGGTCGCCTGATCCTTACAATATCCGGCTTGACCTTAACTCGCCGGTGACGCGGCACAATGTGTCCCAACCGGCCAGACCTGGGGTCTCGCCGAGCCTGCGCGCAAATATGCTCGATCTGAATGACAATCCGACAGGCCGATCCCTAGTAGCCAGCGCGTATCTCTACTGCACCGATTGCCACAACAATGACGCTGCGCGGGCTTCGGGAGGCACGGCTCCGAATGGACCGCACGGCTCGAAATGGGCGCATGTGCTGGAGCGCCAATACCAGGAGAATTCACTTCCACCACAAGGACCAGGCGGTAACTTCGCTAGCATTGCATACACGCCAGGAGTCAACAGCCCGTACGCGCTTTGCGATAAGTGCCACGATTTAGATCATAAGCTCAATCTGAGCGGCGCTGGCCAAGATACGGTATTTGGAAAGCACCAGAACCATGTCGTGAGCGATGGGGCATCGTGTTCAGTGTGTCATGCCGCGCATGGCGTCCAAGGTGGTACCGTCACGAACAACCGACATCTTGTGAACTTCGATACGCAGATAGTGGCTCCCTACGGCAGGAACCCCCGACCCTATATCGATGTCTCGCGGAGGCAGTGCTTTCTGACTTGCCACGGCGTGGCGCACAACGGCCGTAGCTACTAATCGGGAGGACCTACGCCCGTCGCCAAATTCTAGCAATCAGGAGAACCGGCAAGAACGACTGCGGGGTCACCTGTAGGATAAATGTTAAACCTGAGGCCCGGAGCGTGAGAGCGATCCGGGCCGCGGCCTTTCGTCGCAGCCAGGAATTTCCATGCGTTCACGACCGGATTCTCGATCGTGGAATTCTGATAGTGGGCTCGCCATGTTTTCCCATAGTGCATCCTCATTTGAGCGATTGATTGGCGATTTGCGCCAGAAACCGATCTTGCTGGGCGCAATACTTGTACTCGCCACCCTGCTGTTGTATGGCCGGGTCACGCATCATGAGTTCGTGTGGGATGACAGCGCGTATGTCACCAAGAACATTCATGTAAGCACAGGTTTGAATCTCGGCAATGTGGTTTGGGCTTTTACCAGTTTTCACCAGGGCAACTGGCATCCGCTCACGTGGATCTCGCACATGGCGGATTGTCAACTGTTTGGCCTGAAGTCCGGACCTCATCACTTCGTCAACGTCGTACTGCATGCAGTCAACGTTCTACTGTTGTTCTGGCTGCTGCAAAGGGCCACCGGTGCAGTGTGGCGCAGTTTTCTCGTGGCCGCACTCTTCGCCGCGCACCCGCTGAACGTGGAAACCGTTGCCTGGGTGGCGCAAAGAAAAAGTCTGCTCTGCACCCTTTTTTCCTTACTCACGGTTGCCGCTTATGGCTGGTACGTTCGGCGGCCCGACTGGAAGAAATACCTGGTCGTCGCCGCCGCCTTTTCGCTGGCGCTGATGTCCAAGCCCATGGCAGTGAGCCTCCCGCTTGTCTTGCTGCTTCTCGACTACTGGCCCTTGGAACGGTACGAGGATCTCCCATTTCGACGTAAGTGGGTGCGGTTGTCGATGGAGAAGCTGCCACTGTTATTGATGAGCGCAGCGAGTTCCTCCGTAACGATGGTCGCGCAGCGTTCTGGCGGTGCTGTGGCAGATAAGCCGCTCTCCCTGCGCCTGGGAAACGCCATCGTGTCCTACGTTGCATACATTGGGAAGACGTTTTGGCCCGCCAAGCTGGCCGCCTTTTACCCCCACCCGTGGCACTCCTTGCCCCGGTCCGACGTCATCGCATCGACAGTTATCTTGGTAGCGATCACTATGGCGGTGTTGTACTTTCACCCTGTTCGCTACCTTGCGACGGGCTGGTTTCTCTTTGTCACAGCGCTGATTCCAGCAATCGGAATTATTCAGGTCGGCGGCCAAGCCATGGCCGACCGTTACGCTTACGTTCCTTGCATCGGTCTTTTTATCATCATCGCCTGGGGCTTAAGCGGCTTAGTCCGTGCGACCGCTATCCCTCGGGTCGTACCGGCGGTGGCTGCACTGTGCCTGATTTTGGCATTTGCGGCTGCCACTAGCCGCTACCTGCAGTACTGGCAGAACGGCGTGAAGTTGTTCACGCAGGCGCGTATCGTTGCAGGCCGACCGGACTATGTGCTCGAAGATCTTCTTGCGGATGCCATGTTCTCGGCTAGCCGGTTTGATGAGGCCTTTCTGCACTACAGAGAAGCCTGCGTATTGAAGTCGACTGACCTACGTTGTCATTACAATATGGCAGAAATCCTGTTTTATCGAAATCAACTCCAAGATGCCCTGGAACAGTATCAACTCGCGGGGAGTCTTGCCGTCAACAAGGACATCGCACTCTCGTGCTTGATCAATTCTGGCGAAATACTGTTGGATCTCGGTGATTACGAAACTGCGGAGATGAAATTCGCGGCGGCGTTGCAGATCGATCCCAACAACAGCACTGCGTTGCTGCTACGCCAACGGGCGTTCGAGCGAAGCGAAGCAGGAACCGAAGGACCTGCTGTCACGCGGCGCTAAAGCAGTTCCTTCGCTTCGCCCCGGATGACGCCTTCTGTTGGTTGCGGACATACCAATCGTCAACCTGTTCAAATCCGGAGAGGGATTGCTCCCTCTCCGGCAAGAAAAACAAGCGATTATTGGTTGTGGCACTGACGGCAGAGCGCAACGCCATTGGTGTTGGCAACCCGCAGGAACGGGACGCCACCGGCGGTGCCGGCATCGGACGTATAGTCGTTGTGCTGGTCATGGCAACTGGTGCACTCGACCCGATAGTCGGCGCCCCAAAGCGGCAAACCCGGGCTGGCGCCAATGATGCCGCTAACCGAGTCCGGCGAGGCCGACAGGCTGGTGGTAATAGGGGTGACTGCCTGGTAGTCGGCATTGACGGGAACGAGCGCATCCACCGGATGCTCGTTGCTAATGCTGCCGGTGCCGCTCGTGGTGAATACGAGTGCGTAAGGCGCTCCTTGCAGAACCACGTTTCCGGTGATGGCGTTCGCCGATGCCGACGTGCCGTCGTGGCAGGTGAAGCAGAGCATCGAACGGGTGTTGGCGCTGCGGCCCACCGGCGTGACCAGCGCGCCGCTGGGGTTAGTGTCGGTAGTGTAGGTGGTAAGGTTCGTCGGAACGGTCTTCCACGCCCACAAGAAGGACCCACCATAAACTGGCGCCGTGTGGGGCAGGTGGCAGGATTCACATCCCAAGGGCTTGCCCGTGGACCCGTCGTACAGGTCGTGCCGGCCCAAGCCCGGGCCCAGGACACTCGGCCCGGCGCCCGGAGCAATATTAGTCCAGCTCTCGGGGATTCCCCCGTTGAGTATTGTTGGCCCCTGACCTAGGGGATTCTGTTGTGCAAAGGCGAAGCATGCAACCAGGAGTATCGCCAGCGTTAACATTATCTTCTTCATAAAATTTCTCTCCAATAAAGATGTATTTAGTACTCCTAAAGCCGTATTTGGTACACCCGTAGGGTGACTCCCAGCGGTGCAGTTTCCCGACCGCTTTGTTATTTGCCAAGGAATTCCTCCGCCGTGGAGTTTGCGCCCTAGCGAGAGGTTCGCATTCCTGATTCGAGCTATAGCAGCCATAATTGCCTCCGGTTTGTTTTCATCCGAATTCATCTGGCCGCTGTCAGCGGCCAGATGAATTGGCCGCTCTTAGCGGAAGATGTATTCCCCTTTAGCGATCGGTTCGCTCTGCAAATACCCGGCACCGCCGGCAACAGCGCGAAGCGTGTAACTGTTTCCTTCAACGGCGTTAAGCGGGACAGGCCCCGTATATACCGTGCCAACCGTGCATGCCCCCGTCGCCGGATTCACCTCCGGAACAGGACCGTTCAAGGTGTAGCAAATCACAGGCGCAGGCGAACTGGTGTCCGATATGGTCACCGACTCTGTCGCTGTGATCACCCCTGGAAGTGGAGAGAAAGTCGGGGTGGCAGCGTGGGGAGTCCCCGGGGGGTCTCCCGGTTTGATGAAGTATGTCGCGTGGGACGAACTGCTGGCAGTGCCGCCCGAGAACACGGCGTTAGCGTAGATGGTTACGCCACACGGCGGGTTCCCTGAGATACACGACACCGAAATCGAGGCGGTGTACGCGGTTGACGGGGTACACGCCGGTTGGCCTGCGGCCACTTCGCAGTAGGAAATCGTCGCGCTGCTGGCGGCCGTAAGCGTCACTGACGGGTAGCTCGTGGTGACGTAGAGTTGGTAGTACGTCTCTGACCCGGGTGAGAAGGTCGGAGGCGCTGGAATAAGGGCGTAGGTCGCGCTGAATACCCCGCTGTTCACGTCGCCGGCGAGCGTGGCGATCGCCATCACCGTTTCGGCTTGGGCAATCGTGATCGAAGTGCCGGAGGGCACACCGGTCTCGCCAGCAAGCGAATCGCAGGTTCCCGCTACCGTTGCCGTGGGAGTGGTGCCATTCGCGGTGTAGCAGATGGTCGCGCCGCTCGTCGCATCCGATAGCGTGCTAGACAATGTGCTAGTAGCTGTTTTGAGGGTGTACGTCCCTGCCTTCAACGAGAACGTAGGCGTTGCCGCCTTCGCCCCGATGGTGTACGTCGCGTAGGCTAGAGAGCTGTTTAGGTCGCCGACGGCCGTGGCGATCGCCTTCACCGTTTCGGTTTTGGCAACCGTAATCGAAGTGCCGGAGGCCACACCGATCTCGGCGCCGCCAAGCGAATCGCAAGTTCCCGCCGTCGTCGCCGTGGGATTCACGCCATTCGTGGTGTAGCAGATGGTCGCGGTGGTCGTTGCATCGCTCAGCGTCACACTCAGACTTGTGGCGGAACTTTCGCTGCCTGGCGAGAACGTGGGCGCTGTCAATGTAATTTGAATTGGTGTTCCGTGCATGTTAGCCGCTACACTCGCCAGATAGTTTCTGGTGAAGTAGGGCGCTCCGGGTGACGGTATGCCGTAGGGATTTGTGTAGGGAGGGTTCGTATCTCCGCGCGAATCCGAGGAGCCGCCGCCGCCGTGGCATTGGCCGCAAACGATGTCCACGTCGTTCGCCACAGCGTACGGGTCAGTTACGCTCGTGTTGATCATGGCCGGGGACGGTACGCCATACGAGATCGTCCCATTGTAGGTGTAGGTTCCGTTCACCAGGGTAGTCCCGTTATACAGGACGAAGGCGGTCGGATCCGGGTTCAGCGCAGCCGTGCCGCTATAGAACTGGGCCGCGGTTGGGTAGGTGTAGTAAGTTGCGCTGGGGTTGACCCTAAAGAGGTGGCTCTGGGCAACGCCGCTGGAACCTTGCATGTGGCAGGTGAAGCAAGCGCCCGGGAAATCGGACGACGTTCCGGTCGGGAAGGGCGTTCCGGGGCCTGTTGAGTGGGTGAGCGTCTGCATGCTGCCGCCGTGGCAGGCAGCGTCATCGCAGTTGTGCGACTGAGCGCCCATGGTACCGTCGCTGCGGACTAGCCCCACCATTGCCGCCTGGGGCCCTTGCCCGACCGGCACCGCGGGGGGACTGCCATCATTCGCAAGGGAGCTGTAAAGCACGCCCCAAGACGGATTCGTAGGATCGTTAGGCACGTTCCTGGTGGTGAAGTGCGGATCGTGGCAGCCCACGCAACCGTTGTTACCGTAACCGTCGTTAGCAGAGTTGCCCAAGTTGATGCTGAGGTAGTTGGCGGCAGAGTTGAGGGTCCCGTTCGCGAAGGACGGATCCGCTGTGTTCTGGTTGTTCATCTGCGGCACAGGACCGATGTACTTGGCGTGCGGGCTGGCCAGCATTTCCGTGCCCTGATTTTCATAGATGGTGGGAACGAAATTCCAGGTTGAGCCGTCGGTCGTAGTGCAGGTGGTGAAGTTGTCCCCTGAACCGTTGGCGCAGCTTCCGCCGTCGGTGGCTACTTTAACCGGCCAATTGACATCAATTCTACCCGGGCTGGCAACCGTGCCCGCAGTGATCGTCTCCGAACGGTGGCATTGCACGCAGAGCATGGTCGAGTTCATGCCGTGGGCTGCGTTTGCGTCACTCGTCCCGGTCGGATACGTCGCGCTACTTACGATGTCACCGTTTATTCCGCCCGGAGCGTGATAGCTCACTTTGCCGCCACTGGTTCTCTGGGCAAGGTCCTTGCCTGCACCCAAAAAGCCGGTGGGTGCAGATAACAAATTCCCATTCTGGGTAGTGTTCTGAACACCGATGTTGTTGTAGTGGCAGCGCTCGCAGGTAATACCATTCAGATACCAGGAGGACGCTCCATCCGTCATGGTGCCCGGAGCGGTACTCATGGCGCCGCTGGGTAACGCTGCAAAGCTGTAAGTGGGCACACCCGGAGAACTCTGGTAGCCGTTAGCGGCGTCCGCAATACCGCTGGCGTTGACGTAGGTGTCAGTCGTGTTGTCGTAGAAGGTCGGGTTCAGCGTGCCGTTAAACAATAAGTTGGCAGTGAGCGCAGCCACCGAGGGTTCGGGGCCCGACTGAGTGTTCAGCAGGCTGCCCAAGCTGCTGGCATAGCCACTGTAGGCGGCGGTTGCGGCGGTGGTATCCGTGAACGGGGCCACCGGGTTCCAGCCGGTAGTGTGGCAGCGAAAACAGTCTCCGAGGTACGAGGGGCTTCCTTGGGAGTAAACAATGGGGCTCGACTCGATCCAGCCGCCGAGCAGGTAGTAAACCGGCGCACCGTTCGAGGTCAGCGTGCCGTTGGTCCAGTTGACGCCGCTGTAGGGAGTGCCGGTCGCATCGGCCAACGGAATGCCGGGGACGACCCTGCGGAGGGCGTTTTTGTGGCCGCTCAACAGGTAAGCGGGCCCGTAAGCGGATTCAACGTTCTCATGGCCATGGCAGCCCAGGCATTGCTGGGCCGCGCCCTGGTTGGCGCCCGTGCCAGTCAAGTGACCCGCGACCGGGCTACCAGGTTGGTTCCCATAGGTGCCCAGGTTGTAATTCAGGTTCTCGTCTAACAGGAACGCCTCTTGGCTGGACCAGTTGCCCGCGCTGCAGTAGCCATACGAGGAACTGCCCCAGGTCACGTTTGTACCGTTGACGGTGGCCTTCCATGCCGAGCAGCAATACATGCTCTGGGAAGAGCTGCCGCCAATCTGGACCTGGACCATCTGGGGGGAGACACAGCCGGTGACCGGCGCCGCCAGGTTGCAGGCCGGGTAACCATTCGTCGTTGTAAAGTTGGCGAACATGTTGGCGCAGACAGACTGGCTGGTGTAGTTGGAACCGTCGTTGACCCCGGAAACAAACGGGACCAGCGATCCACCTTCACCTCTGTACCACTCACCGTTGCCGAGACTGTTGGTCACGTTGTAGAACGGCTCGCTCGGCGGCCGGTTGCCGTTCAGCGTGTAGGTAAGCGGATCCGAATAGAAGAACTGCAACACCGGAGCGGTCCCATTGTTCAGGGTCGACGGATTTGCGTAGCTTCCTAGTGCTTGCGCCATGGCGCTGGGTGAACATAGCAGTGTGAATGCCAGGAAAAGGAAAAGAATGAGAAATCCGTATCTTGTTCCCTTTTGCTTCATATATAAGGCCTCCTGAATTCTTCAAAAGAGTTCTACTTCTATTGCGTCGCCCTGCCGGACGTTGCCCCGGTTCCGCTTTCGACTGCAAAAAAGGCGGCCGCAACTTATCTGCTCCGCCTGGGTGGGCCAAATTGGCAAACTCCGGACCATTCAGGAACTGCTTCGCACTCGATTGGCCGTCCAGAGAACCCTGGACAGCGGCCGCGGATTTCCTGGTAACGAATTGAAGAATATAGGCTTGTATCGAAAATACAGTTCGAGGAAGAAATTTCCTGGGGCATTCTCCGCAGCCGCAGTTGGGGAATTTCACCCAGCAGCTTTGTGAAATCCCCCTAGATGGGAAAGCGGGCGAGAGCCCCCAAGAGGGGGCGGAAGATTCGAGTCGTCATCCTTGGTTCGAGCCTTGTGCTTCGAGCAGGTCTCTACTCACCTAGAAGGTACGCCTTGTTGCTTTCATAACATCTGAGAGGGTGTGACTTTTGTGGTGCGGGCGGTGGTTCAGGCAATCGTGCGGCATTGACGAGAACGAACCGATTGATTTGGCACGGAACCTGCTGCGGAGTATAACAGTCTCTGGAAAGCATCCAAGAACAGACCAGATCCCTGCAACGCCGGCAAACTCGGGCGTGTGCGCGAACCGGAAGACAGGCCGTGACCAGACGCCTCGGCTTGGCGCGAAGGAGCAAGTAGCGTAATGAGTGATGACAATCCAACGAAGAGCAATATGGCCGGATGGACGTCCACGCAGGCCTACGTCCTGGCTGTGGTGTGTCTGCTGATTGGTATCGCGGGGGGCTATCTGACGCGTGGCTCATCGGGCCAAACGGCCACGGCCCCCGGCCCAAGCGCGCAGCCGTCCGCAAGCGCCGCTGCGGGCCCCAGCCAAATGCCGCCGCAAGAGTTGCAGCAGGCCCTCGCGCAGCAGGTCCCGCCCTTGCTGAAACGGCTGAAGAGCGATCCCAACAACGCCGAGCTCCTTGCCGATATCGGGAACATGTATTTCGACGCGCACCAGTACGACCAGGCAGCCCCGTATTACAGCCGCGCCTTGCAGATTCAGCCGCTCAACACTGCGGTGCGCACCGACCTGGGCACCGCCTATTGGCTTTTGGGCAATGCCGACCGGGCGATTGCCGAGTTCCAGACGGCGTTAAAAACCGCACCGAATCAGGCGAACACGCTATTCAATCTCGGTGTAGTGCAATGGCAGGGCAAGACGGACGCCGAGGCAGCGCTGGCTACCTGGCAAAAGCTGCTCGACACCAACCCCGCCTTCGCGGGAAAAGACAAGGTTGTTCAGATGATGGCGCAGGCCAAGCAACACCTGGGCGTCCAGCCTGGGACTAAGACCGACAAGCCGGCGATGCAATGAGCGCGCGCGTGCCGAGCGCCGGCGACCATGCGTAGCTTCGCAGAAATTAACAGGACGCCTGTTACAGAGGCTGGGTTTAAGGAGCTCCGATGAATGCAACCGAAGAATCCAAACGCTGGAGCAATCTCCAGGCTTATGGCTTTGCGCTGGCCTGCCTGTTACTAGGCTACGCCGTCGGTTACCTGCTACACCCGCGGAAACCCGCTCTGGCGAATGCGCCACAAACGGCGATCAGAGCCATGAACGGCATGCCGAGCAGCATGCCGAGTCCCGAGCAACTGAAGCAGATGGCGGACAAACAGCTTGAACCCATGCTTGCCGCGCTGCAGAAGGACCCGAGCAACCCCGACCTGCTGGCCCAGATCGCCACTGTGTACTTACACACGCAGCAGTTCGCCGCTGCCGCGGACTATTACGGGCGCGCCGTGAAGGTCAAGCCGACGGCCGACGGGTACGTAAAGCTGGGAGGCGCCTACCTCCACGCGGGAGCGCCCGACCAGACGCTAGATGCGCTGAACCATGCGCTGCAACTGGATCCTAAGTCGGCTGATGCGCTGTTCAATCTCGGCATGCTGAAGTGGCGGGTAAGGAACGATCCGAAGGGCGCCGTTGATGCCTGGCAGCGCCTGATCAAAGCCAATCCCAACTTTCCCCAGCGCGCCGAAGTGGAAAAAATGATCGCCCAGGCCAAGCAGCACATGAATATGCCCGCCGGCACGAAAACAAATAAACCCGCGATGTAGGCCGGGAGTTCTGCGCCGCCTCAGCGCAGCCGCGCGACTGCCGGCGTCCGGTGAATGGAGGCTGAAGCAGGGACTATTGGATGACCCCGTTTTGGAAAAAGCAAACCGAGTTGCAGTTGAGGTATCCCCGACCAGGAGCGCCGCGGACGGGTTGCGCGAACTAGCACGGTTGCGTCCGTTGCAATTGCTTACCCTGGCCGCACTGCTGGCCACAGTGGTCTGGTGCGCCATGGTTTTGAAACTTTGTGTGAGTGACCTTGATCTCTGGTGGCATCTGAAGGTCGGCGACTGGATATTCGAGCACCACTCGCTTCCCCACACCGGCATTTTTTCCAGGACTGCCGCCAACCGGCCTTGGATCGCGTACAGTTGGGGCTATGAAGCCTTGCTCTCTCGCGCTTATAACTGGTTCGGGCTCATGGGCATGGGCCTGTTTGGCGTGATTCTGACGCTTGCCGTCGCTTACACCATGTTCTGGATGCTGCGCCGGCTTTCCGGCCGCTTCTGGATAGCGTGTTTGCTTGGCGGCGTCGCCTGTTGGGTATTTCTCTTCACTCTGATGCCGCGGCCCGTCTTCTTTTCCATGGTGCTGTTCATGGTCACGCTGACGTTGATTCTGGAAGCTCAGCGTCAGGGCCGGGTACAGACGCTTTATTGGCTGCCGCTCATATTCGTTCTTTGGGCCAATCTGCATATTCAGTTTGTCTATGGGCTGTTTCTGGTGGGACTGCTGTTCGGGGTCAGCCTGCTGCAACGGGCTGCCGCATCCTTGGGAATTGAGCCGGACTGGCTGGCGCAATCGGCCCTTCCGGCCCAGCCGCAGGCGGCGGTTTTTGCTGCCTGTGTGATTGCGAGCTGCATGGGGCCGTACTCTTATCACCTGTATCAGGTGGCGTATGAGTACTCGAAGGCGCAGGTCCCCTACAGGATGATCATGGAACTGCAGTCGATCAATTTCCGTTTGGCGTCTCACTATGTGCAACTTCTGCTGACGGCGGCTGGATTCTTTGCGGTGGCGAGGCAGAAGAGAGTCAACCCGTTCAAGCTGGCGTTGCTGACCATTGCCAGCGTTGTCGCCTATCGCACCGCTCGAGATTCCTGGTTTATCTGCATTCCCGCCGCGGCTTGCATCGCCGATTCGCTCCGGGAAAAACCAGAGCGCGACCCGGCAGAGAGATGGTATGAGAGTCTGGGGGTGTTTGCAGCCGTTGCCTTGCTAGGATTGCTGCTCGCCCGCAACACCGATTTCAACACACGCGGGCTGGAGGCGGCCGTCAGCAGCCGGTTCCCCGTGGACGCTGTCAACTTTTTGAGGCAGCATCCGGCGCCCGGCCCCTTATACAACAATCTGGATTGGGGCGGATTCCTCATGTGGTACATGCCGGAGCGGCCAGTCGCGATCGACGGACGCGGCGACTTGTACGGAGATCAGCTTGACGAGCGCTTCTTCATGACAGAGCAAGGTTTCCACTACGAGTCGGACCCCTACCTGAATGAAGCGGGCACGGTAATCCTGCAACAAAGGGTAGCGTTGGCCAGCATCTTAAAATCCGATCCCCGCTTCCGAGTCGCTTACCAGGATCCAATCGCAATCGTGTTCGTGCGCCAATAGATTGTCCCCCATTCGCCTGCCGGCACCCGGGACGCCCTCGATATGCCTGCCTCACGGCTTTTGCAATAGCTTAGCTGCTTTCCATTGTTAGCCTTGTGGCAACCAGTGTGCTATTTATATAGCGGCATCCCCGTACCTGCCTCATATAAGGAGCGCCATGGCCACTATTGCTGCCAAACTGGATCTGGCCACAAACGAGTCGTTAGACGTGACGCCCGAAGTGTCGGTCGTTATGCCTTGCCTCAACGAGGCCGAAACCTTGGCCAGTTGCATCGAGATAATCCAGCGCACCTTCGCCGCCCACTCAATCCAGGGCGAAATTATCGTTGCCGACAACGGCAGTACTGACGGCTCTCAGCAACTTGCCGAGGCGCTGCATGTCCGCGTTGTCCACGTGGAGCAGAAGGGATATGGCAGCGCCTTGATGGGTGGAATCGTCGCCGCCCGAAGCAAGTACATTGTCATGGGCGACTCGGACATGAGTTACGACTTCGGCGATGTCCCCAAACTGCTGGGCGAACTGCGCGCCGGCGCCGATCTGGTCATGGGTAACCGTTTCCGAGGGGACATCAGACCGAATGCCATGCCGCCCCTCCACAGGTACCTGGGCAATCCCGTTCTCACCGGCATTGGGCGCCTGTTTTTCAGTAGTCCCTGCGGAGACTTTCATTGTGGGCTGCGCGGTTTCCGCAAAGACGCTTACGAACGCATGGGACTGCGCACAACCGGCATGGAGTTCGCCAGTGAAATGGTGGTGAAGGCGACGCTGTTCGGCATGAAGATTCGCGAAGTGCCCACCACGCTCTCTCCCGATGGACGCAGCCGTCCCCCGCACCTGCGCAGCTGGCGAGATGGCTGGCGGCATCTGCGGTTCCTTCTGATGTACAATCCGCGCTGGCTTTTCCTGTACCCAGGAGCGTTGCTAATGGCGCTGGGAGTGGCGTCAGGGCTTTGGCTGCTGCCGGGACCACGCCAGGTCGGCGGGATTGTTTTCGACATTCACACTTTGCTGTATGCGGCCCTCACCGTTCTCATCGGATTTCAGGCAATTCTGTTCGCGTTGCTAACCAAGATCTTCGCCATCACCGAAGGACTGCTGCCGGAAGATCCGGTCCTTTCTCGATTGTTTAAGGTGATTACGCTTGAAAAAGGTCTGCTAGTCGGGGTTTTGCTGCAGCTCTCCGGATTGGGAACGGCGGTTTACTCTTTTCTGGTGTGGAACCAACACAGCTTCGGGCCGATGAATCCGCAGCAAACGGTCCGTTTGGTTGCTTGCGCACTCACGCTGGGCACACTGGGCGTGGAAATCACGCTGGCGAGCTTCTTCTTCAGCATTCTGGGACTGGCGCGGAAATAGCGAAACGAGCGCGGGTGCGGTGGAACCAACCACAAGGTCTATAGGCCAGTGACTGAATGTACAGAGTCGATGACAACGAACGAGGCGCGGAGATCGACTTCCGGGCGGCATCTTCTGGGTCCCAGGCGCTATTGCGTCGGGTGGTGACGTACAAGATCGATCTGATACTGCTGCTCGCAGCCGCGGCTTCTTTGATTACCTCGTGTGTGATCATTACTCCCAAGAAACCTCTGCAACTCGCCTTGGTGAGGCGAATTCCACTCTGCCACCGTGGACGTAATTCCCTCCGACCTGAACGCTCCCTTGTCGTTAATGTAACCTGTGTATACGTCTCGCGCGCGGTCGCTGTCCATTTGCGCGACAACTCCGCCATAGCACCCTACTGCAACGGCTTTGCCGGCGTCCCCGGTTTGACGCCCGAGTGCTTTTTCGCCTGCGCCATCAATTCCAGAACCTTGTCCTTGCCTTCGTAGTTCGGATTCGTGTCTAACAACTTCTGCCACGTGGCAACAGCTTTGTCGATATCCATCTTGCCCTGCCACTCGACCATGCCCATATTGAACAACGTTGTGGGCTTGTTCGGCTCGTAGGAAAGCGATTTCTGGAATTCCGCGATGGCGACGTCGGCGTTGCCGGCGTACCAATAGGCGGTCGCCATGTCGGTTCGAACATTCGTGTTGGCTGGCTCTACCTTCAGCGCACGCTGGTAGTAATCAACGGCTGTGGGGAACTGATGCGCGTCGTAATAGATGTTGCCGATGTTTGCCAGAAGTCCGGCGTTGGTCGGGTCTGCCTTGAGCATCTCGATCAACGGTCCAGCTTGCGTCTCGGCCATTTTCTGCATCTGAGCCGGTGTCGGAGTTTGGGCGCCGGCGTTTGCGCTCCCGACAGCCGGTGCAGGTGCGCTCGCCGTCTCACCCGCAGCAGTCACCGGACTCTGGGATCCGCGGATGAACCAGCCGCTGGCGATTCCCACCAGCAGGCAGATGATTGCCAATGTGTAAGCCTGCACGCTTGTCCATTGCTCGATAGAGGTTGCTCGATTTCTCTCCGTCATTTGCTCAGTGCTCCTTCAGATCCCGTTTCGTTTGCCGGCGGAAGCCGCCGCGAGCCGCGCCCCTCCCAGCCAGAACGCTAGCTCCTGCCATGCGTCTGGACGTCGGCCATCAGTTTCTGCAGGTTGGCTTTGCGGTCCGCGCTCAATTGCGGATTCGACTTCAGCAGCTGCTGCCAAGCCGCCCCCGCTCCCTTGCTGTCGTGTTTTCCCTGCCACTTGATCATGCCGAGGGTGAACAGCGAGTTGGCATCCTTGGGGTCATAGTGTAGCGACTGCTGGAGCTGGCTGATCGCCCCGTCCACATCGCCGTTGTAGTAGAGGCACGATGCCATCTGGGTGCGAATGGCAACATTCTTTGGATCGACCTGCAATACCCTTTCGAAGTAGCCGGCCGCTTCCTTGAACTGGTGGGTAGATAGGTAGATATTTCCGGCCTGGATGAGCAGATCGCTGTTGTTCGGATCGCCCTTCAACTTTTCGAGCAGCGGCGCTACCTTTTTGTCAGCCATCTGTTTCATCTGCTCGAGGGTGGGCATCTGTCCAGCCATGCCGCCGGGAGGGGCGGATGGCTGGGTGCTGGCCTGGACATTGGCCGCGGGTGGCGCAGCGGGCGATTGCGATCCGCGGAACAGGTATCCGATCGCCAGCCCAACCGCGAGGCAGATTACCGCCATCGCGTAGACCTGTTTAACCCGCCAGACTGATCTCGCAGTTGGTTGCGTGGTTGGTTCATTCGGCATGCCCTATTCTCCCGTAGTCTGTATTGCGCTTGAGGCTCGGCTTTCGCTGGGTATCAAGACTGTACGAGCGTTTTCCTACAGCATGAAGGTGCTTTACCACCCGTTGATCTTGCTTGCTCACTTTAAAGGCGGAGCAAAACGCGGGCAGCATTCTGCGTCACTCGATAATGTGATGGAGATCACATAGACGAGGAACCGTGCGAACCACCCGGCCAACCGCTCTGGCTGGCAAACCATCGGCTTGATCATGAAACCGGGCGTTAGACTCAACTGCCCGAAAACCCATTCCTAAAGTGGTAACAACGAAAACTGGCGCGTAAAACTGCCGACTCTAAGGACGCGGCAGTTGGGTCGTGTGTTTAACTCCCCACTGAAACGACTGGACCCGATTATTCCCCATATCCGCGACATAGATGCGATCCGTCGAGTCGATCCAGATATCACTCAGCACTGACCTTGCCCGTGAACCAGTGCCCGTGTAACCAAATCGATAAAGTAACCGTCCATCGCGTTGGAAGACCAGCACGATGTCCAGCGGTCCATCGAGATAAATCCGGCCCCGGCTGTCTACAGAGAAGGCAATCGAAGGTCCCATAGATTCCGGGTGAATGCTGGCATGGAAATGCCCTGCCAGATCGAACACCTGAATACGATGGTTCTGCGCGTCCAGGACAAACAGCTCCTGGCCCCGAACCACCACATCGGTTGGTGCCGCAAACTCCCCTGAGCCGCTGCCACTTGCTCCAGTACCAATCTTCGCCAGGATGTTGCCGTCGGCATCAAGCATGACCACTACATTTCGCGGAGGGTCGGCAACGTAGATGTGTCCGGACGCTTGGTCCACCGCGATTCCAGCAGGTCGCTCGAACAGCCGCTCCCCTTTCCGATTGCCGATATACCGGCGGAACTGGCCGTTCGGACGGTAAACTAGGATCGCCCCGAATTCCGCGTCGGTGACGTACAACTGGTCGTGCCCATCGACGGCGAGGCCGGCAGGAGATTGCAGGCGCTCGCCGGGGCCACCCGCAATAAGCGAGTGTCTGCGCCTGGGGAAATCGAAAATGTGTATACTGCCATGATCGGCGGCGACGATAACGCGGTCTTTGGAATCGGAGGTTATCTTAATGGGCCCTAAGAGCCTCTCGTCGGGGCCAAATTCGCGTTTGCCCAAAACCGCATCAACGACAGCCTCGCAACGAGAGGGAGATGTTTTCCCGGTGAATTCGGAAAGCAGGATCGGCCGCCCTCCCACCAGGCCAAAGGCGCCGCAAATCCCGCTGGGTTTCTCCAGATCCAGTACCGAGGAGAAGCTTCCCAGGTAGTAAAGGTTGCCAAGATCGGTGACCAGCAAATCACCGGCCTCCCGAGTCCCCGCCGCGCTCCGACTCTGCGCTAGGGCAGGGCTCATTGGCTGGAGGGCGAGAAGAAGAACAACAGGAATAAGCCGGACGAGCCGTAGCACAACAACCTCTCCAAACGGGGGGCTATTGTTCCCCCCGCCAGCTTGTTACTGGGAACATCCTACACGGATTCTAAACGAGTCAAAAGAGCACGGGGCTGTGCAATAGGAGACCCTGTTGAGTGACATGCGTCACTTTTTGGGGCCTGATTCCGCGCAGGGTATGGGCTACAGGGGAGGCCACAGACGGCATCGCAGCTGGGGATGAGCAATGTCAGAACGCCACGATGTGATCGCCGTCACTCACTAGCGCTGTCGTATACATATATTCTGCAACCTGAAGCGAACCAAATGCCGCAAGAAGTCCCAAATCCCCCCGCCGAGGCCGCACCCTCCGTCAGCAGGCAGTTCACCATGGTGACCACACTGGCGACAGCAGTTTTGGCAGCAATGCTGACGATGAGCGCAGTAAGCCAACCAAAACCTAAACACCTTCCAATCTCAGACCATATGCGAGAGTTTGGAGTAACGTATCTTGAGGAAGTACAGGATTTGGCTGATAAATGCGAAGATCCGACAAGTAAGTGCAGCGCTGTGATTGATGACTGGAAGAAGAGGATGGACGCGATCGAGAAGAGCGTTAATCTTGCATTGAATGAAGCACATCGACCTGCTGGGGATGCTGCATTCTTCAACTTGCTTGTTAGGACAAGAACTGAAGAGCAGATATACTTCACCGGGACTGTCATTCTTGGCAAGGAAGATTTAAATATTCATCTAGCAGGTTATCTAAACTGTCAGAGACACGCGCGGGAAGATATGAAGAAAGGAATCACCAATGCGATACTACTTTCAGATAAAACAGTCCTTGAAACAGATGACAAATGTGAAGGGGGAGTGAAGAGAAGTAGAAACATTCATGACACAGAATAGCTATGGTCGCGCCACCGCAGCATTTCTTCTACTTCTTCCCCGAGCCGCTCCGGCACGGATCGTTCCGCCCGACTTTGGAAGCAGTTTGCCAAGGCGTCGGTGCCCTGCTCCTACGAACAATGGCGTCACCTTTTTGGGGCGGTGCTGGGATGCTCGCCATCAACGACTCGCAAAACACCAGTGTCCCGTGGCTGTCCCGAGTCGACTAAGTCTAAGGGTAGACTTTGACGAAAAGCCGGGTTCCGCCCGGCCCGGCATACGCAGATCAGTGATGCCCGTCAATTACTGCGCGGCGTGGCACTCGCGGCAGAGATAAGTGCCGTTCGTGTTGGCTACCCGCAGGAACGGGATGCCACCGTTTGCGCCGTTATTGGCCGTGTAGTCGTTGTGCACGTCATGGCAGGTATCACACTCGACGCGTAACGCACTGTCCCAAACCGGCAAACTATCGATGCCAACGGTGCCGCTAGCCCCGAACATCCCCGCAGCGGCGACGGGCTGCACGTAGTTGCGAGTTGTGGGGAATACCGCATCTACCCGATGCTCGCTTTGCAAGCCAAGACTCGTGCCACCGCTGGTGTTTACCAGTGGATAAGGTGTTCCGTTGAAAGTTACGGCTGCTACAACGCCGTTCGCACTCGCCGACGTGCCGTCGTGGCAGGTCAGGCAGAGTACCGAACGGGAGTTGCCGGTAGTGCCATTCGGCGTGACCAGCGCGCCCGAAGGGTTAGTCGAGGTAACGTAGGTGGTAATGTTAGTCGGAACGGTCTTCCATGCCCACAAGAACGACTTACCGTAGATCGATGCAGTGTGGGGCAGGTGGCAGCTTTCGCAACCTAATATTTTGCCATTGACATTGTCCTTCAGGTCGTGCCGGCCCAAGCCAGGCCCGCCTTGATTATTCGGCCCGAAGCCAGCAAACCCACCGGGAGTCGACAAGATTCCGCCGTTCAAAACTGTGGCTCCCTGACCCTGGAAATTCCCTGTTTGTGCGAAGGCGACGGACGCAACCAAGAGCATCGCCAGCCCAAGCATTAGCTTTTTGTTCACAACTTCTCCTAATCAAACAGTCATCAGCCCAACTACTGCGAGCGCAATCATGATCCTGAATCTTGCCTTTAGACTCATGTCCACTTTGTTTCTGAGCCCGTGCCCAACTGGACAGCTTTTTCAGCGCGCACCGGCAGCATGTCCTGACGCCGTCAGCAAGCGGCCTTCGCTCATTCGGAGCGAACACTTTCTCTATCGGCACGGCCCTTGGATCGCTGTAGAACCGGTCTCATAAATGGTCTGAGGCATTGAAAACCAGGGGCTTAGTTAGTCCGCACCCTATTTATCAGACCAGTTCTAGAGCGGAGGTGAGGGATCGAACGATCTACGCGTGAACGCTTCGCGACAGCGGACGCTCGCACCTGTAACGAGTCTCAACCGCTCAATCGACGTTAGTCGTCTCACGCAGCGGAGTAAGGTCTGGAAGGCGTTGGATCGGAGGTCGGCGAGACCAGGAAGGGCCCGGGCCAGATAGTCACGCACGGAAATCTTCAGGCGACGACAGCCTTCCAGGGCCGAAAGGATCGCCGCAATCTTCGACTGTGCCTGTGGACTGCCGACGTGGATCCAGTTCCGCCGTCCGATTGCGGCTGGACGCATGGAGTTCTCCGCAAGGTTATTGCTCAACTCCATTTCGGGATATTCCAGGAGCCGGCTGATCTTTTCCCACAGCGTTCAGCGTTTAGTTACAGACCTTGGTCAGCGCACCACCGGGTAGTGCAGTGCTGCGTGCTGCTTCGATCTGCTTCCAAATCTCATCCAGCAGGGGGCGATTGTTCCTGACGCAGAGCATGACGTGCCTCCACGCTCAGTCCTTGGCGGACGCGGATTGGCGCGAGGCTTGCTGCGGCCAGATCAGCGTTGCAAACTAGCGACCCGAATGGCGCGGAAGGTGTGCAACGCGCCATTCGTCAATCTCATGTTCGGCCTGAGCGAGTTGCGGGGGTGTGAGCAATTTTCGAAGCTCTTGTGCGGTCGTGGCGCTCTCCTTCACCGCGTCCTGTGCTAGAACTAACCACTTGTAGGCGGATACGAGACTCGTTCCATTGTCGCGGTCGGAGGCAAGCAAGAGTCCAAGGCGATATTGCGCCTCGGCGATGCCATAATTCGCCGCAGGTTCATAGTATTTCGCGGCGGAAGCGGCATCGACTGGGCCGCCTTCTCCGGCCTCGAACAACATCGCCAGAAAAAATTGGGCATAGTGGTGGCCCCGGTCGGCCGCCGGGGTCAGCCAACGCCGAGCTTCTTGCATATCCTTCGGGACGCCCTGCCCGAGGAAGTATCGCGCTCCCAAGCCAAATTCGCCCTCGCGCTGTCCCTGGTCGGCGGCCTTTCTGTACCAGATGACGGCTTGTGAATAGTCGACGTGGCCGAGTTTTTGATCGGCGAAGAGATCGCCCAGTTCGGCTTGTGCTGTCGCATCGCCCAGATCGGCGGCTTTTCTTAACCAGACGATCGCAGCATCGACATTGCTACCATGCTCCGCGCGTAAGTCCCACTTGGCCAGTTCGAGCATCGCCGGAAGCGAGCCCTGGTCAGCGGCCTTGGTGAGCCAGAGGGAGGCTTGGGTATCATCCTGCGGCAGTCCTTCGCCGCGGTGGTACAAGGCGGCGAGATTCAACTGGGCGGTTGCGTCGCCCGCCTCGGCGGCGCTGCGAAACCAAGTCGCCGCCTTGGCGGAGTCCTTTTGGATTCCATCGCCCGTGGAGTACATCAGCGCGAGGTTGGTCGCCGCGTCCATCGATCCATGTTGCGCCGCCTTGGTGTACCAGAAAACGGCTTGTGCTCTATCCGGCGGCATTCCGAAACCCGATTGACAGAAAATTCCCATGGCCTCTTCAGCCGCGACAAAGCCACGATTCGCGGCGTGCTGCAGCAAGCGAAGCGCTTCCGCATCATTCGCCTTGAGCAATGTGCCGGCATGGTAGGCGAGCCCCAGTGTGGTCTCAGACTCGGGGTCGCCAGCTTGCGCCTTAGCTTCCAGCGGCTCCAGGTCGGAGACGGTCAAGGCTCGGGCCGTGGCGAGAAGGTCATAAGCGGTTGTCGTGTGCACCGCCCCCGATGCCTGTTGCGCACTTTGCCTCTGTAGCGCGCCATCAGAGGACTTAGGCGCAGTGCGATCTGATTGCGGGGCAAGTGGCTGGATGTCCGCCGCAGGGGTGATTCCTCCGCTTGCCGGAGCAAGACGCCGTGCACCTCCGGTTAAGTGGAGCTTGATGACGAGCTTGTTTCCGACATACGCCTCCCCGTGATCCTGAGCTGACCTGAGGTCGATGACCACTCTTGCTATGGGAGGTGCAGCGCTGAATTCGGAAGCCCTCACCGCAAGGACGGACCCGCGATTCACCACTAGGCGCTGGCTTGGATGAGCCAGCTCACATCCTGGAAAATCAAATACCAAGCGGTCTGGATGCTCGAGCCTGCTCACCTTAGGTTGCACCAGCTTACTGAACGTGACTTCCACATCAATACTGTCAGCGCGTTCAGCAACAGATATGGCAGTGATTACGGAATGCGAATTGCGCGATCTGGGACTAGCGGCTTCTTGGGAAATAGCGGGGAACGCAGCCAAGCCGACCAAAAGAAACATAAGCGATACTGCTGAATCGATACGCATTGCTGCAGTGGACTCTGTCCCTTTCGCTGCGCTGTGTCGGGCACTCCGCGTTCGTGATCTTAGCGGTAATGCACTCTAGCGTGGCATGCCGTGCACAGCGAAATCAAGTTTTCTTCTAAGTCTTCCCCCGAATGGCTGCGGAATTCCCTGTGGTGCACCTCAAGATTCGACATCGTGCCACAGGATTGACACCTCCAGCCGTCGCGACGCAGGATTTGCTGGCGCAAACTTTCGTACGACAAAGGATCGAGCCGCAAAGGAAAGGCTTTTGGGCGAATCATTCTCACGACACCTTCTCACGCAGGTTTTCAAGGAAAGCCTGCTGCTGTTCGCCGGGCAAGAACCTGTAGTAGCGTGAGATTGAGTTGAGCAGGATCTCCGGGTTGCCCCTGTCCAAGTGGGCGCCCGCCAGGCAGTCGGCGCAGATCATCTCCGGGCAGTAACCCCGTGATTTGTCCGTGCCCAGCATCCGCGCTGCCGTCTCGATCGCTTGCTCAATGACCAGGATCTGGCTCTTGTAGAGTCGTCTTTTCGTTCTAATTCGCGTTATTTCCCACAAGGTCAGGAACGCCAGTGGGCCTCTTGACGATTGACGTCATTTGGCGCTATCATAAGCGACAGAATGGTAAACGAACTCAGAGCTGTGGTCCGAGAATTAGGCGGAGAGCACGCGCTGGGACGCGCTCTCTCCAGTGACCACGATATGCGCGAGGCGATCCGGGAAGGATTTGCTCCGGCGGTGGTGGAAGAATTGATGCGGGCTTCCGGTTTGACACTGAAAGAACTCGCCCGCGCACTCGATCTTTCGCCTCGAAGCTTGCAGCGGCGGCGGCGCAGTGGAAGGCTTGCGCCTTATGAATCCGACCGCCTTTACCGCTTGGCTCGCATTGTCGCTATCGCTGATGAATACCTCGGCGACCACGAGCGCGCGATACGCTGGCTCAAGCGCCCTAATCGTACCCTAGGCGGCCTCGCTCCTGTGGCGGCGATCGACACTGAGTTGGGAGCACGCCAGGTGGAGAACATCTTGGGCCGCATCGCCTACGGCGGAATTAGTTGAGCCGCATCTATCGGATTCTGCGCCGAGCGTATGCTCGCACTCCGTTTAATGGTGAAGGTGCATACCGCTATGGCGGGCGTTGGTCGAGCCCGGGAACGCGCCTTAGTTATACTTCGGAACACCAATCCCTCGCTATGTTGGAATATTTCGTGCACCTTGATAAGGACGATCCCCCGGGTGATCTTGTCTTAGCCGTCGCGGAAGTCCCTGATGATCTGGCCCGAGAGCGAGTTGAAGTCGACGATATGCCTGCAAACTGGCGAGAATCTGCAGCCCCTCCTGAGCTCGCCCGGCTGGGAGATGAATTTGCGCAACGAGGGGAGCACTGTTTGCTACTAGTGCCTTCTGTTCTCGCTCCCGACGAAAATAACTGCCTGATCAACCCCGAGCATCCCGACTACAAGAGGATGGAGATACATGACGTGGAGCCGCTGAGCTACGATCCGCGCATGTTTGCGAAGCAAAGTGCCCACGGTAGGCGCAAGAAGTTTCAGAAGTGATGCTGGATCAGACGCGATCGAAGGTGACAAAGCATTGTCGACGAGGAACTTCAAGAACCACCAACGACGGGAAGTTCCCGCTCGCGGACGGCCTCAGCCGCGTAGCGCAGTGCTTCGCGAACATCCTCGACCTCAAGGTCGGGATGGGCATTTAGGATTTCTGCTTCCGCCACGCCTTCGCCTACCATACCGACAACGGTGGCGACAGGTATACGCAGACTTCGGATGCACGGGAGGCCGCCCATTTGGTTGGGGTCTACGGTGATGCGTGTGAAGGTTTTCATTTCTGCCTCCGTCTAAACCGCCGCACATATTGCAACTTCTCGATCCGCCAAGCTAAGAGATAGCACGTCCGGGAAAGCCCCCGACGCCTAGATGAAACTTGCTCGTACAGTCCTGATCAAACCGCAGGTAACACGTTGCACAATCGAAGCGGCTGGTGCTGAGCCTGCTGGCCTACAACCTGGGAAATTTGTGGCGGCGGCTGGGTTTGCCGAGAGGGATTGAGAACTGGTCCCTGACCGGCTTGCAGCAACGGCTGGTGAAGACTGGAGGACGGCTGGTCAAACATGCACGTTACTACTGGCTACTGCTGGCGGAAGGACATTGGAACCGGCGGCGGTTCGGGGCGATGCTGGGTCGGATCTAGGACCGTTAGGGGGCGGTTCGTATGAAATTGTTTCACCCTATCGGCGAACAGCGGGATGGGTGTATGATCGTTGCCGTTTTTTGAACCAAGAAGCAGATTCCGGTATAGCTCAAGCAATGACGAGAGGGGGCTTCCATGCGTCGTTTATCTTTAATTGCCGTTCTGGTTGTCTCGGTGTTCGTGCTTGCTGCGCTGGCCGACGCGCAGATCTTGTTTGTCGAGCCGCTCAAATCCTGGGTGACGCCCGGCTCCTCGGACGGCGCCTACGGCGTCGCCGTGGCCGACTTTAACCGGGATGGCAAGCGAGACGTCGCGTTCCTTCAGGTCACCGGTGGCGTGTACTACGTCTCGGTCATGCTGGGGAACGGAAACGGGACGTTCGCAGCTCCGGTCAATGTATTCACGTTCCCGGCCGGCGACTATTCGCAGGGCATCCTGGCCCGCGACTTCAACGGCGACGGCAAGATGGACATCGCCTTCACCGTGCCCCAGCTCAACGAGATTGTGGTCCTTCCCGGCAATGGCAACGGCACGTTCGGCACGCCGATTGTCACCTCGACGACGCTGGCGCCCGCCTTCATGCAGACGGCCGATTTGAACGGTGACGGCAAGCTTGACCTCGTCGCCGTCGACCAGTCGAGCAACATGGTCTCCGTCTTTTTCGGGAAAGGCGACGGCACGTTCCAGGGAGAAGTCGACTACGCGCTGGGAGGCACCAACCCGCAGGACCTCGCCGTCGCCGACGTCAACCGGGACAACCACCCCGACATAGTGGTCGGCGACTACGATAGCGAGACGGTCAACATCCTACTGAACGACGGCACCGGCAAGTTTGCCCCGGCTGCCGGCAGCCCGTTCAGTGTCGGCATGCAGGTCCTCGGACTGGAAGTCGCGGACTTCAACGGCGACGGCAAGCCCGACATCGCCACGGCCGGCTTCGGCAACTGCAGCCCAGGCCCAAGCACTATCCGGGTCAGCCTCGGCAATGGCGACGGGACCTTCCAGGCCCCGCTGAAGGAGCAGTGCATCAGCGGTTACGCCCCCGCCCGGCACTACAGCGACAACCAGCCGATCGACCTCAACGGTGATGGCAAGTTCGACATCGTGTTCGGCGACGTGTTGAATAACGAGATCGACGTGGGCCTCGGTAACGGCGACGGCACGTTCACCCTGGCAGTGTGGGTCGCGTCCCAGGGCCCGTGGGGAGCTGGTATCTCTTTTGTGGACGGGGCCGGGGCCGGCGACATCGCCGTGGCCGACTTCAACGGGGACGGCATGCTGGACCTGCTGGCCACCGTGTCCGGCAGGGGTAATCGGCAAGGGGGAATTTCTTTCCTCCGCGCCGTCCGACCCGGGGCGTTCGCGGCGCCCGGCGTGTTCCAGACCGGTTTCAGCGGCGGGGGCTACCACTCCATAGCGGTCGGTGACTTCAATGGCGATGGCAAGCTCGACGTGGCCGTGCTGGGAGGGGAAGGCAATGGAGGAGGCGCGAGCATCCTGCTTGGCAACGGCGACGGGACCTTCGGGCCGACAACATCCACACCCAGCTGCAACTGCAGCGGAGAGTTCTACAGCTGGCTCGACAGCGCCAGCTTCCGGGCGAACGGCGTCTTCGACCTCCTCATCCTCGCCAATGACGGCGTACAAGCGGGACCCCCGCCGCGCGTGATCGTGCAGTATGGCAACGGCGACGGGACCTTCGGAGGGGAGAGCCAGATCTACGCTGCCAGTTCCGGTGATCCTTACTTTTACCCAATGGGCGCCGCCATCGGCGACGTCAACGGGGACGGCAGGCCCGATATCGTGGTCCTGTCCTCCCAGGACGGCACCTTAGACGACCGCGTGTACGTGTTCGTCAACGATGGGAGTGGCGGCTTCGGCGCCCCGAACATCATTGACCTCGGCTCCATCACCGGCAATGGCAATGACAGGGCCGTCGCCATTGGTGACTTCAACGGGGACGGCAAGCCGGACCTCGTCGTCCACACGGTGGACCCCAGCAACATCGAGCACATATGGTTCCTTGCCGGCCATGGCGACGGCACCTTCGCCACCCCGGTCGACCGTGGCTCCTATGGCGATGCTACCCAGGGCATCGTTCGCTACTTCGCGGCCGACATGAATGGCGATGGCCGCCTTGACCTGGTGGGGCTGGGCTTTGGCCATGGTGTCTTCGTCTCGCTCGGGAACGGCGACGGGACCTTCCAGGCCTCCCACGAGTACACGGCCGACCAGGGTTACCTTACAGACATGGCGGTCGCGGACTTCGACGGCGATGGCAAGCCGGACGTGGCGGTAGTGGGCAGATGCTGCGGAGGACCGACTGGACCGCAGGGGTTGGCCGTGCTGCGCAACAACGGCGACGGGACACTGGCAGCGCCGCTGCACCCCTCCATCGGTGAAACCGGTCCCAGCGGCCTCGCGGTGGGCGATCTCAACGGTGACGGTCGTCCAGATTTCGTCGTGGCGATGGGATCGTCGTCCAACCTAATGACCATCGCCGCCGTGCTCAATGGTGGGGGCCCGGCGGTCAAGCTCTCGCCGACTTCGCTGAGCTTCCTCAATCAGGTCATCAACACGACCAGCGTTGCCAAGACGGTGACGCTAACCAACACTGGCACAGCCGCGCTGAACATCAGCAGCATCACAACCAGCGGCGACTTCGGCGTTTTCTCCAAGACGTGCGGCTCCACCTTGGCCGTGGGCGCTAAATGCACGGTGAAAGTGACCTTCACTCCCACCGTGCTTGGCAAGCTGACGGGAGCGCTCACCTTTACCGACAATGCTCCCAACAGCCCGCAGACGGTGGCGCTGTCGGGCACGGGTGTACTCCCGGCAACGCTGACGCCGGCTACAGCCACTTACTCGGCGCAGGCGGTGGGCACGACCAGCGCGGCGAAGACGTTTACCCTGACCAACAACCAGACCGTAACCCTGAGCAGCATTGTGATCTCGACGACCGGAG
>Ga0209039_10000068_pt1 | contig 84268 bp, 82 predicted proteins | sample BogFormECP12_OM1_FD_188238 | JGI IMG/M metagenome (GOLD analysis project Ga0209039, IMG submission 188238) | Bog forest soil microbial communities from Calvert Island, British Columbia, Canada - ECP12_OM1 (SPAdes) (version 2) | ecosystem: Environmental > Aquatic > Freshwater > Wetlands > Bog ... | reverse complement strand
TGGGTATACGGGTACTACAGGTTACACGGGCTACACAGGTTATACCGGTTACACCGGACCCACCGGTCCTGGGAATTTCACCGGCTACACAGGTTACACTGGTTACACCGGAAGGACTGGTTACACGGGTCCAACGGGCTACACTGGCTACACAGGCTACACAGGGTATACCGGTTACACCGGCTACACGGGACCTGGGAATTTTACAGGCTACACAGGTTACACTGGTTACACCGGAAGGACTGGTTACACGGGTCCAACGGGCTACACTGGCTACACAGGCTACACAGGACCGACAGGATACAGCGGATACACCGGTTACACCGGTCCGGTCAGCGGCAGCGCCATCACGCCAGTCCCCTTCTTATCCCTCGGGTCTCCCTCGGCTCAGACGGGTACCATCGCCGTCGTGAACAATAGCTCGACAAACACATGGGGAGCCAATGCGGACGGTGCGGGTTCATTCACCGTTCTTGTTTGGAGCAACTCGGTGTCCTGGACCGTCATAGGCAAGTAATGGCAGTATTTACTCTCAGGTGCCTAAATGACGGAACCGCTGAAGGTCAAAGTCGAGATCGAACCCGCTCCGATTCAGTTCCAGGATGCTTTGAAAGAGCTTTCCGTACAAGGCAAAAGGTTCTACGGCAAAATCCTCCGCCGAATACCCTATTCCCAACTCCATCTTTGCTGCATCGGCAGTGCCGGACAGGCTTCCTGTGACCCCCGTCTTGTCCGCCAAGAGAAGAACCGGCGTATCGCCCGGTTTATCCTCTTGGCCCCGGAAGAACTCACCGAAGTAGCTCGGTGGCTTATGGCGGAAGGGATGTACAACGATGTCATAGCGGAAGCGGTCGCCAAAACCGCCCCTTCATGGAACGACCTGAAGCCCAAGCACCAAGTCGTGGCCAAGCTTTTCTGCATCTACAACCACACGGACGACCCGGAGGAACGCATCATAGATGCCATGAACCTGCTCAAGCTTTCGGCGGGCGACGGCGTGGACCCCATGACCTGTTCCGAGATATCGTCTAAGCTCTTTTACTTGGTCCGCAAGTTCCGGGGTATCGGTGTCGAAGAAAAGGACAGGATGGGGGACCAAGAGTTCAGGGCAGGCATCTGGCGAGCCATGGAAGTGATCCTCGACCTTTTTCCCGTAGAAGAGCAGGCTGTCCTTCTCAGGGAACGATTGCGGGACTTCGGCTGCACTAGCGATTGTTTTAGGTCAGGATAAAACAACTTTCTACCTCTTCCGACGTATTATATCAATCTATGATAGTCACTTGCTCATACTGCCTTCGAGACTTCAAGGTCAAATGCCCGATCTGCTATGAAACGGGCCAATCTTCTACCGAACGAGATCGCACATGTAGCATACCTGACGATCTTCTGCCCGAACAACCACGTCTACGATGTCCCCGGACCCGACGATATGCGTTCGCACGGACTCTGCGACGATCCCCGCTGTCCGAGAGTTCCACTCTCGTTATTCCCGGACCGAAGATGAGCTAACGGCTTTTCGGGCGCAATTCAAATAATCTCTCGCCAATACATCTACTCCGGTCTACCGGTCACATTTGACTTCGTGTCGTTGTCAACAAAGTTGGAATGAGGCAACAAGAGCGAAAATGGAGAGTGTCGTATCTGCCCGTCACGCCGACTCAGTTGCCACTAAAAAGAGGAATGATGCCATAAGTGAAGGATTAAGAAAGTCCTGGGCTCGCCGAAAAGTCCTCCAAGCTGAAAGGGTATAAAAATCCCCTCCATTTTCATTTTTTGGATGTATTATAGATTTATGAAAATGGACAAAGACCTTAACAACACATTCTCTAGCGAAATTCGAGATCATTTTCCCTTTGACCAAATTCGCCCACCCCAAGAGCAAGCCATGAGATCAATAGAACAAGCAGTAAAGGAGAACAAGAAGTTTGTTATCATGGAGTTACCTACAGGTGCGGGTAAGAGCCCGCTGGGCGTGGCCGCAGGTTCATGGGCAAAGACCTTAGTTCCCAAGGGGGACTCCCAACCAGGGGTTTATTACTGTACTCCACAAAAATCTCTCGCTATTCAAGCCATGAAAGATTTCGAATCTATGGGTCTGGTCGAATTGAAGGGCAAGGCCAACTACCACTGCGGCTACAAGTTCGAAGACGGTACCGAAATGTCCTGCGAAGACGCCGATTTCTTCTTCCCCGAAGAACACGGAGGCAAGGGCTCCAGCGGAGAGGACGGGGAAGGAAGCCGGGTCAGCAAATGCAATGGCTACAAGCTTGCAAAGAAGCGGTTCGCCCACACGCCCCTCGGCATCACTAACTTCGCATACTATTTAGCCGAAACGGCTTATGCGGGTCAGCTTAAGGACCGCACCATGCTGGTCCTGGACGAAGCACACGGCACCGAGCAGCACATCCTCGGTCTGGCGAGCATCGAGATCACCCGCTACCGCTGCGAAGAAGTGGGCATCCGGTTCGAGAGCGTCCCCTTCGTCAAGGCGGACGCTGTCGGGCAAGGCGTGGCGTTGGACTGGCTCAACGAGACTTTCCGCCCCGCTTGCATCGAAACGTCGGCGACCTTGATGATCGAGGCCGAGTCTCTCGCGGACCAGAAAGGTCGGCAGAAGGAAGCGGGCAAACTGCTGAAGAAGGCTCGCGGACTCAACCAGTTCGTGGCTCAGCTTGACATGTTTCTCAAGAGCGAGTCTTCCGAGCGCAAGAAATGGATGGTGTGGAGCGAATCAGCCGTCGACCGCTGCCCACACTGCGGGATAAAGCAAAAATTTTCTGGAAAGACTTGTTGGAAGTGCAAAGGGAAGATGCCTTTGACCCCCGCCAAGATGATTATCAAGCCCTTGACGGCTACGTTGTTCGCCCACAAGCTGCTCTTTTCCAAGGCTCAGATGGTCATCATGATGTCGGCGACCATCCTGGATTTCGATACGTTCCTCGGGAACCTGGGAATCGACAGGAAAGATGCGGTCTGCATAGCTCTACCGAGCGAGTTCCCCATCGAGACCCGCCGCATCCTGTATCGCCCCGTGGCTAACATGAGCCACCAGAACATCGAGCAGTCGCTTCCGAAGCTGGCTGCCGAAGTCGCCGCCCTTCTCCGCAAGCACAGCAACGAAAAAGGCATCATCCACACCCACACCTACAAGATCACCCGCTACCTCGTGGACTATCTCACCCGTCAAGGGTTCGGCAACCGCATCCTGACTCATGCCGAGGGCGTGGCGGGCGACCGCGAGCGCATCATCCAGGAGCACATCGACAAGGTCGGGGAGCCGACCGTTTTGATTTCTCCAAGTTTCTGTGAAGGGTTAGATTTGAAGGATGACCTCTCAAGATTTGGAATTGTAGTGAAGATTCCTTTCGAGTTTTTGTCAGATTATGTCAAGGCCCGTAATGCTTTAGACGGAGGAAAATGGTACGCTTGGACAACATCACTCCACCTACAACAGATGACAGGTCGTTCAAATCGCCACGAAAAGGATTGGTCAACGCATTATATTTTGGACGAAGCTTTTGGGTTTTTCATTCAAAAACATGGTGGGCTATTCTCTCCCTGGTGGTCCGAAGCGGTTATGTTTCCAGGGGAATATAAGGTTGATTGGGATTCTTCTTCTTGAGCATTCCTAACAACCAACCTTCGTTTAGATATTTTTCCAGATTCTCAGGTTTAATGGATGTTTGCTGTAAGAGGACCGGATTATGGACCCAACGTTTTCCAATTGCCTTTTTACCTCCCTTCGCTGCTTTTTCTCTGAATTCTTGGGACGAGAAAATTCTAGCTTGGGACTCACGGAATTGGGGGGTGCCCCATCTATCCGTCATCATTCGTCTCATGGTTTCCTTGCGTCCAGGAATACTCCACATTTTTATCATTGTCTCGGAGTGGGGGATAGTCCAGTTTGGGATAACACCCTTTCTACCTTCGCTAATGCGTTTCAACGATTCAGGTGTATGTTTTTTGCCATAAAATCCGTTGTTTTTCCCGGAATGATCCACTCCAAAAAAGTTGTTATTTTCACCTGATACCCGGCGAGACATTTCTACCTTTCTCTCTGGAGAATTACTCCAGACCTTTTTCGTGGCTTCGCTCATGTTCTTTTTGGCAGTGTCGTTATAGACCACGGATTCCCCGCCCGTAGTGCTATTGAAGCCGTGTTTGGGATCGTTGGTTTTGAGTTTAAGGATAAACTCAGTCTCTAGGGTGGCTAGTTTCTCACGGTCATCCGTAAATGCAAGGGAATAAAAATAAAAAGCATTGACGCCGTATTTGCGAAGGGCACGATAAAAATGTGAATTGTAGGTGCTATAGCGAGTTTCAAAGGCTCGTCGCTGATGTCTTCGCCAACGCCATTCCGGGTCTTTGTTGATGTTTTTTCCAACATAGCTCTTCCCGGATGTCACATGGATGATTTGGTAGATATTCACGGTTATAGTTACCCCTTCTATAGGGATTTAGAAAGTCAGTATTTTACGGAGGCAGCATGATACTCGAAACCTTCGCGGTCGAGAACAAAGAAAAGGCAGGGTGCTTCTTCTGCATCGACAGCCGTCATCACGGTATGGAGTTTTTCGGTGATGTGGAGTACTACCATCGTGGGGAGGTCGTCCTCGCCGAAGCTGGGCACTCTCCCTGCGACGGCAATACACACTACATCTGTCTGGCTCACCTGTCCGCCGACGCGGTCATTTACGACCCACGGGACAATTACCTGCCGGTATCAGTCCCGGACTACGCCAAGCAAGGTAGGCCGGGAGTCATCAAAGCAATGCACGTGGAATGGAGGGAATCATGAAAACGCAGAAGATAACCCGTAGCATCAAGAGGCGCATTCCCGCAAACGACCCACGGGACGACGAATGGTTCGTGACAATCGGACCTGACGGACTTCATTTCCGGCGCAAGCGGCACGAGCAAGCCTACTTTCTGTCGTGGAACCAGGCCGCCGTCAAGGCGATGGCCCTTTTCTATGCTCACACTTTTGACACACCGGAGCCCTTCCAGTACGGGGCGAAGACCGATCCCCAGCAAATCCAGATGTTCATGGACCCGCCGCCTCCACGAATCGAAATCCAGCGAACGGGGATATCCTATCTGGAACACGACTACCCAGCCCAGGAAACGCAGACGGAAAGATACCTGAAGGATCAGGAGGCCGGGCTGCCGGGCGGCTCTCAGGAGACAAAGGAGTAATCAAATGTTCTACAATCACGAAGGCAGGGTTGTAGTCGAAGAAGAGGCAATGGCTGACCAAGTCGGGACCGAGGTCAAATGTCCTAAGTGCAACCACTATCGGTTTCTCGTCTACAGGATAGGATGGGAGCGAGACTTTACGGTGAACTAACATGATGACATGGGAAGAGCAGATAAAAAACAGGGAAGAGATGGTTAAGCGGGTCCACTGCCATTGCTACACTGGTGTCAAATGGTGTGATAGCCGGTGGCATACCGGTCATGTAAAGGGCACGAAATGTTACGATTGCGGCGAAACGTGCAAAAATACCAATGAGACGATCACGCCCCCGTTACCCTAGACCGCAGGACGTGGCCATCGTAAAGTTGGCCCTGGAAAAATCCATTCCCATGGACTGCCCCATGCAGATGGGATGGAGGGAATCCGGTAAGCTCATACCCAACTGGCGATTTTCGGGTATTACAGGAGAGATCGAATGGATTGTGGACGTTTACTGCGGCGGTTTTTGCTTCGTCGCGGTCGGTCGAGCTTCGGAGAGGTGCAGGACCGCCTCGGCGGCTCTCCGCTTTCTCCAGACACACTTGGCGGCAAGAGGAGTTAAACTTTCGTAGAGGAGAAAATATGAAGAAACCGACATATCGTTACACATGCCCTTGCGGGTTCAGGACCAACCTTTCTCGGAAAGCGGTCGCTCACGGGCACCTCACATACCGGAAGCTGAACGGTCAGGACAGTCCGAAAGAACTGCCTCTTGAGGGTGACAGCGGGGTAAGGGAGACCGGCATTCGGGTCCAGGACCAGTTGAGGAACCGCAATCAGGTTCCCCGGAAAGTCAAGAAGCACAACCTCTCGGTGGCAACGAAGCGCGTTAAGAGGCTGAAGGTCAGACTCGGGCAACTACTCAGCAAGTATCAGGGCTACCAGGACATCGCCCAGCAAGTGCTTACGGTCGAACCTCTCAACTAGGAGCCCGCGAATGACGGACGACCGCATCCATACATTGGTGCCCTTGAATTCCCTGGAGGACCTCAAGAAGGTTCTCTTCGTGCAGAAGACCATCGCCCAAGAGGTCCGCAAGGAACTCATGGGCGTGATGGCCTCCAAGGAACTGGCCCAGGGGGAAGTGTCGGGTCCTGAAGAAATCAAAAGAATGGTGAAGGGTCAAGCCGACCTCCTGCAAAAGTACGCCGCCTATCCTACCTTGACCGAGTTCGCCCTTCAGCCTTCCCTTGCCGGGGCCACGAAATGGGGAGCCACTTTCGGCGTGGCCATCATGACCCGAGCGCTCATCATCGACCAAGTAAAGTTGACCATGGTGTCTCAGTTGGCACCCCACATTCGGGCCATGTACGTCCTCATCCTGAAGGAACTCGACAACCCCACGCATGACTACCTGATCGAGCCCTTGGAGGAGAAGGTTTCCTTCAATATCACGATGGGCGACGGGGAGAAAGTCCTGGGCGAGAGAGGGAGGCAGCTTAAGCGCAGGCTCCTCTACCAGTTGATCGAACGGCTTTTGACGGCTAGCACCCAATACGGAATAACCGAGATGGTCGTCCAGGGGGGATTTGCCATAACGGAAACCGGACGCCGGGTTCTCTTCCATCTGATCGACTCGGACATCTTCCTCAATGAACTCGTTCAAGCCCATTTGCGGTTTCAAAAAGAAAAGCCCCGCCTTAATTTAATCTGAAAATCGTGTATCCTCCGTGTATACTATATACGGAGGGAAAAGACATATGGCAACCGGAACCGCAACCGCACTTGTCCGCTACATTCGAGTTGACGAGAGCCTGAGACTTCCTGACAACGATCTGTACACCAACAGATTTGACGTTCCTTTCCGAGACTTCCGACAAGCTTTATCGGGTAGCCCAGAGCAAGAGCGGAAGGTGGTGGTCTTGCTCCTGCTTCGGCTGGATTCGTCACAAGCATTGCAAGCACCTCACATCCATGGGACTTCCCGGTCAATATGTCCCCTGCGAAGCGCAACTCAAGAGCTAGGAACCTGATGAGCCCCAAGGAACTTGACGAAATTCTGGACATCCTCATGCCGAAAAAGAACTTTTTCAAGGATCACGTCTACAAGAAGTACGATCCCGAGGTCACCGGTTTCGGCGGTCCCCGCAAATGGCGTGCGCTTTTCGAAGCCTGCATCAGCCCTGAGGAAGCCAGGACCGGCGAGGCTTCCGGCGAGCGCAAGCGCACCCTGTACGCCATCTTGGGACTTGTGGAAGGCGAGAACGACCGGAAGAGGATCAAGTCCGCTTATCGGGAGCGGAGCCTGAAGACCCATCCCGACCGTGCGCCGATCAACAATATGACCAAAGAAGGGGCGGAAGAGGCGTTCAAGGCGGTTTCGGAAGCCTACTCCATCCTGGGGGACGAGGACAAGAAGCGGGCATAACGACAGATGGGGGATATGATACATGGAAAAGAAGCAACCTTGCACCAAATGCGGCGATACCGGGAAGTACAGAGCGGGGACTGCGAATCCATGCTCTCCCCTCCCTGAGGAACAGACCAAGTTGGTCCCTTGCCCTTACTGTGACGGGCTGAAGGTCATCCACACCACCGGCTTCCGTATGGGAAGACAGACAGATTTCGTGGCGGCGGTCAAATCCATGGCGGAGTTCTCCCGTATCAGCGGGCTGACCATGGGCTACCTGCGGAACTATTCTGCCGAGACGGGCAGCGCCGAGCAGATCGAGGCGGCCATGTCCAAGCCGGGAACGATTTTTTGGCGCACCCTGAACCGCCGCGAAGACTCTTACTTGGAGAAAGACTGGAAGTAAGTATTAGTCCGTTGTGAAGCCGGACAAGCCCAATTTCCGACCGGGAAACAACGTTCCCGACCATCCTCCTTTTCCCCTCATTCTCAATCGCAAGAACATCAAGAAATACAACATCTTGGTCGGGCACGACCGTGCTCAGATCCAGTTTGCCCATGATTTTCTGGGTCTGCCCGTCGTGGCCCTGGATAAGATTGACGACATGGTCCTTTTGTCCGAGGGGGATACCCATTTGCTTCAAGTCGAGACGGCCAGCGTGGTGGAACTCTCGCCGGTCTTGAAGGAGAGGGTTTCCTTCTGGAGTATCGACCCCATTTCGGGCAGGGGTTCCGTCGCCGGTGCCGCCCTGGTCCGCTATGCGGCCACTCTCGTCAAGAAAGAAGTCCCCGCAAAGGACGTTGTTCAGAGAATCTCCGACGAACTGCTTTCTGACGGCACCGTAGAAAACGTCAGGGTGGCCATCTGGAAAGCTGTATGGCTCCTCATGGGACCGCTACCCGAGGAGCACAAGCGATGGCTGGAACCATGGGAGAACAACGTCGAGTGGCTCAGACCCGATGTGGACGTTTCCTACCGTCTCAACACGCTTCTCCGGGACCTCACCGCCTATACCTTCCTCGTGTCGGGGGAGGAAGAATCCATCAAGAAAGCGGGCATCTTCATTTCCCCTTCAAGGTTGAGACGCCTGACAGGCGTCACCCTCAACCCGGTTAGGGTACACGACACCATCTGCGAGATATCCGCCTGTAGAGCTAGACGCTGCGATCCGTATCAGTGCGCCCTGCGGATATCCGCCATATGGCAATAGACTGAGTATTTATCAGAGTACAGAGATCGAAAGGGTTTATTCAATGGCCAGTTCACGCAAAGGGTTTGACGCTTTCATAGAGAAGCTCAGGCAACGCATGGGAGCCAACAAGAAAGAAGCTCTCCTGGCTGCCGAAATCTTTCTGTCTTGCCTGGAAGGGACCCTTGTCGAAAACATCGAGTCAGACGGATTTGCCATCAAGTTAGGCAAACTGTGCAAGCTGTCTATCCATCACCGACCTTCGGGAGTAAGGAAGATTCCGGTCACCAAGGAAATACGACTGGTCGGCAGGAGACGCAAGGTCAGGTTTTCCGCTCTCGGGACGCTCCGCAGGATGGAGCGGGTCGAAGAAGAAACCGGGGATTACCAGACCCTTGATCCCGGCAAATACATCATCGGCGTGGACCCAGCCGTCCCTGGCAGTGAACATTCCGTGACTATGTTGTGCAATAGCGAAGGCGAAGTCTTGGTTGTCGAGAAGCTGGACAGCCCAATCAACAACACCTAACCAAATCATTCAGGAGGAACACTTTACATGAACACTTTCAGCACAGAAGACGACGAATTGTTAGACATCACGCCCAACAAAACCGTTGCAAAACCGCAACCGCAAACGCAGGCCCCGGTAGCGCCCCCACCCAATCGTCCGGTTGCCGCCGCAGTAGAGGATGACGGCGACGAAGTCCCTTCCGGCAAGAGTGGGAAGCAGACCGCCGCTGACAACACCCTAGTCGGGGAGGAAGTCGAATTCGGGGATCAGGAACTCATGAAGAAGGGCGACGGACTAGACAGGATTCGCCCTGAAAAGAAGAGCGACAAACTGGTCCGGTTCTCTCCCTTGGCTTTTGTCAAACCTCGGGCCGCTCGCAGCCATTACGTTGTAACCAAGGAAGGCAAAAGCAATCGGCTCTGTCTCGCCACGAAAGACACGCTCGGATATTGCTGCAAGACCATTGGGGAGGACGGGGGCATGCACGTCGTTCTTCTCGGACTCGAATACACCAACGCTGACCCCAAGGGCGGCTACGTCAAGAAAGAGGACGGAAGCCTTCCTCCCGTCGAGTGGAAGATCGGGTACCTCGACCTTTCACGGGCGCAGTTCAGGTCGCTTTCCGGCTTTCCAGAAGACGGGACCACCGTCTACGACTACGACTACACGATGGCCTTGAACGGGAACCGCTACGAGTTCGCCGTCAAGGCAAGGGCCGCTCGTTGGAAGAAGAACCCAGCTCTCGCCGCCGAAGTCGAAGCCGCTTGCCAAAAGTACATCCAGGACGGCGGCGTCAAATTGGCAAAGAAACTCGGGAAGAAGACATCCCTTCTCGAATGGAAGGCTCTCCTTGCCGGTGCTGTCGCTGGTGCTGCCGAGGCGAACCTCGACAACCTTGAGAACCTCTAACCCTCTAGTTACAAGCTCCTTGTGGGCGAAAGAACCGACCTTAAATTCTTTCGCCCGCTAAGGATTCCTTTATAGAACCACTGAGAGGGATATTTTGAGCACCGCACCGCCAACGGCGCAGATCAACAGTTCGTACCCAAATCGCATCCAGCTATCGCTGGGGGATTTCATTGGTCCCCTGGCACAGCCTGGAAGCCCCCCGGTGGATTTCGATCCCCGAGTCGATCTTGAGGTCTACATCGACGGCTCTTTGGAGACCGTCAAGTCGTTTTCCTTCGACCCGGTGAACAACCGTTATCTTCTGTTCATGGAAAAGAACATCGACCAGCAAGCAGTTGTTCAGGTCGTCCACCATATGCCGGACCCGCCATTCCAGGGCACTCTCCAGGGGACCGTCAGCCTTCCCAGCGGAATCGTTCAGGTAGCATCTCTCAGGGTAGGTCATCCGGCCGACACTTCCAGCGATTTAGTGATCATCGGTACCGGCATTAAGACCTTTCATACCTCGGGTGCATTCACCTATTTCGTGGGTCAACAGGTGTTCATCCGCAGCCGTGGTTCAGGCTCCTTTATGTGCGGAGTCGTCACCTACTACAACAGCGGACTTCTGACCGTCGATGTTCCTGCATCTGTAACGTTCCTCCCTTTCAACGTGGATCGCCCCCCCCTCGGATTTCCAGAAGGAGTGACGTTCTACAGTGCCGACGGGATTGAACTAGATAGCGATTGGAACATCGGGGCAGAAACATACCAGATTTTCTTTCCCAAGTCCCCGACTCCCGGAAACACCATCCTCTGGATTGCTACGGGATTCTATCCCCTCACACCCGGTATTTTTGTCCTCGATGGCATCACCTTCATTCCCGGTTTCACCGAGGTCACTAATCCCGGACCGTGGAACCCGCAATTCGTCAATTCGGGTTTTTGGGGAAGCGGTTATTGGAGGACGGGAACTACCACCGTTACCGCCACGAGACCGGTTCTTGTTGGGGATTCTGGTGTAGTCACTTTCGGGGTGTTGCAGACCGAGGCGAGCACCTTCCCGCCGTTAGGGGGGACCATCGAAATCGCGTTGATCGAGATTTTCGGGGTTCAGTCCACAAGCGCCAAAGTGATCCGGGGCTCCAATTGGCCTGCGTCGGGCGGGGTCACGTTTGGACCTTTTGCCTCATACGGACATTCTGATTTCAGGGTAGCCGTGATGTGCGCCGGGGACGGGGCCACCATCGACATCACCGGGTCTACGGGACCGCCCTACAACGAACTCGTCTACATACAAGACGGGACTCCGTCTTCCGCCTTGATTTCATCATCCTCGGGAACGGTAGCGGACGGGGGAGGCAGCTTTACCGTTACTTTCGGCGATGCCCCCACTGAAGGTGGCCCAAATACCACCACCGGCTTCGAGGCGTGGCTCATTCAATTCTTGCACTCGTAATCACAAGGAATCCCATGAAGACACCGAAGGAATCAGCGCCCTTGGTATATCCGTCCGTCTCCAGCATCAATCAATGGCTGGTATACGGGCTGGACCCGTCTATGTCCCGCACCGGCTATGCCCTCATGCAGGTCGCCCTCCCGGAAGACCCTCGCAACGGTCAGCCGTGCGAACATCTCGGGTGTTTCAATCACGTGTCCCATCCCTGCGAGGGCTGCGGCAGGCAAGCCGGGCTCTATCCCACCCAGGCAGAATGGTTGGCGGCAGGTTCGGTCAAACCGGAGACCGCCGCCAGTCCGATATGGGTACGCGGCAAGGGAATGGCCTTGCACCTCAAGAGTGTTCTAACCCAGGTGTTAGAGATGTCTCGGTTACATTTTACGGCTTGGACACCGAGGGGTTATGGACCGGGGCTTCTCATTTCGATGGAGTACCCTACTCCGATGAACGATTTTCTTGTGGCGCTCAACCGCATCATTCACTTGGTGTTCTTCGAGGGAGACCTTTGGGAGAGATTCGCGGAAGTCAGGGTCCTCACCACCAATGCCGCCACGCTGCGGAGCCTCATGGGTCTCTACACGAAGGGCAACAACAAGGGGGAGAACATCCTCAAGGCTTATGAGTTCATCGACAAGGACAAGTTCCCCAGCCTCGACCCGGACTCCTGCGACGGCGTCCTGCTTGCCATGATGGGCAGGCACACGGCCAGCATCCTGATGGGCAGGTCGAGAGAGGTCCCGAGCAGATATCTGACTTCTCTATGCAGCGGGGAGCAGAAGACCAAAGGCAACGGCAGGAACAAGAAAACCATTACGGCAGGAATCTTGCACCGTCCCGAGTATTTCTACTCGTATGCGGCTCGGAATTTCACGTTCTGCATAAGGGATGCTTCGTCGTCCAAGACCGGTCTTGACCGGCAAACTTATCAAATCTAAGGAGAAACATGGCAAAAGCAAAAGAAGTGGCCAAGGGGAAAGAGAAAGGTTTGGGTCATCCCCGCACCTGGACTCCCGAGCAACGCAGGGAAGCTTTCCTGAAGGCGAGGAAAGAGGTCAAGTCGGACTTTCGTATTCTCGACGGGGACTTCAAGGAGGTCCTGACCCCCTATAACCACATCGTCCTCGATAACGTAGTGGGTCTCGGAGGCATCGCCCGGCACGGCCGTGTGACCCAGATTCACGGCGACGAGGGTGCAGGCAAGACGACCACGACCTTGTGCGTTGCCGCCCAGTACCAGAAGGCAACCGGGGAGCCGATAGCGATCTTTGAATACGAGCCGACCGCTTCCGCCTCTTACGCCTGGGCTCTGGGGGTTGACCCCGACCTGTGCTTCTTCGAACAGCCCACCAATTTACAGAAGTCCATCGCCCGGCACATCGAACTCATGGAGGACTTCGGCGTCAGGTTCTTCGTCAACGACTCCATTCCCTTCATGGAAACCAAAGTGGACCGCAAGCTCATCGAGAACGGCAAGGCATTCAGGTCCAATTACGGCGGGCATGCCAAGGGCATCAAGCAGTTCTACACCATGCTCAACCCCTACCTCCGGGAATACGATGCCGCTATGCTGGTCGTCAACCAGACCCGCGACCGCATTGACGACGATGCGGAGAACGCCAGCAAGTACAGTTACACCAACCGAATCTACTCCCTCCCCGGAGGACGCATGGCCAGGTTCGCCCCCTCGGTAATGGTGGAACTGAGCCTGGAGTGCGAGGTCAGACCGTGGGAATGGGGTTCCAAGATGCCTCCCGAGAAGGAAAAGTTCTTGCTGATCCAACCTCGGGGCGACGTGGCAAAGAATTACCCCACGGCCAACAAAGTTCGGGCCAGGTCACTCAAGAACAAGGTGACCGGCAAGGGCTTCCGCGAAGGCATCATTTACATCCGCCCCAACTTCGGGCTTGATGAGAACATGAGCATCAGGGAACTGGCCTGCGTGTACAATCTCGTCATGTACGAAGGGAAGAAGTGGGTCGTCGGCCAGTCTGCGGCACCCATCGCCACCTACGGCAAGACTGAACTGATCGAAGAACTGGTCATCAAGCAGAACCCCGAGATTCTCGGCAAGCTAAAGGGGCTGGTTCTGGACTGTGTGAAGAACGACGACTCCGAGCGGTTCAAGAGCAGCATATCGCCCGCCGAAGCCGCCGAATTGACCAGGGCGGCCGAAGGCGAACTGAAGAACATCGACACCTTCTCCGACGAAGAGGACTTCGGAACACCCGCCGCCGAAGTCTCTAAAATAGAGGATGTCGAATTCAGCGACTAGGTCACTATGAGGTTCTCAGCTAAGAATTTTCAGCCATGGGCGGAATTCACCCTTGATTTGGACGGACTGACCCTTCTGGTAGGTCCGTCCAATCAAGGGAAATCCTCTATTTTTAGGGCTTTAAGGGGATTGTTCCGCAACGAACTTCCCGCCGACTTCGTTCGCAACGACCAGGACGACCGTATGGAGGTCTCCCTGGAAATAGCGGGCACACCCACCATCCTGGCCACACGGACCCGCAAGGGTTCCACCAAATACGAAATCGGGACCGATGAATTCAAAGCTCTGGGTCATTCGGTGCCGGATAAAGTAAAGGCTCTCAATTTCAACAAGGTCGTGGTAGGCAAGGCCACCATGGACCCTATATTCAGCGAACAGAACAGGGCACAGTTTCTCATCGATCCCGAGACATGGAAACCCGAAGAAATCAGTTCGATCCTGGGGGCGTTTTCGAGCACCGAAAAGCTGGATGCCGGGAAGAAGGAAGTCGGTCTCCGCATCACCCAGAAGAATAGCGAAGCCAGGACGTTGGCAGAAGAGATACGTGAAGCCGAAGAACGCCGTGCGAAGTTCTCCAAGCTATCGGGACGGGCTGAGGGTGCCGTCAGTCAGGTGGACGACGTTGGTTTTCTGGTAGAGGGGTGCGAAGTGCGGCTGTCTCTTCTTTCCGAAGCTCTCGAAAGGTCGTCGCGCATCGCCGACCTGGAGATACTGACCTCCAATCTGTACATCCCCGATGTCTCGAAAGAGGAACTCCTGTTCGAAAAGGCACGGCTCCTGTCTCGGACAGTCGATCACCTGTCACGATCACAGTTTTTGTCCAAGCTCGGCGGGTCTCTCGACAACGTCGTTTTGGGGTGGGAGGCGGCTACCAAGTCGTATCGCCTGCACCGAGGTCTGATCTACGTTCTAGGGGCTACTGGACGCCGAGAAATGAGTCCTGGTGAATGTGCCAAGCGGCTTACCGACATGCTCAAGCACATGGATTCCAATCTTTCCCTCATGCTCCGTCAGGTTTCCATCATCAAAGTGACGAACACGATCCTACCCGCCCGAGAACGGGTGAAGGCAAAGGAAGTTGAAGCTGTCGTGGCCGGTACCGAATTGGAAAAGGCAGAGGCAACCCAGGCGGGCTTAAAGTTGAAGCTCGGGGGACCGAAATGCCCCAAATGCGGAGGTACCCTAGCGTGCCCAACGTGCCGATGACCAGAGGTAGTATTTAGCAATGGAGGGTTAGATGGACATTCAAGAACAATTGCGCAACGCCCAGGCCAGGGTAAAGGTCCTCGCCGGGAAGAAAGATCAGGTAATCCGCGAGGCCGGGATCGAAGAGCAAAAGCTTCAGCAGGCTTACGAGAACCTGAAGCAGCTTGGCATCGCCGACCCGGAAAACTATTCCGAAGAAATGTTGATCGAGCTTTCATCGGAGACCCAGAAGACTCTTGAGACCAACCTGCAAAATCTCTTGGCGGCGCTCGCCGAGGGCGAAGCCCTGCTTCAAGAGTACGAGCACGCTCAGCAAGAGCAATAAAGAAAGCTACAAATGGCTGACGAAGAACAGCTTCCGGGGATTGAGGAGCTTGAGTTTACACGGGAGTCCGTCCAACGACTCTACGAAAGCGCAAGCGGCGTCAACCCCCTGCGTTGGGAACGTGCCAGGGAAGAAATCCGTTTCGAAGACGTTGTAGCCGAACTCACGGGGCATAGGGACAGCGTCATCAGGTGTCCATTCCACGGCAGGGATCGTCGCCCCTCCTTCAATATCTTCAACCGGAATAACGATGCGTTCTGTTTCGGCTGCCCGGACGGCTCGCAGTACTACGACTCGGTCACTTTCGTATCCAAGTACTGTGAAATAAGTAGGACACAGGCACTTTCTTGGCTTGAGAAAACCTTCGAACTGCCCAAGATGGACGATGTCCTATTGGAAGATGACGAGGATGAGCCTGGGACCTTAAGATTCGGGGACCTTGCGGAACCGTTCATTCTCAAATCTGCCCGTGACATACAGGAATCCAAGGACTTGGAGTTAGCCGAGGATTACATCCGCATCTACTTCACAGCCTTGGCCCTGGAAAAGACCGCCAAAGAGACATCGGAGGAAGACGGAGCGGAAGATTTGCACGAAGACGCCGCCATGCTCCTGGCCACGGTCCTGGGCAAAGAGAAAGTAGCGTCCATCGCCCAACTGGCGGGGAATTAACGGTATTTTTCCATATGGCTAAAGTAAAGAAGGAAAAGCTGGCAATCGCCGACTTGAAGAAGGCGAAGAAACCCAAGGTCAAGAAGCCTCGGGATATCCGCAGCGTTTTCAGGGAAGCCCTCGCTAAGCTGATGACCGAAGGCGGCGTATCCAAGGTCATGAAGCCCTGGATGAGCACCAAAGCATTCCTCCTGATAGACGATCCCGACTCTTTGCAGGCTTATTGCGACGATGTTCTCGCCAATTCCCCCAAGTTCGAGTTTTACGGTTATGTCTCGCCCGTCGTAGCCCTGGACACAGAAACCCTGGGTTTGGATACCCGGCTGTTCATCCGCCTTCGTCGTCTCGCGGACGGCACCTACAAGCAATACTACGAGATCAAAACGGACATCGCCGGAATATGTCTTTCAGCGGACGGAATCAAAGGGGTTTACATCCCGGTCGTCCACGAATACCAGGACCTTGCCTTAGCTACCCCCGCCAAATGCATCGACCGCAAGCGTTGCGCCGACATTCTCCAAAAGTTCTTCGACCAAGTTCACCTTGTTTTCTACAACGCCAAGTTCGACCGCGAGATCATGCGTCTCACCATGGGCATTGTCTTCCGCCCTTATCCGTTCTTCGAGGACGTGCAGGCGTGTGCGTACATAAATGATCCCAAGGCTAACTTGGAGGACAAAAAGCAATACACCGGCGATGCGGGCGGACTCAAGTCTTTGACTCGCAACATCCTGAAGATAGAGCAGATCGAGCTTGAAGAGATCGCCAGGGTCCGGTGCGACTCCTGTCCCGACACGGGCGGCCCGTTCTGTCGTTGTACCCTTGAGCAAAAGAAAGAAAAGAAGCACGGTCTCAAGAAGCACTTTGCTCCCTTCTCTTGGGTCCCGGTGGAGCTAGCTCTGTGGTACGCCGGGGCGGACGGCATCTGCACGTGGCTTCTGTGGAAGGAGATGTACCAGCTTGCCCGCTCTCGCAAGACCGTTCATCGGATAGACCACGAACTGATCGATGCCCTGTCATGGATCGAGCGGCAAAGGTTTCTCATCGACACGGATCGTACTCGGCGCACTGTCGAGGGGCACCAGAAGAAGATGGATGTGTTCAGGGCGAAGCTTTACAAACTGGGCATCGAAGCCGGGTATCAAGAGAGAGCGACCGATGAAGGGGAAGTCCTTGAAAAGGACAGGTTTAACCCAAGCTCTAATCCTCACCTTCAAACCCTGCTCTGCAAGGTCAAGGGTTACACGCTCACGAAGAAAACCCCGAAGGGGGGAATCTCGTGCGATGCCGAGGTCATGGAGGACCTGTTCAAGCTCCACCCGGACGATCAATTCCTGGCTACCGTCCTGGAATTCAACGATTACAAGTCTCTTCACCCTGGCAAGCTGAGTTTCGATCCGAGCGACCACAGCGCCCGCATATATCTGAAACAGAATGTGGTAGCCGGTGGTCGTTTATCTTCCTCGGGCGGAGACTTCGAAAAGGACGGCGGATTCGGACTCAACAGCCAAGCGGTGAAAAAGGTCGAGTCGTACCTCATGTGGAAGATTCGGGGGAACATCCTGTCCCCGGATACGATCCCCGAGGACCAGATCGAACACCACGAAGAATGCGAACTGCATCAGTCCTGCTTTAAGGAGGTCGAGAAGGACGGGCAAAAGGTCAAAGTACAGGCCCCCGGTATCCTTCATAACCACATCGGTCAATATCTAGGCTATGCCGTCTGTCTCGTGCCGGGTTGCAAGACCTGTGCCGAAAAGTTCGGCATTATCATTCCCGATGCGAAGATAGACGCCAACGAGGTAATCAATTTGCGTTGCCTTTTCCACGCTCTGACGGGCTGGACTTTCTTCAGCGTCGATTACGGCAACATCGAAATGAGGGCGGCAGCCAACGTCAGCGGAGAGCCGGAGTTCATCAATGAGTTCCTGCACGGCAAAGGCGATTTCCACAGTCTAACCGCGTCCAAAGTCTTCCCCGAGTTCAACGACCCGAACACGCCCAAGGCGATCAGAAAGAAGCTCCGCGATCTTGCCAAGATCATCAACTTCGCCTTGCTTTACGGCGGCACCGAGTACGCGATTTACGAGAATATGCACAAGCAGGACCCGCTTATCACTCGGGAACGAGCCAGGAAGATGGTGGCCGATTACTGGGCGGGCGTACCGGTCTTCTACGCATTCGTTAAGAAAAAACAGACCATAGCCCGAGAGCAGATGATCTGCACCACCACCACCGGGCGGGTCATCAAGTTCCAGTCCGCCATGGACGCCCTGCATATCCACGTTCCGAATGAAGAAGAGCGCAAGAATTATTGGAAATACAGGGACTTGAACAAGAAAGCGGAGCAGCTTAAAAAAGACGGGGATGCCGAAGAAGCTGGCAAGTACTTCAGTCTTGCTCAATCCATGTGGAAAAACCTCGATACCGGGGTTCGCAACTGCATGGATTACAACAAGTTCATGGGCAAGATTCAACGGGTATCGGTCAACGTCCCCCTCCAGGGTCTAGCCGGGGATTTCATGCGCATGTCCCTGAACAAGATTTTCCAATGGGTAGTGTCGGACCCGGAAATCGCCGCCGTCATTTTGCTCCATTGCACGGTCCACGATGAAATCGACTTTTCGGTCAAGGACGAGTATGTCCCCTTTGTTCTCCCCCGTATCACCCGACTGATGAAGCTCCGCAAACTTCATGAACGGCTCAAGTGGCCGGTGCCCATCGAATGTGACGCCGAATACGGCAGTTCTTGGGATGTCGAACACCACGTCACCGGAGACGATGACCACGCCGCCGCTGCATGGACGGAAATCAAGTCGATGTCCACGTACCTGCCGGCCGGATGCGATGCCGCAACCGTCAGGAACCTGCGGAAAGCCCTTCTGTCAGGGGACCCAGCGAAAGTCGCCAAGGTCGATGCTTTCCTTAAAGAGAACTTGCACGAAAGAGCTTACGTCGCCGCCCGTGCCTGCTTCTGCAAGAAAGTGAAAGGGGAAGAAGTCCCGCAGACCGACCCCAAGGAGATCACCAGGGCTCTCATCGCCGCTCTCCAACTGGACGAATTCTGGCGGATCGACAACACGCCGGACGATCAGCCGTTGGAAACTCTCGCCGAGTACGAAGCCCGAAACGGTTTGACCGTAGCCGACCGGAACCCGAGCACCCTGGCTACCGGTCCTCTCGGTTCTTTGCCTCTTGACGCAGAGGTCACACGGTACATCCCAGAGCCTCTCAAGGTCTACGTGCCCCCGCCAAACGAGGTGTACTCAATGGAGACCCCGATGACGGCTCCGGTTGTGGAAGTTGCGGAAGTCCCCATCGTTGTGGCGGAAGCCCCCGTGCAGGCTTCCCTTGATTTGCAGCCATTGGAGCCATTTCCTGAGGATATTCCTCCCACTGCTCGCCCGGTTTGGTTAGCAGGTCCGCCATGGGGGACTGTGCCGTTCGAACTCAAGGCAATGACCGAGGGAGAACTACAGCAATTGCATATACTTATAGGCGGAAAAGAGAACTATCGGCTTTGGGTGAAGGCAGAAGGCGAGATTTTCAGCGTTCCCTCCTCCCTGGAACGCATCCCCGACAAATTCCTGAAGAAAGGCTAGCAAAACCAATGTTGAGGGAACGATATGGGACTACCTAAGGGAAGGGGTGTAAGGGGCAAACGACCTGCTTTCAGGGAACTTCCCTACAAATACAAGGTAAACACCGATTCCGAGAAGGACGGCGAAGCAGAGATTTCCCGTAAAAAGGCATTGCTCCGCCTGAACTCCCAACGTGTGTATATGCAGGCCGGTAGCGCAACCAAGGCGCTCGACAGCCTCCGGGACTCGATGAAGTGGCTCCGGGTCATGTCCGAAAACATGGACAAAGAAGAAGTCGAGGAAGTCGCTCCTCTTTTGGATGTAGTGAGCTTGGCCCTCAAGGGGATGGGGAATGTCCATCGCCAAAAGATCAATGCGGCGGCTCAGATGGAAAGGGAACTGGAGAAAGAGGTAATCAGGGTCCGCAGCGCCCGTCTCCGTCTGGCCAGAATGGCCGCAAAGAAAGCGGCAGACCACATGAAGATGAGGGTTTGGGGTATTCCCGAGGTTTCACTGGGGGACCCTCTTTGAGGACTACTCGCCTCATTTGTAGGTGAATTGAATCATGGCTGAACAGAAGAAAACATCGCTGACCGGAAAAAACGGACGTGACAGAGGGACAAATCTCCGCATCGGACCCAGAACTATCACCGAAACCAAGCGCAAAGTGGCATCATCCTCGAAAAGTGGTGTAATCTACGCCTCCGCAGGTCCCTATACCCGCCTGTCTGACAGCGGGAACGAGATAGTTGACTCCCAGGTCACCCGAGTGCGCCAGATGGCCACCCAAGGCGGACCCCGTTTCGGGGCCAAGGGCTGGGGCATGTACGAAAATGTGAAGACCGCCGCCCTGTTCAGCGACGGTACTCTCGGGAACGCCGACATCGCCGACAGCAACAACATCGGTTACTACAGCTACGAGTTCCCCGTCGATGCCCTGGAGCTTCCCGCATCCCGTGCCGAGGAGTTGAGATTCTACCGACTGGCATACGATAGAGACCCCATCGTCGGCCGTGCCATCGACATGCATACGGAGTTGCCGCTTTCCAAGTGGACTCTCGAAAAGCCAAAGTGCTCTTCCCCCGACTTCGCCGACTACGTATTCGACTTCTATCAGGGCATCGTCAACAATACCAACCTCTTCCAGGTTCTCATTCAGGCGGTCCGCGAGCATTGGAACATAGGCGAGGCTTTCCTGTTCATCCAAGAATCCGATGAAATCGAGCCTTGCGGGATAGCCAAAGCCATCCTTGAGAAAGCCGAAAACAAGGGGAAGAAACCCAAGACCGACGCCTCCGAGCCCGGAATGGAGAGTCAGAACGCCCAGGCCGGCGGAACCCATGATGCCATTCTCGATTTCTTGCAGCCCGAAAAACGAGCGAGTTGGCTCAAAAAGTGTTCGTCCGAGATCGAAGAGATCAAGAAGGCAGGGATTTCGTTTTCTCCCGGCGAGAGCATCGTTGATGTCAAGAAAGAACTCAGGATTAAGAAAGCCAGTCTCACCAAAGGGATAGCCAAGCTAGCCAGTCTGTTGAAGGCTGCCAAGGTTGTCACCCGTGACGAAGTTGAAAACGAGTACCCGATTCAAGTCACCGCCGCCCCGGAGGATGTGGGTGGTCCCGGTGGCGCAGCACCCCCCGGTGGGGATGTTCCTGCGGGCGGCGAAGGTGCTCCCATGGGTGACGCCGGATTGGAAGGCGTTGCGGGAGCAGAAGGGCTCGGCGATATCCCCGGAGCGGAAGGAGACCTCGGCGGCGATCTCGGCGATCTCGGAGGTCCTCCTATGGGGGGCGGTGGTGGCGGAGGCGGGTTCGGCGGACCGCCCACGACGCCCGCAGACCAAGCCGGGGCTGTCCAGGAAGCCGTTGCTCAAGGTTCTTCGCTTGCCAAGCAGCAGGAACTCATGGAGTTGAAGAGATACGTCAAACTCTTGGAGAAGAAGAAGCAAATCCTGGAAGAGTTCAAAGAAATCAAAGAAAAGCGTGCGGAAGAAGAGGAGTTGTTCTCCCACATAACCAACCCGGACTACGAGGGTTTCGACGCCATTCAAGTTCTCCCCCCGGAGCAGATTGAGTTAGAGGCCAACGGCGACATCGCATCGGGCTGTACGATTTTCTACAAGCCGGGAGAGAAGCAAAAGACAGCCTACCTGGATGATTCCGATGTGGATGTAGAGGTCAAGAACACCCTCGAAGCAGACGGTAAGATCGCCCTGAACAAAGACCCCTTTAAGGGTTCTTATGCAATCCATTTCGCCCGCAAGAAGAGCGACTACGAACTGCACGGGCGTTCCATTCTCCAACGTTGCATCCGCACGGTCATTTACCGCGAAAAGCTGCGGCAGGTACAGAGCACGTTGGCTAGCCGCAATATGACCCCCAAGACCCTGGTTATCGCCCCGGATATCTCACCGGCCGAGGTCATGGCTCTCCGTGCGCACGTGGACGAGGCCAAGGCGGACCCGGACTACAGCATCGTGTTGAACTACGAGGCTCGATGGGACGAAATCGGCTCCGACGGCCGCCTTCTCGTTCTCGACGCCGAATGGCAACACACCAATTCCGACCTCTCCATCGGGCTCGGATTCAGTCCCGAAATCCTGATCGGCGAGGGGCTCTACAGCGGAAACAAGGTCCAGCTTCAATTGATCGAGACTTCTTATCTTCAGTTCCGGGACACGTTGGCTGACATCGTTGAAAACAAGATATTCAAGCCCGTGGCAATGAAGAAGGGTTTCTACGAAATGGACCGCTGGGGCAAGCCTCGCTGGATATACCCCAAAGTATCGTTCTCCCGTCTGGCTCTCAGGGACAGCGGGGATGTTTATGATATGCTTTACAATTTATTTTCAAAGGGGTCAATACCTGTTAGTATAATACTTGAATTTCTGGAGATTGATCCCGAGGATTGCAAACGTAAGCTGGAAGAGGACTTGTACGGAGTCAACGATAGCAAGTTCAATGATCTTTTAGCCACAGTTTATAATAGCTTGGGAGAAGCCGTCATATCTAAGTCTGATATCGTCAAGCGTGTGATTAAAGGACTTCAGCTTGATGAAATTGAGCTTGAGGCAGAACAAGGACCCGAAGGCTCGGGTGAAGGAACCTAAGCAATTGGCGTCTTGGCAAGACAAACAACGCGTTGGCATAGATATGATAACCCGTTTAGACACAGTAAATTGGTCTTCGGAACTCTATGGGGGAAATGCTGCCTTCGTGGATACCGGTGCAACTTTAAGCCCTCCGGGTCTGGGGACCATTTTCGTCGTCAGCCAAGTCCGCCCCGGCGACAACACCTTTGTCATCTTACGGTCGAATCCGGTCCCTCCCGACCCCGGACCCGGCTTTACATTCACCCAGGTAGCATCTTACACCTTCCCAGAAACCAATGAATCGTTTGACCCTGTAGCCGTCTATGACGGCAGCCGATACATCCACATCGTCGGCACCCAGGACAACCGTACCGGATATCCCGGCGATGTCTCCTTGCAGCAGGAATTTCCCGTTGACCTTATCAAGTTCACTTACGACACGCAAGCCACTTTGGCTTCGCCCCCGGACTCTCCCCCTCAAGGGCTCTTCGGTCCGACCGTCCTCGCAACGGCCATCACCGTTCGGGAGGGGTATGATATCTGCCCCCTGTCGGGCGGGGGGTCGTTTGTTGCCGCAGCGGTGACCAATCCTCTCGCGGTAGACCTGATCTCCACTATGGTCCAGGTCACGGGGATTTCGATCAGCGGGAATATGCTGACGGTCACGGCCGGTAACGATTTCCCTCCGGGGATTTCCGTAACCTTGTCGGGTCTTCAGTTGGCCACCTTCCTGAACGGAGTGACGGTCACCGTGAGCACGTCGAACGGTCTTCAGTTCACCGCACATTACGTTCACACGCCCTACTCCCAAGTCTTCAGCCCCCCGATGTACGAATCAGGTTTCGCCGCTTGGATTCCTGGCAACTCCCTTTTAGGTTTCGCCCTGGATGCGACCGATACCCTTGTGTCTCCTCCCGCCGTCCTGGCCAATTCCCCGCTCCGGGGCGGCACGGTGTTCGGATCGACTTCCTGCGTTTCGGTCGGCAGCAACGTCGAGGTGTACTACGAAAGTCATCCCGACACGGTCACATTCAAGGATCAGACATTCAACGTCATCCAGGTCAATGCATCGGTCAATCTCTCTCCGCCGTCCATAACGTTGTCGGCTCCTTCGACGCTTTTTTCTTTCTCGGGCAGGTACACGGATAACAGGCTTACGGTGGTCCCTTTCGGGGCTTCCCGTACCGCCTCGCTGGTCTACTTCACTCAGGACACCCTGTCCACCAGCATTGCAGGCAACATCGTCATCGGATATACCAGCATAATATCCCCGCCATCCTGGAACTGGCACATCAATACGGGAGCGTCCCTCGGGGGCTCGGTGACCCAAGCCGTCGTTTCCTATCCCCTTACGGCGGGACCCAGCGTGACTTTTCTCCTGGCTCCCAAGTTCAACAATCGCGGGGAATGGTCATATAGCGACCCCTCCGATCCGCCCGAGTGGCAGGACAGCTTCGCCGTAAACGATCAAGTCCTTTACGGCGGGACCGGCTTTACCTGTACTTCTCCTTTTTTCAGTAAGTCCTGGTGGATTCCCACGCAGCACTACATTCCGGGAGACATCGCCGCCGTCGCCTATTATTTCAGGGCTCTCCATGCGGTCGAAGCCGATGACTCCGACAATTTGCCTCCCCCCCAAGACTCGGATGATTGGCTTCATCTGGGGCCTGGAGTGACTCCGCCTCCCGGTTCCGTTCAGCCGTGGCGTCCGTTGAACAACTACCTGATCGGCAACATAGTGGAAGTCCCGGCATACTACCTCTACATCGGGATAGGCGGGGTTTCCGCCGCTTCACCTGTTTCCGACCTGTCGAACTGGACGCCGCTTCTGGCTCCTCCTTCGGACCCTAGTCACTGGACTCCGACAGCCGTAACGACGGCCATGTACACGGGGACCCTGGACCTTGCCAGCCTCGGGATCATTTCTCCCGACAATCGAAACCCAAACCTTACTTGGCTGCGGGGAACGAAATCCACCGTTGATGATTTGTCAGGTTGGGCAATCGTGGGAGAGGCGGCCACTCCCGTGCTTAGCCCGCCTTACGTGGAGGGAACACCCTACTATGTCTCGGGGTTCGATGTTCCTCCCCAGGCGGTCTTGACTCCCTTGACCGGCACCATCCTGCGGGAAGTCCCGTTTACCTTCGACGCCAGCGGCACCATCGATCCCGATCCCGATGCAACCATACAGTACAAATGGGAGGTCACGCCCAGTGACCCCGCTTTTGTCGGACTTGTCACCAACGGAGCCTTTGCTACCCTCACCATAGCCCGTTCAATCGGGGGCGCTCAAACACAGTTCAGCGTTGCCGTGATCCCGATTGACTACCACACCAACACCCCCGATCATGTGCCCATGAACGTGCTGGAAGTATCATACGACTTTCCCAGCAATACCGCCACGCTTGTGGTGGATACGGCCAGCCTGGCCGCTGGGGAAGTGGTTTTGGCCTACGACATGCACGCCGCCGCTTTCCTCAACAATGCCCTGATTACGGTCACGTCGCTCGGGGTCAGTCTTTCTCCTCCGGGGTTCACCTTTACGGGCACGGTGCAATTCGCCACGCCGGCCCAAATCATGGGAATGGATTTCCCCCTCACTACGATCAACGGCTATGCGGTCGCTCCTCCGCAGTATGCGAAGACCACCTACGACCAGCTTTTCGTGGCTTTCAACGCCGCTCCGACGATAACGATGCCGCCGTCGCCAACGGTTCCCCGCAATTCGTCCTACACCATCATCCCGGTGATAACTGGGGCCGACGACCCTGATGACCTTACAACATACACATGGACTCAAACCCAGGGAACCATCGTACAAGTATCGGGAGCGGACTCGCCGGAACTCACGGTCTCCACCAATGGCGCTGCCATAGAAGGCGAGACACTGGGGTGGAGCCTTACCGTAGACGATGGGGTGAACCCTCCGGTTTCCGCCATAATCTATGTCACCGTTCTGTCTTACCTAACTTTTCAGGACACCGAAACTTTGTCCCGGTCATCGTTCCAGACGCAGATTCAGGTTGACGGAACCACACCCGATGTCCTCAACATTTTCACCGATTATGCCATCGGCGGTCCCGTCACCGGGATTTATTCAATCGACCTATCCGGCAACCCTCCTACTACGGGAAATCTCCTTGTCCTCGGACAAGTGGGACCCTACAATGGAACTCAGGACGTTGTCACGCCGCCGACAGGCTTTACCTCGGTTTTTTCCGAAGTATCCGGGGGTTTCAGCGCAGATATCTGGATTCACACGGTGCTGCCGGGCGAGACCATGTTTACCCTCAGCATCGGGGCAGGTTCTTCGGTCCATCCGTTGATGCTCGCGGAAATCCAGAGCGGCAAGGTGGGAACTCCTTACGGGCAGTTCGGCGTGATGTCGGGCTCCAACCCCTATACCAGCGGGATCATAGATACCCCGATCTCGTCCGTTGTGCTATTCATGGACCTGGATTTCATGCCATCCGGTTTTCCCGTGTCACCACCGCAACATTCTTTCTCCCCCCCGTTCTATTCATTGGTGGATCAAGGGGGCGTCAATGCATACGATTCGCAATGGGGCAGAGCCGTGGGGGATGCGGGTTCGCCCCCGGTGGGACCGATAATCGACCATCTGGACAATAACGGGGTGGGCGGCAACCAGAGCAACCCCAACCCGGTTTACCTGACCATAATCATCCCGGCTTCGAACACCAGCACTCTTACGAGCCTCGCACCGGTTGCCGGTCGCAACATGGGCATTGTGACGCTAAGCCCGCCCCTAGGGAACTTATGGAGTCCTCTGGACGCCTCGGGCATGAGGATCAACCTAACCAACGCCAAGAGGACCTCGGTGCTTTTCCAGGCCGGCTCGCCGCCTATCTACGGAAACGACCGTTATCTCCTGATCTCTCCTTATTCCGTGAATGTCTACCTGGAAAATCAAGTCTCTTCCAGCCCACCGGCCGGAATTCTCAGAAGGTTTTTCCTGCCTAGCCCGACGCTAACGATCTCCCCCCCAGTCGCCCTGTCTCCGCCCCAGGTCAACGATGCGGTACACACGGAGGATGATTACACCCTGGTCCTCGGGAATGACGGGAATCTGTATCGGTTCGCCTCGGCTCCCGAGTTGAATACCGACAACCCCGACACGGTAGTAGACCTGCTGGGCTTTTCCAGCATGACCTTCACCAAGATTTCCAGCACCGTAGCCTTCGCAGGCAGCCGAATCCTCGTCCTGTCGGGACAGGACGGCTGCCTTCTCCTCCAGGTGGACAGCGGTACCCTGCAAGCCCAGGCTTTGCTTGAGATAAGTTCTTCTTCCCAATTGCTTTATGGGGCGGACAACGTGCAGTTCGTTCGTTTGGCAAACGTCGAAAACATCCAGACTGGCAAGGTCTTTCTCGGTACCATCGACGGTGTCGGGAACACGTTTGAAACCCTCGTTGACCTTTCTCAGAACAGAATCATAGGAACCTGGAACAGGTCGCAGTTAATCAATCAGTTCGTGACCAGCGGTGAAATCCTTTTCTCGCCCGAATCCACTTACTCCGGCAGACCTCTTCCTCCTGCCCTCGCCGCCCCCGTGGATAAGGGTCCGAACACGCTCATGGCGGGCTTCGAGCTTGTCGGTCTTACATGGGTCCAGGAACGCCCGGATTTGGTCAACGGATACGTCGTCCAATCCTCCATCGACAGCGGAGCGACATGGCAGGTCGCCACCTTCGTGGGCAGCGGCTCCGTACAGAACGTCGTACTCAGTTCGGCGAAGGGTTTCTCCTACGATTTCCGGGTCCAGGCCAACTCCAACGATGGAAACTCCAACTTCTCCAACGTAGAATCTCTCAGCATCTAGCCATTTTCCCTTCAAGTTCAGTATTTTCTGATATGGAGATACGGGAGTTTTTGCATTTTCTCGTCTGTGTGTTTTTCCACGGCAGATACCATCGCACCGTCTCTTTGTATGGGAAAGGGCCTTTCACCGTCTGCGGAAAGTGTGATAGGGAACAACAATGATAAAAAAGACCACTCTGATTTCTCTGTCCCGCACTTTCGGGGCTCTTGACAGCAGCGCCAGCCCTTATATGGCCGTCCAGGTTCCTGCTGGCAAAGCACCGGTTTTCTATCGGTCGAGCGCCATGCATGTCATGCAATCCAAGGACTTCAACGCCACCGGAACGAGAAGCTTTGTCTCCTTCAGCCATTTCCAGGATTGCCTCCGGGCGAGCGCCGACAACCTTGAGATCAGCGTTGATTCCAGCGGGATCGTCTGCATCGAGTCCCTCGACGGCCTGTACCGCAACTTCCTTCATGTCCACACCGTCAGGGAGGCCAGCGCCGGAATCAAATATCACGACATCGGCAAGCCCGACAAGGACATCCTTGATCCCGAGGCATTTTCCAAGCTCGACGTGGGGTCTATCGACATCGCTCAGCAACCATCCCTGGCCAACGGCATCCTGTGCCTCGGGACGCAAGCCGGGCTGGTCAAGTGGCGAGTGCCTGATTCCATCAAGGCCGTTACCCTCCATCCCCGCAAGTCGTTTCTCAAGTTCATCTGCGGCGGCAAGGCGGAATCTCTAAGCATCAGCGAGAACGGGTATTGGGTCGCCCACAAAGACGGTATGGTCGGCTGCTTTTCTTCCAATTCTATGGGAGACCCCCTGCGTCAAATCTTCGACGTACCTGGGGCCGTGTGTACGGGCATCGAGGGGCTCCGTTTGGTGGCCGCCTTGCGGAGCGCCCTCGTGCTCTGTGAGAAGTCCGACAAGATCGAAATGGGACCTGACCGGGGCATTTTCTGCCGGGACAGGTACGGCAACGAAGCCACGTTCAGTCTCGGTCCTTTCATACCGGGATCGTGGGCCAAGTTCCACATCACCGGCCAGACCGCCGATCTCCTCGTGGCGGTATTGAGCCAGTCGTTAGAGAAGGATGCGAGCATCCAAACGATTCTCCCGAAGGCGGGCGGACCTGCTATGAGGATTGTCCGTGGTCCTTTCGAAGTCGATTTCAGGTTGGTATCTTAAAAGGAGGGCTTATGCCCAGCAAAATCAAGAGAGTATGGAGTTTCAAGTCATGCGAAAGCCGCCGCATCGAGGGGCTTCTCAATGAACTTACCGAAACCGGGTCGAGGGTATTCGGGGTCTACGCTTCCGCTGCCGTGAGTGGTAGTTTCGATGTCCTCAGTTACCAAGACGTGAAGGTCATCGCAATCCCCAAAGTCAAAGCCCAGGAACCCAAGACCGTCATAGCCGATCCTAATCCCGATCACGAAGACGGTACAGGGGGCTTGAAAGGAAGACCTGATTGGCAGGAGTCCATTCGTGCCAAGGTCGCCCCTCCCGTCAAGGATTGGCAAGAGACCACCCGTGCCCGCGTGCCCAAGGCAGGAGAATAACCCATAGATTTTGCGTCGGCGGGGACCGCCAAGACCGCCGATCTCAAAGAACGTAATGAGGCGCTCAATCGGGAGAACTATCGCCTGAAAAGGAAGAATGGACAATAGATGGATTCATCCTTATCATCTCGTATGAATTCAATCCGCTCGGGGGCGCTACGCCTCCGCCAGCGGGTCGAATATGAGACCGCATCCATCAACAGGCTCACGGACAAGGTCAACAGGATCGAGGAAGAGCAAGCCTCTCTCCAAAAAGCTCGGGGGCTCATCGACCGGTGCATAGAGCTTGTTAGCGCCAACGGTATAGGCAAGATCGAATCCATCGTTACTGCAGGGCTCCAGCAAGTCTTCAAGGATGAGAAAGACCCCATTTTCTTCATCGTAGAAAAGAAGGAATCCGCCCGAGGGACCAGCTATCAGCTTCTTTGCAAGCAAGGCTCGACCGTAGGGAATCCCATGAGGTCCTTCGGCGGCGGAGTCCAGAACCTCTGTGCTTTCCTCCTGCGGCTCATCATGATCAAAAGGTTCAAGTTGGCCAAAGCCTTGTTCCTTGACGAGGCTTTCAATAACGTCAACGGAGTCAAGAACCAGATCAGGCTTTCCCGAATGCTCCACACCTTGGCCAACGATTTCGGATTTATGATCTTGGCCATCACTGACCAGAAGAGGATTGCCGAAGCGGCGACCAACATCTACAAACTGGTCCCTGGCGATCCCCCCACCCTCCAACTCAGGACCTATGACGCTGTCATCGAAGAAGAAACCAAAGAACAAATAGTAGAATAACCAGTTTCCCACGGTATACTATAGGTGGGGACGACTCATGAGGCTGAAACTCAAATCGGCGGAAGAGATTCTCAAACGGGTGCAAGAACTCATCAGCAGGTATCGTCGCAGATATATCAGGCGCAACCTGAGACCTTGTCCCTTGAACTGCAAACTGGCTAAGCTCTTGGGCAGGAATGTAATGGGCTGCACTGGCTGTGGTTCCCGAAATCCCGAGTTCTGCAAGGATCAGGGCAAGTTTGCTCCTCTCTATGACAAGCAGGAACTCGTTGATCAGTTCAATCAGGGACTTCGGGACCCCCAAGTTCTTCTTCAAGACTACAGGGATATCGTGGCGTTCCAGTTCGTATTCGATATGGCCCCCGACGCATTACCAGAAAGCATCATTCAGAACAAGGAAAAGAGGTAGCTTATGGGTTGGATTTGTCTGCTTTTTGCCGTCGCCGGAGCTTGCTTAGCAGCATTCATCCTGCTGTCGGTGTTGAGTTTCATCTTTTTGATTTACGGAGTGAGCAAGCTGATCGTCAACGGCTTCCAGTTAATTCGACACCGCATCAAGAAAGAACGGTAGATGAACGAGTGGTACCTCACTGACGTGCCCCGTGTCATGGCCGAGACGGACGCTCTCTACGCTCGTATCGTGGAGAAAGCACCCGCCAAGACCAAGGCGGCGGTTACCGTCCAGAGGATGGTTGAGGAACGTAACTGGAAGGAAGTCTACGACCTATACAAGGACAGGTTCGAACCCGCCGTCAACCGACTAGGCTGCTTTTACATCCCGAACGTCATAATCCCCGGCCCGGCATTCGTCTTTCCCCTGCGTTCCGCCGATGGGACTTTCCCTCGCGCCCAGACCAAGCCGTTGAAGAGTTCCGCTCTTTTCTCCGAAAGCGCCAAGTACCGATACATAGGGAACAAGGAAGCCTTCCTCGGTCCCAACTGGCTCGGGAATGACCCGGAGACCATCAGGCTGATCATCGAAAAGCGGGCGGTTATGTGCGTAGAGGGACCGTTCGATCTTCTCGCTATGCGCATCATGTGTCCCGGTTACCCCATCCTTTCTCCGCTGACCAAGCGCCTGGGAAAGCTGCATATCTCCTACCTTCGCCTCCTGGGCGTAGGGAATCTCCTTCTGATGTACGACAACGAAGACCAGGGGGAAGAGGCCATGGAGCGCCAGCAGCGACAGATAAAGTCCATGCAGGTCACCGTCTGCGAGTGCCCGAAACACGATCCCAGTGCGGCAATCGAGAAGTGGGAGTGGGCGAAAGATTTGTCTTCGAGAGTAAGTCAGTATTTTGGGTATTAGGGACGGAGACCACATTTGGAGGAAAGAGAATGAAGAATGAAATCAACGCCCTTAAACGCAAACTAGCGAATGCCGAACACCGTGCCGCCATCGCCGAGAAGAAGCTGGAAATCGCAAGGAAAGTGATGCGCCGCAAGCGTTCGTGTCATGAGTGTCATGGGACCATCGGGTCGGCTTGCCGGTGCGACATTTCAAAATCCCAGTAAATGGACATAAGGAGAAAAAACGATGAGTTTATTTGGTAGGGGGAATTGGTCAATATTCGGGGTGGAACCGGAATCTTTGAACAAGTTTCAAGAGAATCTACAAGCACCATTACCAATGGTAAAAGTGTCTCAGGTCGTGGCATTGGCGATGGCCAAATTTCACGGGGAGCCCACGGTTGGGATTAACCCGTTTGGCAGCCCTCGTCTCGATGAAGGGGTTGAGAATCCAACCATAGCTTCCGACATTTGTCGAGCCATCGAAGGGGAAGAGCCCGTTTCTCTTGATCCTATTAAGGGGTTTCTTTCCTCAGAAGAGTCTTTATCTCTTGGTAATAAAGCTTATGCATTTTGGGTGGTTTTTAATGATAACAAAGATGTTAGTGACCCAGCATCGAAAAAGGAAGGGCTAGCTTACGACCGCATGAACCGTCCCTTCCGGTTCCTCAACAAGGAAGAGAAAACCTCCGTCGAGGCAGAAGTCAAGGCGGATGCCGTGATGTCCAGGAAGCAGTATCCGGTGCTCCTCGACTTCCAGCACGGGCGGGCATACGCCGAGACCACGTCCAAGGACGACATCCTTGCCTTGCGAGATATCCTCACCGAACTCGGCGTCAAGACTTTCTCTCTTATGTGGAGTTTCGGCGACCACACGTGGGTGACCAACTTCCTCAACCAAGTGACCAAAGACACGCGATTCCGGCGAGAGATCGCTTCCCGCGCTGATGAACTGGCCCACAGACGCCCCGAAGAGATCGAAAAGCTGGAGGACAAGGCGCTTGAGCAGATCGTGTCCAGCTATTTCGCTTTCACTCCCCTGGATAACGGGCTCGTCGCCGCCCTAGGCTGCCCGTCTCAGGTCTTGATTCACAAGATCGGCACTGCCGTAGGCGTCACCAATCCGTCAACGGCGTTCTCGCTTCTCGGGCTGACCGACGACTCCGGGGTTTCCGAAGCGTCCCTCACCGTGGTCGAACCGGTTATCAAGACCACCAAGAAAGGCGAGAAGACCATCAACAAGCCGGTGTTGTCCGTGAGCATCGGGGAGAACATCACTTGCTTTGACGCCGGGGCTGCACTCCTCAAGGGTCTGGACCTACCCCAGTTCAAGCGCCACTGCAAGACCGCTGCCAAAGCTAATAACGGCATGGAGATCAAGGACTTCTGGTCCTTGTGGCTCAGCGGGTTGCACGATGCAACTCTTACCGTCGCCGATGTCATCCTCAGCACCTTGAATCTGAAGGGTGACGGGAACTACGGACTCGTGATCTTCGAGAACGGCGCTGAGGACGCTTCCTCGGAATCCCCCACCGCGACCGAGGGCATTACCGAACTGAAGATAAAGGAGTAAGAACATGAAAATCAGCGAGCAGCAGATTGCAACCCTCGGCAGAACCTTTATCGAGCCTTGCTCGCCAAAGGTAAAGCGAATCAAGCGGTCAGGCAATGATCCTGTGAGACTTGGCAAAATTCCCCGAAGAGGATTTGGTGCCACTTGCAAAGCTTGTGGCGGGGAAGGGATAGTACCGGGAAACCCTTGTGACTGCAAAGGTTCCTGTTTTTGCCTTAATGTAAAAACTTGCCCGGATTGTCGGGGTCGTGGTATAGTGCCAGTATAGGAGGGACATATGCAGGATGTGCCTTTTCGATTTGAGAATAGCGGAGGTAAATCATGCCGGAACTGACAGTTAGGGAAAATCCAGACGCCGGGGACAATTTTGGGCATAGTCGAATTTCCCCAGATATCTACGTGGCGGTCATCGTCATGGACGAAGGCAAGGTTCTCATCGGGCGTGCCCCCGATGGGGTGGACAAAGGGAAGATCACCGTCCCCATGAGCCCGATAAAAGCCTTCGAGAGCTTCTCGGACGCAGCCCGCCGCACCGTGAGCATGTATTGCGGGACGGTGGATGTCAACCCTCAATCCATCATCTTCGTCTGCGAGTCCATCTACCAGAACAAGGACGATCATCGGGTGGTCCTGTTCGTCTTCGCCGACATCACCGGGGAGAAGCGCAAGGGCGTGAATAGCTGTTGGGTCGATGTCCGGGAACTCGGGGATTACCAGGACGAGATGTCCGAATTGGCCAGGGACGGATTCTACAAGCTGAGCATCGTTTTGCAACGCAAGGCGGCGGTCGCCGACCTTAAGGTAAAATAAGGGTGAAGCATGGGTACAACGGCATTGATTACCGGCATCACTGGTCAAGATGGCTCATATTTGGCGGAGTTTCTTCTCGCCAAAGGATACAAGGTCTTCGGGCTGGTCCGCCGTAGCAGCAACGTCAACATCGAGCGGCTCATTCCTATTCTCGACCAAATTGAACTGATTCCGGGCGATCTGCTCGACCAGAGTTCTTTGGTTGCGGCGCTCAATCAAAGCAAAGCTGACGAAGTCTACAATTTGGCCGCCCAATCTTTTGTCCCGACTTCCTGGAACCAGCCGGTCCTCACCGGGGAGTTCACCGCCCTAGGCGTTACCCGGATGTTGGAGGCGATTAGAACAGTCAATCCCGAGGCTAAGTTCTACCAAGCTTCTTCCAGCGAGATGTTCGGATTAGTCCGGGAGTCCCCGCAGAACGAAAACACGCAGTTCTACCCTCGCAGCCCTTACGGGATCGCCAAGCTCTATGGCCATTGGATCACGGTGAATTACCGTGAGAGCTACGGCACCTTCGCTTGTTCGGGCATCCTATTCAATCATGAGTCTCCTCGCCGAGGGCTGGAATTCGTGACTAGAAAAGTCACCAACGGCGTTGCTCGCATCAAACTAGGTCTCCAAAAGACCCTGAAGATGGGAAACCTGGACGCAGAACGAGACTGGGGTTTCGCAGGCGACTACGTCGAAGCGATGTGGCTGATGCTCCAGCGGGAAACGCCTCAGGATTATGTGATTGCTACGGGGATCACACATTCAGTCCGATATCTCCTGGACACTGCCTTTTCTCACGTCGGTCTTGACTATCACGACTCTATTTTTCTTGACCAAAACCTGATTCGCCCCGCCGAGGTGAACCATCTTTTGGGGGATTCATCGGTAGCAAGGAAGGAACTCGGGTGGAAGCCCAAGACATCGTTCGAGGACCTCATTCGGGTGATGGTCGATGCGGACTTGTTTCGACTGAGAACTGGTAACAAACAACCATGAGCCTTGCATCCACTCGTCCCCGGTCCCTCAACGAAGTTGTTGCCCAGGACCGGGTTATTGCCTTGTTGAAGGCCCTCCTGACTACAGGGAAATTCCTGCACAAAGGATTCCTCCTGAAAGGGCCGGTAGGATTGGGAAAAACCAGTACATCTTACCTTTTCGCTCGTGCCCTCATGTGTTCGGGCGGCGAGCCCCTCGGCTGTAGCAAATGCCCTTCCTGCCAACTCATCGACAAAGAAGGGATAGAACGCCATCCCGATTTCTTCGAGATCGACGCCGCCAGTACTCCAGGCGTACAAGAAGCCAGAGACCTGCTTGAACGCACTCTCCAGCCCCCTATCGTGGGCAAGCGCCGGGTCACGGTCATTGACGAATGCCACCGGCTCTCCGGCTCGGCGTGGGACGTGTTCCTGAAGCCTCTCGACCAGTCCGATACCGACAGCATGTTCCTTTTCGCTACTACCGATGACCAGAGCGTCCCTTATACCATCCAATCCAGGGCCATCCCTCTCACGTTCTATCGAGCCTCGGAAGACACCCTGGTAGGGCTTCTGGCCAGTCTCTCGTCTCGAAACGGGATCACTTACGAGTTGCCGGCCCTCCGGGACATCGCCAAGCACTCCAAAGGCATCATAAGGGATGCCGTCAAATGGTTGGATATGGCCGCTTCCGTAGGAAACGTGACGAAGGGCAACGTCGGACTGATCCTGGATACTCCCCTGGGGGACAACTGCATGGCCATCCTCATGGCCATAACCATGGGGGATCAGCAGTTAGCCGCCAAACTGGCGGACGATGCCGGTCTCATGGCGTTGCCGACCAAGGTGATCGAAACTCTCTTTGCCGTATATGCCAAATCCCCGTGGGCTGAACCCGGTTCGGACCTTGCGAAGGTATCCGCCTGTCTCCCCGTCAAAGACACCAGCGGGGTCTTCCTCAAGTGGCTAGGAGTCAAGGTCCTTCCCATCGACGCTCTCCCCCTGTTCGTCTTCGAACTTCTCGGGGTGGCCAAGGCCCCGAGGGCGCTTGTCGCCCATGCAGGGATCGAGGCCCCGAAGAAGAGTGCGGCGAGCATCAAGGCTTTTCTTCAACGAGAGGTGATTTGATGGGGTGCGAAGCTCGAATCGAATCGGTGTTCTTCGGCAAGGATAATGCCCTGTTGGATATGCTGATGGACTTCTACGCCCCCGAAGCCGTGCAGGTCAGAGACGTTTGCTGCAACGCCAGACGCATGTGGAGGAAAAGTCGATGGGCGGACAAAGTGGTATTCTACGACGATGACATCGCCGTAAAACCGGATGTGGTGTGTAATTGGTCTCGTCTACCCGATGCCGACGAGACGGTGGACGTTCTGGTCTATGATCCTCCCCATCTCCCGCAAGCCGCAGCGTCCCCCAAGTCCTTGGCATATTATGCCTCGAATTACGGACTTCACCAGAGTACGCAGTCGGACAACATCGAAGCGCTGCACGCCCCCTTCCTGAAAGAGGCGCAGCGGGTCCTGAAGCCCGATGGCATCCTATTGGCCAAGATCAAGGATTATGTCCATAACCATAAGTATCAATGGAACTTGGAGATGTTCAACGGGATGGCACGAAAATTCGGGCTCACTCCGTGCGATCTCGTCATCAAGCGGGACCCGTGCGGGGGTAATCTCAAGAGCGGCAGATGGAAAAAGAGCTACCATGCTAAGAATGTCCATTGCTATTGGGTTGTGGTGAGAAAAGGTAAGTGTGAGCCATCGCGGGGCTAAAGTCCCGGAGTCAGTATTATTGTATGGAGGTAATACTTGGCGGACAACGCCGCCGAACTCCACGAAGAGGCAAAAGACTAATGCACCTAACCTATGGGGATTGTTCCAAGTTAAAAGGAAAAAGATGGGCAATGCTGGAGGTTCGCAGCGAGAAGACCATCGAGCCCACTCTTCGCCGGATCGGCAAAGCCGTACCGGCCATTTTCCGCGAATACCCTATGGAGATTTTCGTACCTGTAGGGAAGCGAGACTTGGATGTTTTCGACCTGGAGGCGGCGACGTATCTCTTCGTCCGCAGCAGCAATTTCCCAGGGCTCTTGAGGTTGAAGACCATCACCGGAGTGGTGTCCCTGGTGACCGAAGGCGACAGCAACCGACCCTCCAAGGTCATCCCGATTGACGATTTCGAGGTTCAGCGACTCATCAAAGCGGCGGAAGGGAAGTTCCGGGAGCACTCCAAGGGGATCGTCGAAGGGTCGTTCGTGCGGGTTCTCAGCGGGGAAACCAGGGACTTCTGCGGCACCGTGACGGCGCTCGGCGGGAACCGGGCCGTGGTCAAGATTGCCCTGAAGACCAAGAGTATCATGCTCGAAACCCCGATCAGCAACCTTCTCAACCTGTCCCACATCCCTCTCGACCTCAGAACCTATTATTATTGCCAACTCATGGCGGACCTCAAGAGCGACGAGGAAAAGGAAGGCACGGCGGCTCTTCCGAAGGTACGGGAGGCGCTCAACCTCGAAGAATGCAGACTGTTGAGCGAGGCGGAAGCAAGCGAAGTAGACGATGTCACGGCGGATATCGTCCTCAAGCGGATTCAAGTCGCCAAGCGGGCGGAGGAGATCACCGAAGCCTTGGTTTTGATCAGGCGGGATGTTCGAGCGGGCGAGGAGCCCCCACCGGGAGCAGCGGAACCTGAAGACGACGATGCCCCCGAGCCCCGTACTTTCCGGCAGCGGACGGTCACTGCCCTCGTCAAGAAGCTCATTCTCATCGACGGAGTCCGCACCCCTATGGAACTGGCTGCCAAAGTAATTGCCGCCATCAAGTCCGGGGAAGCCAAGACCCCCAAGAACTTCTTCATTATCTACACGATAATCAAGGACGGACTCATGGATCACTGGGTCAAGAAGGATAACCCAGCAATCGGGTCCTACCGAGAGGCGGTGAAGTGTTACGGGGAGTCTTTCAAGTTCGCAGCCAAGCAGATCGCGGACATCGATCCGACGTTGCGCATCCCGCTGGGAAGCAAGTAAAGGAGAAAGCTATGACGATTTCAGGTCCTACCGGACCGATTAACTACTCCGAACAAGAGTTTTTGAATCTCATTCGTAACGTGCAAACCGACGCCATGCAGAACGGACTTATGAAACAGGCCGAGTTGGAGGCCAAAAAAATGGTCTCCTTCGGAGTGAGCCATCTTGTCCTGATCCTGGCATTGGCGGTTTCGATCATCGGCGGGAGTTACCTATGGGTTTCTCGCCGGGCTGATTTGGCAGACGCCAAGGTCGAATTTTCCAAGACCCAGGCTCAATCCTCCGACAAGGCCAACGCAACATTCCAGCAGCAGACCGCCCAGCAGATCGCCGTGCTGATGCAGCAGAATGCGTCTCTTCAAAGTGATGTGGCCGCTCTTGCCAACGCCATAACCACCCGTGATTCCGCCCTGGGGAAGCAGACGGCGGTCGTACCCACCCTGACTCGACCCGAGGTATCTTTCCAATGGGGCGGAGCGGCGGCCGAGCCGCCACCGGCAATCGACGCTCAAGGAAACTTCATCACCCCCTTGCCGCTCGCTCAAAAATCGCTCATTGCACTCCTCGCCGTCCCCGTCTTGCAGGCGGACAAGAGCGACGCTCAAAACCAAGTGGGCAAGCTGCAAGCGAACATAGCGAACGACGCCACGGCTTTCAACGCCGAAGTCAAGGCGCATGCCAGCGATGTCGCCGCCTGTACCTTAGACAAACAGGCGCTCAAGGACGAAAATACCAAGACCAGGGCGGACGCCCGGAAGAGCAAGTTCAAATGGTTCGGTGCCGGATACGTCGCTGGACTGCTCACGAAACCCTTCGCCGTGGCGATGGGGTACTAGCGTGAAGGCAAAGCTGTTCAAAGATGAAACACTGATTGATGAAGTGGAGCTTCGAGATGCTCCTTCCTGGCCACGTCTGATTTCTTACTTGGACAAAGACCAGAAAATCAGGTATTTTGTATCAGCGCCCAAGACATGCGGGGATCATTGCCATTACTACGAATCTGATGTACATTACGCCAACTACCGTTTTATGTTGGCAGAGGAGTCAAAATGAAGGTAGAAAGACTTACGATTCAAAGGATCAACGTCACCCTCTCATGCGGTTGCGGGGTCGTCTGCGACTTCAAGGACCCGCTGTGCAAGGACCCGTTCAAGCCGGTCCTGGAGGGCAAAATTGTTGCTACCGCCCCTGGCGGCTCCATTGAGGAGAAAACCCCCACCTCCGAAGCCATCAAGGAATACTCCATTTGCGCCAAGCACAAAGAGGACTCCAACCGATCCATGCTGGAGTTCATGATGGCCGAGCGAATGGACGAAGCCATTGCCGAGGCGCAGCGACCTGTCCTTCGAACACCGTTGGCGGTTCCTGTCGAGACCGTAACCGTAACCGGGCTCGAAGGGGAGAACGTCACTAAGGTGGCCATCCAAGGGGGGGCAAATCGTCCGGCGAGAAACCCTCTTGCGGTCAAGAAAGTGCAAAGATCGGGTTTGGCAGGAACGGTCACTGCGGCTGCCGTCGTGGCCGCCAAGCAAGAGCAGATGGCAGTGGAGATGGGCACCGGCGCATCATCGCTCGCCGCCCTGGACGAACTCATAAACGGGGACTAGGATTTATCCAAATATTCCGCTGCTTTACGAAAAAGATCAGGGCTGTCCTTGAACAGACCGAGACCAAGGTTGCATCGTGAGCATAGGACCCCACGGAACTTTCCCGTGGTGTGATTATGATCAGCCGCCCGTGTTCGGTGACCGACGACCTCTCCACAGATGGCACATACCCATCCGTGCTCATCTACCCATTGAAATACTTCGTCAGGGTCCAACCCTAATTTAAGCCACTGACGACGCCACTGTGATCTTTGTGCTCGTGCGGCTCTGATTGGGTCTTTCTTGCAACTCTCCAAGCAACGCCGTTTTATTTCACGCGCTTTTTCTGGAAAATTTGCATTCCGCTCTTTTTGCTCTTGGGATTCACACTCTCTGCATCGACTGCGCCTTTTGTGTCCCCCCTTTCCATCAGGACGAAGGTTGTACAATTCAATCAACAGTACTCTACCACATCTTCCATTACACTTCTTTTCCAGTGGTTCTTTTCCACGACACACGGTGCAAGCTAACGACCTCTTATCTTTGGTTAGTCCGCAGGTGCAAAAATCCCTTTTGTGGTTGCAGTCCCTACATAACAGTTTGCTTTTATATTTTGGCTTCCCACAGACACAGGTATCTTTGCGGTTTTTCAAATGGCATTGCTGGCACTCAACAGCGTACCTGTTCTTGGGGTTCCCGCAGGAACATTGGTCTTGCCATGAATTAACGATGCGAGCCATAAATAACCCCCTATAGGGAGTTGGCTAGCTCAGTTTTTCGCATTCAGGACCAAGTCCCCCATTGTAAAGAGAATTTTCGACCGACTCCGGTACGGTAAGCAGCCGTCCGCAGCGTCCGCAACGACCTTCGTGCCAAATCTCGGTCTGAGGGGGCACTCCGGGGAGATGCCCCAAGACCCAGTTCATCGCCCGCACCGAAGGGGTGCTGACACCCAAACCCGCCGCCTTGGCTTTCTTCGTCAGGTAGAAATCGGAGCGAGTCCCCTGGCAGACGATCAATCCGATCAAGGAATAATCTTCCTCGTTGTTGGGACCCGTGAGCAGGCTGACGAAATATTTGATGCCGGTCTCGTCTTCCTTTTTGGGTGCCAGCTTGATCTTATAGGTGAAGCGAGCACTGGTCTTCTGGCTCACGAAAGTCGTCGTGCAATTGCCAGCAAGCAGGAATCTCAAAGCCGCCTGGGGGTCTTCGATTACGCCTTGCATGATGCCTCCACTCTTTTCACCATTTGAACGTAGGCCACATATCGAGCCGGACTGACACGCTCTTTGCCCGTTCCCCCGCAGCATGAGCATTTCGGGGACCCGTGACTGTCATACCGCCCGGAACCATTGCAGGCTCCGCAAGGGATGGACTTCCACCCTTCGATGAACTTTTTGTAATATTCGATCCGAGCGGCTTTGCGTGATTTCCAGAAAAGTCGCAATGGTTGCTCAGTACCTTAGAAACTGAGACCAGTCCATTGGGTTTTCCCTCCACCTACAGTATACATCATGGATACACCATATTTTCCCAAAATATTCCCCCTTTCTCGGTATTTTTACGGTGGAGGTAACATATGAGCGAGAGCAATTTTTCAAAGATCAAGCAGGGCATGTATTTCAAAGCCGCAGGAGCCACTTACCGCAAGATCGACTCCTTGTACTACGCCGATGTGGCCATTCCCGACCTTCAGACCGCATGGGACCCCATGTTCGATGCCAAGATCGAAGTCCCCGGTGCCCCGACCGCTGGCGGAGAGTCGAGCAAGTTCGTCATCGATCCTCAGACCAGGGTGGTGGTTCCCAACCCGAAGTACGTCTCGGCGGAGGCCGCCTTCGGCGAACTGTGGGGCAGTGCGCTCTTCGACTGCGGTCCGACCGACTATGAGTACATGGTCGAGCAATGCATCAAGCACGTGAAAAAGGGCAAGAAGTCCCATCACAAGAAGCGGTAACGAACGACTCAATCACTTGAAAGGAGACTTTGAAATGAGCAAGAACCAAGCGCCGAGGACCGCGAAGAAGTACCGCAGCACTCTCAAGAAGCAGTTCATGGGTCCCTTGAAGAAGTACGCCACCCAGCTCGAAGAGGAACTCCGGGCGATCCGCAGCGACCCGAACACGATGGTCGGGAAGCTCTCCCAGGCATACGAGCAGGCGATGATTTCCAGCAAGCGTCTCAGCGCTCTCTGCGCCACCCTGCTCAAGTCCCAGGGCGGCAGGGTCGTTCTGAAGAAGGAGGAACTCGAAGCCTTCAAGGGGTTGGCCGTCAATATCAGATGGGAAGTCCCCGAGGGGGTGAAGCCCGAGGAAGCCGACTCTTTCACTTTCTTCTACGACGCCATGACCGAAGCCGAACTCCAGAAGCAACAGGAGGAGCAGTTCAAGGCACTGGTCGCCAAGCGTGCCAGCGCCGAGGCGGAAGCGGCCAAGTCCGGGCATACCGTTCCGGCAGACCAACCCGAAGGGGCGGAATGGAGAGGCTTGACCTCAGAAGAGCTTAAGGCGAAAGAAGACGCTGAGACAGAAGAGCTTCTCGCCCAGCATCCCGAATTTGCCGAGATTCAAGTTAATGGCCACCTAGTGAATCCCGAGTTCGCCGGGACTTCGGACACAGCGGACCCCGCAGATGTCCTGACGGCCATTCAGAAAGCCCAAGCCGAGATCATCGAGTCTTGCGCTTGCGTTGATCCCAACCTAGGTGAAACCACTGGTCCAGCCGGTTATACCGGACCAAGAGCCAATGGGTACACGGGTCCCATCGATCCGAACACCACCGAATAGTCTTTTCCGATGTATACTGAAGATGTCGGGCAACCCTCAACCAAAAGGAACTTAGATTTATGCAAAGTCGAATCTTCAGTTTGTTGGCGGTCATCCTCTTCAGCGTCGTTTCGGCATTGGGTAGCACCGTAACCATTCAGTTCAACGGCCCTTTGGGCACGAACTACGCCAATGAGTACACCGGCATCTACTACGGCACCGTGAACGGCGTCAGTTCCAATCTCATCTGCGACGACTTCGATGACAACATCAACCTTGGCCAGTCTTGGCAAGCCAACATCGGCACCAATTATCCCGTGAGTTCCACGGTCCAATTCACACCCGCAGGGGGAACAGCGTCAGCCGGTTTGACGCAGCAACAGAATTATAATGCCCTCGCCTATTTGGCCGAGCAAATCTTTGCCGACCCGACCGGCGGCCAAGTGAACTACGACGCATGGGCAATTTGGGAACTGAACTCCCAGAGCGCCTACGCTGCCGCCGCAGGGAACCCGGACATTGCGAATGCCCTGAATCTCGCCCTTGCGAACGACAACGAGTATAACGGTAAGATCAATGTTTACACGCCCGTACCTCAGGGTACCGGACAGGAGTTTTTCAGTCAAAATCCCGTCCCCGAGCCCGCCAGCTTGCTTCTTTTGGGCACCGCTCTTCTCTTTGCATCGTGGGTTCTGCGGAAGAACCTGTCCCTCCGGTAACTTCCCTCCCATTTGGCTACGAGAACCCTTTAGTGAGGCAACACTATGGGGTTCTCCGCCCAATTCCTGAAATGGTTCAACGGGTCCAAGGTCGTGGATGCCCAGGGCAATCCCCAGGTGATGTACCACGCCACCCAGAAGAACATCGACGTATTCTACCCTTACACCCATTTCGGGACGCAAGGAGCCGCCATTTCCAGAGACAAGGCCTTGTCCGACTTCTTCTTGGAAGAACTGAAAAACCCCAAGCGCTACGAGGGGGCCAACATAATCCCCGTCTATCTCAGTGTGGTTCACCCGTTGAGAATGCCTGACTTGGCTTCCATTGATGATTGGGGTAATGACATAGAAGAGCCCAATCTTGATAACCTTGACGAGGAACACGATTCTCAAGGAAGACGCTTTCCTCGATCTTGGGAAGGCGAAGAAGCCGTAGCTACGACCCTATTGGAGATGGGTGTCATCGACATAGACGAGTTCGAGGAGCATCGGAGCAATGACAAGGCTTTCGAGTTGTTGAAGGAGAAGGGATACGACGGCATCGTCTATAAGAACGTCGTGGAAGACCCCGGAAACGACAGTTGGATCGTCTTTTCCCCCAACCAGATAAAGTCGGCCATCGGCAATTCCGCTTTCGACCCCACCAAGCCGAGCATCACCGCCGCCGCTCCTACCCCCATTGCCCCAGCACAGACTCCTGCCTTCAAGGCGTGGTTCCGTGGTTCCAAGGTCGTGGACGCCAACGGTAATCCTCTGCGTGTGTATCACGGCACCCGCTCCGGCCAAGAGTTCGAAGAATTCAGCGTCGAGGGCCCCCCTTTCAACGAGTACGGCGAACCGTTGTCGTCCGGCAGCGGCGGCGATCCTACCGCCTATATGGGGGCGCACTTCGCCCAGGAGCCGGACGTTGCCGGTCGATTTGCCGTGCCGAACAAGGGTGACTGGATGGCGTCTCGGTATGAAAACGAGGAAGAAAAGCCCAGGGTCCTTCCGGTGTACCTCTCGATCAAGAATCCAAAAGACTTCGGAAGCGAAGGCAACTTGAGGGGGTTCATCTACCAGGGTAACCTTAGTGGTGGGTATGAAGAAGACGAATTCATCAGAGCGGCTATGGAAGCGGACGATCTCTATGTAGAACATGACGACGATCCGCAAGTCCAGGAGTGGCTCCAGAACTACGAATCCAGCGCCTCGTTTCGAGCGATGCAATACCAATGGTTTTTGGAGAGGTCCAACGCTTCCGATAACGACCGGGATGATGTGGCCAGGGACCTGGCCATAGATGCCAAGCACCGCCTCCGGGCGGCCGGGCATGACGGTGTTCGTTACAAAAATGAGGTGGAGGGCGGCATCTCCTGGATCGTCTTCGAACCCAACCAGATCAAATCGGCGATAGGCAACGTCGGGCAATACGATCCTGCGAGCGCCTCCATCGCCGCCTCTTTGCGGGTGTCGAGCATGGACAACCCGCTCCTGAAAAGCGGGGCTTTCAACAAGAAAGCGCCGTTATCCCCTCGCGGCGAGCAGTTGTTCGGGATGACGGGCAACCAAGTCATCGAAGAAGCAGACATCGGGGACTACGAACTGTTCCTTGTCCTGGATCGCAATCTCGGAATCCATCAGATGGGCATGCAGCGGAAGGGTCAGGACTTCACGAGCACGGAGGAACAGGCAGAGAAAATCGTTCCCAAAGGATGGGGTAAGTTCGACCGCAAGGCGTTCAAGAGCACGATCCAGCGTTGGCTGGCGACATATCATCTTTTGATAATCGCTTCCCACAACGATGCCAAGATCAAGCTGTATGCCTTGGCCCTGAGGGCACTAGGGTTCAAGGTCCAGCGTGCCGCAGACGGGGACATCGTTTTCATCGCGGACGCCCAAGCGGACATGAAACCATTACGTCGAGCGGAAGCCATGATGGGACAAATGCGGCAGATGCAGCAGCAAGGTCAGGAAGAAGAGGAAGAATTCGGCGAGCACGAGGCATCGCTCAAGACCCTGGTCGCCCAACTTAACCTCCGCCCGCAGCTTGTGAGCAGGGATTGGCTGCTCGTGGCGTCCCAGGAGAAGTCCTCGGGTTCCCGGACCCATTACATCGTGTCCAGCCTGCTCAAGATCGCCCGCCGTCACGGAGTCAAGAAAGTGGCCATCCAGGCTGCCGAGTTCCGGCTGCCCAAGATCGCTGGATTTCGGAAAGAGACCGTCGATATCGCCGGGCAGCCCAAGGATTTTTGGGTTCGCAGTATTCAATAGGTATGGCTAAAACAAAACAGCACGAAATCCTCAACGCCTACGATGCTTACTGGTTTATTTTTAACCACCCCAAATTTTGCATCAGGTCCAGGAACGAGGAGCCATACTCCAATGCCATGTTACCTAAGAAGTAGTCAGGAGCCGTCGCTTCTCGGCGGCTCGCTTCCTCTTCATTTCGGTGGTTTTCTTCACGTGACATGAATGGCACAGGGTCCTGAGATTTTCGGCCACGCTCAGCCCGCCGTCCTGTACTTCGATGATGTGGTCTACCTCTTTGCCTTGCAGCCCGCAGACTTGACATTTCCTTTTGTCCCGCCTGAGAATGAACTGTCTCATCCGAGGCCAGTGAACCAACAGAAGCACGATCTTGAGGCATTCCTTGCCGCACCAGGAAGTTTTTCTTCCGCTCAGGACTGTCCTGCACCTCCGGCAGAGGTCGTGCCCCTCTGCGTCCTTCCTCGTGGGGAAGTCTTTCCAGGTATTGGGCATGCCTCGCGGGTTTGCCATTTTAATCCTGAGCATTCACGACGGCGGAGGCGATCTTGTCCACGTCGCCCCTCACCACTTGGCTGCCGTTGCCAAGGGTGATATCGCAGCAACCGTCCCGGCTTTTGTCCAGGGCCTTGGTGATCTTGACTATGCTTTCGGGGTTGATGTAGACATTCGACCCATCCGGTGCAAGAAACTTCATCAGCTTCATTTGGGTTCCTCGGGAGGGAGGGGCAGTGCCGATCCTGCCCCGTTCGGGCGTGATGCCTAGTTTCCGTCCGTCAGGAAGATAGGAGCGGAGATCGACTTGGCATTGTGGTTTTTGTTGACGAGGAAGAATGCCTGCATCGGTCTCTGGTACTCCGCCTTGATGCTCTTGGCGAAGGCGTTGTACCCGACGAGCGAACCGTTGCAGATGAAATCCCCGCCGTCCATATACTGGTGGTAGTGGCCGAAAACGTCCAGCCTCGTTTCCCGGTGTCCTTCCTCTTTGTTCCACTGGGCGATAGCCTTGCGGACAGGAATCGTGATCCCCCCTACACCGCCCTGGTAACGGATGCCGTGCCCGTGGTGGAAGCGAATGGGATACGTCCCGAACAGGTTGACATAGGAGTGATACCCCTCGGCGATCTGGAATCTTATCCGGGGCTCGTCGGCGAACAGGAGTTGGAGATTGTGGTACATGTACCGTTCCAGGGAATTTCCGGCCTCGTTCCGCCCGTTGCGTTGCTTCTGCGTCAAACGCCCGTGGTTCCCCGAATGGCACACAATGATAAGTTCCTTAACGTCAGTGGTTTCGAGAAGGAATTTGATGCCGCTATGAAGAAGGTTCTGAACGAACCATATGGCATCGGCAGGCAGCAGGTTGTTGGAGTCCCTGGCATCGTCGTGGATCATGTTGTTGATGAAATCGCCCAACAGACCCAGGACGATTGTGGCTACTCGGGTGTCCCGGTTGGTGATGGTCCACAGTCGTTGCCCGCCCTGGAAGAACTTTTCCGCCCTGATTTCGCATTCTTTGAGATTGAACAGGTTGATCCCTTCTACGTCGCCGAACGAGACCTCCTCTTCGGCGTGCCAATCGCTGGCGATCATCACGGCCGCACTTTCGCTTTTGCCGCTGGAAAGCTTCGGTTTGATATCGATAAGCTGCGGGGTTTTCTTGGACAACTCGATGACGGTGTCGAGTTCATGGGCCAGCTTGTCGTATCGCTTGCTGAGGAACGTGAACTTGCTCCGCCACTGGTCGGACTTGGCGTGGATTTTCTCGCGTTCAAGCTCGACCTGGGCCTCTATGGGCAGTTCCGGGTTGGGGGGATGGCTGATGGTCGGTAGTTTCGAGGCGATCATGAATTCGGAAAAGGTGCCGAAGCAACTGGACCACCGGTCCTTGAAGGAACTGTTGCTCCTGAAGTAATCCCGGCTCAGGGGTTGCCCGTCGTTCGTCTTGGATAGCCTCTGGGCTTCCGTTATCAATTCTTTCCTGAGGGTCTTGATCGGTTTTTCTTGACTCAAATTATCCTCCTTGGGCAGCTAGGTAAATAGCTGTCCCGTCTCTTTCGTCTCGTTGTGTCTGGTTGTGTCGTCACTAAAGAAGGGTGGCATATTCGGCATATCGGCTACACCAGTTCACATCTCGTTGCTTTCTAGCCACTATGGTTAATGGCCCGGACAACTAACTATCCACACGAGATAAATACTACTAATTTTCAAGCTTCCTGGTTCTTTTAAGAGGACGAAACATGGAAGGTTTTCCAGGATACATCTATTTGGTGACCAACACCGTTAATGGGAAGAGGTACGTGGGTAAAACTACTCGTACAGTGTTCGAGAGGTGGGAATCCCACATACGTTCTCGTAACAATAAGAAACTACAAGCCTTGTTCTTGAACAGGGCTATCAGGAACCATTCGAACAAGAATAGACAGGTATTGGAAAACCACGATCCGTGGCATGAAGATCAAATCCAAGATTCCCTACGGGCGCTGTGCTTCTAAGGTCTTAAAGGAGCCGTTGAAAACTTGTATTTTTAATGGATTGAAGCTTCCCGAGCTTGCCGCTGAGTTTGGGGTTTCAGTGAGCGTTATTAGGGACAGGATCAACAAGTATTGGGGAACCACGATCCGTGGCTTGAAAAAGTGGGGGGTTTGTCATGAAAATTGCTAAGCTTCCACAACATCATTCGGTAAGTTGGGGTGGTTTGAATCTAATAATAGAATGGCCGTCTGGCAGCGTTAGAGAAGGAAGAGACGAAAAGGGGAGGTTGTGGAGACGAGAACAAAAAGCTGATTACGGGTTTGTAGATGAGACATCTACCAAAGGTGACAAAGAACCCTTGGATGTGTATGTTGGACCAAACAAAATTTCTGAAAAAGTCTATATAATTGAACAGCTTAAGGAAGATGGGAGCTTTGACGAATTCAAAACGATGTTGGGATTTGATGGCTTGGAAGCCGCCCAGAATCTCTACCTCGCCCATTACCCCAAGGGCTGGGAGGATGATCGCCTCGGGGATGTCTATGAAACTTCCCTTGACGACCTGAAGGGCGCAGTCGAAGATCACCAAGATGGGTCAGAGGAATCAATTACTTCCAAGGAGAGCAGCATGAAGAGCAACCTGATGAAGAACAGGACTGACAAGGATTCGGCAGGTTCAACTGGCTCATCGGATACGGACAAGGGGGGCACGAAGCTCACCGGTTTCAACCATGACGGCCCCGCCACATGTATGCATTGCGTCCACCGGACTCCCCACTCTCAAGACGAACAGGGCAAACAGGTTGACTCCTGCTCTCACCCCCTGGTGATGCAGGACCCCGAGCTTAAGGACCGAAAGCTGCCGGACGGCACGATCAAGGTCGGATACGACGAATGGTGCCAGTTCGCCCGCGCCCCGCAGAAAGATGAGTCGGAGGAATCCGACGAAGTCACGAAGACCGCCCTCCTGCACCTGTGGGATCAGCCGGGACCGTGGGATCGCTCTACGCCGAAAGTGAAGCCCGTTCCGCCCGCACCCGTCACGCCGGTGGCTGATGTAAAGGCACCTGTCACGCCGGTGGCTGATGTAAGCGCCCGCCCGCCAGCGGGTTTGGGTTTCGACATGGCGGCCAGCAAAACGGCGGGCTCTATCTACTTGAACTCGTTGGGTCTGATGAAGTAGGGGAGATTCCGGTATTGAGACATTTACGGGGACCGAACTATGCTCGCTCCTTTCACGAAGGTCATTGTTGACAAAAAGGTGGAGCGTGGCTTCCGCCGTAGGGTCTTGAGCCATATGCCGAAAGAGCATGTGGAAGCTATTTGGGGCAGGATACACGGGGATACCCTCTACATCGTGGCTTTCATGCGCATGGAGCACAAAGCCGCCCGTAGGTTTGTCGAGTATCAAGAATCCGAACTTGACGACCATGAGACCGATGCTCAAGACGCCGGACTTACCTTCCTGGGAACCATTCACTCGCACCCGAACACGGATGACGCCCTGTTTTCAGAGGGCGACATAGACGACGCCCAGGAGTCCCAGGAGAGCATCATGGGCATCTGCGCCGTCCAAACCACGGACGAACACGGTAAAAAACTCAGGAAAAGAATCTGCCGAATCTCTTACTGGCCAATTTCCAGACCCCTGGAGGTTTTTAGGAAATCTCGATACTGAGACACTCTCTCTAAATAGGCAACTTTCCATTTCAAATTAGGAGAGTTGCAAATGTCCTTGACCCCCAACAACCCGCTCCTCAAGTCCCGTATCCCCGCCCTCAAAACATGGTTCGGGAACTCCAAGGTGGTAGACGATAAAGGTGAGCCGTTAGTCGTCTATCACGGCAGCAAATCCCCGTGGGTAATATCTTTTGACTTGGGGATGGAAGGAACCGGAGTGGTCCGCAGCGTGCCGATAGGCGGCATCTGGTTTACCTCCAATCGAGAGAACGCCGGTTTTTACGCCGACTACGCCCCCAAGGGCAGGGCCGATGAAAGGACCATCCAGGTATACGGAGACGAAGGAAAATTTTATGCTGCGGTGAGCACTTCGGGAGATAAATCCCTGTTTCAGGCCGGTCCATATCCCACCGAAGAGAAAGCCGAGGCAGAAGGTCTCGCCCAGGCACGGATGTACAACAAAAAGCTCCGGTCAGATACTCATGTCATGGCGGTATACCTGAAGATCGAGAATCCCCTGGTCCTGGACGGGATCGTGCCCCGCAAGGCGGAGTTCGAGCAGGCACGCAAGGAAGGACATGACGGCATCATAGCCACCGGCGTCGTTGACGGTTCCCACTTCAGTGACGTATACGTCATTTTCAACCCGAACCAAGTCAAGTCAGCCGACAGGAATGTAGGTACTTTCGACCCTAGTGACATCACCATCACCGCCGCCGCAGAAAAACCGCTCGACTACGGTCTCATCGTCAACATCCTGCACGAATTGATGAAGGACGTGGAGGGCAATCTTCCTTGCCCGGAACTTAAAATCGTCAACGATACTAGGTCTCGCTGGGTCGGGACGAACGAATGGAAACCGAGCAAGCCGGACAATACCACAATCACGCTCCAGAAATCTATCTGTTTTGACGAGGATACCCTCCGCCGAACACTCGCCCACGAGCTTGCCCACCATGAACAGATTCTTCTTTTCTGGGCGAAGTGGTCCGCCGACCCTCGTACTTTCAAGCTCATGGAACGCCTGGAAGGCAGTCACGGCAAGGTATGGAGGGATATCGCCGCTAGGTGGAACGCCAGACACGGCAAGGATTTCGTCACGGAGAAATCGGACCAAAGCAAAGATGTCCAGATACATCAGGAAAAACCCTACTTCCTGTTCATCTCGAAAACCACCCCGAATTCTTTTCCCATGTGGCAGGCAAACATAAGGCTTTCGGACAAGACCAAGAAGTATTTGTCAGGCAAGAATTTGGAAAATTATCGGTTGGTGGTGACTTCCGACCGCGACTTCATCAAGGGGAAGCTCATTGGCTCGAACAGATGGGCTTATGTACCGGTGAGAAATCAAGAGAGGGATAAAGCACGGCTCGCCAAGCTCGAAGCGCTCTGGCAACAGCCCGATATCCGTTTAGGCTGGAATCCTCCTCCTCCGGCGAATGTCAAAGAAGAATCGAAATTGCAACATAAGCGAAACGAGGAAGAGCGGGCGCTGAGAGCAAAGCAGTATGAAGAACTCAAGTCCCTGACCCAAAAGAACTTCGGGAGGGCGGCCAGCGAGGAACTTCCGCCTGAACCCGCCGCAACGACCCTGGACGACATCGTCCCGACAACGGTGTATTCGGGCGGCCAGTATTCGAAGAACCCCAGTTTGACAGCGTCCGCCAAGACGGCATTCGTCAGGCAGGACCTCACATGGCTCAAGAACTACCTGACAATGAGCAGACCGGAGATGGGCGAAGACCTTGCTCATCAATGGACAAGCTATTTTGTAGATTGGCTTTCTCAAAATGAACCAGAACTGCTTGAAAAGTTGGGATTTACTCTCAACGAGGACGAAGCGGGCGACGATTACGACGAGCGACGAAATGAATTTGCAGACCGACTATCCGACGACAATCTTTTCGATCAAATCCCACCCGAAGTGTTCGATAGGTTCCTGGAGGACGGCGAGAATTATGTCATGCAGAACGACCCGGCAGATTCCCCGTCCTTCCTGCATTTGATGTACAAAGGGGTAGTCAAAAACCAGTGGCTCGTTCACTATACAGATAACCCAGATAAGGTGGCCGAGCAAGGGTTCACTATCGGGATGCATGATCTCTCCCGTTTGGGTTTGACCACATATTATAGTGAAACAGCAAAACCGGGCGGGTATAACTATGCCGTTCCGGCAAACGACGTTCACAGTATCAGGGGACTTCATTTCGGCGATCACGCCGTCCTGTTCCGTGCATCCGGGATTCTGACCTACCACACCGGAGATGAATTCTATCAAGTCATCTTCTGGGGTGCGGGCGCCAGGGATATCATCCCGATCTACCATGAAGGGGAAAACTGGTCGCTTCCTCCCGATTCTCGTGGTCGCCCGATTTTCCAGAACGGGGACCTGCAAACCGTAGTCGATTGGGCTATGGCCAATTTCGACCAATATCGGTGGATGGCCAATCTGGTGGGCAGCAAGGTAAAGGAGCCCAAGCCTACGGAAGGGTACTTCGAGAAGCAGCGGGAAGACAGGGAACGCTGGGAGAAGGAACACGGGTCGATAGCGGCCGGACTGAAAAATCCGTTACTCCATTCGGCAGCGGTCCGCAAGCAGCGTATCCAGAGGAAGATGAACAAGACCGTTACGGCGTCCCACAAACAGACCCCGCACCGGGAGAACATCTTCAAGGACACAGGCGAGGGAGAAGGAACGAACGGGTACGCCAACCAGCCGGAATGCGTCGATGGAACCAAAGACGCCCTGTCCCTGGAAACGCTGACGGAGCAGGCTAAGATGGCTTCAGTCGGGTTCCCGTCATGGGAAGAGTTTTTGGCGAAGCATCGTCGGACAATAGACGGGTTCATGGAAGAGAACCTTGAGCGTTGGGAGCCATGGGGAAACGAGAAAGAGGCATGGGGAGGAATGACTCCCGAGGAACAGGAAGAGTATATCACCCAGGCTGCTCTTGAGGAACTTGAAAGACGGTACGACGAACTGTCACGGCAGCATAGGAATTGGGAATTTCCCATGGACGTTTATCGGGAGTTGAGCGTCCTTGGGGGACCCCAAGTCTTGGATATCGGTAAGGTGGGGATATGCTGGTCTTGGGATGAAGACAGCGCCGAAGCCCACTGGGGACACTACGGCGAAGGGTTCGTCCAAATTACATTGAAGGCTACCATTCAGGAGGCGGATGTTGACTGGGATGACACAATGCTCCTTAATCTGGAACCCTCTATCGGAGAACAAGAAAAAGAAATTCGCCTCAAGGAAGGATGTCACCCGACAATCGTCAGTTGGAAGCTTAGAAACGGCGAGTGGCAGCCGCCGCTGAAGAACTGGAAGATGGTGACCGCATCCGACCAGAACGCGACCGAAGTGCGGTCATCGCACAAAGAACCGTGGCAGATGACCCAGGCGGAGTTCGTTGACCCTTACCCCAAACCTCAGCCAGGTTATCGTATTCTTTACACGATGACGGACCCCGCCAATCTGGACAGCATTCGGGAACGGGGACTGTTGACCGACAAAGCCACAGGATACGAAGCCCCGAAGGGTATGCTATGGGCAACCAACGGCCCGACCGATTACAGCAAGTACAATGGATTGATTGCTTTTAGGGTTCCTCTAAACGATCCTCAGGTTCGGTACGCCAACAACACCGATTGGATGATAACCAGGGACATCCCCCCGGACGATATCCTGGATACTTGGGCACCGTTGCTGCATCCGACAGAAGCTCGCAGCGAAGGCGAACTCATTCCGGCCTACGACTACACCAGGGAAGATGTGATGAGGAGCCGAGTAGGGGAGCGGGCGCACAAGATGTATGTGCAGGACGCCATCGCCGAGGGGAAGATAGGCTCGCACCCGGACTACCCCGAATTGGGCAAGAAAGCGACCGCAGCCGATAATTCGGAGGATCAGACGAAAATGGCATCGAACGATTCTACCGGCACTTTCCACAAGAGCGAGATGAGACGCCAGGCCGGGGCTGAGCCGATCAGCGGTGAGGATGTTGTCGATTACGTCCAGTCTCAACACCCGAAATGGAACAGGCAGGAAATTTACCTGCTCGTGGGCCTGGACGCCGGTGGGGATTATGTCCTAAAAGACTTGCCCCTTGATTCCCTCGAAGCTACGGACGACTACGATCCCGAGACCGCAAAGATGTATGCCGAAATGACCACGCCTCTGCCGCCGATCATCATGGACGGGGACGGGGATGTCCGAGACGGCAATCACCGTCTCGCGGCCGCCAAGATGAGAGGCGACAAGACCATCAAGGCTTACGTTCCGATTGACGCTTCTACAGGAGTCCCTCGTGCCTTTTGACATCCAAGCCGATGCGAACCAAGTCGGGTCCGTGTATTTGCTGCATTTCCTGACCGGGCTCCCCCACGGGTCGCAGGCCGTTTCCCGTCATTATGCAGGATGGGCGTTGAATGCGGAGGAGCGCATCGAGCTTCATCAGAGGGGAACGTCCGGTGCCAGGATCATGGAAGTGGTCAAGGAGCGGGGCATCCAATTCACCGTGGCGAGGATTTGGGACGGCGTGACGAGGGAGTTCGAACGGAAATTGAAAAACGCAGGGGGATTGAGCCGCTGGTGCCCGATCTGCAAGGCAGAGGGATTGGACAGGGACTCCTTGCGCAAGAAGAAGGTGCCTGTCGCCGTACAGGAAGTCCCCGCCGCAGCAGAGACACCGGCCGCCGGACCTGACATTGCTGAGGTCGAACAGTTACCGTTGTTCAAGGCGGCTCGCTGGACCTTGTTCGCTGCCGGTCCCGAGATCGCCCCGCAGGAAACCGAAGTCGAGCCCGTCTACCGTAGAAAGGGAATCGGCACTGCTCTCCTCAAGGAGTTGCAGCGGATGTACCCCGAAACGGAGATCGATCTTGGGATGGCGACTGACGAGGGGGCCAAGTTCCTTGAATCCACGAAGTTCCGAGAGGAACCCACCGAACACCAAGGGAAGTTCGAGGAACTCAAGACCGTCCAGGAGGAAGCCGCCCGTCTCCAGAAGATAGCCGACGAATTTTGGGAGAAGGAAGACCATACCCCCGAGGAAAAGGAAGCGTTCATCAAGGCCACGGAAAACTGGAACGAGGTGAACGACCGCGTATGGGAGTTGGAGCAATTACTCAAAGATGAAGCCCCCGTCAAGCGTATCGTCGCCGCTGCCGGACGGCTTACCAGGGACAACGCCGTCTGGAAAGGCAAGAAATTCGCCCTAGGTGCGGTGTCGCTCCTGGACGGACAGATCGAGGAAGCCCATAGCTACCAGGAATGCCTGGACGCCGGTTGGCATCATACTTCTCTCTTCAGTGAAGATGTCATCGAAAGAGAACGGGAAGATTTCGATTGGAGCGCACATCCGAGGGCGTCGGAACCTTCAGTAGAAAAAAACCCGAGGCAATGGCAGGAAGCCCCTTCGCCGGGTTCTATTGGCATCTTTTGGATCACGGACGACTTTCGGGTAGCCGCCAACGCACCGCTGTCCCAAGAGATCAAGGATGCCATCGTCAAACAGATAAGACCGGTTCGGCGAAACAAAGCAGCTTCTTCTCTTCCCAAGGGCTACGACCTTCCCCCGTATAATCGCAAGAAACCCTACTCCCTCAAATGGCTATGGAACCCCGAGACGGAGGAAGTCACCCTGTTCAGCCATGAGTGGTTATCAGGGGAGTTGGGCAATACGACGCTCCACAGCCGTGTGATGAAGCTCCAAGGGCTGCCCTTGGGCGGGATCATGTACGGAAAGACCGCCAGGGGCACCGCCTCGATCAACCCCTGGCCGCCGCAGATCAGAATCTTTTCCTACGGGGCGGAAATCGACCTGGAGATCGTGGCGAATGCGATACGGGACAAGTTCGGTCTCGGTCCCGAGTTCGAGACCCAGGCGAATCAGCAGGGCGACAAGGGTTATTCTGCGGGTCGGACGGCCGCCCCCAGGAAGCGGATGAAATCCCCCCTCCTGAGACCCAAGAAACCCGTCGTTCAGTATGAAGCATCTCCCTACCTTGCCGGGCAAGATTTCAGCGAACTCCTGAAAAACGGCGGATGGGTCACGAACCGTGGCAAGCCGGTCGCCATGCGGGACCCCATGGACCTTCACGGGGAAACCGCCCTGGACGAAGGTCTTTGCGGTTATGACCCTAGCGAGGTTGACGAAGACGTTCCCGACGCCCTCGGGGATGCGGAGAATGCCGCCCTGCAAAGGGGACACCTGCGGGTAGACAGGGACCTCGGGCAGCTTTCCGTCCAGGCACACGATCTTCGGGAGAGCCGCCGTCTCATCATCGAGACCCTCCTCATGCTGCCTTTCGAAGGCGATGTTTACCTGGAGACGGGTCCGCACGACTACCCCACTTGGCAGAAGAATTTCCATTCGACGCAGGATGCAGCAGAGTGGCTCGAAAACCTGTAGGACAAACGCCGTCTTTTGCTTCCTTTATTGATGGCAGACTTCTCCCAATACGAGACAATCCTCTATCTGGACGACATGCGGAAGCCCTTGCTCCCCAACGCCGTCCAGGTCCGCAACTACGAAGAGTTTGTCAGGTATCTCAAGACCCGCCCGATGCCGGACGCCATCTCCTTCGACCATGATCTGACCTTGGAACATTACCCCACCTACGAAGAGGAAGAAGAGTGCTACAGGACAAATCGGATCAATTACGAGAATTATTCCACCAAGACCGGTATGGACGCCGTCCGCTACATCATAGAAAACAAACTACCTTTGAAGCGGTGGTTCGTCCATTCGTACAATGAGGTGGGGACGGCCAACATGACTGCTCTGTTGATGAAGTACAACCCGAAGGGATATGACCCCTCCTTGAGAGAACTTCCCTTCGAACTCGAAGAGCAGGAAGTCTGGGGCGGGAAGGTCAAGGACGGATTCAGGCAAGAAAGTGCCATAGCCGTTCAGACCGCCGAACGGATGCTGTCCGAGGTTGACCCCCAGGCGTGTGGCACTTCGAAGGTGATGGACGGATTCTGGATCGAAACCCACACCATCGGATGTCGGAACTCCGCCGATACCCCCGAGGAAAATTGGTGGGACGAACATTACGAGATTTATGACGAGTACAGCAAGGATGGAATCAGCACGGTCATAGGCGACCCCGGCGACGGCAAGTTCGTGACCATCACCCCGCAGAGAAAGACGGCACCCAAGGTCGCCGGGTACGAACCATGGATGCGCTATTGGCTGACGGGTGGCTGCGATCTGTTCGCTCTCGCCCTTTACGAACGGATACCGGCTGCCAGATTCATCGGGGTCTTTGGCAAGAACTCGAACCACCATGTAGGTCTTGAGAAGGACGGGAGTTATTACGATGTTCGAGGCAAGATGAGAAAGGAGGAATTCCTCCAAGGTCTGGCGGCCCAGGAAATTCGTCTCGTTTCCCGAGACAACGTGATCGGATTTTTCGGACAGGGGATGTGGCTCCATCACGAGGACGAACTTGCCAAGACCTCAGAGATGCGGGAGGCCAGGAAAGCGGTCAACCGGGTGTTCGGAAGCGGACGCCATACCGCCGCCGCTACCACCTACCGGGAAGAGGTCACCTTCTTGGATCAGAGCTATGGGCTGGAGGACGCTACCACAAGTACAGGGCTGGAGCGTGTAGTTTGGGAAAGACCGACTCGCTCGAAGCGACCGCTCAAGGGGGGCAAACCTTCGGTCATCAAGACCAATACCGTCGAACAAATAGGTTTTGCCAACAATGCCCAATATCCCCATATCCGAGCGTTGCACGTAAGCGGAGACACCGAGTTCTGGTTCAACCAACTCGTCAAGGATTACGGGCGGGACGCCAAAGCATGGGTAGTGGAAATCAAGCCTGTCAAGGGTGATTACCTCATGGATGATGTCAGTTATTCTATGCCCGACCAATGGGGAAACAAAGCAGACAGTTACATTCTCATCACCTCTCGTACCGAACTGATCGAGGGCAAGGACTTCAAATATGTCCGTGAGCTTGGTCCCGAGGATTTGATCGAGGACAACTCAGAGGAAGGCTACGACCCCGATTACAAGTTCTCCGAGCAGGCGTCCTTGAAGACGGCAATGGCGTCCAAAATTGCGGGACCCCTGACCGTGAAGCCGAAGAATTCCTTGCTCCGGCCCAAGACCGCCATCGGCGACAAGGGTTGGTCCTACGACGAGCCCGCACCGGACAGAAACAGCTTCTTCGAGGACGTGGAGAATCCCCATTCGGAGCAGCCGCTCCATGTCGCCGCCAATGAAGCAGACGACTTCTCCGAAGACGCCATGTACAAGGCTCTGGAAGTACAGAATCAGATGGCTTGGGAAGTCCTGACGGAATACCAAACCGCCCTCAAGGGAAAGAACGTGAACTACCGCCAGAAGTGGCGTGTCGTTCCCTCCGCCCGTCTGAAGAAAATCTGGTCCGACTACGCCAATACAGGTTTTGTCCGGGACGAGGCCGGGATAAACGAGATCGCCGATATCGTCGTGGAGAACATCTTCAAGATAGACGTTAACACCATCCTATGCGGGCATACTGCTACGAACCCCGAATCATGGGCGTCGGAAGTCCTCGATATCGAGATTCCCAGGAATCGAGATTACTTCGAGAAGCTCCCCCACTTTTTTGACGACGAAGAGGGAAGCTGGAGGATCAGCGACAGCGCTATGCCTGGTCTGGAAGACCTCGCCATTCGTCTTATGGACGCCAGGACGGGGGAGCAGAAGCTCCAGATCATTGACCGGATTCTCCAGATCGCCCACCCGAGAAGCGACATCGCCGGTTGGCTCGTTAGCGGCGGGCGGAACACCCTCAATTACCTGTTCGAACACGGGACTCGGGAAGAGCCCGCACCGGGACCGGGATACAAGACCGTAGACAAGTTCGACAAAGCTCGGGAACGTCAACAGCACTTACAGAAAGCGCTCAAAAAGCGCAAACTGAAGGGTGCCGCCGAAGCGGACAAGTGGCTCTCCCAGTGCCGAACCAAAGACGCCGCCTTGGCCGGAGAAGTCAAGGTACTGCCGAGCACTGGCGGCTGGAAGGACGCCCAGGGGATCGATCATTTCCATCACGCCATAGAAATCGTTCGTCCGGGCCGGCCTGTGGAGAACGGCGTCGTAACCGTAGCCATCGCCGATGCCGCCCCGGAAGTGATGGAAATCACGTGGATCGGCGGACCGGAAGGGACGGGGTTCACCAAGTTCAACCTGGGGGTAGGCGGCTTCCGCGAGGTGATTCGACAACTTAAGAGCCATCATCCAGGAATCATATGGGTCAAAGGTGTTCGGGTCAGCGGTGCGGACCCCGGTCATACAATGGAACACGCCGCTTCGCTGTACGACGAAAATCCCCTTCCTCCTACAGACGGTCCGCCGCCCGAGGGCTACATTCGGATATACCGAGGAGTCAATCCCGAACGAAATTCCTTCGCCCAAAGCGACGACACCCATGGCTACTGGTATACGACGACATATGAAAACGCCGTCAGCTATGCCAATTGGGATTGGGATTCCGAGGGAGAACTGGGGCCAGGCCGGGCAATACTAGCGGTAGATGTCCCCCTGGATATGGCATTTGAGTTCGCCCAATCGGGTTCCCGCCGCAGGATTATGTCTCCCGACGAACTTCTTGACGACGAGCGCCCCGTCGAAATGTTAGTTGACCATGCCACCTCCCGAGCGGCAAGGGTGGTAGAGGGGGACCCTGAAGAAGGGGAGATGGGGAAGCCTTTGGGGGTACTTGCCCCCGTCTCTCGGACGGGAGAGATGGAAGCTTACGAAGAGAGGTTGAGGTTGCTGGGGAATCCCAAGGTTGCCGCCAAGAAAAGGACGCTGGCCGAGTCTCTCGCCCAGATGGCTGGACGGGAAAAAGGCAGGATGAGCGTCCTGGGAGTAGGTGCGATAGAAGGATTCGAGATCGAAGAAGGCAGCTACTTCCTGCTCGCCGATGGGAGCGCCATCGGTATGTTTGCGGAACCCCATGATAAGGTAGTAGAAATGGTGGGGGGCTTCAATCAAGACGAGTTCAGGGGTGCCATCCGGTTGGCCGATTCGAACTCGTTTCGTTCTTTCGGAGGCGAACTTCCCACACCCGCACAGCGAGCCGTGATCGGAAAGCTGGTGAGGGGTTCCGGCGAAGACAAAGTGTATTGGGACTTCGGGGCTTGTTCCGGCAAGGGGACCCTCCGGGAATTCTTTGCGGTTGCGGACTCTTGCGAGGAACCGTTTGATTACAAGACCGCCGTCGTCCGTGGCGTTTGGTATCATGGAACTACGCCGGATCGAGCGGAAATCATTCGCCAGCAGGGACTCAAGGACCCGTCCCTCCATTCCATAATCAAGCAAGGATTGCGCAGAAGTACCACCAAAGACTTTCTCATTGCCGCCCAATCCAAGCACGGAAATAAGTATGACTACAGCAAGGTGGAATATGTTGGAAGTAAAGCTCCTATCACTATTATTTGTCCCGAACATGACGAGTTTAGACAAGCACCGGCCAATCATATAAGGGGTGCTGGCTGTCCGGTTTGTGCAATTATCGTCAAAGCAGAAGGACTGAGAAGTAACACTGAAGAATTCATCTCCAAGGCTAAAAAGGTTCACGGGGGTAAGTACGAATACGGAAAGTCAGAATATGTCAATAGCTCCACCCCTATTATTATCTCCTGTCCTGAACATGGAGAGTTCGAGCAAAGACCGTCTAGTCACCTTACGGGTCGTGGGTGCCCAGCTTGCAAAGCACAGCGAATAGGAGATTTAAGGCTTGGAAACACTGAAAAGTTTATTTACAAAGCCGTCAAGACCCACGGATACCGTTACGATTATAGCAAGGTAGACTATGTTGGAAGCCTTGTCCCAGTCACTATCATCTGCCCTAAACACGGTGAATTTAAGCAAATACCTACCGATCATTTGCGTGGAGCAGGATGTCCGACTTGCCTTTCTTCACATGGAGAGATAAATACCAGAGTGGTACTCGAACAGCTAGGGTTTAAGCAAGCAATGGGAGTTCTCCCTGGTGATTTCGAGGAAAACACTTTCAAAAATCAGTATCGCTCCCTTGAATGCAAGGACAAAAGACCCCTTCCTTTTGACTTCGCCGTATGGAAAGATGGCAATCTGCATCTTATTGAGTTCCAAGGGAGACAACATTATGATGAAGCAATTGGTGGTAGGTTTAGGTTTGGAGGAAGGGAATATACCGTCACTGAAGAAGCCGTCAGAGACATCCAACGCAAAGACAGAATTAAGTCCGATTTTTGTGTCAGTCGAGGTATTCCTCTTTTGATCATTCATTATTGGGAGATGAAGAACATCAAAAATTTGGTGGAAGAGTTTTTAAGGGTGGAAAAAGGAAAAGGTGGTACTTCTAAAACAGCCGCACCCAAGTCCATTTGGTATCACGGAAGTTCCATCAAGAATCTTCGTAGCATCCTTAAACAAGGTCTCATTCTTGACCCCAAAGAAAAAAATTGGGGTAGCGATCCTTCTGATGGGGAAACAAGACCTAGTCGAGTTTCATATGGAGGAAATTACATAAGCCGTAATCTGTTGACCGCTATTGGTTCTCCTAAGGACCATAATATAGAGGGTAGGGATGTCATCGTGTGTGTAGAAGTACAGCCCAATACCCTGTACCTAGACGAAGACAGCGTCGTCTTCTACCTCCAGGCTCCCCTCGGTCAGGTCAGCGACGATTCTTCCCATACCCTTCCTACTTGGCTGGCGGTGAAATTCCCCGAGGAAGTCAAGGGGTGGGAGAAATTTATCGAAGAGTCCAAAACCAGATACATCAAGGACGCACTAAGGGGTTTGGAGTACAAATACGCTTCCGTAGTAGAGAAAGCGGAAAGAGTAATCAAAGGATTCCACCCAGAGCTTAGGAAACGTCTGGAAGCTCTCCTGCCGGAGGTGTGGTTCGCCGCCCTCACCCGCATCGTCTCCCATCAGGCTAAGAAAGCGTCGAACTGGGACATCAGAGAAGCCGGTCATCGTGCCTTTTCCGACAAGGACGAGTACCCCGAGGCAGCCAAGGTCCGGGCGATGTTCCCCTCCCCCGAAGAGGGCGAAGCCATGTTCCGTAATGCGGTGGAAAAGGTCACCCGAGCGATGCGGCTGTTTGCCCGCCCCATGGGGAGCAGCGACGACGTATACAACTTCGACACCGCAAGGGTGACGGAACCTATCGGGTACGGCGGCTCCAATCGCATCATAGCGGTCGTGGAGATTCTTGACGGGAGAAAATACCGAGGCGACGACTGGAAGAAGCCCGCCAGGGTGATCGTCCATTACGGGCAGCTACCCCCTGAGTTCTTCGTCCAATACAAAGAAAAGATGGGGCATGATTACGTGGTCGAGCGTGCCCCTGTACCAGGTCAGCCTTCAGACGCTCTGCCAGCGGAGAACTACAACAGGCCCAAGCCCGTCCCGCCCATCGACTGGGAAGCCAACCAGGAGAAAATTGAGGAGAGCAAGGCGGCTTCCAAGACCGCAGCCGCAAAAGAACCTTGGCAGTTGACCAAGGAGGAGTTTATCGCCGATCCCCCAGAGGGGTTCGAATACCGCCCCGGCCCCCACCGATGGGAGGCTTACAGGATGAGTAGGGGACTTACCCTTGTCGGCGACACGTTCTTCGAAGGCGACGAAGATTCCCGAAGGATGACGCTCAACCATGAAGTAGGGCACGATTTGATGACGGATTTCAACAGGGACTTCAAGGATGTCCTCGCCCCCTTCCGCCTGGATCACAAGCCACCGGAAGCGCCGATGGACGCCAGCACTTCTTTCGACAATGCGTTCGGCTCGCGGAACAACCCCGAGGAAATCGTCGCCGATACCTACGCCGCCTTGTTCGAAGGGGGATACAAGTGGTACACCGAGGACCCGAAGTACATCAATCTGGTCAAGCGGGTCGTAGAAGTAGCCCAAAGAGAGGGACTGCCCGTCCCGCCCGAGGCGTTACGGCATTTCGGCGGAAATGTCAAGACCGCCGCCGCTCCTGACAGTGAGAACTTCAAAGCGTGGTTCGGGAAGTCCAAGGTGGTCAACCCCGATGGTTCGCCGAAGGTCATGTACCACGGGAGCCCGAACGCCAAGAGCTACCGCTCCGAATGGACGGACGACCTCAAGAAAGCGGTACGCCTCGCCTTCGAGCACATTAACAAGCCGTATCCAGGGGATGATAACGTAGACAAAAACCTTGATAGTTGGGTCGATACCGTATATGAGTTCGACAGACGCAACCGCAACGTGATCCCCAAAGAAGTCCTGGTCGGCATGGGGCTTCGGAAGGTGCCGTTCGAGACCTTCGATGAACGCCTGCGGGGGAAGAACGTGGGTCCGGGCTACCCCGACGCAAAGGTAGGATTCTTCTTCACGCCCGACCAGAACTTCGCACGGCGCTTCACCTACCACGTCGAGGTCGATTTTTTAGGCCAGAAACGCATCATCGACGGTTATGCGCCTCATATATTCGAGGTGTACCTCCGCATAGAGAACCCCCTAGACCTGACGAACAGGACGAAGGCCAACGCCCGGTCGCTCATCGATTCGGGAGTGCTCTACCGGGAGGGCGTTGCACCTGAGAACCAATGGACCGCCGAGGAAGTCTTCAATGCACTCCGGTCAACAGACGGCAGCAAGACATTGCAAAAGGCTCTGGCCAATAACCAGGACAAACTCATCCCCGCAGGATACGACGGCATCATCAACCGGGTGAAAGAAGGCCAATACGACAAATCGAATCTCGAATACATCGTGTTCCATCCCAATCAGATAAAGGCGACCACCGCCAAGGAGTTCAGCAGGGAAGATGCCCGCATGACCGCAGCAAAGCGACCGGTCTATCCGGCTAACTGGGGGACGCACTTGAAGAAAATCAAGTCCGCCGCAGCGTCCCCCGACAAACCCGAGGGTCCCCCCGAAGCCCCTCAGGGGTCCCCCAAGCCCGTTAAGACGGCCGCTTCCAGCGGAGGATACATCTCCAGCGGCGGAAAACCCATGACGTTCTATCGAGGAGAGGCCAGCGGGGAGCGACGTTCGACAAGTTCGACCCCGAGAAGACAGGCGGGCTGTTCTTCTTCGCTACGGACCCCAAGCACGCCGAATGGTATGCCCGAGGCGGGACGAAATATCGGGAGTTTTATCTCAAGGCAAAGAATGTCCTGGACCTGAGGAGCATCGACTATAGGGACAAGAAGACCATGGATTTCCTCCATGAGTTCGCATCGGAGTTCGAGGGGGATACCGACCGGTTTAGCGGGGAGCCCTATGACGTGATCTCGGCCATCGAATCCGGGGATTTGTACAGCAAGGAAGGTACGGGCAGTGGTCAAGCGTGGCGCTCCCTTTTCTACCAAGCCCGCAGCAACAAGGGATACGATGCGGTCCTTGCCAACGATGTGACGGATTCCGCCGCCCCCATCTGCGTAGTCTTCAGCCCTGATCAGATCGAGTTTAAGGACTCTCCATCCCCCGAGGGAACCAGGACCGCATCTGAAGGCGGGAGCGGGACTGTAAGGATTCTCGTCAAAACCCCCCACGGGGAAGCCAGGGGGTTGGTCGGGCCGACCTCCGAGTTTTTGCAATGGTGGTTCGGGGAACATACTGACGATCAAGCCCTCGTAGACAGGCTCAAGACCGAGCACAAACTGTTCGCTGTTCTCGGAAGCGTAAACGTGGCCGAAGGACACAGAGGCGGCGGGGAGGGCAATCTCCTGCTCGAAAAGTTCACCGGGAAAGCCGCCAAGGCCGGTGTCACGCTCATCGTCCTGGAGGCTTACGGAGAGCCCGGATTCGATCTTGAAGGATGGTATGCCCGTCACGGGTTCAAGAAGTCAGGTCTGATGATGTACAAGGAGTTAGGGCGACCCAAGACCGCCGCCCTGCGGAGCAAGTTCTACATGGAGCTACTCAACCTCCGCCCGGCGATGGCGACTGCCGCTCAGAAGGTCTACGACGAATGGACTCAGGACGAGGAAGGCTTTGACGAGGTCTACGGCGCGGGCGGCATCTGCGACCAGATGGCAGAAGCCCTCGGCGGAGTGATTGCCACCGGATTGGCCGACGTAGAACTGACCGAAGGCGGCCAAGATGGGGACGAGCATGCCTGGATCGTCGCCCAGCGGGGTCGAGAGGCAATAGCCGTTGACATCGCCCCCGAGGTCTACGAGGTCGGCGGCGGTTATAGCTGGCAAAAGCGCCCCGATGTCCTGTTCTCCGAAGAGGACATCTATCTCGCTCCCGTGGACATCCCGATTGACGATCCCAAACTGGCGGCGGTCAGAGACAAGCCCCAATTTCTTTACCACGGCACCATCAAGAACAACCTGCCGTCCATCATGGCGGAAGGGTTGAAACCGCAGGTGGGAAGATATGCCAAGCTGTTTCATGGGGTTGACAACAAAGGTAGGCCCGTTGAATTAAGACCTGTAGCGTTCGCCGCAAATGATTATCACTTGCCGAACTGCGTTATGGCGATTTTCGGTCAAATGGAAGGTCCTGACATTTCCACCGAGGAGTTCTTCGAACAGGCCGCTCTCTTGAAATTGCCATCAGACGATTTCGTAAAAAACAAGTGGGAACTCCCTCCGCAGGACATGGAGCATATAGAACCGAACGATTACTTCAGCTTGAAGCCGGTCAAGCCGGTCGAAGTCCTTACGGGGCAAAAACTGAAAAGGTTTTTGGGCGGGGCTTATTGGCTTGCCAGGGACGAGTGGTTCGCCGGGGTGCCGGAATTGGTATACGATCAGAAGAAGAAGAAACCAGCCGGGCATACGACGATCTAAAGGACTAAGGAGTCCCTTAGGTGAGGGACTATTCCGTGAAAGAACAAGGCAAACCCACCCGCAAGATCGCTTCCGGCACATGGCAGCAGGCGGAGCAGATCGTCAAGTCCGTTGACCCCGAAAACCAGATGGTGCTTTTCCACGCCGGTACCGCCGACGAGGACGAGTCCATTACCATGAACGGCGTCTTGGCGCAGATGGGGGAATGGGTGGAGGAATGCCTCTGGGGGGCGACGGATTCCGAGGGAGCCATCGAAGAGATCAAGAATCGCGGGGGAGCGGCGTACTTCTCCGAGGCCACCGGCTGGATAAAGGTCAAGGCCGAACGGGCGAAAAGAAAGGCAGAGGGCGGTCCGTATCGGATAGCCACGCTGGACGACATCCGCAAGTACGGGCAGCTTACCATCGTCTTGGCGGACCTCGACGGACCGATTCATCGCTATCTGGGTGATGAAGAAAGCTTGTATCCTACCTACGAATCTCTCCGTGGCGAAAAGATGACTTCCGACGATCTCCCCTTCGGTCTGGAGCCTGGGGATTTCTTCTCCGAAGAGGACATCGCCGCAGACATCACCCTGACCGGCGACGACCTCATCAAATTCATGCAGCGCAACTACCCTCAGTTCAGTCTAGGGATTGACATACCCAAGGAGCTTGCCAAGGCCCGGCCGGCCGGCAAGACCGCTTCCGGCGATGCCAGGGCGACAGGGGAGTATCCCCTCGCCGGGGATCAATGCAGCGGGCTGACCGTGGGGGAACACGTCGCCAACATGGACTCCATAGGAGCGAGCTTCTACGAATACGAAATTCTCGATGACATCCGGGAAGTGCCGATGGCGGACTTCGAGAACCGCGAGATGTCCTTCACCCACACGAAGAACAGCATCAAGGCTTTGGCCGACCAGATTATGAGAAACGGGCGTATCGACCCCCTGATCGTTGCGGTTGACGACCAGTCGGCGGCGCACGGACCCTACGTCCTGGAGGGCGGGCACCGGTTCGACGCCCTCGTCCTGCTCGGGAAGCCGACCTTCCCCGCCCTGGTGGTCCGCGACCTGTCCCCGGACTTCGTCGGCGGACCGGAAACGACGTTCAAGGAGGCCAGCAGCAAAGCGACCAACGTCGAGCCCTGGCAGCAGACGCATGCCAAGGCCGACTTGTCCAAGCACAAGGAAGCCTCTCTCGGTAGGTATATGTGGCTGATAGACCCTCGTGACAGCCAAATCCGCATCACGAAGGCAGCCTCCGATTGTCGCACTCACGCCGACTGGTGCGCCCAGCTAGGCATTCCTCCCGAGAAATTCGACAAAATGAAGAGAGGGGACATCAAGGTCAACGAAGACAAGCGCCGAGTGGTGATTGGCTCGGACGACTGGAGCGTCTACGGCATACATTCCGAGAAAATGTGGGCTCCCCGCGACATAATCGACTATTTCAAAAGGAAATACCCGAGGTTCGCTGGCTACGAGTTCTACGACGAGGTGCTTGAGAAGACAGCGGGCACCCCCAAGGAAGCACGGGGGACCCAACCCGCCCGCAAGGGGGGAATCGCTATTACCGCAGCGGGAGACTGGCAGAAGACCCAAGTCATCCCCGAGGGGACCATCCTTTACCACGGGACCAGCAAAGAGTTTGATCCGTCCACGGTAAGCGTCCCCGGATGGTTCAGCACTTCGGAAAAGACGGCCGAACACTACTCCTGGCTTTCCGAAGGGGAGAACAGAAGGGTCCTCAAGTACAGGACAGTCCGTCCCATCCGCCTTCCCAAGGTGGACGACAAAGCGGAGATGGACAGTCTTTCCAAGATGTTCGGGATTGATACCGCATCTCCCGAAGCCATCATCCATACCGCCCCTGCTTCCGGGATTCCCGGCTGGATCGCCGCCGACGAGATCATGCTGGTTTCCGGCAAAGACATCGTGCCGGTAGATCAAGGGACCAAGGCGGCTTCGGAGTGGCGGCCTAACCCGGTGGCCAATCTGGAAAAGAACCCTGAATGGCTGCGCAGTCTTTCGGGAACGAGCGATTGGCTAATAGACAGAAAAGGCGATGTTTACGATGCCAACAACGCCATCCACGATATCATCGCACGCAGGATCGGCTACACCGGCCTGGAGGATGCCCTCCGCAAAGGCGGGATACGGCTGAAGCTCGCCGAACTCGGTCTGGAAGGCTGGGAAGATACGATTGGCGAGGTGGGTATCGAGGTTCGCAACATGACGGCCCGAACCCGCCAATGGGTGCAGATCATTGTCCGCAACCTCGCCTCGAAGATCAGGGGGAGGGTGTTCCTGGACTGGGGTCACGGTCGCCAGCGAGCCTGGACCAAGGGGACCCCCGCCGAGATATTGCGCCACGTAGAGACCCCTGAACCCGAAGACAATGCGGCCGCCGCCAAGGTCGCCAAGCAGTACGGCCTGGTATTTCCCGAACTCGAAGGGAAGGCGGCGGCCGGCAAGGCAGCAGCCGCAACGGAAGAACCTTACCCCGAATGGCTTGCGAAGCAGAACCCCACCCGCTTCCCCGAGGAATTGGCCACTTGCTGGACCAGTATCCAGAACAACCGCCCCTATGTCGCACAGGGGAACCTGGAGACCGCAAAGGAATTGGGGTTTGAGACGACGCCGGACGGAAAGCTGGTCTTGTATCACGGCACCATATCCGCCCGCCAGATCATGAATTCAGGTGCGCTCAGGGCCGGGTCTTTCCTCGCCGCCGACCCGCTGACCGCCAAGCGATTCAGTTACGCTGCTGGACGAAAACCCCAGGTCATCCGTATCGAAGTCGATCCTTCGCTGGGCTTTCTCCGTGGCGACGGGTACTTTACGGCGAACGAGCCGATCCCGGTGACGGAAGCAGCTATCGTGAAGGAAGCGTCCGGTGAGAATCTGGGCCGGCTGGCGGTCTCGGACAAGACGGCGGCGGAGTTCCAGAAACAACTCCTCTCCTTTTCCGAATCGCCGCTTACGCCGCAATCTTCGGTTGAGGTTTAGGTTGCGTTTTGGGCGTCGATTTCGGTTCGGACGCCTGTGATTCGCAGTCCAGGATGAAGTAGACGATGGAAATCTGCTTGCCAGCTTCGTCGGTCCCGAATATGCGGATGCTGCCGAGGATGTCGTCGGTTTTCGTGTAAGCGTCAGGGTCGGTGTCTTCCAAGGGCATATAGGTATACTGGCTGTTCACATTCAGGAGCATGCAATCGCTCAAGCCGAGATTGCAGGCCATTCCCAAAACAAATCTGCGCCCGTCCACCACGGTGACGGCAACGGCAACGGCGAATTCGAGCTTGCTTTTGTCGGGGTTGGTGTGGGTGCCCTTTCCGGTCTTGAGAATCACCAGTTCGCCCTTGGCGGCGTTGTCCTGGGACATAGCGGGGATCGCAAGGGAAAAAGCGACGGCGGCTAATAGCAAAATCAATGTACCCTTGATCTTAGTCATTCGAAATCTCTCCTTTAAGTGTTACTCCCATAGTGATTTTTGCGTCGATGTATTGAGCCAGTGACGATTTTCCGGGCGCATCGTCCACTTGATGGTATTGGTCAGGCTCTCGAAGAAGTTCATCGGGATGCGCCACCCCATTTTCCGCAGCAAACGCCCGTCCAAACCGTAGCGGAGATCGTGTCCCGGTCGGCTGGAGTGGAAGTCCACCATTTCATAGTGGAGAGGTTTGCCGACGACTCCGGCGATGAACTGGGCCAGTTCGAGATTGCTCACTTCCTGCTCGCCTATGATGTTGTACTTCTCTCTGATTTCCCCCCTTTCCAGAAGGAACAGGACTGCTTCGGCCACGTTCCTGGCATGGATATAGAATCGGGTCCCGGACTTTGTCTTGGTGGGGTCGGCATGTATCGTCATCGTATTGCCCTGCATGACGGCGGCGATGACCTTGGGGATGAACTTCTCGGGGTGCTGGCGTTCCCCGCAGACATTCATCGTATGCGTCACGATGACCGGCACCTTGTAGGTGTTCGCCCACGCCAGGGCAAGCTCCTCGCCCGCCGCTTTGGTTGCGGCGTAGGGGTTCGTGGAGTTGTAGCGGTCCCACTCCTTGTGCAGGACGGTTCCCGGAGCCGGTCCGAATACCTCGTCCGTGCTGAAGTAAACGAACTTCTTCAGTTCGGGGAGTCTCCTGGCCAATTCCAGCATCTCGAAGGTCCCGAGGACGTTAGATTCGACAAAGATTCTGGGACCGGAGATGGAGTTGTCAACATGGGTTTCGGCGGCCATATGGACTATGTAGTCGATGCGCCCGAGTTCCTTTTCCAGTCCCACTCCCATAGGAAACCGCAGGTCCACCGTGTAAAGCTTCACCTTGGGTTTGTCCTGCGCCCTGGCGTGCTCCGGCAGGTCGTTGCCGTAGACCCCGATTTCCTTCAGGCGGTTGAAGCCGTCCGAGGCATAGGTCAGCTTGTCCAGGATTATGACATCCCAATTCGGTGAAGGGGTGCCCTGGCAGAGATGGTTCAGGTCCGTGCTCTTGCACATCGAACATGCGTTGACGAGCCGGTCGATCAGGTGGTGGGCGACGAAGCCCGCTCCCCCGGTAATGAGGATTCTCTTGGTCATAGTGTTTCTCCGGTTACGGCAGCTTGCTCAACAGGTAGACCGCTCCGATATATGCGAGGACCAGGGCAAATAATGTCTTCGACGCTCTCGATCTCGACCGGGAGCCGTACCTTGATTACCCTCTTGACATCCTCGATTGTGCTCCCTTCGGGACCTTCGAGAATGAGGACAAGTCGAAACTTCTTCGGCCACTCACGGAGTTTCACTGGATTTTTCCTCGGGCGGTTCTTTCCACAGGCGCTTGCGGTACCACTCCCGAAACGTGTCCATGTCGTAGCTGCCCATGGAATCGGAAAGGAACTTGTTTACCATCGCATCGAAGTCAGCGGTTGTCTGTGCCATCAAACCCATCCCCTCTGTCTCCAATGCTTCAATACTGCGCCGGAGACAAGCTTTTCGACCGCCTTCCGGTCGCACTTCGGGGGGAGGGGGGAAGTCTTTTCGGCCTTCTGGACTTCCGCCCTCAAGAAGTCGTAGAGCCCCAGGACGCTTTCCAGGGAAAAGTTGCCGAGCCGGATTTCCATCAAGAGGTATTTCTGGGGGTTCGGGAAAGTGATACACCCGGTACTCAGGACTTCCAGGCATTCCTGGAGCCCCCGGATCATGTGCATCGCCGCCTTGGTGTCGTACCCGAACTTCTCGGTCTTTTCTTTCCGTACTCCGTGCTTTCCGGTGCCCTCGCCCATCATCCTTCGACGTTGGTTGTCCGCCAGGCCCAGGAAAGCCGATGTCAAGCCGGACGAGAGGAACAGGTTGCGGTTGGGCAGGATGTCGGTGTCCCATACGGTGGCCCAATCGCCCGGCTGCCAGTTCCGCCCCGGTCTGGAAGTCTTTTCCTGAAACTGCCCCCCGTCCCGGATGGCATCGGGGACGAACAGGAAGTCGAGGACACTGGGGTTGCCCTTCATGGCCAGCGCCGCCCAGCGGCGAAGGCTGTAGGCTTTCACGTCCATGTCTTCGCTGGTGTTCCGCTGTTCGTCCGTGGAAGTGCTCGAATCGACGTGGGCGTTTTGCAGGTTCCCCAGCCCGAGTTCCTCTTCTGGTCGCCCGACGTACACCCCGGCGACATCCAGGTCGCTGACGCCTTCGACCGTCGTCCCGTAGAGGTGACTGCCGCTGGCGAAGGCCAGGACGATGCTTTTGGATTCCAGCCTGCCCCGTTCGACAAGGTGTTTGTAGAGTTGTCCGTGGAAGTTCATGCTGTTTTCACCTTTCCGATTTCCCTGGAATCCGGGCAGCATGGCGTCTGGCTTGCGCAATCATCATACAAGCACCAGACCAGAAATATTGCCGCTATCAGGAAGCCTATCAAGATTTCCATATCTACGCCGCCTTCTCCACCGCCTCGTTGGCTTTACGGTTGGCTATTTGGGTCCCCAGGTGGGCCAGCCGGACGCTGATGAGCATGAGGATGACCTCGCTGGAGGGTCCTTTTTTGGCCTGTTCGGCGAGGGCCTCCAGTTCCTTGACCGCCGCCCGGTTGGCGGCATCCAAGACTACCGGCAGCATGCAGCCGGGGAAAAATTGGGCGGCGGAATCCGGTCCCCACTCCCCGACGATCTCCGCCACGTTCTTGATATCCCGGACGATGCTGTCGGCTTCGTCGCCTAGAACGTCCTTAAGTAGTGTGTCTTCAATCTTTTTCAGCTTGTCCATTAAAAAGTCCCATTCCGCCACCACTCATCGTAAAATTGAACTATCACATTCTATGTGGAGGCTAATAGAATGGAAGACCTAACAAATAAGGAAATTGGAGACTGGTTAGTCTTAAAGTTTGAGGGGTATCGAACAAATCGAAATCCCTATTGGTTTTGCCGCTGCAAATGCGGCAACGAGCAACCAGTTCGTTATCATCACCTTCAGTCGGGACATTCTACTCAATGTCGTGCATGTGCTGGTAAACAGATGAGAAAGTTTACGGACACTGAAAAATACTGTCCTCGGTGCAAAGAGTGGCTTCCATTTTTGGAATTCAGCAACAATGTGAAATCAGCTTCCGGTTATTACGGACATTGCAAAATTTGTAACCAAACAAAGCGACATGGGATAACCAAAGTAATCTATTTGTCAATACTTTCCAAACAAAATGGTCACTGTGCCATTTCAGGATGCCCCGAACCCCCAACGCAAATAGATCACGACCACGCCTGTTGTTCCGGCAAAAGATCGTGTGGAAAGTGCATCCGTGGTGTTCTTTGTACGAAACATAACCTAGCCTTAGGGCTTTTTAACGACAGTGCAGAAGAACTGAAAAAGGCTTGGAACTACCTTAATTCTGGAACCAGCCGTTTGGTACAAACGGTACAAGTGCAGTCCCCAGATTGGTCCAGTGCTTGACGCAGGGCATCGTCGCTGATCAGCGCTTCGAAGGTCCCCACGGTATAGCCGTCACGACATACTTCCCATGAAGGCAACCCCTTTGTTTGCTGCACTAGCAATTCGACTGCGTACCATGTTTTCATTGGTTGTTGTTCTCTTCTCCGAAGATCATATTCCCAAAGTCCGTGAGGGCGTCGAGAATCCATTGGTCCGGCTGAGCCTCGGGGTCGTAAGCCGGGTTGGCGCATCCGCAGACGGGGCAGGACTTGACCCATGGGTTCAAGGGCGATTCAGGGTCGTGGCACTTGTGGCGGCAGTCGTCATACAACGGCGTTACGCCCGATGGTCTTGGCATTTTACTTTTTCCCCTTCTTCTTCAGAATACACGGCAGTCGTGGCCATTTGATGGCTTTCTGCCAAATCCCTTTGGTGAGGCTCCGATAACACCCCTTGAGGAACTGGACCGCCAGCTTGATTTCTTCTTCCTTGATGTTCTTCACGATCACCCATCGCCCGCTGCCCAAGCGAGGGTGGATCACCCACAGGACCAGTTCCAGGCGGGTCTCCGGGGCGGTGTAGACATACCCCCGACCTGTGCATCCCGGACATTCCACGTCGATGCCCATGCGCTCAAGGCGGCGGAGGCAGCACAGACAGGCGTTTAGCGCATCGTGCGATTCCCCCTTGACTTCTCTCGCCCACAGATTGACCTGCTCGGCGGTCGGCTTCTCGGTGAAGATCAGCCCGAGGCGTTTCTTCTCCCACAGGACATCCGCTTCATCCTGGGTGATGGCGGTAATCCATTCCCCGCCGTTGTCCATGACGGACCGACAATGATCCAGGAAGGGCGGACCGTACTTCTCGACCAGCGCCTTTATCCGAGGGTCTTCGAGGGACTCCGCACGGGGCATCTTGTTGTCGTCAAACTTGAGCCCGAGGGCCTGTTCCACGGACTTCCGGGTTTCCGACTGCTCTTCGGTCTCGTCGGGCCGGAAGGGCGACCGCCGCAGGGTCCAACTTTCGGTGACCCACTGGGCGTCCGGGGCGAACCCCGTACCGCCGCACAGCCTGCAGTTCTCCGCATCCCGTTCGATTTGGAAGTAGTAGTTGACTACGAGGCTGGCCCCGTCAGGCTTCCATCCGAAATCGGCCCAGGAATCGACCACGATGCTCGCGTTCCAACCGTCGATAGTGATGGTGGGTTCCCACATCGAATAGGCGGGGTTGATGAGCAAGGCTTTGAGTTGCCAGGGCTTGGCTCCCAACTCCTTTATTTCATCGGCGCTTCGGGGGTCGCCCTGGTCAGGGTAGTACTTCATAGTCTCTCTAGCTCCGTTTGTCCGTTCACAGGCTCCTTTCGGAGCAATCCGACAACTCTCCAGGCTCGAAAATGATCATACATGGCGTGACGGCGTAGATGTCGGAGATCAACGGTGTAAACCGCTGTGTGGTCTGGATGTACCTTTGCTGCAAGAATGAGATTTGTTCCACAAACCGCCGCTTGCGGCGTTTGTCTGGGAAGTATAACCGCCCGTACTCGTCGGCGACTCTCTCCGCTTTCCTTTTTGATCGGCTCCAACGCCATCGCCCGGAGTTCGTCTATATGGGCGAGAAGTGCTTTGCTTTGTTCAGTGAAGCGGTATTCCGTTCTCATGATTTTCTCGATAAATTTGACGCCGCTGTTTGCTGCTCCGGGCATCCCTGGGGAGGATGCCCGGAACCCCCGACCCAACCTTAGCCGTTGTTAGGAATCGTGGTGTTGAGGTTGCAGGCTGCGACCGCGTCCGCAACTGGACCAGCCGGACCGTCCTTTTCCGAGAACACGTCGAAAGCGAGCACTTCCGTTTGGAGTACGTCGCTGTCCTGACCGTACTCGATAACGTAGGTCAGATCGCCGGAAACCACCATAGCTTTCAGGGTAACACCTTTGCGGTAATGGGATGCCCGGTCGATGAAGATCACTGCGGTGCCCTCGGGGATGATCTTGTCTACAGGAGTTCCGGGTTCGAGCAAAGCGACCTCGTCCACGGGCACATTCACGAGTCCATCGGGACCGGCTACGGTGACAAAATATTCATGCGTGGCACCGAGAACCTCAACCACGGTGCCTTGGAGGACCCCGTAGCTGTCTTCGATTTGATCGTTGTACGCCACCCCGGAACCGGCGAGGAATTCTTCGAGTCCCTCGTCTTTTCCGCATTCATAGCAACCGCTGCATCCCGTCTCGTCCCCGTCTTCCTCTTCTTGATCTACTTCAGAATACGTGCAGGTCACCGCCAATTCGGTGAGAAAGTTGCGCAACCGGTCGGCCGCCCTCACGATGTGCCAGAAGGTCTTGGGAAAGTAGCGGGCGAGAATGAAAGCGCCGAACAGTTCGGCAATCCCGTAAGTCAAGAACCCCAACAGAAAGCTCTGCATTCTTCCCTCCAAAATTGAGTTTCCTACACCCTCAGTATACATCGGGTTCGTAGGTTTCCAGAAACGATCTTTGACTGATTGTGAAGAGCTTCGTCTCCCCGTCCAGGAACGACCTTTGACCGAAGAGTATCGGTTCTCCGTCCACGATCTCCACCGCCAACCATTGCCCGTATTCCACCGAAATGATCCCCGAGGGTCGGTGAACGTGGGCGCTTTTGACCGTCGCGGGGCAGCCCAGGCTCAGGCAAAGCCCCTCGATCTCTTGACCTAGGAATTGGACGGCGAGGATGGGCCGGGACTTCAACCGATACTTGGTAGGCACCCTGGTATCGAGCAAGGTCGGACGGAAGAGGCGTTTCACCGCCCGAATGAGGTTTGCAAAAGCGTAGGTTCCCGTAACGAAGAAACTGAGCACGAGACCGAACTTGATGACATTTACCCACGTCGGCAGCATAGAATTTCCTCCACTCTTAGTATACGGGAAATTTGCCGACTATTTCCGCAAAAGTTCACGGTACCACTCGGGCGGCCATTCGAGGTAGTACTCGCTGTTGAATCGGTCGATGCCGAGGACCGCCATGACGTGGTTGCTCCAGGCCCAGTTCATGAGATCGGGATGGTGGAACTTGTTGCCCCCGTCCCGGACCCAGCTATAGACTTCGTTCCAGGAGCATTCGAGGCGGTGGGGCATGAGGACATCGGAGTCGGGGTCCCGCAGGAGAAGACGGGTTACACGGTCCTGGGCACGGCGCACACCACGGTTAGCCCTTTGTTTGTCTTTCTTTGCAGATTCAACCCCGCAGACGGACGAATAGGGACGGCGATAAGATCGGGACATAGTAGTACCCTCCTTGGGTGACTAATATGTCATAGCGTCCTCCGGGTTGGAAAGGGTGGTCATTCTACTTAGGGTTCGGGAAGTTCGTAGAAACCGCTCGTCGGGACGCCCACTCGGGGTTGAGGTTCGTGACAATTGCTCTCTTGGCGTCCTTTTCATTGAGGTAGGTCTGGCGCAAAATCTGGCACCTTTTTTGGATGGAGATGAAGCGGGTGCGTTGCGACTGCGAATACGACCCGGACCCCAGATGGCGGGGAGGCAAGCTCCACCAGTTGAAGCCCGGAGAATTCATGCTGGACGAAGAAATCGGCGAATTCTTGATTTCGTCTTCGACCTTGGGTTCGTTCATTGACTAATCCTCCGATGATCTTTTGGACTTGGTCCAGTGAGAAGAGTCCGGTGCGGGAGACTTAAAGTCGCCGTGTGTCGCTCCGACGCTGCAAAAATCGCAGCCGTCGATGCAGGACCTTTGAGTCGCTTGCGGGGCTCGCATCTCCTGGTTCTGCATTCCCCTGCAATCCGGTTTGTGGGGCTCGCCTCTCCTGGCGCTGCATTCCCCGCAGACGTAGATGACATGATCTTCATGGGTTTCTGATCTGAGCGATTCCCGAGCCGAGCAAGCATCATGGCCCCTTTTCCCACAATCCATGCAAAGATGCTGGTTTTCCGGCCGGTCCTTGATAGGGATGACCCCGATCTTCTTGAGCCATTCGATTTCCGTATCCGACAGCGGACAGGGCGACGGGTCTCCTGGCTTCCAGGGGTTCCGGTGGTCCGGCAGGTTATTGAGGCTCTCCGGGCGACAGCCGAGGTAAACCCATATCGCCGTTTGCAAGGCATTGATGGCGTTCCAGCACGCCTGGGCCAAGTGGGGTTCCTTGCGTTCCCCAGCGATGTAGGCGTTGTGGTGGTGTTCGGTGCTGTCGAGGAAGTCCTCGATGGGCATCCCGTTCTCCCAGTTCCGTTCGCCCCGCCCGATATTGCCCTCTTCGTAGATGCGGGAGATCAGAAACAATGCGTCAGGCGGCATCCATACCATCCTGCCCTTGCCCCTGCGGGAGTCACGCTTCGCCCCCGTGCCGTAGTCCGTCTCCTTGGCGTCGATCTTCTTGAATCCCACGTCTTTATTTTCCACTTTCAACCCCTTTCCTGATTTCCCACTCCACTACGCAGCGGGTCACCTGGAACAGTTTGTCGGTCTTCCATTTGACTTCCATGACGAGCATTCTCGCCGGATAGTATTTCCGCGAGCCCACGCCGCTCCAAGTGGTATGCCCGCTGACCTTGAATACCAATACTTAGTTTCGGTACGGTCCCCTCGCCTTTGCATGTGGGACAACAGACCCTCGTCTCGGTCGGGATCGGTTCGTCGGGGTCCAGGCTGCCGCACCCGGCGCACACGCTCCTTTTGCACTCCGGGCAGATCGTGCGCTTGTAACCCTTGCATAAATTGTCGATGGGGATCCTGTGTTTGTGTTCTTCTTTCATGCGACCTCCAAGGAGTAGAATACTCACAAGACGTAGGAAAGCGTGAGAACATCCCGGTCAAGGATGTCGAACCCTTGAAGCTCGGAGTCTTGGGGAATCAGTTTGTCTCTTTTGAGAATCTCGAAAGCAGGAAAGAAACACTCCAGGACGGGAAACACCTTCGCGTGCGGGAGCAGGACACAGGTTTCCTCGATGAACGGACCTTCTATCCCATGTTGGGCCAGCAACAGGCTCCTGAGATGCTTGGGTCTTCGGGTGAGGTATTGGAGTCGGATTTTGATGCGCCCCGGCTTGGTGGGGACAGGACTTACGGTGATGTCAGCGCCCGTTGTTAAGGAATCCATCTAAGAGACCTTCCAGTCTCTTATTACTGCCGGTGACCCCGAGTTGTCCCATAAATTCTCTGTCTTCTGCGGTCAGGTCCAGTTCGCCGGGAACTTTCTTCTTGGGAACCGGGATTGCGGCCGGTTCGCTCCGCTTAGCTTTTTCGTTGACCGTCATTCCCTGCCCCGTTCCGTGTTGGGACAGGTATCCGTGGAGATTGATGTCGCTGCTGGCCAGCGTCGGTGCCTTCAGGCTTTTCCAGGTTATCCTGACGCCTTTCGACGGGTTGATGAATCGGCGCTCCCTGATTCCTTCGCCTGCGCCCGATTTGTAGGCGAAGTCCATCCCGCTGACCTGGATGCCGGAACCCATGAGTGCATAGATTGCGTCGGCGGAAAGGGGAACGGCGATTGCGATCTCGGGCAGGGTGAGGTCTTCCTGGGAAAGGGTGGTACGTCCCTCTTCGTCCCAGTATTCCTCGGCGTAGTCCATGATGACTTCTTTGGCTTCGGCCAACAGGCGAGGATCGGAGGTGACGCCGTAGAGGAACATCTCCAGCCCGGCGACCTTCTCGGGGTTGAGCCGCTCGATTAACTGCAATCCCTTCATCAGGGCGAGGATTTGCTCCTCTCTCACCTCGAAGAAATCCATCATCTTCTCCTATAAATGAGTGCCGTAGGTGGGCAAGCGGACATTCAAGCGGACATGAGGGCTAGATTGTGGGACCGATTTTCCCGAATATGGCTGAAATCAGGGAACTTATCTTCTCGTCAAAGAGGTCGCCCAGAACGGTCATCGGATGGGGGCGCTTTTCCCGATCATTTGAATCATAGTATCCGTTCTTTGATCTCCATCAGCGGTACATTGGGGAGCATGGCTTTGTAGTCGTCCAGTATTCCCAGACGATTTGCCGACTGGATCGTTTGAAGAGTGAGGTCAATCTCCCATTTGCCCTTGCTTTTGAAGTCCCTGAGCAGGATCAAGGCGAGTGCCAGATCGTCCCGGTCTGCTTTCGTCAAAGTCATGATGTTTTCCTCTTCTTCCAATACCAACCCAAGACGATAATTGCAAGGGCGGACCCGAAAGTCCATAGGGTGCCGGGTTCGGGAGTTACCTCTATGGGATGGGGTATAGGCGGAAGCGGGCGCGGGTGCGGGCGATGTCTTGGCGGCGTGGGCTTTGGTCTCACCCGACCCCAAATGACTGCATAGTAAAGGGGAGGCAACAAATCGATCCTGGAGCCGCGATGCGTTCGGGTTTCTTCTTTGACCGGAACAGTCGGCGACGGCACCGATGGGAGAGGGACCTTTTCGGGAGTCTCCATCACCATGATCGGCGGCTCAACTGGTGCTACTGGCAGGCGGGGAACCATGGATATCTGGTTCCCGCAGCGGGTCCGGGCAAGAATGACCCCGTCCGTCAACAGTTCTTCGTTTGCGCGTATCCGCAGTCGATGGCCGGTCCAGTAGATTTCGTCGCCGATGCGATAGGAGACGTAGGCCAACCTCTCCCGTTCCGGCCGAACGATCTGGAATCGGGCGTAATCGAACCCCTCGTAGTGGGCTGCGACCACGGGATCGTTGTCTACGGTGTCCCGAAGCTCTTCCGAAGTGAGAGCACCGCCTCTGATCACCGAGTACGGATAGACTCGGTGTGGAACGCCGGGGACATGGAGCGCCGGGTTGGCCGGTTCGCACGTGGATTGCTCGGGAACCGAGGCATGAAACAGGCTCAGCAACAGGGCCGAATAGGCGATGGCTGCAAAGATCGGGATTCCTATTGCTTGCCGATGACTCAGATGCCGCCGTCTGTGTCTCACATGAAGTACTTTCCGCCCGGCAGGTAGTCCTCCGCCAGCCCTATCTCCAGGTAGGTCGCCCCGCATTGTTGGAAAACCTTCAAGTCCTAGGTTTTAATTGTCTTTTCGTTAAAAATATCCATGATTTTTACCTTGATTCCGGTTTCATTGAACATCTCCATGGCAATCCTGAGATCATCTCCCCACCTGGGGTTGTCAAACTCGGGAGGAGTGGTTATTACCTCGGAGATGCCAGCTTGAATTATGGCCCTCGCGCAGTCGGCGCAAGACAAACTCAGGAGGTATATGCGGCAACCCTTCAAAGAAATGCCGCAGCGTGCGGCATTGTAAATAGCATTTCGTTCGCCGTGTTCATACCATCTATACTTAAGCGGGCGCGTATTGCGTTCCGGTATGTCATCGTTCATACCCCGAGGCAACCCGTTATAGCCAGTTGACCTAATTTCGTTGTCGGGACCTACAATCACTGTCCCGATTTTAGTTGAGTTGTCCTTTGACCAAGTTGAGATGTACTTGGCCAACTCCAAAAACCGCCTGTCCCAATCTGTCTTGTTTTCTTTTGGCATGCCACTCCTTTATACTTTGGCTGATCTTGTTTCTGCTTTCAACACTCATCCGTCTGGAACACCGTTCTAATACCTGTTCAGGGGACAATTTTCTGCCCTCTAGCTTTTTGGATATTCTCCTTTTTTCATCTTCCGTCCTGGGTTTACCAAATTGAGGGTTGTTTTCCCCACCTTGAACTGCCCGCATCTTTTTCTTAGTATTCTCGGTATGACTTCTTCCGCGCCAATGAGTTGGGGTGGCTTCGTATCTTTGCTTTTGTGCCGTGGACATATTCCCCCTTGCTTCATCGGAGAACTTTTTGCCTTTATTTAAGATGCTCGCGGCGAGAGAACATTGACTCTTTATATATTCGTATTTCCCAGAAGTTATGCGAAAATCGTAATTTCTACTGTGCAGGAATCGGTGTAAAGCCAAAACCATCTTACATTTAGCCCTACCATTGGTAAATTTGGCTAGAAGTCTGTGGGCAACGAAATGCTGTTTTCCAGTTAATCTCGCTAAGTTGTCTTTTCTGGAACTTCCACCCAAAGATTTTGGGATTATGTGGTGTAACTCAAAATACCCAAGATGGTCTTTGGCGTTCTTTTTGGCATTTTCGATTAGTTGATAGTATATTCTTTCGTAGTCCACTTCTACACCCCATCTAAAGGGTAGTATAGTCTAATGTTGATGGGTCTCTACTCCAAGATTTGCCGGTACCAGATCGTCAAAGATCGCCGGGATGATTTGCTGGAATTCCCGAAGAAGGGGAACGGCGATTTCCCTCATCTGCGGGTGCGCATTGGGGTTGCAGGCACGCTTCTTGAAGAAGTTTCTCCAGGACGTGAGGTTCAGGGTCATCACGATCTCGGTCTTGAGGGAGTTGGGCAGGACCGACCGGGCGATCTCAGGGCGGGCTCCCAGCCTGCGAAGCTCGTTGTATGCCTTCTCCGCTTCGTTCATGGCGTAGACCCATACGTCAAGCTGGGCCGGCGACATGAACCGGGAGATGTCGATGACCTGTATCTGCCCCGCCTTGACATAATCGCAGTAACGGGTGCTTTCCTGGAGGTAGGCGGCAATTCGGTGCCGGACGATTTCATGGCTGATTCCCCTGTCGCAGATCACCCTTGCGGTAATGACGTGGTGATCAGCGATCCCCTCGTGCTTGAGGGTGTGCAAGAGCTTCTTTACGAAGGCTTTGGTCGCCGCAAGGTCGCCGATTTTCCCTTCGCTCTTGTAGCAGGTCCGGGCGTATCGCTCGATCTGCTTGAGGATTTCATCCCCGTTGTAGCAGTTTTCGATCTTGGCAATCGCCGTAGTGATTAACATTTAGCTCCTATCCTTCCGAAGGGCTTCCTGAGTGCAAAGAGCATCACAGTAGAATGTGAAGTCGTTGCAATCGGCTTCGGTACAACCATCGGAACCGCCATGACACAAGGAGAACTCTTGGGGCAAACAAAAGGCGACGACCTGAACCTTGGCCTTCGGGTTCACCCCCTTCAGCCTCTCAATAAGGTCTTCGACAAGTAGGTCTTTCATTTTAGGTCTTCTCACGTACCCGCTGTTCGATCCAGGGATAGGTCAACCCGATGCCCTCTTTGAGGGAAACCTTGGGTTTCCAACCGGTGGAATAAATACGCTCATTGCTGAAGTTACGAGATTGAACGCCTACCGGACCGTCTATGTGCTTGACGAAGATCAACTTGTTGGCTACATCCGCAACGGTCTGAATCAGTTGATGCACCGAAACGTACTCGGGGGACCCGATGTTGCAAGCACCGTGGAGGTCGGACTGCATGAGCAGGTATATGCCCTCGACCATATCGTTGACATGGGTATAGGAGCGGACTGCGGACCCGTCGCCCCAAACCTCGATTGTCCCGCCGTTCTGGCACTCGGCGACTTTGCGGCAAATAGCGGCAGGTGCTTTCTCCCGCCCGCCTTGCCACGTGCCGTAGGCTCCGTAGCAGTTCTGGAACCGGGCGATGCGGACCTGCATGACGTATTTCCGTCCATATGCCTGAGCCACCCGTTCGGCGTAGAGCTTCTCCCATCCATACTCGTTGTCCGGGTTGGCGGGGATCGCCTGTGCTTCGGTCATTTCGGGCTCGCCGAACTTCATGTCCCGGTAGATGCAGACCGAGGACGAGAAGAAATAGCGAGGGACGCCCATTCGGGCGGCTGATTCCACCATGTGGAGGTTGATCAAGGAGTTGTTGTACATGATCTCGGTCTCGGCCGAATGGATGAAGCCCATCCCGCCCATGTCGGCGGCAAGCTGGTAGACTTCGTCAAACCCGCTGCTGTTGAACACATCGGTGCGCAGTGCCGCCCGGCACATTCCCCCGAGTCGAAGGTCCAGGCGATGGAATTCGTCTGCTGCCGACTGCCGAAATTCGGGCATCTTGATGTCCACGCCACGGACCCAGTAGCCTTCCCGCTTCAGCTTCTCGACCAGATGTCCGCCGATGAAGCCGCCTGCTCCGCAGACCAGCGCTCTCTTCATGATTCTTCCCCTTCTTCCCCGTTCCAGCGAACCTGTTCTTCGGCCAATCGCCGTCGATTAGCATCCTCCTGGATTAACGGATTCTCTTTTTCTTTCATGGAGAGAAATACTGAAAAGGAGGGGAATCCGAGCAGGGGGCGCTTGCCCCCGTGCCGGTTAGACGATTTCGAGCGAAGTACCGCAGTCTTTGCAGAACATCGCTCCTGCCTTGCTCACGGTGCCGCAAGACTGGCATTTCACCTTCGTCTTGACGGTGATGGGCTTTTTGACCTGCTTGCCCCCCACCGCTCCGACGAGCTTGAGGATGATGACGTAGGACTTCTCTTCCATCTGAAACCAGCCTACGGAGGAGAATTTCTGGCCACTGATGCCCCCGGCCACGGTAATGCCGGGATCGGACGAGACCTCTCCCCCCATACTCGGAGAACCGACCATATTGACGGATATGCCCCTCGTCTTGCTCTGGGCACCTTCGGACGCTTGTAAAGGGCGGGCATAATCTGTTCCTGGTGCCAGACGATGTAGCTGTCTGCTGTACCCTCATAGTCGTTCAGATACACGATGGAATCGTACCCCTTCATGTCGAGCCACTTGCGAAGCAGCATGTAACACTCCCCGATTACCTGCCGCCATGGTCTGCCCCACGGTCTGCCCTGGGTCCTGGTCTCTTCTATTTTATCGTTGATTTCGTCGTACTGTTCTTCCGTGATGACATCCTTTTTGAGCAACTCCATAGCCATAGGTTCGCCCCAAGCTTTAGTATCCATTTGTATCATCTGGTACAATTCTATACTATTGTACGAAAGCGTGCATAGTCTTGTACCCTTCGGCACAAATAGGAGAAACATTATGACATGGAGAAAGAGCAAGGTAGAAGAGTTGTGGCGCAGCGAAGACGGCGTCTGGTTGATCCGTGGGATAGACGAAGGTTATCGGGTTTACTGCTTTCCCGTACCCGGTTCCGAGCCGGTCCGCTACGTCGAAGAGCCCATGATGGGTCTCAATGCCGCGAAGCGCCTCGTCAAGGCGGTCCTGAAGCGGTGGAAGACGGCCTGCCTGCCCGAGGGGCTGAGCCCCATCATGTGCGATGCGATCCTGGAATTCAGGGAACTTCACCTCAAGGATTACGGGGTACAGAAAGAAGCCTGCGGGGAGTGCTACAACGCCAGCGTAGCTTTCTTGGACTTTCTCAGGCGCAAGAACGTGATTAAACCCGACGACGATTACGGTCTACAGCAGATCGAACTGTCGGCAGACGACGCGAAGCTGCCCTACCGGGGATTCACCCACTACGTGGCCAGGATCGGGAAGACCTGCTTCGATTGGACCGCCCGACAATATTGCTGGAGCATGGTGTTTCCGTACATTTGGGAATCTGAGTAATCCTCCTTATGGGAGAAAAGGCGCAACGCTTCGACCAGGGTCGTTCCAGGGAGACTCCGGGGATCAAGGACGCACTCGCCGAGCAGGGCTATCACGGCGGCGAGGGGCTCTACGTTTTCTACTGCAAACTTTGCGGGTACACCCTGCCCGACGATAAAATTGAACCGATAGCCTTCGTGACCTGCAACGACGAACCCAAACGAAACTTTATCGCTCTCAGAAGACGCTGGCCGAAGCTGCCGTTCTTTGTCACCCGCCCGAGCGACATCGATGCGGAATCGAACCGTGTCTTGCGCGACCCGAACAATCCCTACATCGACGGCACCAACTGCACTCCTTTCCTGCGTGACGCCATCGAAACGATAATGGGGCTCTACAATGATCATTTCAATGAAGATCACCCTGATTATGGCATAAGATTCGACATCGAGACCCTGAAGGGCGTGCCCATAAACGAGAGGGGCAGGGCGATGCTCAACCTGGAAAGCTCCTCCCGCAGAGAAACGGTCAAGGACTCGGGCGCACCGTGGATCAGTTCGCTGGAGTACAAAATAGACGGTCCCTGCTGGGCGGTCGATGTGGATTACTGGGTAATGGATTTGGAGAACAGGTTGGCCGGCCTCCTGGAGACGACGAGAAGCCCCGATCCTCTCAGTCGGGTCGTAAGATATCTGGCGAAGGAACTCGGGGTTCCAGCATGGGTCGTCACCTATCGGGAAGACGAAGAGGGAATAGTGGCCAAGCTCCACAACGACGATGGGGGCACTTCGATCTTCTACGGTTGGGAAGCTCTTATCAAGACTTGGGATTAACTTGACCCACGGGTCAAGCCCGCTGATTTAGGCAAGATTGGCGGAGAGTGACGGAATCGAACCGCTGCGGTGACTAGCCGCCCCCTGGTTTTCGAAACCAGTTGCCGACCATTCGGCGGCACCCTCCGAAATTGGCGGAGAGGCAGGGATTCGAACCCTGGAGACCCTTTCGAGTCTACACGCTTTCCAAGCGTGCGCCATAGACCACTCGGCCACCCCTCCAAAACTTGGCGGAATGATGAGGAGTCGAACCCCCGTGGCTCATCACCACGCTCCGGTGTTCAAAGCCGGTCGCAGCCCACGCCGCAGATCATTCCGAGACTGTCATTACCTGTAACCTAACCCCGTGAGAAAGGGGGTTATGGTGAAAAGAATGGCGGA
>Ga0209039_10000067_pt1 | contig 84468 bp, 80 predicted proteins | sample BogFormECP12_OM1_FD_188238 | JGI IMG/M metagenome (GOLD analysis project Ga0209039, IMG submission 188238) | Bog forest soil microbial communities from Calvert Island, British Columbia, Canada - ECP12_OM1 (SPAdes) (version 2) | ecosystem: Environmental > Aquatic > Freshwater > Wetlands > Bog ... | reverse complement strand
GACGACGATCCCGATCTCGTCCATGTGCGCCGCGAGCATGATCCGCCGTCCGCCCTCCGCGCCGACGCGGTGGACGATGAGGTTCCCCATGGCGTCCACGCGCGTCTGCGCGCCGCGGGGGAGCGCGTCCGTGATCAGCCGTCGCACGCCCGCCTCGTGTCCCGACGGACCGAAGCATTCGGTGAGGGTCCTGATCAGCTCTTTCACGTACGTCTCCTCATGGCGCGAACGCGCGCGGGAGCCGTTGCAGCGCTTCCCGCGCGAGGGTCGCGGTGTTCTCGAAATCGCCGAGGTCGAGGATGGCGCAGGGCGAATGGATGTAGCGCGCGGGCACGGCGACCGTCAGGGACGGCACGCCGTCCCTGACGCGGTGGATGCTCCCCGCGTCCGTGCCGCCGATGTTCGGCTGCTTGTACTGGTGCGGGATCGATTTCTCCCGCGCGGCGGTCCGGAACAGCTCCACCAGCCGGGGGTCCGCGATGAAGCTCGTGTCGCGGAGCGTGATTGCCGGTCCCATGCCCAGACGGGTGGAAGGGCTTGTGTCCCGGGCAGTCGGCACCTCGTTGGCGCCCGTGCATTCCAGCACCACGGCGGCGTCCGGCTTCTCCGCCCATGCGGCCACACGGGCACCGCGCAGCCCGACCTCTTCCATGACCGTCGCCGCGGCGTAAACCGTGTTGGGGTGCGGCCTCTCCTTTAATATCTGCAGGACGGAGATCATCAGCGCCACACCGATACGGTCATCGAACGCCTTGGACAGATAAGCCTTGCCGGTCGCCAGGATTTCAAAATCAGCCTTTGGGACGACCGGATCACCGACCCGGACACCCGCCTCCCGCACATCGGAGTCGGCAGTTGCGCCGATGTCGATGTACATGTCCTTGCGGACAACCACCTTGGAACGGTCCTCCGCAGAAAGCAGGTGGGGCGGCTTGGCCCCGATCACGCCCGTCACATCCCCCTGGACGGTCTTGATGAGCACACGTTGGCCAAGCAGGACCTGGTCGAACCAGCCACCCAGAGGCAGGAATTTGATGAACCCCTCCTGAGTGATCTGTCGGACCATAAATCCGATCTCATCCATATGTCCGGCCAGCATCACCCGCGGCTGGTCAGACTTCCCTTTCTGCTTGCAAATGACGCTGCCGATCTTATCCTGGCTGAGTTCTCCGAGCGGCTTCATATATTTGCGCACAACTGCCCGGATCGGGGTTTCGTATCCGGGCACGCCGTGGGCTTCTGTCAATTCCTTGAGCAAATGTTCAGTTGAGTCCATCGATCAATGCACCGCCTTCAGGAGCTCTCTAAAGGTTAGACCCAGCGGATGTCAGAAAGCCAACTAATCATACCTGAAAGAAATTGTCTTGTCTAGTTCGATTCAAGTTTGAATCCCGGTTGCGGGTCCGCCCGCTGGCGAACCGGCATTTTCGTATGAGCGCATGTGCCCTTCCGGACCCGCAGAGCGCGCCGCGTTGCAATCCGGCTCCAAAAATCAAACTCAACTCTTGCATTTTCCATGTATTGTTTTATACTACGCACCGGATCAATCTTATCGATGAGGTGAAAAAATGGTCACAACCCTGCAAGAAAAGGAAAACGAAAAGCCCCCCAGTTTTCACCCGCACCCGGCGCGCCCGTGGCGGGTGGCAGTGCTCGCGAACATCAAGGAGCACGATAAACCCCTTCCACCGGATGTCCCACCTGACGCCGGGGCGGATTACGACTACATCGAGACCATCAACGTGGTTCGGAGCGCAATTGAATCCGACGGTCACTGGACGATGTTCATCCCGGCCGACTCAAATCTGCCTTTCGCTCTGGGTGCAGCCCAGCCTGACATCTGCTTCAATATCGCCGAAGGCCTGGGCGGAGACGCCCGGGAAGCGCAAACCCCAGCCCTGCTGGAAATGCTCAAAATCCCCTACACCGGTTCACGGGTCCTGACCAATGCCATCGCCTTGGACAAGACCCTGACCAAACGCATCTGGCGTGACCGCCGGCTGCCCGTGGCTCCATTTCAAGAATTCTACACCGGCGACGAACCGCTGCGGCCGGAATTGCGCTACCCCCTGTTCGTAAAACCGGCCCGCGAAGGCACCGGCATGGGCGTGGATGAAAAAGCCATCGTCAACAACGAGGCCGAACTGCGCGAGCGCACCAAGTATGTCATCAACACCTACAAGGAACCCGCCCTGGTGGAGAATTTCCTCAGCGGGCGAGAGTTCACGGTCGCGGTCATGGGACGTCCGGACGCGGTCCGGTACTCCCGCCATCCGGAATGGTACGACGCGGACGGTTTCCATCGCTTCCCCATCCTGGAGCTCGACAGTACCCGTTCCATTACCCCCGGCATCTACGGGATCGAGGCCAAGGCCCAGTCCGTCGGCTCGGAAGGTGCTCCGGGCTATATCTGCCCTACCACGATGGAACCTGAGCTGGAAAAGAAATTGCAGCATTACGCCTGGCGGGCGCACAACATCCTGGGCGCGCTGGATGTATCGCGCATCGATATCCGCCTCGATGCAGAAGGCCAACCCTGCCTGCTCGAGATCAATCCCCTACCAGGCCTGACCCCCGACTACAGCGACCTGTGTCTGATCGCCAAGGCGGGCGGGATTTCATACACCGACCTGATCCTGGAGATCCTGTACCTGGGTGCCTCCCGCTCGGGCATGCTCGAAGCGCACGAATTTCCATTCCTTCAGAAGAAGCGCGGCGCGCCTGCCATGGCGAGATCCAACGGAAAATAGCCCGCAGGCGTGAGCTCCGGGTGCACGTGCCTAAGGCCCCTTGCACTTTTCTGGTATAATTCGCCCGCTCGATGGGCAAATTGGAGAGGTCGCGTAGCTTGGCCTAGCGCGCACGCCTGGAGAGCGTGTTTCCCGAAAGGGAACGCGGGTTCAAATCCCGCCCTCTCCGCTAAAACGCCCCCCGCATCGCTGCGGGAGGCCGTTTTTTAGCTTCCAGGGATGGTTTTTTTCTCGTGATATACTTAAATCAGCATTCGAAAACCATGAAACCCGCCCGTTGTCCCCATCCCCTGATCATCCTGTCCGTCGCTACGATCCTGGTGACGTTTTCCCTGGGAGTTTGGCCCACCCGCACGCTGGCGACTGCGCGGACAGCCACCCCCGTCCCCTCGACCAGTCTGCAGTCCAATCCTGCGGCTCAAAACCCGACCGGGACCGCTACACCGGATCTGGTCCTCATCGAACAATCTCATGCCACCGACGGCATTACCGCCCTGGCGATCATCATCGTTGCGGTGGTGGTCTTTGGGGTGCTTTTGGGGACGCGCCAGCAGAGAAAACGGCATCCCCCAAAATAACGGGACAGCCTGCGAGGCTCCCGGGGGTCAACCTGGATCATTGATCGGGTTTCCAGTTCTCGGCCATTTTGATGCGTTCCCCCAGGGGCGGATGGTCATAGAACATCCACACCACCCACGGCTCCGGATCCACTTCGGCGAGGTTTTGATTGGCCAGACGGGTGAAGGCCGAGGCGAATGCCGCACTCCGGGTGGTCAGTCGCAGGGCATATTCATCGGCCAGGCGTTCACGCCAACGGGAAATGGCGTTATTGAGCGGCTGGGTGACCAGTCCAAACGCACCCAGCACCACCCCCAGGGCTGGAAGACCGGCCACATCCGAAGGACCTGAAAAACCGAAGGACCTGGCAGCCCAGCCCAGCGCCAAGGCAGCCAGGTAAAGTCCGCCCAGCGTCATGACCGTGCCCAGGCCGATCAGGATCGGGATGTCCCGGTGCGCTTGATGCCCCATTTCGTGTGCCAGGACGGTCTCAATTTCCTCCGGTGTGAATTCTTTTAAAAGGGTGTCTCCCAGGACGATCCGGCGCGTGCTGCCGATGCCGGTCAAGGCAGCATTGGCCGCTCTCGTCCGCTTGGAAAGGTCGAACTTGTACACGCCGCGCACCCGGGTGTGGGCGCGTTCGGCCAAGTTCATCAAGCGCTCAGCCAAATCGGCATGTTCCTCGCCGAGGGGGATGAATTTATTGAAAATCGGCAGGATGAGAATCGGAGCAAGGTTGGCCATCAAAACGGTGAAAAACAACATCCCCAGGCCTGTCCATAACCACCACCATCCGCCGGTCACGCGCAGGGCCAGGTAGATCAACTCCACCAGGATCAATCCCAACGGAGCGTTAATGAGCAGTCCTTTGCCCTGATCCACGACCCAACCTTTCAGGGTCTGGGTGGATTGGCCAAAGTGGTGCGGCAAGGTAAATCCCGAGTAGAAGGCCAGAGGCAGGTCAAGGAGGGCATACAGGCCGCCGAAAACGATCGTGAAGCCCAGGACAAGCAGCCACTCATTACGGGTATACGTGCGCAACCAGACCGTTAAGCCCCTGGCCCAACCGAAAATCAACCAGGCGATCAAATAGGCGGCACCGATCAAGGTGTCGACCAACCACACTCGCCGGTGGAGGCGGCTGTACTGCTTGGCTTGTTTTTGTTTCTCAGGGTCAAGGCTGGTCATCAGGATTCCCTGTTCACCCCGGGCTCGCTCCGGGCAACCGACCGAGCGGCCAACCGGTAAAGCGGGTGAATGTTATAATTTCGCGACGGTTTCGTTTTCGGGTGCGACATGCTGATCATTTTACCCCTTTTGGTGTTCCTGCTGGTCTTCTTTGACCTGCTGGCGGTGCAAAGCCGTCGGGGGCCATCGGCGAGTCTACGGGCGGCCTTTCTGGAGACAGCCGCATTCACCGGCGCATACCTGATGATCTTCAGCGAGGGACTCAGCCTGCTCAAACAGCTTGGACAGGGAGGAGTCGTCATCTGCTGGGGACTCGCCCTTTTGATCGCGGGCGGGATCGGCCTGCAGAAAGGCCGGTTTGTGAAGGCCTGGCAGATTTTGCGGAGCAGGAGCCAGACGCTTAGAAGGAGCGATTTCGTTTTTGGTTCCGCGCTGGCGTTGATTCTCGGTCTGCTCCTGGTCATCGCCCTGATCTCCCCGGCCAATAACGTCGATTCGCTCCAATACCACATGAGCCGGGTCATGCACTGGGCGCAGGACCACAGCCTGGCCACATACGCCACCGGTTATATTCCTCAAGTGGCCAGCCCGGTCTGGTCCGAGACCGCGATCCTGAATGCGCGGCTGCTTTGGGGGGATGATCAATTAGCCAACCTGGTTGCGTGGGCTAGTTTGCTGGGAATGCTGGTGGGGGTTTCAGCTGTCGCAAAATTATTGGGTGCCGGCCGCAAGGGGCAGTGGGTGGCTATCGCCTTCGCGGCCAGTCTTCCCATGGCTATTCTACAGGCTACCAGTCCGCAAAACAACCTCGTGGCCGCATTCTGGTTGGTGGGTTTGCTTTATTTCATCACCCTCTCCGCCCAACGGAATCTTTTCCTCGAAGAACTCCTCGGGTTGGCATTTACATTCGGGCTGGGCCTGGCCACGAAACAAACATTCTATCCGTACTGTGTGCCTCCCTTACTTTATTTCATCGTCCTTCAATTCATGCGGAACAAACCCGCCCGGGTCATCGGAAATGGCCTTCTGATCGCTGGAATCGGTGTGGCCCTTAATCTTGGCTTTTGGGGACGCAATCTTGCCGCCTTCGGAGGACCGTTCGGGCCACCGGGTGGAATCGAAATAACCACCTTTTCCACACTCACCCCCGGCGGAATCGCCGGAAAGGTGGTCGGCAACATTTTCCTGAATCTGGACACCCCCAAGGACAGCCTCAATGCCCAAATCGTGGGCTGGCTTCAAAGGGTGTTCCGGACCATCGCCCCGCAGATGGCGGGTTACAAGCTGAACGCGGGCTGGAACTACGAAGACCTGGCAGGCAACCCCCTCCACCTGTTCCTGATCCCGCTCGCCTGGCTCCTGCTGATCGCAAAGCGAAGGCGAATTCAGGGGAAGTTGATCGGGATGTATTGTCTCGTTACCATCGGCCTGTATCTCATGCTGGCGATCGTCGTCAATTCGGGTGTTTCAGATGGGCGCTACCAGCTTCCATTTTTCGCGGCCTGCGCGCCGGCGTTCGGGGTCGCCATCGATGCCCTGGAGAAGAAATCGCTGTCCGTCACTGTCGTGGCGCTGCTCTTGATCGCATCCCTGCCCTGGGTGCTGTTCAACCGCACCCGCCCGCTGATTGCCATGCGTCCCTCGAACACCCCCTTTACCATCCCCTGCCTGGCAGGATGCACGGCCCAAAGTATCCTGAATGAACCGCCGGTCCGGATCCTTTTCGCGAGCACGATCGAACTGCAGGGACCTTACACGTTGGCGACCGATGACATTCGCAATTCGTCCTGTCGTTCCGTAGGGCTTCAGATCGACTCGCATGACCTGGAATATCCTTTCTGGTGGCTGCTGGAAGCCCCCCAGAGCGGGATCCGCATCGAAACCATCTATCCGGTACCAGAGCTGGCACGTTATATGGACCCAAATTTCAAGCCGTGTGCCATTCTCTGTACGATCTGCAGGGGGAAAACCCTTTTGCATGGCCTGAAATTGACCACCGATTTCAGCGGGAAAGTCCAGCTGTATCTGGGGTCGAGCTACAACCCCGATCCGAATCCCTAGAACGCTCCCTGGGGAAGGGAAAACCGACCCGCCGGAATCCCCACGCTTTTCTTTTTGAACGACCTTAGCCGACCATCACATCGGTGGGCAACCGGCGCATCTGGGTATGCTGGGAGAAACTTAAACCGGCGATATAGAAAAAACTGATGGCATAGACCAGAATCCATGGCATCGCCGCGACGCCGATGCGGATCCCGAGAATCACGCTGGATAGGAGGGCATAGCAGCCCAGAGCCAGTTCAGCCCAGGTGATCGGACTGACCGGGATCGCGTAGGGGGTCGCTGCCCAGTCCCCCTTTTCATTCAACAGGTTGAACTTCGGGGTGCGGTTAAAGTTCCCCTGACCCTTTCGGAACAAGCCTTCCAGGATGGCCAGCGCATTATTGAGCGACATGCCGAAGCCGATGATCATCAACATCGGCAGCAGGCGCAGGCGTTGGGACAGGCGCGGCAGGTGCTCCGTAGCGGACACCAGGTATAGCAACGGGGGCCCAAAACCAGCGATCAAGGTCCAGGGCATCCAGTGAAAGATCTGCGGGGTGAAATAGCCCACCGGCAACATCAACAACACCGTCACGATCATCAAAAGATGAACCAGGTATCCCGAGAGATGCACGAATCCCATGAACCGCCGATAAAGGGGAGTGCGCGCCCGTAAAAGCGTCGGGGCGAGTTTCTTAAGCGTTTGGAAACTTCCCTTTGCCCAGCGAAACTGCTGTCGCTTGTAGGATTCAATCTGAGCTGGCAATTCTGCCGGCACGACCAGCTCCGGAGCATAGTCGATCTTCCAGCCGTGCAATTGGGCGCGGTAGCTTAAATCCAGGTCTTCGGTCAATGTGTCGACCTGCCAACCACCGGCATCTTCAATGCAGGCTTTCCTCCACAGGCCGGCAGTGCCGTTGAAGTTCATGAACAGCCCGTAACGCGAGCGCACCGTCTGCTCGACCATGAAATGACCGTCAATTCCCAGCGACTCTCCCTGGGTCAGGGAATTGTAATGGTCGTTCAGGTGCCCCCAGCGTGTTTGCAGGCATCCCAGTTGAGGATCGCTAAACCGGGAAACGGCTTTCTTGAGCCACTCGGGGGGCGGGGTGAAGTCGGCGTCAAAGATGGCGATCAGTTCGCCTTTGGCGGTCTTCAGACCCTCCCGCAAAGCACCTGCCTTGAATCCACTTCGCTCGACCCGGTGAGTCAGCTGGATGTCGCAGCCCCTCGCCGCATAGTTCTTTACCAGGCGCCGGACGAGATCGGCAGTGTCGTCGGTGGAATCGTCCAGCACCTGGATCTGCAAGCGATCTCCGGGATAATCGAAGCGGGCCACCGAATCGATCAGCCGCTCGACCGTATAGCGTTCGTTATAAATGGGCAACTGGACCGTGACCCTCGGCCATTCCGCCGGTGGAGCCTTTTGCCTGCGGCGCCTGGGATGATCCTTCAACCGCAGGAAAAGCACGACCGAGAGCAGGTTGGTCAGGCTGTAAAAGGCCACGCCGATCAATGCCAGGAGGTAAATAGCATCCATGCAATCGAGCAGGATCTTCCACATTCTCGCCATCCTCCAAATTAAGCGAAAGGCAAACGCCGCGATCCCTGTCGCGGCGCCGGGCGTTGCCTCTCTCCACTAAGATGAGAATTATAGCCTTATTGATGGCAATGCGGAAGAGGAATTGAGTTCATGCTCATCATCCCTTAATCCTGTTCGACCCGGAAAGAGGGTGGAGGATCCGGCCAGACCGCTCGGGTCGATGCCAGGAAAAAGCTCACCGAGGATATAATCCTGCTGGTGGCATTCTGATCTTGAGGAGAGGGTCGATTGATGAGCGAACTGATTCCGGGATTAACGGGCGAACTTGAGATGCGCGTGACCGAGGCGGATACAGCTTCCCGTTGGGGGAGCGGTCTGGTGCCGGTCTTCTCGACCCCAGCCCTGGTCGGGCTGATGGAAGGCGCGGCGGTCCAGGCTCTCCGCGGAGGCCTCGCCCCCGGCCAGACGACCGTCGGGGGACACATCGACGTCCGCCATCTGGCAGCCACACCGGTTGGAGTGGGCGTGCATGCCCGGGCCAGGCTAACCGAGGTGGACGGCCGTAAGCTGACTTTTCATATTGAAGCCTGGGATGACCTGGAACCGATCGGGGAGGCCGTGCACGAACGCATGGTCATCGACGAAGCCAGATTCGTTGCCAGGGCGCAAGCGAAACGCGAGAAACTCGCTGGCAAATAGGAGGGTCCCTTGGCGCCTATGGGGTCCCCCTTCTTGAAGGAGCCGCTCCGTTTTCCGGCTAACGCTCGAGTTGAAGCTGGATTTCATCGCTGCTCAGCACCTGCCCATAAGACATGAGCGCAGCCAGGAACGCGGCGTGGACATGACCCGCCGGGATCTTTTTCTTTTCGTAGACCAGGGTGCGTGTGGCGCAGGCATCCGCCGCAAGCAGGACCGGAAAGCCAAGATCGGCCGCGGCGCGCATGCTGGCGTCCACACACATATGCGTCATGCTGCCGCAGAGCACCAGGCGTTCCACACCTAATGCCTGCAAGTGCTCCTGCAAGGATGTCTCACGGAAACTATTCGGTAAATGCTTGACGATCACCGTCTCACCGGGAAGCGGGGCAATCGAAGCGTGGATTTGCACCCCCTCGGTCTCGGGCAGGAAAAAAGTCGCCCCGGGGTTGAGGGAGACATGCTGGATGTGGAAGGTCGGCCACGCTCTCCGGCGGAAGAAATCCAGCAGGCCGCGGGCCTGGACGGCAGCTTCCGGACTGCCTTGCAGCTCCATCCTGCCGCCCGGGAAATAATCATTCTGAATATCAATGAGAATCAGGGCTGTCTCCATCGATTCATCCTTGCCTAAAGGGAGGGGGCCCGATCCACCTCCTGAAACCGGATTAAGCTCTGGCCGGTCGGCAGCCGGCGCGGTCGGGTCCGCCCGCCCGGTCAATTCCCCTCCCGACAAAGGAGGCCGGCGCTGGTACCCGGCATGGGTCAGGGAAGAAGGGTCGGCGAAAGCCTGGACCAGCTCTCACCGCCGTCTTTGGTCTCATACAGGGAGAAACTCCCGGCCATTCCCGAAAGCGCCCAACCCGTCATCGGGCTGACAAAATCAAACTGGGAGACGGATTCCTGGGTATCCGAGGAGGCAAAGTTCAGGTTGGTCTGCAGCGTCGTCCAGGTCTGGGCCCCGTCGTGGGTAGCGCATAGGTTGCTGCCGCAGGTGACATAGATATCCAGCGGTGAAAGCGCATCGACGGAATCGAAAAGATTCACCTTCTCGAGAATGGATGGACTTGCTTGCCACGTTCTGCCCCCGTCGTGGGTCAGGTACAAGGCCAGGGCAGCGGTGCCCGGTCCGCTGGAATTTGGATCCTGCATTTGAACCGGCAGGAGTCCGTCGTTCAGGTGAAAAAAGATGGGCTGGCCAGGGACAATCAAATCAGGGGCATAGGCGCTCTTGGGCAGGTTCAGCTGTACGCTCGTCCAGCTCCGGCCGGCATCGGTCGAGACGTCCAGGCGCACTCCTCCGCCCGGCGACCGGGTCGCCAGGTCGCCGTGGGTGATGATCAGTCGCTCGGGGTCATAATACAGCCTGTCCCCACAGAGATTGCACAGGTGGAGGGTGCCATCCGGAGCGGTCGGATCGGGGACCGGGCCGGTCACCATGATCTGCTTCCATTGGGTACCCCCGTCCTGGGTCTGATACAGCTGGATGGATACATTCCCCGCTCCGATATCCACCGATTCAGCCCAGCCGTTCTGTGAGGTGACGAACTGGGCCTGAAAACTGGGGCTCGGGAATGCCAGGGCGTTGTTGAGCACCGACCATGTTTTTCCCCCATCCGTGGTGCGCGCCAGACCGGAGGAGTTCGGCGTGGGATTGTAAAGCTGGAGCCAGGCAGTCTCGGCGTCCAGGATGAAGCTGCCATCCGGAACGAATGGAAAGTCTTTGGGGGAAACATCGCTCCAGGTCTGCCCGCCGTCCCCTGTATGAAGCAATGCGAAGCGGTTCTCCGTTTTCGCGGTCCAGGCCCAGCCGCTCAAGGAATCGATCATGTGAAGATCGGACAACCCTGTGATGGGCTGGAGCGTAGCGGTACTGGTAGGGACCTCCCCCGTTTGCGTGGGAGGCACCGGCGAGGCAGTCGCCTGCGGGGTACCTACAGGGCCGCAGCCGACCAGAAGGATCACCAGGAAGCTGATCACTCTGACCCATAAAAATGATCTCACGGGTTCGACCTCTGACCCAGGTTTAAATTCGGGGTGCCGCTCGGCACCCCGAAAGGTTATTTTAAGACCAGCTCGACCGAATCCATCGCCAGGGTGGATCCATCTGCAGGGCTGAGGTCCAGGACCTGAACCAGGATCGGACCGGTCACTCCGGCCTGAGACAGATCGATCGGCAATTGAAACGTGCCCGGGCTCCCCGGCGCGGTGGAAGTCACCATCAAGGTCGATTCGGAAAACTTCTCTCCGGTGGGGAAATAGATCCGGTAGGCCAGGGTGTTCTCGAAGGGTGCGACGGTCACGGTACCGGCGAGGGTGAATGAACCGGTCACCGGGCTGGCGTCGCCAGGGGACGTGATCTGGATCACCCGATTAACGCCGGATGAGCTGCCCGAGCTCACGCTCTTGAGCCACAGATTGCCTTCGACCAGGCGGTAGGTCTGGACTTCCGGCTGGGTAGGGCAGCACATCGGCTCGTTCGGTCCCTGGACGAGCATGTTCAGGGTGATCACACCCGCCGAAACGGTCATGGAGTTGACCTTGTAGCGATCCCCAAGCACCGCCTGACCGACCGGGTAGGGAACTCCGCCAGAATTGAGCACGGCCACGACCGACTCAAACACCCCCGAGCCTCCCCCGCTCTCGGCCAGGAGAATCGCCGCGTCGGCAATGCCGTCCCCGTTCAAATCCCCGGAGGCGACGAGATCCAGCATCTGCACCGAGTAGTAATTCGCGCCCGTCCCTTCAGAGTAAGCCCCGTCTTTCAAGGTGACCGTTTTGCGGTAATAAGCGGCATAGTAGGTCCCGTTACGCAGCTTGTCCGGCGTCAGCGGGGCGACCACGGCGGTGGTAAGCGGTGGCGCGGTCGGAGAGCCGAGAGCTTGAAACGGGGTCTGGGATGCCTCGATAACTGCCGTAATTGGCGCAAGGGTCGCGGTCGACGTCGGGACCGGTGCCGGGAGCAATCCCCCGGGCAGGGCGCAGGCCATTGCCGAAAGCACCAGGACGAGCAGCGGAACAAAAAGATAGCGGTTCATGGGCATCTCCACATTCGTACTCTCCGATGGTTTGGGAAAAAATCGATTCAGTCGACGGACCCTATGGGATCAGCGTCGTCCAGGTTTGGCCGCCGTCCGCGGTCTTGTACAGGCTGGAGTGATTATTGGCATCGGTGGTCAGGGTCCAGCCGTTCATGGGGTCGACAAACTGGAAGGTCACCAGGCTGTCCTGGACATTGATGTTCGGGGAAATGGACGACCAGGTTTGACCGGAGTCGTGGCTGACAAACAGGGTGGAGCCACCGTCCCAGACAAAGAAATCCGTGAGCGAGGCGATCGAATAACGCCCGGTGGGGGTCACTGGCTGGGTGGGGGTCCAGCTTACGCCTCCATCGCGGCTGAGATAGAAAACGGTTCCGACCGTATAAGAAGACAGATCCACTGCCAGGACGCCCTGGCTGGCGCTGAAGAACCGCGGAGGATCGGCGTTTGTGGTCGCACCGGAAAAAGCGGAAGGCAAGGCCAGGTTCTGCTGGGTCCAGGTGTGCCCGCCGTCTGCCGTGCCGTACAGATAGATAAAATCGGGCATCGGCTCGGCCCCGCTGACCCAACCGTGGTTGGAATCCAGGAATACCGCTCCACTCTTCGTACCGGCGAGAGGCAGGCTGTCACCCGAACTGGCGACCGTCGGATCGTTGATATAAGCCTGGGTCCAGGTGCTCCCACCATCGCTGCTGTGGTACACGGCCACGGCTTCAGATCCAGCACCTGCGCCCAGAGAAGCCATGGCGATCCCGTTCGCAGCGTCCAGGAATTGCAAGCTTGCTCCGGCGAAGGGGACGGAAGCCGTCGCCCAGGTCGACCCGCCGTCCATGGTGCGGTAGAGGCTGCCGGAGGTACCATCCGCATTGGCAATCAGGACCCAGGCTGAACTGGCCGTCATGAAATACGAGGAGGCCGAAGCGCCTACCGAACTGACGCCCGAAGGGGTCGCATCGTGCCAGGTCTGACCTCCGTCTGTTGTCCGTAAAACCGCACTGTCGCTCAAGGCCCAACCGTTATTCAAGTCCAGCATGTCCATAGCCACGATCCCCGGGGAGGCCACGAGCGGCAAGGCCGCCGGGGTCGACAGGGCCTGGGCCCCTGGCTGAAACACGGCCGGGCCGGTCGGCGAAGCCTGGATCGCGGATGGGGATGCCGCGGTCGCAGTCGGAGGCATGGGCGGCAAAAATGGGAGATTATTCAACTGGCTACAGGACAGGAGAATCAGCATGAGGATCGCACCCATCAGAACGGTTTTAAAGACAGCGGAACGCATGGGACCCTCCTTCACGGATATGCTACCCAGAAAGGTTTCTGAAATTAATTGTACGCCCCGACCCTCATCTTAGACAGGGGGTATTCGAGGAGATCCAGCCCTCAGACGGAACCCGCCCCCGGAAGGTTCCCCGGAAAGGTCCACTCATCCAGCCGGAGGCTCATCCGATCCATTCCACGATGGTGCTCTCCCCCTGGCCGACGCCGACGCACAGGGTCGCCAGACCGTAAAACGGGCGGCTTTCGAAAGCTGCGCGTCGTTTCATCTCGTGCAGCAGGGTGGTCAAAATACGGGCGCCCGAGCAGCCCAGCGGGTGCCCGAGGGCGATCGCCCCGCCGTTGACATTGACCCCCTGGGGGTCAAGGTCCAGGTCCTCCATCACCGCCAGGGATTGAACGGCGAAGGCCTCATTCAGCTCGATCAGGCGGATATCCTTCAGCGTCAGACCCGCACGCGCCAGGGCTTTCCGGGTGGCCGGGACGGGACCCAGCCCCATCAGGCGGGGGGGTACACCGGCCGCAGCGCTGGCAACCCAGCGCGCCATCGGCTTCAGGCCGAGCTCTTTGGCTTTCGAGGCGCTCATCAAAAGCAGGGCAGCCGCCCCGTCGTTCAGGCCGGAGGAGTTACCAGCGGTGACCGTGCCACCCTCCTTCCGAAATGAGGGGCGAAGGCGGGCAAGCGATTCGAGACTGGTGTCCCGCCGCGGGCGTTCATCCGTGGCGATGACAATCGGTTCACCCCTGCGTTGAGGAATGCTCACCGGGAGGATCTCTTCGGCAAAGGCACCGGAATCGATCGCGGCGACGGCGCGCTGGTGGGAACGCAGGGCGAAGTCATCCTGTTTCTCACGAGTCAGGTGCGGTTTCATTTGGGCGATATTTTCAGCGGTCTCGCCCATCTGCTCGGTGCCGTATTTCTCCTGGATCCTCGGGTTCGGATAGCGCCAGCCCAGGGTCGTGTCCCAGGCCGTCAGGTTGCCAAAGGGATAGCCGGCTTCCGCCTTGGGCAGTGAATAGGGAGCCCGCGACATAGATTCCACGCCCCCGGCGATGAAGACCTCCCCTTCCCCGCACCGGATCGCCCGGCCTGCCTGGTTGACGGCGTTCAGCCCGGAGGCGCACAGGCGGTTGACCGTTACGCCACCCACCTCGACCGGAAAGCCTGCCAGCAGGAGCGCCATGCGGGCGACATTGCGATTGTCCTCCCCGGCCTGGTTGGCACAACCCAGATACACCTCCTCGACCAGTGCCGCGTCCAGCTGGTTGCGTTCGAGGATGGCCTTGAGCACATGCGCGGCCAAATCATCCGGGCGCAACGGGGCCAGCACACCGCCCAGGGACCCGATCGGGGTACGGATGGCATCCACAATCCAGACTTCAGGCATGTACTCCTCCAGGAAAGAGCTGGAACCGGAATCAAGTAACCTATTTTACACCGAGCAGGGACGGGGAAGGAAGTTGGTTTCAACGGATAAGAATAGGATTTTTGTATCACAGTCTAATGACGCATGGCACTATCCGCCTGCGTCGGAAACAGCCATAATCTAGAGGCCATAACGGCTAAATCCTGTCCTATTTCTCATGAAGGAGGCTGGTTCGATGCCTGCCAAGGGATGGATCGAAGTCAACGATCATTACTGTAAGGGCTGCGAACTTTGCATCGCGGCCTGTCCGCCGGATGTCATGGCTTTGGACAAGGAGCGTTTGACACCCACGGGCTACCACCCGGCAAAAATTGTCAAGGACGGCTGCACCGGGTGTGCGCTCTGTGCACTGGTGTGCCCGGATGCGGCCATCACTGTCTATCGTGAAGTCACCAAGGCCCCTGCGGCTGCGGCGGCAGGAGGCTGAAATGGCGCGTGAACTGTGGGAAGGCAACCAGGCAATTGCTGAAGCCGCCATCCGCTCCGGGCTGGAGGCCTACTTCGGCTACCCGATTACGCCTCAGAACGAAATCCTGGAATGGATGTCCCGCCGCATGCCGGAGCTGGGTCGAGCATTCGTCCAGGCGGAGGCGGAGCTGGGTGCGATCAATATGGTGTACGGCGCGGCCTGTGCAGGCGCCCGGGTGATGACCTCCTCTTCCAGCCCCGGGATCAGCCTGATGCAGGAGGGATTATCGTATATCGCCGGAACGGAAATCCCCATGCTGCTCATCAATGTGATGCGCGGCGGTCCGGGACTCGGCAACATTGCCCCCTCCCAGGGCGACTACAACCAGATCTGCAAGGGGGGTGGGCACGGGGACTACCATCCGCTTGTGCTGGCCCCTGCCTCGGTCCAGGAAGCCGTGGACCTCGTCCCCGTCGCCTTTGACCTGGCGGAGAAATACCTGACCATCGCCTGCGTCCTGCTGGATGGATCCATCGGCCAGATGATGGAGCCTGTGGAACTTCCGCCCATGCGTGAGGTCAAGCGGAAGGAATTTCCCTGGGCGACCAGCGGAGCCAAAGACCGTGCCCGGCATGTCCTGACCTCCATCTACCTCGAACCGAACGATGAGGAGAAGACCAACCTGCGTTTGTTGAGGCGCTGGCAGGAAATCCAGGCGAAGGAAATACGCTTTAAAGAGTATTACCTGGACCAGGCGGAGGTGGTGGTCATCGGCTTCGGGACCGCGGGCCGGATCGCGCTGTCCGCCGTGCGTGCCGCACGGGCCCAGGGCATCCAGGTCGGTCTTTTCCGCCCGGTGACGGTCAGCCCCTTCCCTCACGAACGCGTCGCAGAAATCGCCGCACAGGCGAAAGCGCTGCTGGTGGTCGAGATGAACTCCGGCCAGATGCTCGAAGATGTCCGGCTGGCGGTCAACGGCCGCATCCCGATCGAGTTTTACGGACGCCTGGGAGGGGTGGTCCCGTTCCCCGATGAAATCCTGAGCGAGATCCAGCGCGTTTCCAAGAAGACCCCCCAGATGGTGGACGACCCGGCCAAGGCCTGGTTGAAGCGCATGGACGCCGCGATCAAATAAGAGGTCCCTATGGCTACGATTGCTGTCCCGCAGAACCTGGTTTACGAACGACCTGCCTCCTTCACGGACGCACCGACCCATTACTGCCCCGGGTGTACGCATGGTGTGGCCCACCGCCTGATCGCCGAGATTCTGGATGAAATGAACCTGACCTCCCGGACCGTCGGTGTGGCGCCGGTCGGATGTGCGGTATTTGCTTATAACTACTTCGCCACCGACTTCGTCGAAGCCCCCCACGGCCGTGCCCCGGCCATGGCCACCGGCCTCAAGCGGGTGATGCCGGATTCGATCGTCTTCACCTACCAGGGTGATGGAGACCTGGCTTCGATCGGGACCGGAGAAATCGTTCATGCTGCTGCCCGCGGCGAAAACATCACCGTCATCTTCATCAACAACGCCAACTTCGGAATGACCGGCGGCCAGATGGCTCCGACCACCCTGCCGGGCATGAAAACCACCTCCTCGCCCAACGGCCGCGATGTGGAAACCCAGGGCTACCCGATCCGCATGGCCGAGATGCTCGCGACCCTGGAAGGCAGTGGCTACATCGTCCGCCGCAGCCTGCACGATCCGAAGAACATCCGCCTGGCCAAGAAGGCGATCCGCATTGCCTTTGAAGTTCAGGTACGCGGTTTGGGCTTCTCCATGGTCGAACTGCTCTCCACCTGCCCCTCCAACTGGAACCTGACCCCCGTCGAGTCGCTCAAGTTCGTGGAGGAGAAGATGATTCCCTACTACCCGCTGGGTGATTACAAGGTTTCGCCGGCGATTTCAGCGGCAAAGCTCTAGGGAGGCTGCCATGCAAACAGAAATCATTCTTGCTGGTTTTGGCGGTCAGGGGATCATGTTCGCCGGGCAGGTCCTGTCCTACGCAGCCATGGACAAGGGCAAAGAAGTGACCTGGATTCCATCCTATGGCCCGGAAATGCGCGGAGGGACTGCCAACTGTACGGTCACCATCGCAGATGAGGAGATTGGCTCCCCGCTGGTCCAGTATCCGCCTGCCGCCCTGGTGATGAACCTGCCCTCCCTGGAAAAATATGAACCCTTGATCAAGCCGGGTGGTGTGCTGGTCGTCAACTCCTCGATGGTGGACCGCCCCCCCGCCCGCTCCGACATCCTGAATATCAGCGTCCCCTGCAATGACATCGCCGAAGAGATCGGGAATCCGCGTCTGGCAAACATGGTTGCAGTCGGCGCTTTGCTGACCGGACTATCCGTGCTCACGGTCGCGGATATCGAGACCACCCTGGCTGCCCACATGCCCGGCCGTCACAAGGACCTGCTCCCCAAGAACATCGAAGCCTTGCACCGGGGTGCGGAGTGTGCCCAAAAGGAGATCGACAGGATCAAGCCTTGAGTTTTCCAGTCAGCTCTGCATTCCCCTCCCCCGTCTGTCCTGCGACGGGGGTTTCTTGTCAGTTCATGCTATAATCCTTTCGCTCCTCTGGGGCCCATTGAAAAACCATGAATTTCCTCATCACTGGCGCAGCCGGATTCCTCGGCTCCGCCCTCGCCAATCAGCTCGCCCGCGAAGGACATCAGGTGCGCGGCCTGGACGACCTGTCCACCGGCGACCCGCAGGCCCTCTCGCCGGACGTTCATTTCACGCGCGGGGACGTGAATGACCGGCCGAAGCTCTGGACGCTGCTTCAGGAAGTGGATTGCGTGTACCATCTGGCCGCACGGGTTTCCGTCCCCGAGTCGATCCTCTATCCGCGCGAGTACAATGCCGTCAACGTCGGGGGCACCGTCAGCCTGATGGAAGCCATGCGGGATGTAGGCATCCGCCGGGTCGTCCTGGCCTCCTCCGGTGCGATCTACGGCGACCAGGAGATCCAGCCGCTTTCCGAAGGCCAGACTCCCAGGCCGCGTTCGCCCTACGCCGTCTCCAAGCTGGCCGCGGAGTATTACGTGCGGACCATCGGAGAGCTTTGGGGCATCGAGACGGTCTGCCTGCGCATTTTCAACGCCTATGGCCCCGGCCAGCACTTGCCCGCCTCGCATCCGCCCGTCGTGCCCTATTTCCTGCGCCAGTCGGTGCGCAACGGGACTTTGGTCGTCCATGGGGACGGCAACCAGACGCGTGATTACGTTTATGTGGATGACGTTGTGGCTGCCATGGTGGCAGCCGCCACGGCGCCCCACCTCAACGGCCTGGTCATCAACGTCGGCTCCGGGACGGAAACCAGTCTGAGGGCCCTGACCAAGCTGGTGGTGGAAGTGACCAACAGCCAGGCGAATGTGGTCTACAACGCCCAGACGACAGGGGGCGTCTCTCGCCTGAACGCCAACCTGACCCTGGCGGAACAGAAATTGAACTACAAGCCGGCCTTTTCGCTCGAAGAAGGGCTGCGTTTGATGCTGGCCCGGGATCCGAGATTCCGAGCGCCTTCCAACGTGGCGGTTTAGGACGGCTCGAAGAAGCGGCCCGCCTCCCACCCTTTCAGGAACCAACCGGGACGGACCGCGGGTCAAGCCCGGATCAATCCCCCATGAAATCCAAGCCCTTGGCACGCTCTTTCTACGACCGGCCGACCCTGATCGTCGCCCGGGAGCTGCTGGGAAAACGGCTGGTACGGGTTCTGGACGGCCAGCGCCTGTCCGGCACCATCACCGAGGTTGAAGCCTACATCGGCGAGGAGGACCTGGGCTGCCATGCCAAAGCCGGGAAAACGCCCCGCACCGCGGTCATGTACGGAACCCCCGGTCATGCCTACATCTATTTCACGTACGGGATGCACTGGTGTCTGAACGTGGTCACCGAGCGGGAGGGCTTTCCCGCGGCGGTCCTGATTCGGGCCATCCAACCCCTGGAAGGGGTGGCATCGATCTCTGCCCGCCGCCAGGGCCGGGACACGAATGGCCCTGCCAAGCTGACCCAGGCTCTCGCCGTCGACGGCGGCCTGAATCAGAGCGATCTCTGCATCCCAACGTCAGGCCTGTGGATCGAAGCTGACCTCTCGTTCTCCGATGAGCAGATCCTGATCGGCCCGCGCATTGGATTGAACACCGTCCCGGAGCCGTGGAAATCCATCCCCTGGCGCTTCCAGCTGCGCCGAAAATGATACAATTAAGGCTGGGCCTTGTCTAAATGAAAGAGTAATCATGTTCAAGCGGAACAACCAATCCTCTCCCCCTCCTACGGTGCAAACCGTGGAAAGGATCACCTCGGTTCTCGCCGCGGGCGTCATCTGGCAGGGCAGCATCAGCGGCTCCGGCGGCGTACGCGTGGAAGGAACCTTCGAGGGTCAAATTGCCCTGAAAGGCCTGCTGGTGGTTGGCGAGACCGGCAAAGTCACCTGCGAGAACATCCGCGCCAGCAATGTGATCGTGGCGGGGGCGGTCAAGGGGAACATCACTTCCCAGAAGGTAGAAATCCGCTCTTCCGGTCGGGTCTGGGGCGATATCGTCACCACTGCTTTTGCTACGGAAGAGGGGGCGTTCTTGCGCGGCCAGATTCGCATGGAAGATGCCATTGACCTCGGCCTGGAAACTGTCCCTACGCCACCTGCTACGCAGGAACAAACCCAACCCTCTCAAGCGCAACTTCCTTGAACCACACGCCTCCTCTCGATATCCCCATGTCCTCCCCCGATCTGACCGATGCCGAGCGCCAGGCCGTACTGGAGGTGCTTAATACCCCTGCCCTGAGCATGGGACCCCGAATCCGGGCCTTTGAAAAGGCATTTACCGATTTCACCGGCAGCCGGGAGGCGATCGGGGTCAACTCGGGTACCGCGGGTCTGCACCTGTGCGTCCGCGCCGCGGGGATCGGGCCGGGTGACCTGGTGCTCACGACCCCGTTTTCCTTTGTGGCCTCGACCAACGTCCTGCTTTTCGAGAACGCGGTGCCGGTCTTCGTGGACGTCGAGGCGCAGACCGGGAACCTGGATGTCCACCAGCTGGATGAGGCCGTGCGCGACCTGAGGGAGGGCGGTCGGAAAGCCCAACGGTGGCTGCCTCGGAGAGGAGGCTCACCGGGGGGCGCGCTCAAGGCGCTATTGCCGGTCGATGTCTTCGGGCAGCCTGCGGATTGGGATCCAATTCGAAAGCTCGCCGACGAGTTCGGCTTGAAAATCATTGAGGATGCTTGCGAAGCGCTGGGGGCGGAATATAAAGGGCGTAAAACCGGCACCCTGGGCGATTACGGGGTGTTCGCCTTCTACCCCAACAAACAAATGACTACCGGTGAAGGCGGCGTGGTGGTAACCGATCAGGCGGCCGGGGCTGAATTGATGCGGGCCTTGCGCAATCAAGGCCGGGCCCCCGGTGACACCTGGCTCCAACACACCCATCTGGGGTACAACTACCGCCTGGACGAGATGTCCGCCGCGCTGGGCCTGGCCCAGATGATCCGGCTGGATGAACTGCTGAAGAAGCGTGAGCAGGTCGCAGCCTGGTACGCCGACCGCCTTGCCGAAATCCCGGCGGTGGAAATACCCCGGATTGAAGCGTTCACCACACGGGTTTCCTGGTTCGTTTACGTGGTACGCTTCGATGATCAGATCGATCGCGACCGCCTGGCGAAGCGGCTCGAGGGGCGCGGGGTTCCGGTCCGCCCGTACTTCCTGCCGATCCATCTGCAGCCGTATATGATCGAACGCTTCGGCTACCAGGAAGGTGACTTCCCGATTACTGAAAACCTGGGTCGGCGGGGTCTGGCTTTGCCGTTCTCCGGGGTCATGACCGAGGCGCAGGTCGAGGCGGTCTGTCAGGCGATCCAGGAGGAAATTCTGCGCTCATGAGCCTGCTTTCATTTCCTCCCGATCGCCAGCGCGGCCTTGCCCTGCAGATCAGCCTGCTGCTAGCGCTTTCAGCCATCACCGCCATCGCGATCTGGCGCGCCTCCATCAGCCCCATCGGCCTGACCCTGGTCATTTACATTCTCGTGGCAGTCCTGGCCTTCTTCCCACTCCCCTTCCTGGCGTATCGCCTGTACGCCTTGACGCGCGCCAACTATCGTCTCGACCGCGATCAGCTGATCCTGTCGTGGGGGCTGCGTCTCGAGCAGATCCCCATCTCGGATATCGAATGGGTGCGTCCTGCCAGCACCATGGGCAAATCACTTCCCCTGCCGCTCCTTGCCTTGCCGGGATCCGTTCTCGGCACACGGATGCATACGGAGCTCGGCTCGATCGAATTCCTCGCCTCGGAGGCGAAGTCCCTGCTCCTGATTGCCACCGCCCAGCAGGTTTTTGCCATCTCGCCGGAGGACCCATCCGCATTCATGGAAAGCATCCAGCATGCGATCGAAATGGGCAGCCTGACGCCCGCCTCCCCGCAATCGGTATATCCCTCCTTCGTCGTGGGCCAGGCCTGGGAAAGCCCCCTGGCGCGCTATCTCTGGTTGGCCGGCATTTTTCTTAACCTGGGTCTGCTGGTCTGGGTCAGCCTGATGATCCCCGGCTTGAGACAGGTCCCGCTGGGTTTCCTGGCGTCCGGGGCGCCCAGTCCGTCAGTTCCAGGGGTCGGGTTGATCCTCCTGCCCGCGCTCAGCATTGGCTTGTTTGTTTTCGGGTGGGTGGCCGGCCTCTTTTTTTACCGCAATCGCGAACGGCGGATCCTGGCGGAAATCGTTTGGGGCGGGGGAGTGCTGTGCACCTTCCTCTTTCTGATGGCAGTCATGTTTGTGATCACCACCCCCGTTTAACCCTGCGTCTCAAAGGCTGCAGGTCGCTCGACCCTAGGAAAACATGATCCTGGTCCTTCAGGCCAAAATGCTGCTTCAACTCCTGTTTGGTTTCCTGGCTGCCCTGTTCATCGCTTTCGCTGCCTACCGCGCTCACAGCCTGAGCCGGTCAGGAGCATGGGGAGCCACCCTGGTCGGCACGATCATCTTCGGCCTGGGCGGATGGAAATGGGCCATCCTGCTGCTGGCCTTCTTCATTTCCTCCAGCGCCTTGACACACCTGTTCGGCCGTCGCAAGGCGACCCTGGACGAGAAGTTCGAAAAGGGCGGCCGGCGCGATCTCGGACAGGTCCTTGCCAATGGATGGGTCGCCTGCCTCTTCACCGGTTTCCACTTCTTCTTCCCGGCCGCGTCCTGGACCTGGATCGGCTTCGCCGCTGCGCTGGCAGCGGTGAATGCCGATACCTGGTCAACCGAACTGGGTGTGCTGAACCCTTCTCCTCCGCGCCTGATCACCAATGGGGAAGCCGTGGAGAAAGGGACATCCGGCGCGATCTCGCTCTACGGGACGCTTTCCGCAGTAGGGGGATCAGCCTTGATCGCCGTCCTCGCCGGGGGTCTCGGACCCTCCGGCAGATTCTGGACGACGGCAGAGATTATCACGGTTGCAGGCGTTACGGGAGCGTTGTTCGATTCGTTCCTCGGGGCGACCGTTCAGGCCATTTACCGCTGCCCAAAATGTGAGAAGGAAACCGAGCATCATCCGCTCCACAAGTGCGGAACGGCAACCATCCAAATCCGCGGATGGAAATGGCTGAATAACGACCTCGTCAACCTGGCCTGTGCTGCCATGGGGACGATCATCGGGCTGCTCCTGTTCTAGAGGGCAGAGCTCAGACCGACCCGCCCTTCCCCAAAGGCGGCGACTCTGCCTCGATCACCCGATCAAGATCTTTAATCCCATTAGGATCAGCACCGCCCCCCCGAGGATTTCCATGCGTCGGCCGAACTTGGCTCCCAGGCGTTTGCCCAGCATCACGCCCGCCCAGGAGATCAGTCCGGTCACCACCCCGATGACCGCCGCGGGATACCAGATCCTGATCCCCAGCAAGCCCAAACTGATGCCCACTGCCAGTGCATCGATGCTGGTGGCAACGGAAAGCAGCACCAGCGACCAGCCGCGGGAGGGGTCGCGCTCCGGCTCGCGATTTCCGGCGCTGCGGCCGGACTGGATCATGCGCACGCCGACGAATGTCAGCAGGCCAAAGGCCAGCCAGCGATCATAAGGGGATATGTAGCGCAGGATGGACATGCCGGCGAACCAGCCCAGGACCGGCATGATGAACTGGAATAAGCCGAAATGCCATGCCAGCCGGAAAGTCCGGCGCGGACCGGAGGCCTCCTGGATGGTCCCGATCCCCAGGCAGACCGCAAAGGCATCCATCGCCATGCTGATGGCGATCAGTAGGATTTCGAAAATATTCATGGTTGGTCTTGTGGCCAGTTGGCGGGAATCTTGCCCGGGTTAATTTCCCAGCTCATCCTGATGCGAATTTTATCACTCAGGCATTATTCGGCGGCAGAATTTCCGTCCGCATCGCCGAAGGGAACGAATGCGCTTACGGCCAGGAGGACCAGCGCAGGAAGAAAGGTCCGATCGAATTCCTCGTCCAGGAAAGTCCCAAATGGCTTTTCAGTGACGGAAGCAACCAACAACACGGCCACCGGGATCAGCCAGGCCAATAAAGTCACCATCAGCAGGAGCCTGGATGGGCGCAAGTTCTTTTGCCGATTAAAAAGCCACGCCAGGACCAATAGAACCAGGCAGACCGGCACAAGGAAGCCGGCGCTCGACCAGGTTGAAAAATATTTTAACCCATAAGAACCGATCTGCTGAATCGAGCCAAGGAGATGGTCATATGGGATACCCCTTGAAAAAAAACTTCCAAGGTCGTTCCCGACCTGATCACGTTTCATCTGATCCCACCCTAACAACACCAGCCACGATCCCGGGAAGATTAACATAGGCACGACCGAGGCAAGCAGGTAATTCCAGTTCCATTTGCGCTTCATACCGATCCAGGCAACCCCATAGATCCCGAGAAGCATCACCAGCCCGTAACCGGTCCCTTCCGGTCTCGTCCAGGCCGCGAAAGCCAAAAGAACGCCGCCGGTGGCCATGCGCCCGAGCGAATCTTCCCAAAGGCCGTCAAAGGTCCACAGGACACCCAGGACCAAATAAGCGGTCATGGGCAGATTCGCTAATCCGATCGTCGAATGGATGAAGAATAGAGGAACGGTAAATATCAGCAATATTGCTCCCGTGGCAACCTTTCTGTTCACGTGAAAACGCCGTAAAAATTGATAGCAGCCGGATAAAAGCCCAAAAGTCAGAATCGGGAAGAGCGCTTTGGAGCCGGGCAATTGATCCCCGTCCACTAATTGGAAGAGGCCAGTGGACAGCTGAAGGTTGAGGGGATAGGCCAGGACGTGGCCGCCCCAAGCATTTCCTGCCCAGATGGTGTGCTCCTTAACCATCACATACCCTTTCATGTACCAGTTGACGATATCGTCGTTCACCGTATACGACCGCCCCACCGAGATCAACACCGCCAGGCCAAACCATAAGCAGAAAGCCGCACCCAGGACGAATGCCAGGCGATCCTGGCTCCAAATCGATCGGATCGATTTCCAGGCGTCGTGGATCGCGGTGCCCGGCGATGGGCGGCGGAGGATACGCCGCGCAGCGAACCCTGCCATCATGAGAAGGACATACTCGAGCCCCACTGCCGTCGCGGTGATGGGAATTCCCACGAAGGAGGTCATGAAAATGGTCCAAGACAACAAACCCATCGCCATGGGAATGCTTAGGCCAAGAATGTCCATCCAACTTGCCCGAGAGAATAACAGGGTAATGAATAAAAATCCCAGGCAGAATAACAAACAGATGACCCCTGCCTCAATCAACGGCGCGGCGATCTGGATCCCGGAAAGGCGGTCATAGGTATCCTGCGTCGGGACGATCAGGTGCGGGACCAGGTTCGCGGGAGCATAGACACCCTTGATCTGATTGTAGGTTTCCGGGAATGGAATGAAGACCTTATCGCCCACGAGCTGCTGCGAAGGAAAATCGCCCATGGCGAGAAGAAACGACGCCGGATCGGAAGCATATTTAAAACACAGGGCGCTGGCCGGGTCCGCACAATCCCAGATGGGGCGCGGAAAAAGATAGAATTGCATGAGGCTCTGACCGGTGAAGCCTCCATCTTTTGGATCGGGCAGGACTACCGGTGAATCCTTGGGGATATAGGCATCCAGAAAACGGACATATTTCGCTTCATTAAATCCTACGAAGAGTATTTCCCCGCGCTGGAATGACGAGATGGTTCCAAAGCGGCGGATCGAGCCCAGCCAGGGGCGTATATAACCCTTCCACACGAATGCCCCTTGGACGACCACCAGGCCCAGGACGACCAGCGACATCCAAGGAAGCACGCGGGAAAACGGCAACCTCTTTTGGGTCATAGTTGATTTATTTAATTTTTCCAGATTCTGAAATCCTTCAAAATGGACCCGCCGACAAATTCTCGCAAGATCGAATTGTCCGGGATCAGATCCGTCTCGACCGGCAGGAACCACTCCAGAAAAGCCAGCAAACGCTTGGCCTCAATGAACTCCGGCACCCCGTGTGGCACCTGGCGGAGGATCGGCTCGACCAGGGACTGGAGGGCCGACAGCTCGTAGACCAGAGCCGAGTTGAACATCACATCGGCGTTTTCCTGGTAGGGAAAGATATATTTCTCCTCACCCCGGCGCACGGATTCCCACTGGCTGATCGTCTGGACGGCGCTGTAACCACGCTCCCGGGAATCTCGGACGATGCGCCGGACCAGGCGCGTGTCGGTCGTGGAAACGCGATTGTGGCGGTCCAGGTTGAGCTGGGTCAGGGCAGAAACATAGATGCGGAAGGCGCGGGCCGCGACCGTCTCGGGCACCAGGCGGGGGTCGAGGCCGTGGATGCCTTCGAGGATGATCAACTGACCGGAGTGAAGCTGGATCTCTTCGCCCATCTCCTGTTTTCCGGCTTTAAAGTTATAGCGCGGCAGAGTTACCGTCTCTCCGCCGATCAAACGCTGGAGATGGTCGGCCAGCATGTCCAGCTTGAGCGCCTCCAGGGCCTCAAAATCGTACTGGCCATCCAACCCCAGGGGGGTTTTCTCCCGGTCGACGAAATAATTGTCCAATTCAAGGGCGAACGGCGAAATGCCCAGGGCCAGCAGCTGGACTGCCAGTCGGCGGGAAAAAGTGGTCTTCCCGGACGAGGAAGGTCCGGCGATCAGGATCAGGCGGGTCTCCTGATGGCGGTGGGTAATCTGGCGGGCGATGTCGGCGATGTGCTGCTCCTGGAGGGCTTCGGAGACCAGGATGACCTCGCGCGTGCGCCCGGCCTGAATGGCATCGTTCAAGGCACCTACCGTATCGATGCCCAGGCGTTGCAGCCACTGGCCGTATTGCCGGAAGGCAGTCAGTAGTTTGGGATAATCGACCATCGGGCTGATGACGGTCGGCGAGCGGCGGTGAGGAAACCGCAGGGTAAACCCTTCCTCGGTCGGCAGCAATGAGAACCACTTCAAATAGCCCGTGGAGGGGACCATGTATCCATGGTGGTAATCCGTATGCCCTCCCAGACTGTACAGGGTGACATACGGCTTCCGGCGGTGGTGGAGGAGCTGCACCTTATCCGGGTAATTGGCTTTCTCAAAATAGGCAATGGCCTCTGCCAGGGGCAGCTCACGGCGCTCGAACGGCGTGTCGGAGGCGACCAGGCGCTTCATCTCCTTCTCAAGGGCGGTCAGCTCAGAGCGGTTGAGCGGGCTGCGCCCGCTCACATGGCAGTAATAGCCGCCCGTGGCAACCGAGTGGTCGATGACCAGCACGGCATTTTTGAACAGGTCGGCAAATGCCATTTCCAGCAGGAAGGTGAGGGATCTGCGGTAGATGCGGGCGCCGTCGGTGTCGGACATGGTCACGGGGGTGAGTTTTGAGTCCATTTTGAGGGGATAGGTCAACTCGTGCAGCTCACCGTTGACGATCGCCCCAACGATGGGGGCGGGGACGGACTCGGCGATGATTTTCAAGAAATCACCCGTACTCGTGCCGCGGGGGCCGGAGAGGACGCGTCCATCGGGTAGATGGGCTTCCACACTGCTGCGGGGCGAAACCGACTGGATCGATGCGCTCATGGATCCCTCATTTCCAATCATCAGGAGAAGAATTCGGGGCTGACCTCCCAGGGACAGGAGGTCATGCCCTGGCGGGTGTCTCTGCGACCCGTTGGATCAATTTTTCCGGCCGGCGCGAGAACTCGGCCACCTGAAGCTCTCCTCGGACCAGCGCCAGGAGGGTCTCAACCAGAACGCGGTTGACCGGGGTCGGCACCCCGAACCTCTCTCCGAATCGGACCACGGCCCCGTGCAGAAATTCCACTTCGCTCTGCTTGCGCCCGGCATGCAGGTCGATATGGAAGGAGGGCATCTTTCCGCCCCGGCCCCCTCCCACGGCCCTTTTGAGAAGCGGGCGGGCCACAAAGGCTGGCAGCCGCTGCGCCAGGGCGAGCGCACGGACCGGTGTCCCGGGCAGGTCGACCGGCGAGATCCCCTGAGCCGCCATGACGGCCAGCGCCTCCTGGGACAGGCGTCTTTCCAAATCGTAGAGCCCGGCATGAGAAAATACTTCTGCAATCGTCATATCCACGATGGCGGAAGTGGCACTGCCGGGCAGGTTCATCAGGACCTTGGACCATTTCATGTCCGCCGCCCGCGGGTAGAGGTGGGCGTTCAATTCGGCCGCATCCAGTACGGAGGTTAGCTGTTCCGAGAGTCGATTCCCGGCCGCGACCCCGATGCCGCGCGCCTTTTCCAGCACGATATCGCCAGCCGCCCGCCGGCCGATCGAGCAGGTCACAGTGCCAGCGATGACCCGGTCGCTCCCCAAGACCGCGGCAATTGCCGGTTCATTCTCCACGCCATTTTGCAGGCACAGGACCGGCGGCATATGCTCCGCGAACGGAGCGATCGCCTGCAGGGCCGCGGCCGTATCGAAGGACTTCATGGCAAAGATGGCGGCAACGAACGGGCCGTATTCAAGCGCCTGTTTCGGAGAGGAGGCACAGGCGAATGAGGCGGGATCGACCCGCAAGGTTCCCCGGACCCGCCGGTGTTTGTCGATCGTCACGTCCAGGCGCAACCCGCGTGCTTTCAGTTCCTCGGCAACGGAAGGTTGTTCGATAAATACCACCGGGTGTCCAGCCAGGGCCAGCGAGCCGCCGACATAGGTCCCGATCGCCCCTGCTCCGAATATCAAGATCGGGAAGGATTTCGGGTCAATCATCCTCATGCCTCCAGTGCAACCGGTCGTTGAGGCCGATCAGTCGCCAGTGATGTTCCTCGGCAGTATACGTCAGCGTGGCAAATGCCGCATTGAGAAAGCGGAAAGTCGGCCCGGTGTAGTCCGCCTGGACCGGGATCCCCAGGATCGCGTACAGGACCATGTTCAGGATGCCCGCATGGGCCACCACCAGGTAGCGGCCCGGCGCCCGGTCGAGCAGGCTTTGCACGCCGCGGCCGGCGCGCAGATAAACCTCCCACCGGCTCTCACCGGTCTCGCCGATGTGCAGGTACGGATGGATGAAATCCGGCCGGGGGTGGCGCACGGACGCCTCCTCCGGGCTGAGTCCCGCCAGCCGGCCGTTATGAAGTTCCATCCAGACCGGGTCAAACTCAAGCGGCAGGCCGAGCCTGCCGGTGATGATTTCGGCGGTTTGCGAGGCGCGCCCCAGCGGGCTGGAGATGCACCGGTCAAAGGTCAGGCCTTCCTCCAACCAGCGCTCCGCCAGGGCCATGGCCTGGGCCCGGCCCTTTTCGGTGAGAGGGAAATCGGCCTGGCCTTGGAATCGATCCTCGGCGTTGCCGACCGACTCGCCGTGGCGCAGGAGGAAGATCGTATACACGTGGGCGTTCTGATTGGGAGCGGTCATGAAGCAGGTATCTTCCTATGAAAACCAGCTGGAGCGCGGCGGGTTCTGCGGCGAAGCTTCCCTAGATTTCCTTGCCGTTCTCGATTTCTTCTTCGACCAGGCGCTCGAGATAACGGCCGTAGCTGCTGTTGCGCAGCTCCCGGGCCAGGTTGCGCAGCTGGTCCTTCCCGATCAAACCCACCCGATAGGCGATCTCCTCCGGGCAGCCAATGATCAGCCCTTGACGCTCTTCAACCGCCTGGACAAAATTGGCGGCCTGCAGCAAGGTTTCATGGCTGCCTGCGTCCAGCCAGGCAATGCCCCGGCCGAGCTGCTGGACGTGCAGCTGGCCGCGCCGGAGATACTCCCGGTTGATGTCGGTGATCTCCAGTTCGCCGCGCGGCGAGGGTTTCAGGCGGGCGGCGATCTCGATCACCGTGTTGTCGTAGAAATACAAACCCGGGACGGCGAATTTCGAACGCGGCCGGCCGGGCTTTTCCTCCAGGCTGACCGGTTTGCCGCTGCGTTCCAATTCGACGACGCCATAGTTCTCAGGGTCGCGCACCGGATAGGCAAAAATCCAGGCGCCCTCGACAAGCGCCGCGGCTTGATGTAACTTCTCCCGAAGTCCGGTGCCGAAGAAGATGTTGTCTCCCAGGATCAAGGCGGCGGAATCCTTCCCGATAAACTCCTTGCCAATGAGAAACGCCTCCGCCAGACCGTACGGCTTTTGCTGTTCGGCGTACGAAAACGCCAGCCCCCACCGGCTGCCATTTCCCAGCAGGCGGCGAAAAGCAGGCAAATCCTCCGGCGTGCTGATCACCAGGACCTCCTGGAGACCCGCCAGCATTAACAACGAGAGCGGGTAATACACCAGGGGTTTATCGTAGACCGGCAAGAGTTGTTTGCTGACCCCCAGGGTCAGCGGATAGAGACGGGTGCCATGTCCGCCTGCCAGGATGATCCCCTTCATAATCCCTCCCCTCGCTGGCCATAATTTCGCTCCAACCACGCCTGGTAATCACCCCCCCTGCGGAGGGCCTCCACCCAGGCCGGGTGGGTCAGGTACCAATCGGTCGTTTCCCGCAGGCCGGAGGCGAGATCATGCTGCGGCTGCCAGCCCAGCTCGATGGCGATCTTGCCTGTGTCCAGCGCATAACGCCGATCGTGCCCGGGACGGTCGACCACCGTCTGAATCAATTCGGCGTGCCTGCGGCCCGGCCTGCGTTCATCCAGGATGGAGCAGATCGCCCGCACCACCTCCAAATTGGTCGGTTGATTGTTGCCCCCCACATGGTAGGTCTCACCCGGCCGCCCTGAACACAGCACTTGATGAATCGCCTTACAATGGTCATCCACAAACAACCAATCCCGGACCTGCTGCCCATCGCCGTAAACGGGCACGGGCTTCCCCTCCAGAGCGTTCAAGATGGTCAGAGGGATGAGCTTCTCCGGGAATTGATGCGGGCCGTAATTATTCGAACAGTTGGTGATCGTCACCGGCAGGCCGTAGGTGCGGGCGTAGGCGCGCACCAGGTGATCGCTGGAGGCCTTGGAGGCTGCATACGGCGAGCTGGGGGCGTAGGGTGCGGCTTCGCTGACCGGTGGGTCGCCGGGGTCGAGCGATCCATATACCTCATCCGTGGAAACATGGTGGAAGCGGACGGTCTCGCCGAAGGTGCGTCCCTCCCCCAGCCAGATGTGGGTGACCGCTTCCAGCAGGGTGAACGTCCCGACCACATTGGTCTGGATGAAGGGGGCCGGTCCCAGGATCGAACGATCGACGTGGGTTTCAGCCGCAAAGTGGACCAGGGTGTCAATGCGTTGGCTGTGCAGCAATTCCTCGACCAGAGCCCGGTCGCAGATATCGCCTTTCACAAAGGTATGACGGGCCGGATCCGGCAGGTCTTTCAGGTTCTCCAGGCTGCCGGCATAGGTCAAGGCATCCAGCGTGACCAGGCGAAGTTCCGGACCGGCGCCCAGGAGGTAGCGCACGAAGTTCGAACCGATAAAACCTGCTCCGCCGGTGATCAGGACGTTGCGCATCAGAAGTCGTAGTCCCGCAGGGCATCCACCACTTTGGCCTGATCCTGCTCCTTCAGGGCATTGTGGAACGGCAGGCGGATCAACTGGTCGCTGACGCGCTCCGTGACCGGGCAGTCCCCCGGCTGACCGCCATACTGCCGGCCCATTTCCGAGAGATGCAATGGGAGATAATGGAAGACGCCCTGGATGCCGTGCTGGCGCAGATGGGCGATCAGGCCCTGACGCAGCTCCAGGGTGGGCAGGAGCAGGTAGTACATGTGGTAGGACTGTTCGCAGGAGGCCGGGACGTGCGGGAGGCGCACTTCGTGCGCCGCAGCCCAGTCCTGGAGGGCGGCATCGTAATACTCCCAGACCTTCTGGCGGTGAGTCTGGATTTTTTGGCGGTTCTCAAGCTGGGCGTAAAGATAAGCGGCCAGGACGTCGGAGGGCAGGTAGGAGGAGCCGATGTCCACCCAGGTGTACTTGTCGACCTGGCCACGGAAAAAACGGCTGCGGTTGGTGCCTTTTTCGCGGATGATCTCGGCGCGTTCCACGAGGGCCGGATCGTTGATCAACAGGGCGCCGCCCTCCCCGCAGGAGAAGTTCTTCGTTTCATGAAAGCTTTGGGCTGCCATCCTTCCAAACGTACCGAGGTACTTTCCCTTGTATTTGCCAAATAACCCGTGGGCGTTATCCTCCACCACGGCAACGGCGTGCCGGTCTGCGATCTCCAGGATCGACTCCATTTCACAACCCACCCCCGCATAATGGACCGGAGCAATCGCTTTCGTGCGGCTGGTCAGCAGGCCTTCCAGCTTGGATTCGTCCAAGTTAAGGGTGTCCGGCCGGACGTCCACAAAGACCGGTCGGGCGCCACGCAGGACAAACGCGTTCACGGTCGAGACAAAAGTGAAGGCAGGGATGATGACCTCATCACCGGCCTGGATATTCAGCAAGATGGCAAACATCTCCAGAGCGTGGGTGCAGGAGGTCGTCAGCAAAACCTTGGGAACGCCAAGCTGCTGCTCGAGGAGCTGACTGCACTGGCGGGTGAACGGTCCATCCCCGGCCATCCTCCCGGCGGCGATGGCTTCGGCCATGTACTCTTTCTCCTTGCCCATCATGACCGGAAGATTGAAATCCACTTCGATTGGAGGATAGTCAGACATTGAATCCTTTGGATTGAATCCCTTTGAAGTAAGGCCGAGCCGAGGGTCCTCCCGGCAAAGCCTCTCAGCCTTGACCTGTGAAGATATGATGAGCGGCCTCCGGACCTGTCATGAAAAGCAAATCCAGGATCGAAACGTTGGGGTCGAAGGGCGGATAAAGCTGCGGGTATTCGCCGTAATTGTAAATCATATATTCCAAGCGGATGCCCAACTCTTTAAAACGGTCCTCTTCCAAGTAATCCCGGGCGGACGGGCCACTGATATAGTGGTCGGCCCCCAGCTGGGTCAGAATGGCGATCAGGCGGTCGGTCTTTTGCCCGGCCACGGATAGTTCTGAAGAGCGTAGGAAGCGGGTTTTTTCGATGCCCAGGACGCGGGCCAGGGCCACGGTGAAATTGATGGTGAAATCGGCGAGGAATTCGTCGTGGCGTTGATAAAAGGCCTCCACGAACGGGGCATAAAGTCGGAAGAAGGGGGCACGCCCGTAGGCATAAGTGATCGCCTTCCAATGGCTTTTTGCCCATGGCTTGTCCCAGTCCAGGCGAACGTGATTGATCGGTTCGCCCTGCCGGTCGCCGTGGCTGTGGACCGGGATCGTCAGCCATTGTTTGCCCTGCGAAGTCTTGATCTGGTTCCGGTTCCGCCACCCATGCTGATCGTACTGGACATCATCATAAAAAACGAAAACGTCGGCCTTGCCGATCTGGTCAAAATAGCCCCGCCAAGGGATATAGGAGGGCTGGAGGATGACGACCTTCATGTCGTTCCTGAGGCGTCTCCGCCCGGAGAGGTGGTCCGCGCGATCGTATACAACGGCCGGCCGGACGAGCGTTCAAAAAGGCGGGCAAGATATTCGCCGATGATCCCAATGGCAAAAAGCTGGACGCCGCCGAACACAAAGATCGTGGAGGCCAGGAAGGTGAAACCCGGCACAGAGCCTAACAGGAAGTATTGAACCACGACATAGACCAGCCCCAGAAAACCCATCACCGTAAAGCAAAAACCCAGGATGCTCGCCAGGCGCAGAGGCGCCGTACTGAAGTTGGTCAGAATGAGCAGGGCCATGGAGGCGAGCTTTCCAAAGGAGTAGTTCGACTTCCCGGCGGTGCGGGGGGCCTCCTCGACGGTGACCGAAGCGAACCGGGTCGTGCTCCAGCCGAGCAGACCATCCAGGATGACCTCCGCTCCATGGTACGCCTCGAAAGAACGGCGCAGGTCCGTGCGGAAAGCCCGGAACGTACTCACATCGCGCACCGACTGGCTCACCTCGCGCCCGACCACAAAACTGACCGACCACTTGGTCAGCACGGAGCCCCAGTTGCGCCACCACGACTGCCGGTGTTTTTTGGGAACGCCGTACACGACGTCATAGCCCTGATCCAGCTTTTCCAGCAGCCCATGGATTTCTTCGGGGAGGTTCTGCAGATCATCATCCATGGTGATACAGACCTCAAAGCGGGCCGCCCGGATGCCGCACAGCAGGGCGTTGTGCTGGCCGAAGTTGCGCGTCAGGTCAATGCCCTGCACCCAGGCATAGCGCTGGGAGAGCGCCTCGATCACCCCCCAGCTGCCATCCCGGCTGCCGTCGTTGACCAGGAGGACTTCGTAGCCTCGGGCCAGGCCCGGCAGGACCTGCGCCAGGCGTTCTGCCAGAGGCACAAGCGTCTCCTCGCCGTTATACACTGGAATGACCACAGACAGGTTCATACGCTTCCCGCCGATTTTACCACGCGGAGCACTCCCCTCCCTCAGCCCGCCGCGGACCCTGACCGGGCGGCCCGATCAAGATGGCGCCCAAGGCGGAACCGGTATCCGCCTCGAAGCAGAACACCTTACCCAGGATCCGCTTCGGTGGAAAAGCCGGTCCACCGGCAAAGCTTGGCCGATGGCGATGCCGCAGGGTGGGAACGCCCCCTCGTACACGCCCATGGAGAGCAGGGAAGGCCTGATTTCAGACAACGCCGGTTGAAGGTGGAAACCCCCGCTGGAGCGGTGGTCTAGTTCACAACCGCACCCCATGACGGTCGGCCAGCAGCGCGAACGCCCGCTGGACCTCCTCCTGGCGTTTCGGCTCCGACCAGCCCAGAGCCTGGCCCAGGTGCTCGGCGAGCTCCTCGACCAGCGGCCGGGTCAGCTGGCCCAGATACGCCAGCATGGTGCGGCGTAGCAGCAGGTCATCGAGGTGAACGATCTTTTCCTTCTGTGCCAGAAAGGCGATCTCCCGGCGGGTCATATCCGGCTTGTGGACCAGGGGCGCATCGTCGCCAGCCGCCATGAACGCGCCGACCTCCCTGGCGCGCGTGCCGTAACGGTCGAAGAGGATTTTCGGCCAAGTGGAGGGCAGGCCGGTCAGCTCGTAGACCTGGTTCAAGAACTGGACCTGGGCATAACCTGTCCCCGGGTAATCCCTACCCCCCCCGATGGGCATCTTTTGGGTATTCTGCTTCCGCTCCAGCCCAAGGCTCGCCAGCGCCCGGTCCGTCACCTGTTCGGAGAAGGCACGGAAGGAGGTCCATTTGCCCCCCACCAGAGAATAAACCGGGATCGCACCCAGCGCGTCCTCCTGAATGTGGTGATCCCGTGTGATCTGACCGGCATTTCGGGCCTGGGTGAATGCGAGCGGCCGGACGCCGGAGAAGCGAAAGACGATGTGCTCGCGCCCGATCTTGATGGTCGGGAAGACGCGGGCGATCATCTCCAGAAAATAGTCTTCTTCCTCCGCGGTGCAGCGTACCCCATCCGGATCGTCGACCGGCAGATCGGAAGTACCGACGATCACCTTGCCCCCCAGCGGGAAGATCAGGACGATGCGGCCGTCCTTGTTCTCGAAGAAGAACTCATTGCGGCCGATGGCCTGGCGCAGTTCCGGCTGATCGAGCACCAGGTGGGAGCCCTTGGTCCCGCCGATGTAGTGGCTGTGCAGTCCGAGAAGTTGATTGGTCTGGTCGATCCATGGCCCGGCGGCGTTGATGATCAGGCGCGGGCTCACCGTAAAGGTCTGCTGGGTGATCTCGTCTTGCAGGGTCACCCGGTCCCCGCTGACGCCGGCAAGGCGGACGTAGTTCAAGGCCCGGGCATGCGGGTCTTCTGCCTCCCCATCCAGGAGGACCTCCAACGTCAGTCGCTCCGGGGAGAAGATGGATCCGTCATAATAGGTGGCGGCGTAACGGATCGCCGGGTTCAGCTTGCGGAATTTCTCCAGGGCCTTCTCCCGCCGGTCGAAAACGTGCGGCGGTACGGTGCCCTGGCCGCGGGTGAAGGCGTCATAAAAGATCAGGCCGATCTTGATGACCAGGGCCCCGCGCTCCGCCGGTCGATCCAGCCAGCCCAGGAACTTGAGCGGTGCATTCAGCAAGCCTGAAAAAACCCGGAAGATCGGGATGGTGGTCGGCAGGGGGCGCACGAGGTGAGGGGCGTTTTCGATCAGACGGTTGCGCTCCTGGACCGCCTCACGCACCAGGCGAAATTCGCCGTTCTCGAGGTAGCGGATGCCGCCGTGGGCCATGTGCGAGGAAGCGGCGCTGGCCCCCGAGCAGAAATCAGCGTGGTCGATGAGCAGGACCTCGACCCCCTGAAGAGCCAGGTCGCGAAAGGTGCCTGCACCGTTGATCCCGCCGCCGATGATGAGGACATCCGGCGATTTCGAATTCAAAGAGAGAAGGGTTTCGTCACGGTTCATGGTTTATTCGATCCAATCCAATGTCCTGGTTACAGCCTTCTTCCAGCCGGCATAGAGGCGGTCGCGGTCCTCCGGGCGCATGGCCGGCTGCCATTCCTTGTCCATTCCCCAGTTGGTCCGCAGTTCGGTAAAGTCCTTCCAGAATCCGACCGCCAGCCCGGCCGCATACGCTGCCCCCAAGGCAGTCGTCTCGGCCACCTTGGGGCGGATGACCGGCACATTCAGGATATCCGCCTGGAACTGCATCAGCAGTTCATTGACCACCATGCCGCCATCCACCTTGAGGGCCTTGAGCTGAACACCGGAATCCTTTTCCATGGCGTCCAGGACCTCCCGGGTCTGATAGGCAGTGGCTTCCAGGACGGCGCGGGCAATGTGGCCCTTGTGGATATAGCGGGTCATGCCGACCAGGGCGCCTCGGGCATCCGAGCGCCAGTATGGCGCAAACAGTCCCGAGAAGGCCGGGACAAAGTAAATCCCGCCGCTGTCCTCGACACTGCGGGCCAGCGCTTCCACGTCGGAGGATTTTTGGATCAGCCCCAGGTTGTCACGCAGCCATTGGACCAGCGCTCCGGTGATGGCAATCGATCCTTCCAGGGCATAGATGGCTTTCTGGTCCCCGATCTTGTAAGCCAGGGTGGTCAACAATCCGCTGTTGCTCGGGACCGGCAGTTCACCCATGTTCAGGAGCATGAAGCAGCCTGTGCCGTAGGTGTTCTTGGCCTCGCCGGGGTTGAAACAGGTCTGGCCGAACAGGGCGGCCTGTTGATCACCCAGATCCCCCGCCACCGGCACGTTGTCCAACACACCCCGCGCTTGTCCATACACTTCGGATGACGAACAGATCTTCGGCAGCATGATCCGCGGGATCCCGAGCAGCTTCAGGTTATCCTCATCCCAGTCCAGGGTCTGCAGGTTCATCAGCAGCGTACGGCTGGCGTTGGTCACATCCGTGACGTGCACACCGGTCAGGTTCCAGATCACCCAGGTATCCACGTTGCCAAAGAGCAATTCGCCTTTCTCCGCCTTCTGACGGGCTCCGGTCACGTTCTCCAGGATCCATTGGATCTTGGGACCGGAGAAATAGGTCGCCAGGGGGAGGCCGGTCTTGCCGCGCAGGCGGTCCTGGCCGCCGTCCCGCGCCAGCAGGTGGCAGAGGACATCGGTGCGCGTGTCCTGCCAGACCACGGCGTTGTACACCGGCCTGCCGGTGGACCTTTCCCAGACGAGGGTGGTCTCACGCTGGTTGGTGATGCCTACCGCGGCGATGTCCTTCAAGGAAATCCTCCCCTTCTTCAGCGCACCCTGGATGACCTCTTGCGTCCGTGCCCAAATCTCAAGCGGATCGTGTTCCACCCAGCCGGGCTTGGGATAGATTTGCTGATGCTCCTTCTGGTCCACGGCGACGACCGTACCCGCATGGTCAAAAATGATGAACCGGGTACTGGTGGTACCTTGGTCGATGGCAGCAACGTACTGGGGCATAATCTCCTCCGGAAAGCCTTATTGTAAATCAAAAATCCCACCGCGTCTGGTTTGGGAGCCGCGGCCGCATTCTACAGGAGAGTCGGCCGGATCGACTAGATTCCCTGGAAGGTCCGGCCCAGCAACCCGAGGGGCGATTTTGGGCGGATCGATGCGAGTCGTTCTGGAGGGGGGAGAAATTAACCGGGTGCCGTACTCGTCCAATCGCGGGAGCCGGCCAGGAAGGCTTTCCCGGTCATGGCTTTCTTACCGGCCGGCTGGACCTCTTCGAAAATGATCAGGCCGTCCGCGGCACCGACTGCCGGGAGGCCCCGATAAATGGTCCTTGTCCCGGCTGCAACCTGGGCCGTGCCCGTGCTCACCCGCAGGATTTTGAGAACACTTTCCCGCCAGGGGATCCATGTTCCTGGCCAGGGTTGAAATGCTCGCACCCGCCGGGCCAGTTCTACCGTGGGTTTGGTGAAGTCCAAACGGCCATCCACCTTCTTGAGCGGGGGGGCATAGGTGATGCCCTCCGCCGGTTGAGGATGCGGCAGGATCTTTCCCCCGAGGTAGTCCGGCAGGGTCTCCAGTAAAAGATCCGCACCGAGAGCGGCCAGTTTTTCGAAGAGCGTCCCGGCGGTGTCTTCGGCGGCAATCGGCAGGGACCGCTGGCTTAAAAGCGGCCCGGTATCCACTCCCGCCTCCATTTTCATGATCGTGATCCCGGTCTGGCTGTCACCTGCCAGGAGGGCTGTCTGGATCGGAGCCGCGCCGCGCCAGCGGGGCAGCAGCGAGCCATGCACGTTCAGGCAGCCGTAACGGGGCAGATCCAGCAGCTCCTCGCGCAGAATCTGCCCAAAGGCGGCCACGACGATCAGGTTGGGTGCCCAGGCGCGCAGGGTGGCCATCGCCTCAGCCTCGCGTATTTTTTCGGGCTGGATCAGGGGGAGGCCAAGAGCCTGGGCGGCGCGTTTGACCGGCGGAACGCTGAGCTCCCGGCCGCGCCCCGCAGGGCGGTCGGGCTGGGTCACCACCCCGATCAGCGGATAGTCCCTGGCCAGGGCATTCAACACGGGGACGGAGAAGTCGGGGGATCCCATGAAGACGAGACGCGGAGCCGAGATCACGGCGTGATTCTAGCACAGACCCCCCGGGAAATCGGGGGCCAATAGTGCTAAATCGGTTGCTTTTTGTCCAGATTAGTTGTAAAATAGCCCAAATATTCATCATCATTAAACCATGTGGAGGATTAAATGGCTCAACAATCAATGAGTTCGGATGTCACCAGCGATGATAAACTTTGGGCAGCTCTAGGCTATCCAATTTTTCCCATCGCCATCATCATGCTTCTTATGGAAGATAAGAAGAAGCGCCCCTTCATCAAGTTCCATGCCGTCCAGTCACTCGCCATCAACGTGGTCGTCTGGGTTGTCGGCGTGATCCTGGGCATCACGGTGATTCTTGCCTGCCTGGCCCCCGTTCTTTGGTTGCTCCTTTTCTGGCCGGGAATCCTCGCCTACCAGGGAAAAATGTTCGATATTCCCGTCGTTGGCAAATTCATCCGCGGTCAACACTGGGTAGCCTAATCGCTGATCGTTTTCAAATAAGCCTGCCGCCTTGGCAGGCTTATTTGATATCGGTCGGGGTTCCCCGTAAAAGGCATCTTCGATTTCATGCTGGACTAAATTGAAACTGGACCGAAGGAGAGGGCGATGAATCTCGGAAAAGCATTCTCGTATCCATTCGAAGACAAGGCCTGGACGACCAAACTGGGGTTGGCGGTCGTGATCACGCTCGTGCCGATCCTGAACTTCGCCACGTACGGATTTATCATTGAAATCATGCGCCGGCTCCGGCGAGGCGACCCGGAAACGCTGCCGGACTGGACGGACCTGGGCCGCAAGTTCCTGGACGGGTTGATGGTCTTCCTGGCAGGCCTGGTGTACGTCCTGCCCATCCTGATCCCGGTCTTCCTGCTCGCGGGCCTCATGCTGATCCCGGCAGTGCTCGCCGGCAACGCCAACACCCAAAACATGGGCCAGATGCTCTCCGCGGCAGGCAGTTTGGTATTGGCCTGTCTGGGGTGCCTGGCGGTCCTGTACGGCCTGGCCATCTCGATCATCTTGCCCTGCGCCTATCTTCAGTATGCCCGCCAGGGGACGTTCGGCGCCTTCTTCCAGCTGGGGGAATTTTTCGCCATGATCGGGAAAAATCCCGGAGCCTTCTTCACGGCCTGGGGAATTTACCTGGCCACCACCATTGCCTTATCGCTGGTCGCCGGTGCGGTAGGAGGGCTATTAGGCTGGATTCCTTGTGTGGGACAGCTGGTGGCAATCGTGATCAGCCTGGGCGGCAGTATTTACATCCTCATGGTCTTTGCGCATCTCTTTGGGCAGTTCGGTCTGGCCGTGCGGGGGGAGACCCCGGCAGCCTGAAATCGCAACGAATACCCGGGAGCCTCGTATAGAGAGTAGCAACAAAACTCAGCCAGGAGGAACCCGATGCCCGCCAGGAAATCCGTGCCCCCGACCGAACCGGTCGAACCCAACCCGCCAGCCGCGCTGCCCACCCCCACCCCTCCGGCGACTGCCCCGGCTGTCTTGCAGCCCATCGCACCCTTCTCGGATAAACCGGGGCTGGTGACGGCGCTCGCCGTCCTGACCCTCATCAGCGGGATGATCAACATCATGGCCGGACTGGGCGCGGCGATCGGAATGGCCTTGAGTATCGTCCTGCTCTGCATCGCCCCGCTGGGTCTCCTTCCCATTCTCCTGGGCATCTTCGAAATCCTTTATGCGATCAAACTGCTTTCATCCGCGCCTCAGCCGGTCCGTCCGAACCAGACGATCGCCATTCTCGAGATCTGCTGTTTCCTGTTCGGCAACCTCCTCTCCTGCATCGTCGGGGTCGTAGCGCTGGTCTTTTACAACGACCCGGCGGTGAAAAGCTACTTTGCTACGATCAACACGGAAGCCTTGCCTTGATCCGCCCGTGGCCTCCGAGCGGATCAGGCGTTCAGCAGCCTGGAACCAGGCCGGCCCTTCATGAGGCCGGCCTGGTTTAGTGAACAACCACTTACCGGCCCTTGACTTTTGTCCGCCTCACCCTTAGAATGAAAATACAACTTAGAGCAGAACCGGGAAGAGACCCCAGGATCGACCTGGGGAGCCGAAGGGGCAAATCCGGACACAGACGGGACCGGACGAAACTCTCAGGCAAAAGGACCCTGTTCTGCAATCCTCTGGAAAGCCTCCGCAAGGAGGCACCGACGGGGCAAACCTCCTTCTCGCACAGGCGAGGCGTTCGAGGTGAATCTCTCAGGTGCTGATAACAGAGGGCGCACATTCTGTCCACGTGCGCCCTCTTTCTTTTGCCTGGACAATCTGCGACCAAGGAGAGACCATGAACATTCCTGCTCATCTCAAATATACCAAGACCGACGAATGGTTCGACCCCTCCACGGGTGCGATGGGGCTATCCGACTACGCACAGGGGCAGCTTTCGGATATTGTCTTCGTGGAGATCGTCGTTTCGGCTGGAGACGCGCTTGAGGCTGGCAAGCCGATCGCCTCGGTCGAGTCGGTCAAGGCGGCGGCGGAGACCTACGGCGCAGCCACCGGCAAGGTGGTGGCAATCAACGAGGAACTGGCCTCGAGCCCCGAGATCCTGAATAAGGATCCCTATGGGGCAGGGTGGATGGTCAAGGTGGAAGCTGGAAAAGCCTCCGGCCTGATGGACGCCGCCGCCTACTCCAAGTTCTGCGAAGAGCGAACCCACTAACACGAGGCGGGTCCTCCGCGGGCTTTCCCAAAACGGTGGACCAGCGAGGAGTTCCCATGACTTATATACCTCATTCCCTGAAAGAGCGGGATGCGATGCTCGCCACTGTTGGCGTCAAGAAGCTGGAGGACCTCTTCCAGGATGTCCCCGCCAAGCATCGTTTTCCAAAGCTGGACTTGCCTCCGGCCTTGACCGAGATGGAGGCTTCCTCCGAATTGATGGAGCTTGCGGCCGACAACGAAAATATCCGCGGGGACCTGGTCTCCTTCCTGGGAGCCGGCGTCTACAACCATTACATCCCCTCGGTCGTCGATTACGTGCTGCGGAGAGGGGAGTTCTACACCGCCTACACCCCCTACCAGCCGGAGATCGCCCAGGGCACCCTGCAAGCCATCTTTGAATACCAGTCGCTGATCACCGCCCTGACCGGCATGGAGGTCTCGAACGCCTCCCATTACGATGGCGCCACTGCTGTGGCCGAAGCCGCCAACATGGCCTACGCCCAGTTCCGCGGCAAGCGGGCGAAGATCGTCATCTCGCCGACCGTCCACCCCCAGTACCGGGCGACGTTGCGCACCTATGTTCAGGGCATGGGACTGGAAATGGCCGGGGATGATCCGACGGCAGACCTGGAGGCCGGCCCGGAGGCCCTGGAAAGCCTGATCGACGGAAACACAGCCCTGGTCGTCATTCAGTACCCGGATTTCTTTGGACGCGTGTACGATCTGGCCAAACTGATCGAGGCCGCTCACAGCCAAGGCGCACTGGTGTGCGTGGCGGCCAACCCCACCGCCCTGGCGCTCTTCAAGACCCCCGGGGAAATGGGGGCGGACATGGTCGTGGGCGAGGGCCAGCCGCTCGGCATCCCCCTCTCCTTTGGCGGGCCTTACCTGGGTTTCTTCACCACCCGCAAGCAGTACATCCACAAGATGTCTGGCAGGCTGGTCGGCGAAACTCTCGACAGCCGCGGCCAGCGGGCCTTCGTCCTGACCCTGACCGCCCGGGAACAGCACATCAAGCGCGAACGCGCCACCTCGAATATTTGCAGCAACCAGGGCCTGCTGGCGCTGGCCTGTGCGGTGTACCTGTCCGTGCTCGGAAAAACCGGCCTGCGGCAGGTGGCGGAACTGTGCTACCACAAGGCGCATTACGCTGCCGATCAAATTAAAAAGGTCAAGGGCTACGAGCTGTGCTTCGATGCCCCCTTCTTCCACGAGTTCTCGGTCTGCTGCCCGATCCCGGTTGAGCAGGTCAATGCGCATCTGCTCGATCACGGCATTCTGGGCGGTTACGACCTGGGCCAGGATTATCCCGCCCTCAAGGACCGCATGCTGGTGGCCGTGACCGAGATGAATACGAAAGAAGAGATCGACGCCCTGGTGGAAGTCTTAGCGGAGGCGCGCCATGACTGAAGCGACGATTTATGAACTCTCCTCCCCCGGTCGGACTGGCGTCACTTTTCCGGAGCCGGACGTGCCGCGGGCCAAACTTCCGACAGGGCTCCTGCGCAAGGAGCTGCCCCTACCGGAAGTGGCTGAAGTGGATGTCGTGCGCCATTTCGTCAAGCTGTCCCAATACAACTACAGCGTGGACGGCGGCTTCTATCCCCTGGGTTCCTGCACGATGAAGTACAACCCAAAGATCAATGAGGATCTCGCCCGCCTGCCCGGGTTTGCCCACACCCATCCGCTGCAGCCGGTCGAAACCGTTCAGGGCAACCTGTTCCTCATGTACACGCTCCAGGAATGGCTGAAGGAAATTTCCGGCTTTCCAGCCATCACCCTGCAACCGGCCGCGGGCGCGCACGGCGAGCTTACCGGCGTGCTGATCATGCGGGCCTACCACAAGGATCGCGGGGATGCCAAGCGCACCAAGATGCTCATCCCCGATTCAGCTCACGGCACCAACCCCGCCTCCTCGGCCATGACCAACCTGGAAATCGTGCAGGTTCCCTCCGATGGGCGCGGCAACGTGGACCGAGTGGCGCTGCGGGCGGTCTGCGATGAAACCGTGGTCGGCTTGATGCTGACCAACCCGAACACGCTGGGTCTTTTCGATGAACACCTGGAGGAGGTCATCCAGATCGTCCACGACTGCGGCGGCCTGGTCTACGGAGACGGCGCCAACCTGAACGCCCTGCTCGGCATCCTGCGGCCCGGGGAGGTCGGTTTTGATGTCATGCACTTCAACCTGCATAAGACCTTTTCCACCCCGCACGGCGGTGGCGGGCCAGGCTCCGGGCCGGTAGCGGTCAGTGCACCGCTGGCGGATTTCCTCCCGGGGCCGCTCGTCGGGATCCTCGAGGAAGGCGATGAGGACGAGGGACCGTTGTTCGGTTTTGTCACCCCCAAGAAGAGCATCGGCCGGGTCAAGGCCTTCCATGGCCACTTCGGCATGTTCGTGCGCGCCTACACCTACATTGCGATGCACGGTGCGGCCGGCCTGCGCCAGGTATCCGAATACGCGGTGCTGAACGCCAACTACATCAAGGCCCGCCTGAAAGGGGTTTACCCGATCCCGTACGACCGCACGTGCATGCACGAGTTCGTCGCCGATATCCAGTGGCCGCAGGCACCCGGCGTCCGGGCCCTGGATGTCGCCAAACGCCTGATGGACTACAATTTTCACCCGCCAACCAACTACTTCCCGCTCATCGTTCACGAGGCATTGATGATCGAGCCGACCGAGACCGAGAACAAGGTCACCTTGGACGCCTTTGTCGAGGCGCTGCTCAAGATTGCCGAAGAGGCCAGGACCCAGCCGGAGCTCCTCAAAGAAGCCCCGCACGAGACCCCCTTCGGTCGCATGGACGATGTGAAGGCCGCGCGGGAGCTGGTGTTGTGCTGCTACCTGCCGGAAGGCTACGCGGAAGAAGGCTAGATCCCCCGGCGGGGGCCCTCGGGCCCCTGCCGCTCTGCGACCGCAGGTCCTGGAGGCCAACGGACCTGCGGTCGACTCTGTTTCTGGCCCGATGAGCAAACATTTTAGGAGTTCAGAATCATGTGCGGAATCTTCGGCATCGTCACACAAAAGGAACAGCCCCTCGGTCCCATCCTGGTCGATGCAGCCAGGCGTCTGACCTATCGCGGCTACGACTCGGTCGGGGCGGCGACCTTTCATCAGGGCAGGATCGACCTGCGCAAGGATGTGGGCCGGGTGGACGATGTCGCTCAGAAATACAACTTTCAGGAAATGGTCGGCCAGCGCGGCATCACCCAGCTGCGCTGGGCCACCTTCGGGGAGCCCACCCAGATCAACGCCCAGCCCCACCTCGATTCGAGCGGCAGCATGGTCGGGGCCCACAACGGCAATGTGGTCAACAATTTTGAGCTGCGCCAGCAGTTCATCCACGAAGGCATGACCGTCCGCTCGCAGAACGACGGCGAATCCTGCGTCCACGCCGTCGAGCGCTATGTCCGCAAGGGTTACGAATTCCTGGATGCCATCCGCCTGGCATACGGTGACCTGGCCGGCGATTATGCCTTCGTCATTGGCAAGGCCGAAGACGATCAACTGTATGCCATCAAGAAAGGTTCCGGCCTGGTGGTCGGCCTGGGAGAGGGGTTCACCTGCGTTTCCTCGGACCTGCCCTCGATCCTCCCCCTGACCCGCAAGATCGTCCGCATCCAGGACGGTGAGATCATCCGGCTCTGGGCGGACCGGGTCGAACTACGCTCGGTCAAGGACGGAAAGATCATCCCGCGCGAGCCTGAGATCGTTACTGAAAGCATGGACGCCGTTCAGAAGGGCGGCTATGCCCACTTCATGCTCAAGGAAATTCACGAGCAGGCCCAGGTGGCGCGGGAGGTTCTGCATATGCTGGAGGGCAGCCGCGAGGTCGATATGGTTCTCGCCAAGATGCGCTCGGCGCGCCACCTCTACTTCATCGGCTGCGGGACGAGCTACCATGCCTGTCTGGCCGGGGCGGTCTATTTTGCCCAACTGGCCGGACGCACGGTGCTGCCGGTCCTGGCACCCCAGTTCATTCCTCAATACGCCCCGGCGGTCAACCATGAAGATGTGGGCCTGTTCGTCAGCCAGTCCGGGGAGACCAAGGATGTCCTGAACGCCCTGCAGATCGCCGAGGGCCGAGGCATGACCGCCCTCGGTCTGGCCAATGTGATCGGCTCGGCCCTGACGAAAGCGACCTCCTGCTGGCTGCCGCTGTGCTGTGGCTACGAGATCAGCGTCCCGGCCACCAAAACCTTCACGAACCAGATGGTCACCTTTCTCTATCTGGCTTACCGCATGGCCGGCCGGGACACCGGCGAGCTGGCCCGCATCCCGGAGCTAATGGAGACGACGCTGGAAATCGTCGCCAAGCAGGTGCAGATCCTGGCCGAGGCCATCAATCCCTGGAACGACCTCTACTGCCTGGGTTACGGTGCGACCCTGCCGATCGCCCTGGAAGGGGCGTTGAAACTCAAAGAGATAACCTATGCGCATTGCGAGGGCATGCTCTCCACCGAGTTCAAGCATGGGCCGCTCTCCGCGGTCAGCCAGGGGTATCCGGTATTGTTCGTCACCGGGCCGCAGGACGTACCCTTGATCGTGAGCGGCATCAACGAGGTCACCTGCCGCGGCGGGCGGGCGATCGTCATCGCCGAACAGGACGCGCGCCTGGACGCCAATACCAGCGACCTGATCGCACTGCCAAAATCCGGACCGTTCATTGCCCCTCTCCTGGCGGTCTTGCCGCTTCAATTGCTTTCCTACCATATGAGTGTGGCGCGCGGCTACGACCCTGACTTTCCTCGCAATCTGAGCAAAACACTGACCGTCGATTGATGGAGGGGTTGGCAGGGAGCTCGCTCGGTCAACTCGGCATTTCCTACAAACTCCCCTGACCTGAAACAGCGTTGCCAAGCGGGTCCTTGTTGAGGGACTCGTTTGCGTATCCCAGGCGGGATCAATGCCTCCCCCCGGACCCGTTCGCGGGCATGGGCCCCGCCCAGGACTTTTGCAGTCCTGCGCCGGCTTCCCACGGTTTTATGGCTGGGATTCTCGTCTCTCTCCCCAAAAATATTGTAAGCGGATCGTAGACCTCCTGTCATTGACTTTCCTCCATGGCTGCATTATGATAAACATACCGACCAGTCGGTATTTATTCTACTCCAAGGAACCAACCCATGACCCAACAGCGCAGCGGGGAGACCCGCACCCGCATCTTGACCGCCGCCACCAAGTGCTTCGCAAGCCAGGGATACAACGCCGCCAGCGTGGATGACATCTGTATGGAGGCCGGGGTGAGCAAGGGGGCTTTTTACCATCACTTTCCGAGCAAACAGGCGATGTTTCTGGCGCTCCTTCAGGGCTGGCTGGAGTCGCTTGACCCAGCCCTGGAAGCCATGCGGGAGGATACGGTGCCGGAAACATTCATCCGGATGACCGGAATGCTCCCGCTGGTCTTTGCCTCCGCCCAGGACCGCCTGCCGATGTTCCTGGAATTCTGGTTGCAGGCCAGCCGTGACCCGGCCGTCTGGGAGGCGACCATCGCACCGTATCATCATTACCAGGAACTTTTCGCCAGGCTGGTTGAAGAAGGGATTGCCGAAGGGTCGATCAAGGCCGTGGATCCGCAGGCGACCGCCCAGGTCATCGTTTCCCTGGCGGTCGGGTTGCTGCTGCAGGGGATCCTGGAGCCCCAGGGGGCGGACTGGCAGAAGGTCGCAGAGCAGAGTATGCAGATCCTGATGAACGGCCTGGCGAAACCTGCCATTGTCCGTACTAAAAAAAGGAGATCTCGATGATCCTCGTCACCGGTGCCACCGGACATATCGGGAATGTCCTCGTACGAAAATTGATCCAAAAAGGGGAAAAGGTGCGCGCCCTGATCTGGCGGGGCGAGGACACCACCCCGATCGCGGGGCTGGATGTGGATCGGGTCGTGGGCGATGTGCTCGACCTGGAAAGCCTGCGAGCCGCCCTCAAAGGCGTGGAAAAGGTCTTCCATCTGGCCGGAATCATCTCGATCATGCCCGGTGAAGACTCCTTGGTCCGACGGGTCAATGTCGAAGGGACCCGGAACATCCTGGCCGCGGCGCGTTGGGCGGGAGTACGGCGGCTGGTGTACACCAGCTCGATCCACGCCATCCGCCGAGTGCCGCACGGCGTATTGATCGACGAATCCCTGCCTTTTGATCTGGATAACCCCTACGGGACCTACGACCGTTCAAAGGCAGAAGCCAGCCTGGAGGTCCAGAAAGCTGTGGCCGAAGGCCTGGACGCCGTGATCGTTTGCCCGACCGGGGTGATCGGCCCGTATGACTATCGCCGCTCCGAGATGGGCAGTGTCATCCTCGACGCAGCCCAGGGCAAGACCTCGCCCTACGTGGACGGAGCTTACGATTTCGTTGACGTGCGCGATGTGGCTGACGGGATGATCCTGGCCGAGGAGAGGGGCCAGAAGGGCGAAAGTTACATCCTTTCCGGGCAGCGCATCTCGGTGCGTTACCTCCTGGAAACCGTGCGGGAGGTGACCGGTAAGGCCTTTACGCGCATCAAGATCCCCCTCAGCCTGGCGGGGTTCGCCGCCCAGTTCACGCCTATCTACTACCGTTTGAGCAAGGCCAGGCCGCGCTTCACCCCCTACTCGCTGGAAGTGCTGCAGAGCAACTCGACCATCAGCCATACCAAGGCCACCCGCGAGCTCGGCTACCACCCACGCACACTCTACGAGTCGATCGCGGATACGGCGCGCTGGTTCCTGGAGAACGGCCGCCTTTTCAAGAAGACCGGAGCCGCTTAAAGGACCCCTCCCCCGGCCTGTAGCCTGACCTGACAGATCGACAGCCTGAGCGCGCTCCTGACCGGTCGGCCGTAGCTGCACCGTGCTCGTACGCGAGAAATGCCGGCCTCGCGGCCGAAAAAAGGTTTCGACAACCCCCTCAACCAGGATCAATGATCATGCAGTATTTATTCCAGCATCCCTTTCCGCTCCCCTGGCTGCTTGCCGACCTCCTGACCCTCCTGATCACCCTGCTGGTGGCCATCTTCATCGTTCGCAAGAGCAAACATCCGGCCGTCGTCCTGCTGGAATGTTTCGGCTTTGTCTTTTTCTACGCCAGTATTTACGAGAACTTTGCCGTCGTGCAAGGCTGGTATGTCTACGGGCGCTCACTACTGATGATCGGCGACGTGCCGCTGACCGTGCCCCTGATCGAAATGGACGTCCTGGTGACCGGTCTCTGGCTGCTGGACAAGATGGAAATCCCGGCCTGGTGCAAGCCCTTCATTGTCGGACTGTTCGGAATGCTGCAGGATTTTTCCCTGGACCCTTACGCGATCAGGCAGATCTCCACCGTGAACGGGCTGACCAGCGGCCGCTGGAGCTGGCTGCTCCCCCAAGGGGCGGTGAACATTTATGGTGTGCCGGTCTACAACTTTCCCGGCTGGACCCTGATCATGGCCTATGCCGCGTCCTTTTTTTTGATCGGGAGATGGTGGTTCAAACGTTCGGGGTACAGGCCGGTCGTGGGCTATATCTATCCGTTCCTGGCGATTTTTCTGGCCCTCCTGATCCTGGTCAGCCCGTTATCACCGTTCCTGCTCTGGCTGGCACCGTTCTTCACCAAGGGGAGCAACGGCGAATGGATCATGCTGGCCTTCCATATCCTTTTCCCGACCATCCTGCTGGCCGTCTTCTGGAGGGGCAGGATGAAGCATCGGCTAACATTCAAAGGCGATTTGCCAATCTTCGCGGTGGTCGGTTTATTCCACGCCTCCGATATCCTGTTCACGCTTGCTGGCGGATACCACGAAGTCCTGTGGCTCATCGTGCTAGCCAGCCTCATCCACCTTGGGCTGTTCGGGTTAATCTCTGCTGCGGGTAGAAACGCGCCCGTCCAGAGGGGCGAGGCGCTCCTTGAACCATAACGGAATGATAAGGTAATCACGTGGACAAGAACCTCTGGAAAAATAAAGTGGCCGTGGTGACCGGGGCTTCCTCCGGCATCGGCGCGGCGACCGCAAAGCGGCTGGCAAAGGAAGGGCTGCAGGTTGTGCTGATCGCCAGGCGTCAGGATCGCCTGGACCAACTGGTCGAGGAAATCCGTCACTCAGGCGGGCAGGCGACCACCATCAGCGCCGATCTGACCCGCGAGGCGGACCGTCTTCATGTACTCGCGGAGACCACCAGACAGTTTGGGGAGATCGACATCCTGGTCAACAATGCCGGGCTGGGGTGGTATGGCTACGGCGACGAGATGTCCTGGAAAACCGCCCTGGAAATGCTGCAGGTCAATGTCGAGGCGGTGGTCCAGCTCACCCTCGGATTTCTTCACCAGATGCGGACGCGCAATGCCGGCCACATCATCAACGTCGGCTCGATCTCCGGCAGCCTTCCCAGTCAGGGCGTCGCCCTCTACGGAGCGACCAAATCCTTCCTGGACAACTTCAGTACCGCCCTTTTCCGTGAACTCAGCCGGACAGGCGTGCACATCAGCGTGGTACGGGCCGGAGCGGTCCGGACTGAATTCGGGGAAGCCGCCCTCCAGCATGAGAACGGACTGCATGTCCCGACCGAGAAGGTGGGGGTCAGCGCCGATGCGGTGGCCGGCCGTATCTGGGGCCTGATCCGGCACCCCCAGAGGGTGATTTACGTGCCCAACTGGCTAAGGATGGTCCCCTGGGCCGAACTGGCCTTTGGCTGGATCATCGACCGGGTAGGACCACTGCTTCTCAAAAAGCAGAAACCGGAGAGCCCCTAGCCCAGTTTGGATGAAAAGGCGGCGCGGTCTTCGACCGGATCCTGAATGCGGCCGTGCATAAACCAAGTGCTCCGATTCCATCCGGAGCACTTTTGAATTTCGAGTTATGTCATCCGGATCAATCCGCAGCCGGGGTTTCTTCCGATTTGAGCCCTGGATCGCCAGCGACTATACTGTCGCTGAAGGTTTTCAATTCGGGCTGTAGGACAGTCAGGAGCGTGACCAACAGGATCAAAACGCCTGCACCGGTGAAAAGGCCGGTCAGGCTCCAGCGGCTGACCGCGCCGGATAGGGCCTGAGAGATGGGCACCAGTCCGGTGTTGGAGAGCATCATCAAGCTCATCATCCGCCCGAGCATCGCACGCGGGGTGCGCAGCTGCATCCAGGTGAACAGGATGATGGATATGTAACCGTTACCCAGGCCGAGCAGGAGCATCAGACCAAAATCCAGCCAGGTGGAGCGGATGAACCCGAACGAGCCCAGAACCAGTCCGAAGACGGCCAACAGGGTGATCAAAAAGACCCTCATCATACGACCAGTCGGGCGGGGCATGGACCCGGACAGCAGGTAACCGGCCAGGTTGCCGCCAGAGTAGGCTGACATGAGCAGGCCGAAGGCCACCGCTCCTTCAGGCAGGCGCTGTTTGGCCAGTACCGGGATGCCGACCAGCAACGGGCCGACGAACAGGAAGTTCATCGCTGTGAGTACCAGGAACATCAGACGGAGGGGTTTGTCTTCCCAAAAATATTTAAGACCGGCCAGGATGGAAGCCCAGACGCCGGTCTTCGAATCCGACTCGCCGGCCTTCTGGCGCCTCCCCCCTATATGCATGAGCCACAAAGTGACGGCCGAGACGGCGAAACTGAGCGCGTCGATGGCGAAGGCCAGCCCGATGCCGAGGGGCGACTGGGAAAAGCGGCCGATCAGGATGCCGGCGATGGTCGGACCGATGAACCCGACCAGCTGGCTGGCGCCCATGATGATCGAGTTTCCCGCTGCTAGGTCGTGGTCCTCGACCAGCATCGGGATGATACTGTTTTCGGCCGGGATGGCGAACCCGGCGACGAGGCCGAACCCCAGTCCGAAGGCGTATAACATCCACATCTGGACGGTCCCGGTAAAAACGGCCACGGCCATCCACACCGTCAGTACGAAGCGAACGATGTCCGAAAGCAGCATGATGAGTCGAGGCGAGAAGCGGTCGGTGATGGCGCCGCCCAGGAGCATGAATACCGCCCGCGGTAGGCCTTCGAGCGCCAGGACAAGGCCCAGGGCCAGGGGGTCGCCGGTCAGCTTGAGCACCAGCCAGGGAGTGGCGATCAGGGCAAACTGGTCGCCCAGCAGGGAGGTCGTCCCGCCGGCGAAGAGCAGCCGGAAATTCCGCAGCGAGAGGACCGTCACCATGGAATTTTTCTTGGGGGATGGTGTTTCCATCGGTTTTATCCGTCGAACGAAATCACACTTCCAGTGGGCTCATTTTCATCGATCCGTGCATGAGCCAGTTCTCTATTTCGTGCCCCAGATGATTCCCGCTCTCCCCAATATCTTTGGGTGCCTTAATAAAAGGGGGATTGCAATCATTTGCTGAAGCGGTTGATAGTCAAACCGCGCCAGGTGCAGGTCCCGCAGATCGCGTTCGAACTCCTTGGCCTTGCCATAATATTTCCCGTCATAGAAATAGTCGACAAAGGCAAAGACTCCGCCGGGTTTCACAACCCGTAGAGCCTCTCGCACCAGGGCTCTTTTATCGGCGGCAGAATGCACTTCATGGAAAGTCAGGTTGCTGATTGCTCCATCCATGGATTCGGTGGAAAATTCAAGCGCAGCTGCATCACCTTTTTGAAAATGGACCCGACTTTGCACTTTGGCTGACCGGGCATTCTCCTCACACGCACCCTTCGAATACTCCCAATTCTTTCCCCAGCAATCGATGCCCACCACTTCGGCTTGGCGATGTTCTTGAGCAAGTTTCACCGCCAATACCCCGTTCCCCGAACCAATATCGAGGATCCGGCCTTTCACCTTCGCCCCCAAACTCTGAATGATCAGGTTATAAACCTTTTCTTGAAACCTTCCGCCTGTTTGCGCAAACATCCTATAGGCATAAAGTGGGAGTAGGAAACTCACGAGGAGTATGACGAACAGGATGCCCATGGCGAGGCGGTAAGGGAGACCCCGAGGGATGAAGATGAGAGTGCCCACTCCAAGTGTGCAGGCTCCCAGAATCAGCAAGCTCTTTTTTCTGATCCAGTTCCCGTAATCGAATTGTGTATCCATATTTCATCTTCAATGTTGAATCTCCGCTCAACAGCTGACATCGGCCGCGCACAGGGGACATTCACGAAAAAACCCTGACCGGCTAAAGAACAACTTCATCAAGGTTTCCGGCTACCTTGGCTGAAACCACATTGTAAAAAGGGTTGGAGAGGAGAGGTTGTGGTCGCGCTGGAAAATGCAACGAGCTTTCCGCTTGAAATTCGCCCACGGTTCCAGCACCCATGGAGTAGAACCGGGCCGGTGACAACCATGGCCCTGGCAAGGGTTAGCCCGGATTCATTTCTCCCCGGCGATCAGGCCAAGCGTGCCTACCATGAAGGGCAGCTTCAGGGCGGGCGGGATGAAGGCCGCCTCGTGGGTCGGGATGAACTCCACCCGGCTCACCCCCCAGCTGTGGACCATCTCAACCAGCTCGGCCGGGCTGCCGTACAAGCCCTCGAACAGGAACAAATCCTGGAAGGCAAACTTTCCGCCCTTGCGGAGCACCCGCAGAGCTTCCCGGACGAGCTCGCGCTTGTCCGGAATTTCCTTGACCTCGTGGAATACCAGGTTGCTGACCACGGCATCCAGGGACTCGTTTTCAAACGGCAGGGCTGAGGCGCTGGCTTTCCGGAATGTGGCCCTTTCGCCGACCCCCTCCAACTGTGCGTTCCGCTCGCAGGCTGCCCGGGAGTATTCCCAGCCGGGGCCCCACGAGTCGATCCCAAAAGCCCTGGCCTGCGGGTGCCGGCGGGCTAGCTCGATGACCAGAGCCCCTCCGCCGCAACCGATGTCCAGGACCTGCCCTTCCCCTTTCCAATCCAGGTGGTCGAGCACCAGTTCCCGGATGCGGGCCTGGATATTTTTTCCGCGCGCAGAAAAGAGAAACCTGGCGTAACCAAAGTAGACCGCCATGCCCAGGGAAAGCACGGCCGGGAGCAGCCACCACCCGGATAGGAATGCCAATCCCCAGGAGGCAAGGCTGAGAATCACCAACCCTAAAACCAGTTTTTTAGATACCCAGTTCCCATAATCGGGCCGATCATTGTTCTTCGGTCGTGTGTTCATGTGTTCCCCTTTGGGTCTAAGCCCTCAGTCGGGTGAGGGCTTCTTCGATGGTCATCTCACCGCGCTCGATCTGTTCCAGGACCGCCCGGCGCTCTTTCGCCGAGGAAGTCTCCTTGGCCGTGGCAGGCCCCGGGAGCTCCCCATCACACTCCAGCCGCAGGACGCCCGAGATGCTGTTCAGGGAGACCGGTACACCACCGCCCTGAACTTCTGCCACCTGTGAGCCCGGCGTCTGAGAGGTGCGCGTGAGCGGGAAATCCGTCCGGATCTCTCCACTGATGCTTTGCAGTTCAAGTGAGCAGCGGCTATCAGGCGGGACCCTCAGGTGCACATCGCCGGACACCGATCGAAATCGATACGGACCTTCCCCGAACGCCGTCTGCAGGTCCACCCTCCCGCTGACCGTCCTGACTTCCACAGACGGCAGGTTCCCCTTCTTGAATTCGGCGTCCCCCGAGACGCTGTCCAGGTGGAGCGCGCCCGTGAGACCCTCCGCGGAGACCTCTCCGCTCACCGTGTGGATCCCGACCGGGCCGGTCAGAGAACGCAGGCTGACATCCCCGCTGACCGAGCGGACATCGAATCCACCTTCAAAGCCTTCCACGAAGACCGTGTTACTCACCCCCCGGACTTTAAGCGAACAGGTGCGCGGTGCTTTCACCACATAATCCACGCAACAGGGGTGAGAACCGAGGAGCCAGCTCCAGGGGGCATCGCGGAAGCGGGTGGCGATGGTCACGGTCCCGTCGGCTGACTGAGACCATTCGACCTGGGTCCCCTCGACATCTCCCGTGTGCGCCCGTTTGACCGCCGTGACCTGGATGCGTAGTTCCTCCCCACGCCGGAGATCCACCGAACCGCGAATGTTGCTCAGGTCCAGTCGCGCCGGGCCATTGACCTGAAATGTCTTTTCAAGGGTTTCCTGGGTCATCGCAGCCTACTCCACGAAGATCTCGACATGTTCGCCGTCCTCATCATCGGTTACGTCGATGATTTTACCGGTCATGCCGGTGCGCAGGGCATCCATCAGTTCGGTCATGTCCACGCCATCGATCTCCGGGGCGAAATGGGCGCCGATCTTCATCCCGGCATCGATCAGGGCGATCGGGATCTGGACCGTCGCCTTGGACCGCCCGGTATTGACATCGGTGACGCGCACGCGCAGCCACTTGGCGCCGCTGGCTGCAAGCCCCCCCGCGGAGGAGACCAGCCGGCTGCCGTTGCTCAAGGCCGATAGCAAGCGGGTGCCCTCCTCGGCGCTCAACTTGCCTTCCTCGATCATCTTCAGAATCTTCATCCGTTCTTCACTGCTCGCCATTGCACACCTCCTGCCATTGATTTCCAACCCGGCCCGCGCCGGAGCTTTATCCAAGATAGACCTGCACCCGGTTGCCGCCATCCCCTTCATCCACATTGACCACCAGCGGCGAATCCAGGGAAGCCGTTTGATCCAGGGCTAAGAAGATTTCGTCCACCGTGTTCTGATCCATGTTGGGAATGTAATGCCCGAAGTTCCGCAGGAACCAGGCCGCCAAACCCAGGGGCAGCGGGAAGCCCAGGACGATGTGCTGCGGACGCTCTCCCGGCCTCTGCTCCACCCGCAGGTAGACCCAGCGCGCTGCCTGGCTGGCGGAGCCGGCCGCCATGATGGCCACGCCCACGAGCACCAGCGGCAGTCCCAGGCAGTAGAACCAGGCATTGAAAGCGGACGGATGCAGGTTCACGTACATGATCCACCCGCCAAGTGTGGTGACCAGGACGCCGATCACCAGAGGGATGAACATCCACAAGCGGCGGGTAATTTCCACCCCGCGCTGGACGTCCGCCTCCGAAACACTCCCGGAGCTTGGCTGGGTGCCCGCCGCATCGGAATCCTCCTCCGGCTGGGAGAGCGCACCCGGCTCCAGCGGACGGCTCTCCTCCTCGACAGGATTCTGCTCAAGGGTCTGCAGCAGGCGGAGGCCCTCCTCCGGGGTGACCCGACCCTCTTCAATCATTTTCAAGACTTGCGTGCGTTCCTGGTCAGTCATGGCTTGCTCCTTCATCTCTTCCGCCCGACCTCTCCCTGCGCAGCCCGAGCGGGAGGGAGGGGAGAAGATCGTCGATATCTATTTGCCTTCCAATGCTGCCAGTAATTTCTCGGCATCTTCGAGAGAGATCTTTTTCTCCTTCAACATCTTCAGGATCGTCAGGCGTTCCTCGTCACTGACCGGTTCACCCTTCTCGGGGGCCTGACCGCTTGGGCCCCCACCCATGCGGCCGCTGACGACGACCTTTCCGCGCCAGGTGCGGGCGCGCGCCTCGGAAGCACGAACTTTAGCCTCCGCCCGGCGCATGGCCGCCGCAACCCGGGTCTCGGCACGACGGTTGGCCGCCTCGATCCTGGATTGGGCGCGCTCTACCGCCTCCCGCGTCCGGCGGGTGATGCGTTCGTTTAACTCCGGGGATAGCGCCGGAATGGGGGGGATCGGGGGGATGGGAGGAATACCCGGGATCTCCGGCATCTCGAAATTGTCCAGCATGCCGAAGCCGAAATCCGCAGCCGAGTCCCATTTCTCAGCCCGGCTGGTGACGATCAGATCACCCGAGGCGGTCAGGAACATCTGCGCCGCGCCGCTGCCCAGAGTGACCTCCTGCTCCTTCTGCCCACCTTTCAGGTCCACCCCGGGGAAATCCACCTGGATGACCTCGGGCGAACTACCGGCAAGATGCAGCTGCGCATCCGCATTGGGCGGCAAGCGCACGAGCAGGTCCCCGGCAGCCTGGATGCGGTATTCCTGACCAGCCAGGGGTTGTAAATACAAAGTGGCGTCAGCCCCGGCGCGGGCCTCCACGGCCCCGCGCACATTGCGCAGGTACAGGTCGGCGCCCACCTGCTTGAGGCTCACCCCGCCTTCCACGTCACGAATGGACACATCCCCACCGACCGACTCCGCCACCTCCACCTCGCCGCGCACTTTACTGAGGGTCAGGTCAGAGCGGATGGTCTTAAAGGTCACCGTGCCGGTCACCCCGTGCACTGCGGCATCCCCGTTGACCGACTCGATCGCACAACTTCCCCGCCCGCCGCGTAAGGACAGGTCGCCCGCAACCTTCTGGACATCCAGAACACCCATGTTGCGGAAAGAGGCGTCCCCGGAGACCGCCTCGAGGGTCACGTGCTCGAGGTCGTTCATGGACAGATCCCCCTCCACGGGTCCCATCACGAGCGGCCCCTGAAGTGCCTGAAGGGCGGCATCCCCTGAAACGCGATCCAGGGACAGCTTCGCCCGCCGAGGCAGATAGAGGATCAAACTCTCGTCACAGGAGATGAGCACCTGTTCCCCTTCGACGGTAAGGGTCAATGTTCCGCCGTCGGTCTTGGCCAGGATCTCGGAACGGTCCCAACCGGCCACGCGTAGATCCCCTGCCACGGCGCCCACCACCACGCTGGGCTCCGGACCGACCGCCAGATTCTGCTGCTTCATAGGTAATTACTCCTCTCCATGCAGGAGGCGCATGGCCTCCTCGGCCGAAATCTTGCCGGCATCGAGGTCCTCCAGGACGCTGCGGCGTTTCTCCTCCGGGATATCGGCGGCTTCCTCCTTGCCGGGTTCGTAACCGAGGGCGCGGATGACCTCATGCAGCCGGTTGCGGATGGTCGGATAGGAGAGCGCCAGCTCTTCTTCCATGCGGTTGATCTTGCCCTCGCAGCGTACGAAGGTCTCGATGAAGTCCAGCTGCTCCGGGGTCAGGCCGGCAAAGGCACCATTGGCGAAACGGCCTTCAATGGTCGTCTCGCAGGATTCGCAGTGCAGGTGGGTCACCGTCAGTTCCCCTCCACAGACCGGGCATTTGCTCAAGGCGGTTTTCATCGGTTCAACCTCCGGAAAGCCGGCACACGCCGGCGGATGTTTGGATGTGGGGACGCGTTTTCAAAGAGGAACCAGCCCGGAAGCGGACGCCGCCGCTTTCATCGAGCCGGTGGCGTATTTGCCGGGGGAGAGAGGGGCTCTTCTTCGGGTGGGGAACCCAAGCGCCCATTTCAAGCTGATGTTCATAGGCCGGGAAAGCAGGAAAATAAGACACGACGGACAGGTCCTCTCGGGAATCTTATGGGCAATTAATCTAATTGATATTATATTCATAAAATTGATATTGTCAAGGGTTTATATTCATTATTATTGATATTAGCTTTCATATTATTAATATGGCGTTGTCCAATCATTCTCTACGGGCACCCGGGCGGAACATCGGGCAGGCGTCGTCGCCTCAACAGCGGTCCTGCGGCTTGGGTTTTCAGCCTCGAAGAAGCTCCGGCAGCAGAGGCGCACGCCCTGCCCCCTTCCCTAGTTGGTCGATCCTGGGCTTGGACCCGTTCAGAAGTACAATTACTCAAATCGAAATTTCTTCCGGAAAGGGACCTCATGACCGCAACCATCCGACAAAGGAACGCCCGCAAGGTCACCCTCATCGTTCTCCTGGTCCTGTTGGTCCTGGCCTGCGGATACGTGCTGGGGACTTTTTTGATGAATTACCGGCCGCTCATCACCTCCATCCCGCTGGTCGAGCCGGGAGGACCGGTGACCATCAAAGGTTCCCGCTTCGGCACGCAGCCCGTGGAGGTCGATCTGCTTAGAACCGACGGCTCGACGGAATCCCTCCAGGTCGTCTCCTGGACCCCCGCGCAGATCTTGGTCAGCCTGCCCGGCCAGACTGCCAGCGGGTCCCTAAGCGTGACCGCCCGCACCTTCCTGGGGAAACGCTCTTCGCTGCGGCGCGGTTTCATGGTCCATGCCGCGGGGCTGCCCTCCCAACCCAACGGTTATGAGGTCCCGGTCCAGCCGGACGCGCCCTGGCCGACTTTTCGCCGGGACGAACACAGCACGGGTGCCAGTCCCCTCCCGGCCGTCTTTGCCGGTGACAAGCCCTGGTTCTTCCAGACCGGGAAAGGGGTGTTCAGCACGCCGGTCATCGACGGCAAGGGCGTTATTTATTTCGGTTCCGCCGACCATTACTTCTATGCGATCAATCCCGATGGGAGCCTGCGTTGGAAATACGAGACCGGGGAGATCATCGATTCAGCCGGAGCGTTGACCGCTCCAGACCCATCGACCGGTGCCCCGACCATTACCTTTATCTCCGGTGACGGGAAGATGTATCATTTCCGCACCGACGACGTCCCACTGGCCCAGCGGTCCTTGTGGGTCTACCAGGCTGCCCTGCGGCCCGGGATCAGCTACAACCGCTGGTTCGAAGGGAATGTCGCCGTTGGCTACGATGGCACCCTCTACTCCGGCAACACCAATTTCCTGTATTACGCCATCAACCCGGACGGAACCCGTAAATGGACCTATGCGACCGGCGCCAATAACTGGTCGCAGGCGGCCTTCGGGAGCGACGGCAGCATCTTCTGGGGATCGCTGGATACCTACCTGCGGGGTGTCGATCCGGCCGGGCAGCAGCTCTGGAAGCGGATGACCCTGGGATTCGTGGCTGCCTCCGCGGCGGTCGGATCGGACGGGACGGTCTACCTGGGCTCGTTCGACAGCAACCTCTATGCCCTCGACCCCCACAGCGGCGCGGTCAAGTGGAAGTTCCCCACCGGGGACCATATCTACGCCTCCGTGGCGCTGGCCAGCGCGAACGGGAAGACCAGCGCCGTCTACCTCGCCTCGGCGGATGATACGCTCTACGCCCTGAAACCGGACGGCAGCCAGATGTGGAAATACGACACCGGCGACGTGATCCGCTCCTCCCCCGTGATCGGGAAAACACCCGACGGGTCCGCCGACATCATCTATTTCGGCGACGGGAACGGTAAACTCTACGCCCTCAACGCCGACGGCTCCCTGCGCTGGACCTTCGACACCACCTCCATCGACCCCGAGCTGGCCGACCGCAACGACCTGAACGGTTCGCCTGCCCTGGGGAAGACGGGCATTTACATCGGCGGTGAACACGGGCAGCTCTGGTACGTGCCCTACGATTACTGTCTGGGGGCCACCGCCGACAGCCGCTGCTCCACCACCCAGACCCTCCCGCAGGACTTCATTGGCCTGGACTACGTCACCCCGGGCGGCAACACCCAAACGGCCCTCCCCGCCAGCCTGCCCGCCTCCACCATGCTGACCCTGCGGTTGGTCGTCCGCCAGCACGGGGAGACCGTGAATGCCCGGCTGTGCAACAACCCGGTCGGCTGCCCCAAGGATGCCCTGGTTGTCTCGATCGACCCGTCCGTACCGACCGAGGTCCAGCATTCTGCGGACGGCAAATACATCTACATCCGACCCCTGGAGTTTCTCAGCTCCGGCCAGACCTATTCCGTGACAGTCCGCGGGGATTACTACACCGGCGGCTGGCGCCTTGGCAACCTGACCCTGGGGGGGACGTACACCGGCACCTTCAGCGGCCGGTTCAGCTTCCAGGTCCAGAATTCAGCTGCCAGCCTGCCTCTCACTCTCGGCAAGGACTCGGTCTCAGCCCTGGAATGGACCCGGCTGGCCGCGCCCATCCCGTCCATGCTCGCCAGCCTGAACCAGATCGGCTTCGACTACATGGACTGGTTGATGGCACCGGTGATCATCACCCCGCCGGACGCCCATGGACAGGGGAAGTTCGTCATGTGGGCGATCGGGGCCAAGCGCGGTCCGGAGGGAGCGCTGGTCGCCGATCCCGGCAGCGACTTCGTCATCCCGCTCAATGGACGGTACCAGGGCGGGGATTTCATCCTGACGGACGAGGACTTCCCGATGGCCATCACGGGCATCCGCATCCCCTTCAACCTGTTCGAACTGCGCGGTCATCTCGGTACGGACGGCGTGACCCTGCATCCCGCCGCGTACGCGGACACCCAGGCGCTCTCCATCCCCACCTTCGGGCCTTATCTGGTCGTGGCCGGGCTCGCCAACAACTGGTATCAAAAGCTGCTGGTGGCAGGGACCTTCATCACCCGGCCCTACGATGGGATCGCCAACCATGCCCCGCAGGGGGTCACGGTCAAAGACATCCACCTGACCCTGCCAACGAATGATCAAAATGGGCAGGTGGTGGCAGCCCTTTCTGTGGCACCGGGGAACACCTATCCCGCCGACAGCCACCACGCCGGGCTCCTGCTCGTCGATCCGAGCACGGACGACGCGCTCTACATGGACTACCATGCCAATCTGTCCGCCCAGGCGGATGCGGATGGCAACCTGCAGGCGGTCACGCTGAGCCTGCCGAAAGGGATGAAACTGCCGGAGCCTCTACGGGTCTACGTGCTCCTGGACGTCTACCCGGCATTTGAACAAGACTTGTTGCCTTAGGCCAGAGCGACATCCCAGGGGCTCGCGATCCGATCTTCCGGCGGTCCGACTCGCCAGGATCCTCAGGAAGCCGCTCCCGTTGCCGGGCCGAACAAAATCCCGTTCTTCCATGGAACGTTCCCCTCTCCCGCAAAGGATTCCCTCTGCGGGAGAGGATTTCATTTCACGACCTGGAATGTGGCCGTCGGCGTACCCAACTGAAGAGGGAGAGGCGCTGATCGGAGCGGCAGGACGACGATTCCACACCGGCTGATCACGGCATCCTTGTAGGACGGGCTGCGGCCGATGATCTCGCCTCCGCTATCGGTCGCCACGAACTGATAGAACAAGTAAGCCGCGATATATGCATTCACCCCATTGATGGCGTTGGTGTCGATCGATCGGCGAAACACTCCATTCCCTTGAGGATTCAGTATGGTCCCGGTGTCCCAGCTGGTTTGCTTCCCGCTGGAGACGTCCTGCAGCCGCGTGAACATCATCACGGCTTGAACCGTCTGGGGCTGGCTGACCGTTACCTCGAAAGTCACCTGGTTCGGTGTACAGGCCCCAAGGTAAACCTGCTTGGGCGAGGTACTGTTGGAGAATGCCAGTCCCCCGGATAGGGTTGGGACAGGTGTGGAAGTGGGCGCGGCTGTGGGGGTTGGGGTGAGGCTGAAGGTGGGGGTGGGCGTGATTTCTCCAACAACCTCCACCGTAACGAGATCCGCCTCGCTCCAGGCTCCGCTGGTGTTCTGAGCACAAACGCCTGAAACTCATGAAATTCCTACTTGACATAGAACGAGTGTTCGTGTTATATTATTAGCACAAATGTTTGTTTGCCCTGGAAAGGAAGATCCGTATGATGAGAACCCGAAAAGGTTTGACCGAACGGCATCAGAAAATCCTCGAATTCCTTAACCTGCGCCTTCGGGAGCAAGGCTATCCTCCCTCCATCCGCGAAATCGGTGAGGCGACCGGGATTTCCTCCACTTCGGTGGTCACCTACTATCTCAAGCAACTGGCCGAGATGGGTTTGATCGAGAGAGACGCCAAATATTCGCGTGCGGTGAGGTTGACCCACCCCACCAGCACCAACGTGCTAAAGATCCCCATCCTCGGACCGATCGCTGCCGGTACGCCCATCCTCGTCCCCAGCCCCGGGGCCACCTACATCGGGGACGAATTGGATGCGGTGGATGTTGCCCGCAGCCTGCTGCCTCAGCAAGAAAAGGGCCTGGAACCTTTCGCTCTGCGGGTGCAGGGCGACTCCATGATCGACGCCATGATCAATGACGGGGATATCGTGGTGATGAAACCCGCCCAGAAGGCCAGTAACGGGGATATGGTGGCGATCTGGCTCCCGGCGCGCGACGAAACCACTCTGAAGTATTTCTTCAAAGAAAAGGATGGCTACCGCCTGCAGCCCGCCAACCCGACCATGAAACCGATTTTCTACGGCAAGGACGAACCGCTGGAGATCAAGGGCAAGGTCATCATGGTCATCCGCAAGGTGGACAGCACGTCCGTGTGAACTACTCCGCCGCTAAAGCGGGGAGCTTCCTGGTTCCTGGACCCGCCCTGCTTGCACGGATCTCTCCAGGCGTTTTCCGTAAGGATCTGCTCCTACGGTCCGTTCGGGCGGTTCCCGCCCTACGGGTTATTACCGATCGAGCGCGTCCTTCGCGCAGGATATTCAGAGCCGCATTAACATCCCGGTCATGATGCACATGACAGACCGGACAGTCCCATTCCCGTTCCGCCAGAGTCAGGTCCACTTTGCGGTAGTCGCCATTGGCACACCACTGGCTGGAGGGGAAGAAGGGCCCGATCGCTTCCAGGCGGCATCCATACCAGGCAGCTTTGTACTCGAGCTGCCTCAGGAATTCACCCCATCCGGCATCGCTAATCGACTTGGCCAGATGATGGTTGGTGAGCATCCCCTTCACATTCAGGCTTTCGACGTAGATCGCTTGGTTTTCGTCGATCAGTCGACGGCTCAGCTGGTGAAGGAAGTCTGCTCGCTGGTTGGCCACCTTCTCGTGCAGTCTTGCTACCTTCAGCCGCGCTTTGGCGCGGTTTCTCGACCCCTTCTTTTTGCGGGAGAGGCGGCGCTGCAGAAAGCTCAACCTCTCTTCCGCCTCGTGCAGGAAGTGAGGGGCATCGATCTTCTCCCCCGCGGAGGTGACCGCAAAGCTCTTCAGCCCAAGGTCCAGTCCAATTTCCTTCCCCCTGCGTTTTGGGGGACGGTCTTTCCATTCCACTTCAAAGATGATCGAGGCGAAATACCTCCCCGACGGGCTTTTGGAGACGGTCACGCTCTTCGGCGTTCCGCGGAGCAGGCGGTGCACCACGATCTTGAGCGGCGAGAGCTTCGGGATGATCAACCGTCCTTGCTCGGCATCCAGTCTGAAATGCTGCGGGATGCCAAAAGATTGCTTTTCGCGCCGGGATTTGAACTTCGGATATTTTCCCCGGCCCTCAAAAAAGTTCTGGTAGGCCGTGTCCAGGTTGCGCAGGGCCACCTGCAGGGATTGGGAATTGACTTCCCGCAGCCAGGCGGTCTCCGGCTGTCGTTTCATGGCCGTCAGGCGCAAGGCGGTGTCCTGGTAATTCAAGCTTTGCTTCGGTTCACCCTTGTGCGTAGCGTAATACTCCATGCGCTGTTGCAAAAAGGTGTTGTAAACGAAGCGGGAACAGCCAAACTGGCGGGCAAGGGTCTGCCGCTGAGCCGCGTTCGGGTAGAGCCGGAACTTGAAGGCCTGGTGGATGACCATCGTGCCTATTATAGCACATATGTTCTTGATTTCAAGAGGGCTTCCGCCTTGGGTTTGCAACATCAACGGTTGGTGAGTTTAGATCTCCCCCATTGCTCCTCATGATGGCCCAATGATCGCCTGATCCTCCCCCCTGCTGGGGCGTATATCGTTCTCCATTGGGTGTTTTTCTTCCAGAATTTTAAAACCCACCGTATAGGTTACGGACTCACCGTTTTCAATGGGGCGGCTTAAATCCACATGCCGAACGCTACACAGTCCCGGACGATGTTCGAAGACGCAATAGCAAGCGGAAACGTCGTGAGCAAGTTGAACAGCGAGCTGAAAAGAAACAAAAAGAGGAAAAGCCGCTCCAGTTGGTTTTTTCGGGGTCGGTGCCCCAAGCAAGTCAGGTGAGAGGCAAGCCCCCTGGCTTCCTCAATCTTGCAAACGTGCTGGCTTTTCCTCGTCTCTATTGTAGCAAGTACAAGAAAAAATTCAAGGCCTGTCCATTCGACGAGGTTTATGCTCTGCGGCTCAACGAGAGGTTGCTATTCGTTTTGTTAAAGATCTACCCCTTGACATAGTTTAGAATATCTGAAGGCAGTGGTCTTACGCCGCAATTGATAAGCTCCCCCACGATCCCATCAAACGACCTCCGCAAAAGAGCGGAGGTCGTCGTGTTTATTTCTCCAGAGGTTTCGCCTGCTCGATCGGCGGACGTTTTTGTTCCAAGACCTGGATGCCATTGCGCACCTGGTTTAGCAGACGGTCCAGCTCGACCTCCAGGTTCATCAACGCATCCATGCTGTACTGCTCAGCCCCGGCTTTGACATTCTCGGCCTCCATGCGCGCCTGCTCCAGAATCTGTCCCGAGCGGCGCTGGGCATCCTGGGCAATGGTATCCTTCTCAACCAGCTGATCGGCCTTCTCGCGGGCCAGGGCGAGGGTCCGGTTCGCTTCCTCCTGCGCCTGAGCCAGGACACGGTCCTTCTGGGAATAGACCTGCTGCGCCTTTTTAACCTCCTCCGGGATGGAGATGCGCATCTGATCAATGATATCCAGGAAGCGGTCCTCATCCACGATGACATTGTGCGTCAACGGGATCGGACGGCTTTCATTAAATAGTTCTTCCAGACGATCGACCAGGTGAAGGATATCCATGGGCTCCTCCGCTCATTGCGGCGCACGTACTGCCTCTATATTTTAATCCCGAATGGCTTTAACTGCTGGTCACTCATGTCCTTCACTTTTTCCTTTAAAGCCGACTCGACGTGCGGGGGCACCATGCTGGAAACATCACCGCCTAGGGAGGCGATCTCCCGGACGGTGCTCGATGACAGGAAGGTGTGTTCCTCGTCCGTGATGAAGGCGATGCTTTCGATGTCCGGGGCCAGGCGGTGGTTGGCGAGGGCCATGCGGAATTCAAGCTCGAAATCAGAAAAGACGCGCAGCCCTCTCACGATGACCTGAGCATTGATCTGGCGGCAGAAGTCCACGGTCATCCCGCTGTAGCCAACCACCCGAATTTTGGCATGCCCCTGGAAGATTTCGGTGACCAGGGCGATGCGTTCTTCGGGCGAAAACAGCAGGGTCTTCAGCGGTCGATCGTAGACAGCGACAAAGACCTCATCAAAAAGGCGTGCGGCGCGGGTGGCGATGTCGACATGCCCGTAATGGATCGGGTCGAACGTTCCGGGGAATAACGCACGAACCATGCCAGCTCCAATCTCTACGCGGGTCGTCCGAAAGGCCCTTTCCGGCCGGCCTGTCCAGAGGCGGACCGATCTGCTGTTTCAGCTCACATCGCCTTTTCCGCCGCTCCAAAAGCGCTGCAGGGCTTCGGCCAGGAGCTGATGGTCCGGATCCTTCAAATCCGGGTCGCGTTCGAACAGATTTTGAGCCTGCAGGCGGGCTTTTTCGATCATCCCAATATCGCTCAAGGAAGCCATGCGCAGGCTGGAGGCATAACCTGCCTGGCGGGTGCCCAGGAACTCGCCGGGGCCGCGCTGCTGCAGGTCTCGCTCGGCCAGGACAAAACCGTCATTGGTCTCGGCCATGGCGGCCAGCCGCCCATTCTCCACCGCGTCGTCATGGTCCGGGATCAGCAGGCAGAAGGACTGGGTCTCGCCGCGCCCGACGCGTCCGCGCAGCTGGTGCAGCTGGGCCAGCCCGAAGTGATTGGCGCCTTCCACCAGCATTACGGTTGCATTGGGGATGTCCACGCCCACCTCGACCACCGTGGTCGAGACCAGGATATCATACTGCCCATTACGGAAGGCCAGCATCACCGCATCCTTCTCGTCCGGGCGCATGCGGCCGTGCAGCAATCCCAGGCGGAGGTCCGGGAAGATCTCCTTCTGGAGCCGCTCGTGTTCGTCCGTCGCAGCCAGAAGCTCGCTCTTCTCGCTCTCTTCCACCAGCGGGTAGACGATGAAGGCTTGATGACCGCCGGCGATCTGGCCGCGGATCAGGGAATACGCACGTTCCCGTTCGGTCGGCAGGAGCACATGGGTCTCGGTGCTCTGGCGGCCAGGCGGCATTTCATCCAGGACCGACAGGTCCAGGTCTCCGTAAATGGTCAGGGCCAGCGAGCGTGGGATGGGAGTGGCGGTCATCACCAGGAGATGGGGGCTGGTCCCCTTGGAGCGCAGGGCGGCGCGCTGCTCAACGCCGAAGCGGTGCTGTTCGTCGATGACGACGAACTGCAGATCCGAGAAGGTGATCGGTCCCTCCAGCAGGGCGTGCGTGCCGATGAGGATTTTGATTTCCCCGCTCGCCAGCCCGGACCGGATCGCCTCTTTCTCCTGCTCCGGGGTATCCCCGACCAGCAGGCGGATGGCTTCAGGATGAAGGGCATCCTCCCCTCCGGCAAGCAAATTCACAAAAGTGTGGTAGTGCTGGTCGGCGAGGATCGAGGTGGGTGCCATGATCGCAGCCTGCGCGCCGGAGCGGGCGACGATGGCGCTTGCCAGGGCCGCGACGGCGGTTTTTCCCGAACCCACATCGCCCTGCAGCAAGCGATTCATCGGCGCGCCGGATCTCAGGTCAAGGCGCACCTCCGCAACCGCACGCCGCTGGGCCTCGGTCAGGGCAAAGGGAAGCGCTGCCAGGCAGGTGGTGAGCCAATCATCGGCGACCTCGAAAATGCGCCCCGTCCCCACCTTCCAATCGCGCTTCTGGCGCTGGACGCCCATTTGCAGGAAGAAGATTTCATCAAAAGCCAGGCGTTGGCGGGCCGCATGCAGCTGGTCTTGGGTCTCAGGCTGGTGAACTTGCAGGAGGGCTGTATTGAGATCGAGCAAATCGGCAGACCGGCGGATGAACTCAGGCAGGTGGTCGGTCAACTTGGGAGCCCAGTAAGCAACCACCTGGTGAATCAGCTTGCGGAGCCACTTCTGGGTGACGTTGGCGGTCAGCGGATAAACCGGCACGATGCGATTGGTGCTCAGGTTCTCGGCCTCGACCGGCTCCCAATCCGGGTTGTTCATCACCAATCGTCCCAGATACTGCTGGACCTCACCCGAGATGGAAATCGCCTCCCCAACCTTTAAGCGGTTGGCCAGCCAGGGCTGATTGAACCAGGTGAGGCGCAGTCCCCCGGTTCCATCGTTGATGACCGCTTCAAGGATGGACATCTTCCCACCGCGCACCTGGCGCGGGTGGACCGATATCACCGTCCCGATCACGGTGACCTGCTGGCCATAAAACAAATCGTGGATGGGTTTCAGTTGGCTGTAATCGTCATAGCGTCGCGGGAAATAATACAACATATCCCCCAGGGTCTTTAATCCCAGACGGACCAGCATGGCGGCATGGCGCGGCCCAACCCCCGCCAGGACCGTCAAGGAGGCGTTCAAAGCAATGGGGGTCTTGCTGGTGATTCCGCCGGGCCGGCTCTCGGCCCGGCCCGGCCCCTTCGGCCCGGGACGCGGAGCGGTCCTCTCGGAAGCGGGCGGGGGAACAGGGGCCGCGGCTACCTCGTTCGCAGGAGCCGGGGCGGCATCCGTTACCCACTCGGGGACCCGATCCGCCACCGCCGCGGGGTCAGGGTGTGGTTCTGCGTCCGGCGGTACCGCTGGGGGGACTTTCGAGGCATGCCTGCCGTCCGGAGCGGCTTCTGGCAATTTCTCGCCGATTTGCTTCCACAAGCCCTTCAAGGCCTCGGCTCGCGCCTCCGCCCCCAGATCGCCATAGCCGCGCAACACAGCCCCGACGGACTGGATGAGGTCTTCCGGCAGGCCATCATTGCGGGCTTCTCCTTCCCAGAAATCCAGGATCTTTGCCAGCCCACCGATGACCGCACTGTCGGCATAGCCATTCGAATGCTCAAGACGGAAGAACTTCCGCAGTTTCTCCAAGGATGACCGCATGGGAGTATTTTATCATGGCATTTAATCCGCACGGCGCGAAGATCGATCTTCGCACCGTACCCAGGGGCAAAGGCTGATCCATTTCTATGGAGCGGAAACCCCGACAAACCCCACGGCGTTCGGTCCGACATGAGTCCCGACCACGGTGGTGACATTCACCAGAAGCGGCGGGACCGGGACGCGTGCTCCCCATTTTTCTAACAACTGCCTGGCGGAAGCCTCGGCATTGGTGTGCAGGACAGCCAGGCGCTCGAGAGGCTCCCAGGAATGGAGGGTTTCCGTCAGGCGTAAAATGCCCTGGGTGCGCGTGCGTACCTGGCCCAGTCTTTCGACGATGCCGAAGTGCAACGCGATCAAAGGTTGGACCCGCAGTACACTCCCGATCATCGCCCTGGCCCAGGAGACCCGCCCGCTCCGGTGAACGTATTCAATGGTGTCCAGCACGGCAGCCAGGTGGATCCTCCGGCGAATGCCCTGGATCTGGGCCAGGGTCTCCCCCAGGAGAGCACCCTTCCTGACCCCTTCCGCAGCCATCAGGACCTGGAAGCCGAGCCCCAGGCTGACCTGGCCGCTGTCCAGGACCTGGACGCGATCACCGAACTCCCGGGCAGCCAGGTGGGCGGTGTTGATGATGCCGCTTAAGTTGCCCGGCGGATGAATCGACAGGACGGTCGTGGCTCCCGCGCGCAGCAGGCGTTCATAGCATTCCTGAAATTTACCCACCGATGGAGCCGACGTGGTCGGCAGGAGGGTCAACTTCGGCAGAAGGGTGTAGAACTCTTCGCGCGAGATGCCCTCCCCGTCCTCATAGCTCTCCCCGTTGACATTGATGATCGCCGGGACGATCTCGATGGCATGTTCTTCGGCCAGATCGGCCGGAATGTCCGAAGTACTATCCGTGACAAAACGGATTTTCACTTCACCGGATCAGTGGCAGCCTAAAACCACTGCCTTCGAGCCTGTGGATGAAAATCGCCCCACGGTAGGCGGGAACTTCTTGCAACCAAGAACCCCTGGGCGGTAACAAGGACGATGAGCATCCATCCAGCCTTCACGTTCCGACTTTTCCCGAACGCGGACCAGCGACAGGCGCTGACCCGCCAGTTTGGGTGTTCTCGCTCTGTCTACAACACCTTTCGGCAACCAGGCATGGATTTCTACGCTGGGCACGAGGGTGAAGGGGAGCAGGGCGGGTCTACGAACCAGGAAGCTCCCTGCTTCAGCGGCGGGCAGTTCACTCGTTCTCCATAATCACGAGGCCGATGCATTTCGGCCCGAACATCGCCGCGGTATGCGGCCCAAGGGGATGCTCGCTGAACGGGGTCTGGGGGAAGCTTTCCTGGACATAGGTGCGCAGAGGACGGGTTCTCAGGGGGTTGGAACCCGCGCCGCGCATCAGGGCGATATGGCAGGGGTCCTCGAACTCTTCCATGAATTCCTGGAACGATTCGAACAGGTGGCGCTGTGTGCGCACCTTTTCCATGGGCGTGAGACGGCCTTCCTCCATGGCAAAGATAGGAAGCAGACCCATCATCTCTCCGACCAGGGCCTGTGAGGTCTGGATATATCCGGTGGCCGCCAGATAGGTCAGCTCCGGGATGCAGAACAGTTGATAAATGCGGGGGATGGTCGACCGGACCTGCCGTTCGATTTCCTGGAGCGAATCGCCGCGTGAAGCCGCCGCAGCGGCCTCCTGGACGAGCAGCCCCAGTCCGATAGCCGTGGTTTGCGAGTCAACCACCTGGATGGAAGTGTGGTCGTTGTAACGGGTGGCGGCCTCCTGTGCATTGGCGGAGGTGGGGCTGAGGGACGCGGAGAGGGTGATCACCAGGAGGTTGTCAAATTCCTGGCTCAACTGGGTGAAGCGGAGCAGGAAATCCTGCGGCGCGGGCGGCTTCAAGTGCGGGCGCGAAACGAAGGGCGCGGACCGGCGCGCCTCAGGTTCCAGCTCGAAGGGGATCACGTGAACGAGTTCCTGGCCTAGGAAATTAGGCCGGGTGAACTGCGCGGTGCTGTCGGTGAGGATGCACAACTTTGACATGGGTTGGCGATTCTGGAGGGGTCACGCCGGGTGCAGGCGTCTACTCGACCGAAATGATGAATTGATAATGCGGCTGTCCGCCATCCTGAATTTCAATCTCCTGGGTCGGGAAGGCCGCGCGGATCACATCCACAATTCGGTTGGCTTCGATGGATGAAAGATCCTCTCCGTAGAATAAGGTGATCAGCTCATGCTCGGCTGCGTGCGTCTTTTCCAACGCCCCCAGGCAGGTAGCATCGACGGAATGTGTCGAGCAGGCCAATTTCCCATCGATCAGAGCGATCACCTGTCCCTTCTCGACCGCGACCCCATCGATCTCAACGGAGCGCGTGGCGGTGGTGATCTCAATCGTCGTCACCTCATCGAGGGACCTGGACATCTTTCCTGCCACCTGGTCCAAGTCGCTGTCCGGGTTCAGCTGCATCATGGCCGCCAGCCCCTGGGGAACGCTGCAGCTGGCGATGACGTGCACATGCTTGACCGTCACGTCCTTGGCCTGCTGGGCGGTCAGGATGATGTTCTTATTATTGGGCAGGAGGATGACCTTGTCAGTGGGCAGACTCTCAAAAGCATTGAGAATATCCTGCGTGCTGGGATTCATCGTCTGTCCTCCCTCGACGATCCCCGCCACGCCCAGGCTGGCAAAAACGCGGGAGATCCCCGGACCGGGCGAGACGGCCACGACCGCGATCTGGCCCGGCTCAATTTTAGCCACCTCGAGGCGGTCGCTGGCGGATTTCTGCCTGAGCTCATTCATCTGGGCGACCAGATTCTCGATGGCGACCTTGGTGATCGTGCCCAAGCTCATGACATAATCCACGGGTTCATTGCGCTTGTCGGTCGGGACATGGATGTGCATGCGGTAGATGCCCTCCCCCTCTCCCACCTGGATTGAGGTGCCCATTTTCTCAAGATCGTGGTAGAACTTCTGCAGGTCCAGGGTCTGGTCGGGGACAAAATCCACAACCACCTCGTAGTCCTGGCCGGGCTCGATCAATTCCATTGAATTCGTCAGGTTCATCGACGACATCGGCTGGACAATGCTGGTCGGAGCATCCAGCGGTTCGTCGTTGATCAAGCGCAGCATTCCCTCCAGGATAAAAAATAAGCCCTTTCCACCGGAATCAACAACCCCGGCTTGTTTGAGGACCGGCAGCAGGTCCGGTGTGCGCTCCACTGAGGCATCTGCGGCCGGGACGATGCGCGCCAGGATTTCCAGAGGGTCCGCGGTCTCCACGAGCGCCAGCAGAGCGGCCTCGGCCACATCTTTGGCAACCGTCAGGATGGTGCCCTCGACCGGCCGGACGACCCCCTTGTAGGCGGTATCCCGGGCCTCGGCAAAGGCCTTCACCAAACTCGGGCCATCCAGGACTTCCTGTCCATGCAGGGCGCGGGCGAAACCCCGCCAGAGTTGGGACAGGATCACTCCGGAGTTTCCGCGCGCCCCCATCAAGGCGCCCTGGGATACCGCCGCTGCCATCTGGCCGATCGAACGGGACCCCGAGTTGTTGATTTCATTGAAAGCGGATTGCATGGTCAGGACCATGTTCGTACCGGTGTCCCCATCCGGGACCGGGAAGACATTCAGCGAGTTCACCGTCTGCTGATTGGCTCTCAGCCAGATCAAGCCAGCTTCCACCAATCGCTTGAGCGCCTGCCCGTCCAGCGGCAGGGAGCGGAAATGGCCCTGCCGCGCCTCGATATCAGGATCCATGCTTCTCAGCTCTCCTCAACCATTAATCCGGGGAGCTGACCCGCAGCCCCTGTACATGAACGTTAACCGCGTGGATGGGCATCCCGAGCGCTTTCTCGACGTGATAACGGACCGAGTTGGAGACGCTGTCCGCCACAATGGTGATGCGGGTGCCGTATTCGATAATGACATACACTTCTATGTCGATCTCTTCGCCGTTGTACTGCACCGAAACGCCGCGCGCCGGTTCGCGGGTGATCGTGGTAGCCAGGCCTTCCACCAAATTCTTCGGCGCCAGGCCGACCACACCGTATGATTCCAGGGTGGCATAGTAAGCAATCGTTGCGACGGCTTTCGGAGAGATCTGGATCGTCCCGATGGTGGTAGTTTCTTCGCCCATAGGCTCTATCCTCGTATCATGGTTAACAACTTTGCTTGTAGAAGGATGCGAATCATGGTAAAATACGCCGCTTATCCGAGACAGGGTATGCACTCATCCGTTCAGAAAGGAATTTCAAATGGCCAAATGCGCTCACTGTGGTAAGACCACAACCTTTGGGCACAGCCGATCATTCTCGATGCGGGCCACCAACCGCCCCTTCCATCCCAACCTGCAGAAGGTAACGATCATCGAGAAGGGCCGCAAGGTCCAGAAGCTGCTGTGCACCAAATGCATCCGTACGTTGGCCAAGACCGCCTAGGTCCTGGTTCCAGGATATTCTGGATCTCAATCACGGCTTGCGCCGTGATTTTTATTTAAGACTGTTCCCGGCCCGCCGCTGGCGCCAGAGTGTGGCTGGGAACCGAAACCTGCTCAGCGCGCCTGCTGGTCCGTCAGGATGTTTCGCAGGACACGAATCCCCGCGGGGATCCCCTGCGGATGATTGAAGATGGCATGAGCGGCGACAAAGGCGTCGGCGCCTGCCCGGCGGACCTCGGGCAGGGTCGTCGCCGATATGCCACCGTCGACCTCCAGCCAGACCGGGTGCTTGAATGCGCAGGCGTCCAACATGCGGCGTACCTCGGCAACCTTCGGCACCATCTCAGGCATGAAAGCCTGGCCGGAATATCCCGGGGGGACCGTCAGGACCAGGACGACCTCCACCCACGGGAGGGCAGGCAACAACGCGCTCGCCGGCGTATCCGGATTCAAGGTCACCCCGGCCTGACAGCCGAGGGACTTGATCTGCTGCAGGGTCGCTTCGATGTCTGGGCAGGCCTCCACATGGACCGTCAGGTGGTTTGCACCCGCTCGCGCAAATGCCTCCAGGAGTCGTTCCGGCGACTCGACCATCAGGTGCACATCCAGTGGCAGTGCAGTTGCCCGCCGGCAGGCCTCCACGATAAAGGGTCCCATCGTCAGGTTGGGTACAAAATGCCCATCCATGACATCTACGTGGATCCAGTCCGCTCCGGCGGCCTCGCATTCGGCGATCTGCTCTCCCAGCCGGGTGAAGTCCGCGGAAAGGATGGAGGGGGCTAGGATCTGCTGCTTGACGTCCATATCGTTCGATCCATCGGCTAGTGCACGGGCGGATTATAGACAAAGTAAATCCAGATCCAAAATGGGATCAACCCCAGCACCGCCAACAGCGCCACCAATCCGAGGCCGACCGAGGGCCAATCGATCTCCAGGGTGGGAGAAGGCTCAGGCTTACTGGCCGGCAGGGTGCTCCTCAGGGAAGCCGATTCCGGCGTCAGGGCCAATGCCGGCGCGGATCGGGCGTTACCAAACTTCATCAGCACGCGACCCAGCTGGTCGGCGGTCCGGTAGCGCTGCGAGGGTTCCTTGGAAAGGACCTTGGACAGGATCTGTTCCAGGACAGGTGCAATGTCCGGGACCATCTCGGTCAGGAGCGGCGGTTCGGCCTCCATGTGCAAACGCGCCAGGTCAACCGCCGTGGAAGCCTGAAAAGGGAGGGAACCGGTCAGGGCCTCGTACATCACCACTCCCAGCGAATAGACGTCGGTGGCCGGTGAGGGAGCTGCACCCGAAGCCTGTTCAGGGGCGAAATACTGGGGTGAGCCCCAAACCACATCCGCCTGTTCGTCCGCATGGACGGTCGACAGGGCCCGGGCAATACCGAAATCGGTCACCTTGAGGCGCTGGTCGGGTGTGACCAGCATGTTCTGAGGTTTCACATCGCAGTGCACCAGGCCGGCGCGGTGGGCATAGCCGATGCCTGCACAGGCTTGGATGAGCAAAGGGACGGCCTCCTCAGGAGTAAACCGGCCGCGTTGTTTGATCAGGGTCTTGAGATCCGTGCCCGGGATAAATTCCATCACCAGGAAGAGCTGACCCTGGTCCAGCCCAAAGTCATGGACGGTGACGATATTGGGATGCGAGAGGTTCGCGGCTGCCTTGGCTTCCTGCCGGAAGCGTTTTTGGAAGGCCGGGTCGCGTGAATAGTCTTCGCGCAGCAGTTTGACCGCCACAAAACGCTCGAGCATCAAATCGCGCGCCCGATAGACAACCGCCATGCCGCCCTTGCCGAGCTGGTCCAGCAGTTGATAGCGCTTATTGAGCAGGCGTGGTTCGTCCATACAACCCGGTGAGGATTATAACACAGGGGGTTTTCGCACCGGGAATGCCGCATTGCCTCAAGTTAAATCTTACTCTAGGTAAGGTCGTTGCCTCAAGAAAGATGTTACCCTACGGCAGAGAGAAAAGAGCTGCCGGAGGAGAACATGATGAGTCGACGAAGCAAACGGGAGCTGTCTGAAGAGGTACGTCCACGCTACCTCAAGGCCATCAAAGCAGAGAAGGAACGGATCTTGGACGAATTCATCGCCATTACCGGCTACCATCGGAAGTATGCGATCCGGGTTCTGAGACATGGTCGTCCTCGGCGGAGCAGCAAGAAGCATGGTCCTGCGAAAGTCTATCAGGGTGCGGTGGTCGTAGCCCTGGAACAGATCTGGGAAGTATGCGGGCGGATCTGCTCCAAGCGGCTGCAGCCTTTCCTGCCAGAGATGGTCAAGGTGCTGGAGCGCTGCGGCGAGCTGCAGCTGAACCCGGAGACGAAAGCGCTCTTGCTGCGCATGAGTCGCTCGACCATCGACCGCTGTCTGGGTCCAGCCCGCTTCGAGCACCCGCACGGTCTCCCGACCACCAAGCCGGGCAGCCTGCTCAAGAAAGCCATCCCGGTGCGCACCTTCACACCCTGGGACGAAGATCGGCCTGGATTCCTGGAAATAGACCTGGTCGGCCACTGCGGAGAGACCACGGAAGGCCAGTATCTCAACACGTTGACCTGTGTGGACCTCTCCACCGGCTGGATCGAGTGCCTGGCCGTGCGCCAACACACCCAGCAGGCCGTTTTCGAAGCCATCCAGACCATGCGCACCCAGCTCCCTTTCCGCTTGCTCGGCCTCGACTCGGACAACGGTGGCGAGTTTATCAACGACCTGCTCTACCGCTACTGCATATCCGAATTGATCACCTTCACGCGTTCCCGTCCTTACCGCAAGAACGACCAGGCCCATGTCGAGCACACCTGCCCTGGCGGGTGGTGCCAGGGAAAGAACTGGTCCGTCGTCCGCCGCCTTATCGGCTATGACCGCTTCGAGACCGAAGCCGAATACCAGTTCCTCCAGAGCATCTACACCGACCTGCGCCTATATGCCAACTTCTTCCAGCCCGTCCTCAAACTCATCGCCAAGGACCAGGTGGACAAAAAGGTGATCAAACGCTATGATACGGCCGCGACCCCTTTTCAGCGAGTTCTGGCTGCCCAAGAGATCCCCTTTGAAACCAAAGCCCGCTTGACCAACCTGTACGTCCAGCTCAACCCGGTCCAGCTCAGGAACTCGATCGATGCAAAAGTCGCCAAACTATGGAAGATCGCTCGGTAACATTTGGTTTTGAGGCAACGATACCTTCAAAGTAACATTTTTCCATGAGGCACTACGAATGCCCGCCAGGGGGGAACGCCGCCCAGGTCTTCCCCTGGGGCTGGACAGCTTGGGCCGGTGGGCACACAAAGCGTCCCGCCCGATTTTCGCCGTATAATACATCCATGGTGGATGCCCTGATCGTCTACAATCCGGCCGCTGGACGAATCTCGGTACGGCCCTTCATCGGCGGGGTGATCCGTGCCCTCAATGAGCGCGGCTGGCGGGTCGAAGTGGCCGAATCCGTGGACGGGCGTCACACAACCCAACTGGCTCACATGGCGGCCCAGGAAAAATTCTGTACGGTCTTCGCCGTCGGCGGCGACGGGACCGCCGGGCAGGCTGCCAGCGGTTTGATCGGCTCGCAAACCGCGCTGGCGGTCCTGCCGGCCGGAACGCAAAACGTGTGGGCGCTCGAATTGAACCTGCATGCCTTCACCTGGAAACATTGGGGCGCCCTGCGGGAGAACGCCCGCCTGCTGGCTGATTCCCCGGTATACCCGGTCGACGTGGGCACCTGCAACGGGCAGCCGTTCTTGATGTGGGCAGGTATCGGGCTGGATGCCTTGACCGTCAAGAAGCTGGAAGTGCGCAAACGCTTTGAAAAATATCTTAACGTCCCCGAATTTTTCGCGACCACCCTCTGGAATTTCACGTTATGGCACGGGATGGACCTGCACGTCACCACGGACCAGGGGCAGGTGGAGGGCCACTACCTTCTGGCCGTTGCCAGCAACATCCGCCACTATATGGGCGGGCTGGCAGAGATTTCCCCCTCCGCTTATCTGGATGACGGGGTGATGGATCTCTGGCTGTTCTCGGGGAGCACCCTGGCAGATGCCTTCCGCCATTTCATGGAGATCCGGGCCGGTCGGCATCTCTCCTCGGAACAAGCCCGTTGCCTTCCATTCCACAGCACGCAGATCGAATCGGAGACCCCTTTCTCAATCCAGATCGACGGAGAACCGATGATCGGCGCTCGCCAGGTTGCCCTTGAAGTCCTGCCCCGAAAATTAAACCTCCACATGCCTGTGCCGGCGCGTCAGCGCCTGTGCAGTCCTGAAAGCATTCAGTAGGATGCCGGCTGTATGAAGAGAGTCCTGACCCGCAAGGTCGTGATCGCCACACTGTTATTGGCAAGCCTTCTGCTGTGCGGCAGCTTGATGGATGTCCTGGTCGGACTTTATACGGCCCAGCCTGAGCTGACGCCCACCCGGCTGGCGATCACCATCCTGGCTGCCCCCAGCTCGACGCCGCGCTATGTTCCCCCGACGCCGACGCCTCCCCCTCCCACCCCGCTGCCCTCCCCTACGCCCGGCCCGGGGCAGTTCGCCCTGGGAGTCTATGTCCAAATCACCGGGACCAGCGGCGTCGGCCTGAACATGCGCTCCGATGCGGGCTTGAAATCACCCGTGCTCTTCCTGGGCTACGATACCGAGGTCTATCAGATCACCAAAGGGCCTAAACAGGCGGATGGGGATACCTGGTGGTACCTCACCGCGCCCTATGACCAGACCCGTTCCGGTTGGGCAGCCCAGAATTATTTAAGCGTCCTGCCCTCCCCCTAGCCCTGTGGGGCGCCGACCCCGATCCGGAGTAATTGACCCCCCACCTGCGAGGCCTCCATGAAGCCCAACTCCCTGACTGCCGACCGTGAGAAAAAAGAGCTCACCGTCCTGTGGGACGACGGTCACACCAGCTGCTACCCCTTTTGGCTGCTGCGGGCCGGATGCCCATGCGCAGCGTGCCGCGGCGGTCACGCCAGGATGAGCGACACACCGGATCCGAGTGTCTTCGAACATCCCCTGGGTGATTCTGCTGCCACGCGGCTGAAAAACATCGCACCGGTCGGTTCGTATGCCATCTCTCCTGTCTGGGAAGACGGGCACGACAGTGGGATCTACCACTGGCGTTATTTAAGGGCGCTTTGTCCGTGCCCGGTCTGCCGCCCGCAATAACCCCTCTGCGTCCGAGGCGACCTCAACCCGAGCGTGGAACCGCGTCAAAAGTCGATCTGCCTCCTGCCGATCGGAACGCCGGACGGGCCAGGTGGATCCTCCAGGCCGGCAATCGGGGAAGAACGAACTGGATCAAATCGGAACAGATCTTCAAGAATCCCCCAGCGTGCTTCGTCCGCCGATCCCCTCAGGGTGTCGGGGTTGAAGTCCCTGTCGGGGCCGAGGGCCCGATCAGGGTTAAAGTCCCGGTCGGGGTCAGGGTGTACTGCAAGGTGGGGGTCAAGGAGGGCTTGATCCCCAGGTGCAGGAAGGCTTCATTGCGCCAGTCGACCGGCATCGCATTTTCCGGCAGGGTCAGCAGACGGCGCCAGCTCGCCTGGGAGGGACCACTCTGGCCCATTTTATCCAGGTAGATGGCCTCCCAGTAATACACTTCGGCCTTCTGGCTGTCATCGCTCATCAACGGCTCTCCATTCTGAACCACTACAATGTAGGCGTTGTTGGCGCTCCCCTCGGCATAGTAGGCCTGCCCCAGGCCAATATAGCCCTCAAAATAATTCGGGTCGTAAGCGACCGAGCTTTTAAAGTCAATTTCTGCCAGGGAGGCATTTTTCAGGCCCAGATAGGAGTACCCGCGCTGGCCGAAGGCTTCGGGGCTTTTAGGGTAATCGTTGATGTAGCGGTTAAGGGCATCCATGGCGGCCTGATACTGTCCGATGGCGTTATAAACCGTCCCGAGGGTCAGAAAGGCGGGGACGTCATCCGGGGCGTAGCGCGTGTAGGTTTGCAGGGAACCGGTCGCCTGGGCGATCTGGCCGTTGGCGATATAAGCCTGAGCCAGCACCAGATATGCAGGGATCATGGTCATGTCGAGCGTATTGGCTTTTGTGGCCGCATCCAGCGCGGCCTGATTCTCGCCGGTATCCAATTGCACCTGGGCCAGAATCATATAACCCCGGGCGGAGTCGGGGCTGAGTTCAAGGGCGGTCTGCACATCCTGCAGGGCTCCGGTTGGATCGTTGTGAGTGCGTTTGTAGGAGCTGCGCTCGAGGTATGCGTCCGTATAGTGCGAATCCAGAGTGACCGCGCTATCCAAATCGTCCGAGACATCCGTGGCTGGATTCAGACCAAGGTTAGCGAGGGCGCGCCCCAGGTAGCCCGGAGCAAAGTTGTTGTCGTCATTGATCGCCGTCTGATAGGCGAACCGCGCGTCCGAATAATCAGCCTGCATCCGGTACGACTCGCCGATGTAGTAATAAACATCCGCGGCCTGCGGCTCGGCGTTCAAGGCCTGGTTGAACATGCCGATGGCATTCTTGTAATCATGAGCCTTAAAAAATTGCAGGCCGGCCTCGAACGAGCTCTGGCTGGTCACGGGGTGCTGGGTCAGGATATACAGGGGAGTCGGGGTATAGGTGGTGCTGAGCAGAAGCTCGAGCGGGGTCGGCTCGGGCAGGGTGGAGAGATTCGTGAGGTAGAGGGTCCCGGTGGGTGTGGAGGTCAGGGTGATCAGAAGCCGGCGCGGCCGGTTGAGGTAGGCCGGCACGAAAGCATTCGGCGCCAGGAAACCGAAATAGGCACCTGCAAGCACCACGGCGCTCACCACCACGATGAGAAACAGGGTCAGCAGCGGGTGGGCCAGGCTGCGGCGGGGTGCTTTCACCTCCTCGGGCACGCTCAGTTCTTCCTCCCACAGGCGCGGGTGGTTGAGCGGGAAGGGTGGGACCGAATCGTCGGGGGGAAGCCCTCCCATCAGAATCAAGCCGCGTTTGGCAGCCGCGTTCTGCGGATCCAGCTGGAGCGCGGTTTGCAGGCAGTAGAGCCGTTCCTTTTGGGTGTCGACGGCTGCGCTCAACCAGACCCAGCACATGGCATTGTCATGGTCGGTCTTGAGCTGGCGCGTCAGCAGATCCCGGGCCCGCGACCGCTCGCCCCGGCGCAGGGCCTCGATCGCTTCCTGAAGCACCATCGTTGGCCCGGATCCCTCGGGCAGGGTTTCTTCATCCGCCATAATGAAAGTGTAGCACAGCCTGAAAGACGGGGCAAGTGAAAAGCGTATCTTCCCTTGCGTCTCAAGAAATGGTTGGGATCAAGCGTTTCGTTTGTTTGACATACCCCCAGCAGTCCTGGCCAAGAGCCTGAATGAGCAATCGGTCTTCCACTAATATGCGATAGATAAATGCGACGATCCGGATGATCGCGATTCCGCCTGGGTTTGCCTTTTCAAGCCGGGTCACCGGATCGCCCGTCCCGGGGAACGATCCACACCTCAAGCAATAGCCAGGCGATCAGGCTTGCCTGAAGAAGCAGATGAAGCCATGCATACAGGTTCACTTTTTCCTCTCTACGGAGCACTCTCAGCCAGGCCTCTTCGTTTTGAAAACCGGCGGTTGATTTGTCAATCAATGCACGGAAAACGAATCATCAAATTCATTACAAAGGACCCCAACTGGCCGGCTTCCAAAAAGCGACCTCTGCATCCGAAGATGGTTTGTTGGCATCGCCGTGAGCCGGTTTGTTCAGCAGTTCGCCCAGGATGAGGAGCGACCCCAACATCCATAATCTTTGCTTCCCAATCGTGGAATGGATTCCTCCGGAAGGCAATCGGCGGGCCGGTATGTTGGATACCTGCCACCCTTCCAAAGCCTGACCGTATCCGTTCGTCACGGGTATAATTTTCGCCATGCACCGCCTGCGGATCCACCTGGCTCTTCTAATGCTCCTGGCCGCCTGTCGACCGGTCGTTCAGACCCCACCGCCGGCCGCCTCCGGGCCGCAGCCCTACCGGACCGCTAGCCCCGCCCCTCTGGACACTCCCCTGCCTGCCCTGACCGTGGCCTTCCTGCCCTCGCCGACTCCTTTCCTATATACGGTCGCCGAGGGGGATACGCTGAGCGGAATTGCCTCGCGTTACCACGTCAGCCTGGAAGGTCTCATCGCCGCCAACCCCGGGATCCAACCTTCCCTGCTCGTGATCGGCTCCCGACTCACCATCCCCGTCGGACCGGCCTCGGAGGGTGAACCAACCCCTACCGCCGTGCCCCTGGCGTTCACCCAGGCCCGCTGCTGGGCGGGTCCGCAGGGCGGCCAGTGGTGTTTTGCACTGGTACGCAATGATTACGCAGAGACGCTGGAGAATCTCTCCGCCCAATTCAGTCTCTGGAGCCCGGGCGGTCAGGTGATCGCCAGCCAGACGACCTTTGCACCATTGGATATCCTGCCAGCCGGGCAATCCATGCCGCTTGCGGTGTACTTCCCCCCGCCGCTCGCAGAGGCTGTCGTCCCCCACCTGCAGATCCTGACCTCCACCCGCCTGCTGCCTGGCGATCCGCGCTACCTGCCCGCCGTCCTGGAGAACAGCCTGATCAGCGTGGACTGGTCCGGGCGGAGCGCCGCGGTCAGCGGGAGGATCCACCTGAGCGCCTCAACCGGCACGGCGCAGACGGTCTGGGTCCTGGCAAGCGCCTTCGATGCTGCGGGGGAAGTGGTGGGGGTCCGCCGCTGGGAAGCCTCCTCGCCTCTGTCCGCCGGGAACGACCTGGAATTCAATTTTCAGGTGGCGAGCGTCGGACCCGGAATCGCCCGGGCCGATCTCCTGGTCGAGGCCAGACCTTAAAAGTTCCCCCCTCGAAACCAAAGAACGCTTTAATGCTGGAGGCGCAGGTACCGTTCCAGCGGGATATCAATCGGCGTCCATCGGTAGCCCCGGACATAGGGCTTGACCAGCATGTACGAGATATCGTGCATCAGGAAGATCGCCGGAGCATCCTGGATGATCTGCTCTTCGGCCTGCTGGTAAAGGGCCACACGCCTGGACACATCCGGTTCAGTGCGCGCCTGGTCGAGGAGCGCGTCCAGGGCAGGATTGCTGTAATTGCCGGTGTTCTGCTGGGAACCCGTGTGGAACAACACGTCGGCGAAATTCTCGGGATCCGGATAATCCGCACACCATCCGCCGGTAAAGATCTGGCCGTGGTGGCCGGAGTACAGCAGGTCCAGGAATTTATTCGGATCGATATTTTCGATCGTAACGGTCACGCCCAGGTTTTGCTGCCACATCTGAGCCAGGGCAGCCACACGGGGATCGGCGCTGTTTCCAAAACCGGCCGTGGTATACACGATGGCCGGGAGTCCCTGCGCCCCGCCGTAGCGCGAGGCGGCCAGCAGCTGGCGCGCCCGGGCCGGGTCATAAGGCAGGCCGGGCAGATCAAGCTGATATCCCGGTAGGGCCGGGGGATAAAGGCCCTTGGCCGGGATGCCGATCCCGTTCATGACCACATCGACATATTTCTGCCGATCGACCGCCATCGTGAATGCCTGCCGCACGTTGCGGTCATCAAAGGGGGGCTGGGTCACATCGAAGGTGACGTAGGAAGTGCACAGGTCGACCCCGGTATGCAGGTCGGCATGCAGGGGATTCGCAGGGTCAAGAACCTGCGGAACATCGACGCTGGCGACCCCGGTCATATCGATCTCGCCGGCTTCGTACAATTGCAGGCCCTCTCCCGCATTTAACTCGACGACCACATAGGGGATGGCCGGCGGCCCCAGGTAAAAACCCTGGTTGCGTTGATAGATCATTTCCTTGAAACTGTCCCAGCGGATCAATTGATAAGGACCGGTGCCATTGGGGGTTCGATACCAATTCGGGCCGGAGGAGACATTTTTCTGGTCTAATACGAACGCAACCGGCATGGTCAGCTTGTAAAGGAAATACGGTTTGGGGGCGTCCAGGGTGACCTTCAGCACATGGTCAGTCAAAACCTGCAGGCCGGCGATGTGTTTTGCCTTTCCACTGTGCATTTCATTCACGCCGACGATATCCCCCAGATAGGTCAGGACCGTATCCGAGGCGGTGGCAGGATTCGCAGCGCGCTCCCAGGAGTAGACCACATCCTGGGCCGTAACCGGCCGGCCGTCCTGAAAGCGGGCGTTGGCACGCAGGGTGAAGATGTACGCCGTGCCTCCGCGGCGACCTCCCAGGACTGGGCGAGCTCAGGCACCAGATTCAAATTCGGATCCAGCGAGACGAGGCCGCTGTAAACCAGTTTATCGCCGCTGTCGTGCTCGGTCGCCGGATCATAGTCGCGCGGGTTCGAGCTCTCCGCGCCCAGCAGGTAAAGGGCCTGGTCACGGGGGATGGCACTCAGCCCCGCTCCCTGGCCCAGGAGGGCGGGGATGGCCAGAGGCGTGATCTGGCCGCACAGCAAAAGCAGCGCAGCCGACAAGAAAATCCGTAAAACTCCCGCGGCCCGTTTCACTTCGCCCTCCTGGATGACCGCACGGCAAGAACGATCAACAGCACGACCAGCACCAGTACGACCAGGAGGCAGCCTGCCGCCGCCAGAATCCCGATGGGGGCGAAGACCTGGCTGCCGCCTGCTGGCGGTGCGGACGGGATCGCGGTCAGCGACGGTGCAATCTGGCTGGGGGGCTGGCCTGTGATCGACGCGGCGCCCGCGATCCCTGAAATGGGGATGAAGGTCGGGACGATGGTCGGTGTCGGGATCGGGGTGGGCTTGGAGGTCCCGGCGGGAGGCGCGGCATGGATGGCTGCCCGCCAGACTTCATCCAGTCCATCAACATTGAAACCATAGTTGGATTGGAGCGCCTGGTCCGGAGAGGAGCCATCCCTCAGGGCCAGGAGCAGGGAGGTCATCCGGTCGCGGCCGTACTGGCCGATCAGGAAGCTGACAATGCTGTACGACTCTCCGTACGCCAGATCGGCCTGGTTCGTAGATTCCGGGAAATTGCCGTTCAGGTCCCGCACCGCATACAGGCTGTTTCCAGCAACGGCGGCATTGAAGGTTCCCTGCATGGCCGTGTCAGGTCCTCCCTGGCCGTACACCGCCAGTACTTCATTCAACCAGGTCGGGATGAAGCCCAGGCAACTGAAGGTCTCGTGGCCGACCAGGACGTGCGTCAATTCATGGGCCTCGGCAGGTTTGCCTCAACCAAGGTTGGATGGGTCGATGCCGATGATCACGATATCATTTTCGGGGAAGGCCAGGCCGCCGGTCCAGGAGGGGGTGTACAGGACGGCCTGCTGCAAATCCTGGGTATCGGCGTAAATGTACACATCGATGGGCTGGTCGGTGCCCACGCCGATATCGTGGGTCAAGCGGATGAGGGCCTGGGCAGCGTAGTCATGCAGGGCCTGGGCAAAGGACGCACTCCCGCTGTACCAATGCAGGTTGATGTCCCCACCGCTCACGATCCGCCAGGGGTGGACTGCATCCAGCCAGATGGCCCCTTGCTTCGGGCTGGAGAACGGCTCCCCGCTGTCGTCCGTTACCCGCCAGTCCCACCACAGCCTGGCCCCCGGCGGCAGGGAACCGGACTGGCGCATATCTCAGGTCCAGCTGACCTGGACATCTCCAGAGGGTGCAAAATCCGGAAACGCTTCGGCGACCACATGACCACAGGTCAGTTGGTCCACACCGTATTCAAGCACAATCGTACGAATGACTGACCCGGATTGGATTTCAGCGCTAAAGGTGGCAGTATCCGGAAAGGCGATCGCGACACGGTCGTTGGTGATCTGAATGCCGGCCTGAGCCAGGACCGGCCGCACCAGGCTGAGCTGGAGCAGCAAGACCAGGATAAGGAGGGGGTTTCTGATTCTCACGATGGTCCTCGGTTGCAAACGGTCTGCGAAGAATATCCAATTGGATTATACATTCCGCCTCCATTCCCGGCGGAAGGTTTTGGCAACGAGGAACCGTCCCGCCGGATGGTGACCCGAGGGATGGGGGTCGCCCGACGCTTGACGCCGACGGATCATCCGCCCGGCCAAACGCTCACTTCCTGATACAATCCGCCCATGGACGTGCCCGCTGACCTGCTTGAAAAATTAAAAGCTGTCCCGAGGAAACATAAAACTACGTTGATCGGGATCGATGGGGTCGGCGGGGCAGGTAAAACGAAACTTGCGGAATATCTGCGAGCCATTTTGCCTGATGTAACCATTGTGCAACTCGACGACTTCTATTCTCCCAAATTGGGTAGGGCCGATCGGGATCGCGTCTTGAAAGAAGTCTTTCTTCCCTTAGAAAGAGATGCCCCCGCGCATTATCAGGTGTTCGACTGGAAATCGAACACCCTGAAAGTTGCCGATCCGATTCATCCGGGTGGAATCGTGGTCATTGAAGGAGTGTCCGCTCTCCACACGGACTTTGTCGACCGTTACGATTTTCGAATTTGGATCCATTGTCCTCCGGACGTGGGCTTTCGGCGAGGGGTGGAACGCGACAAGATCGGAGACGGCGTAGACAACTCCGATCAATGGCTCAACATCTGGATGCCTCAAGAAAAAGAATATGTCGAATCACAAAACCCTCAGCAGCATGCCGACTATGTCCTTAACGGAATACGAACAAGCGACTCAAGCGAATCGGGGAGGGCAAATCCGGTTTCCTGATCGGGACGATATCCAGAAAACGCTGGATCCGGCCGTCGGGGGGTAGCGAACGGAATTCCTGACGGGTCACTCCGCTAGCCTGCAGGGGGGTCCATCCAATCGGGAAACGATCGCCGTGACTGTTCCAAAATTGGTAAAAAACTAGTCGTGGGGGAGAGGAAGTCACCTGGAAGTCTTGTGGAATTGGTTTTATTCCAGTAAGGTAACCAGGT
>Ga0209039_10000065_pt1 | contig 84928 bp, 83 predicted proteins | sample BogFormECP12_OM1_FD_188238 | JGI IMG/M metagenome (GOLD analysis project Ga0209039, IMG submission 188238) | Bog forest soil microbial communities from Calvert Island, British Columbia, Canada - ECP12_OM1 (SPAdes) (version 2) | ecosystem: Environmental > Aquatic > Freshwater > Wetlands > Bog ... | reverse complement strand
GTCGACAAATTCGAGCGCCTCGGCTCCCGCTTCCTGGGCCGCCCTACCGGCAAGGTCGAGCTGGTCGATTTGGGCGGATGAAGCTCGGCGGCTGATATTCGCTGATATTCTATGAATTGGTTGGTCCGGCATTCCCCTGAGTAATCTGACCAAGCCTGAACACGGACCATGGAGGAAGAAACGAAGCATGATCAATCTGGCGGGTAAGACGGCCGTCGTCTTCGGGCTGGCCAACAAGCGTTCCATCGCCTGGGGCATTGCCCAAAAACTGCACGCGGCCGGCGCAACCCTGGCCATCTGCTATCAAAATGAGCGCATGAAGCCCGATGCCGAGGAGCTCATCGCCGAGCTGCCCGGCGCCGCCGGCTTTCAATGCGACGTCTCCAACGACGCCGAAATCGAAACCCTCTTTGCCGCCCTCCAGCAGAAATACGGCAAGCTCGACGTCCTGGTCCACGCCGTCGCCTACGCGCCCGCTGAAGAGCTCCGCGGCGAGTTCCTCTTGACCACCCGCGAGGGTTTCCGCATCGCCCACGACGTCAGCGTCTACTCCCTCATCGCCGTCAGCCGCGCCGCCGCCCCGCTGATGACCGAAGGCGGCAGCATCATCACCCTCACTTACTTCGGCTCCGTGAAGGTCGTGCCTAACTATAATGTCATGGGCGTCGCCAAGGCCGCTCTTGAAGCCACGGTGCGCTATCTGGCCTGGAACCTCGGCCCCAAAAACATTCGCGTCAACGCCATCTCCGCCGGTCCCATCAAGACCCTGGCCGCCCGCGGCGTCGGCGCCCTGGGCGAGATGCTCAAATCCCACGCCGACCGCGCCCCGCTGCACCGCAATGTTGACCAGCTCGAAGTCGGTTCCGCAGCTCTCTTCCTCGCTTCCGACCTCGCCAGCGCCGTCACCGGCGAAACCCTCTACGTGGATTGCGGCTATAACATCATGGGGTTCTAGTTTTGGGGCATTAGATTATTTGCTACGCCCATTGATTGGAGCGTATGATGACTCTATAGCCCTACTAAAGCAGCGGCTTTGTATCAACGGAGGTCGCACGATCATGGATCGGGTTTCCGAGGCACTTCTAAATGAATTCTCAAACGAACACGGAATCTCCCAACTAAACGAGGACAAGAGATTCGAGCATTTTGTGTGTTTTATAACAGTAGGTAAACACTACAGCGACACGTTCGATACGGAAGAGATCCTAGTCGGCGATGCCACTGGTATTGATGGAATCGCCATACTTGTCAATGGGAACCTGATCGCCGATGTCGATGGCCTGGAAGAAGTCAAGAATGCTGGGGAGCTTGACGTAACATTCGTATTTGTACAGGCGGATCGTGGACCATCTTTTGACGCTGCCAAGATTGGGAATTTCGGTTTCGCGGTAACGGATTTCTTTAAGGATCAGCCTACACTGCCACGAACCCCAGAGGTTTCTGACGCCGCCGCAATCATGGCGGAACTTTTCAAGAGCAGCACCAAGTTTAAGCGGGGTAATCCAGCGTGTCGGCTCTACTTTGCCACAACTGGAACCTGGGTAGGTGATCAACTGCTGGAGAGCAGGAGAAAGGCTGTCGTAGACGACCTCGTCGCCACTAATCTGTTTCGCGAGGTAACGTTTACGCCGCTCGGCGCAGATGGCGTTCAGAAGCTTTACAGGCAGACGAAAAATGCGATTGAGCGTGAATTTGTTTTTGATAAATGCCTGACGCTGCCGAATGTTGACGGCGTCACTCAAGCTTATCTCGGCTATCTTCCTGTCCCTGAGCTTATGAAGATTGTTGCTGATGACAATGGCGAGATGATTGGAGGTTTGTTTTATAGCAACCCGCGTGATTGGCAGGACTATAACGAAGTAAACACCGAAATTAAGGCGACCCTAGAAACACCCGCGAAGAGTCGGTTCGTGTTGATGAATAATGGAATTACTATTATTGCCAGAAATATTAGACCTACAGGGAATAAGTTCGTTATCGAGGACTATCAGATCGTCAATGGGTGCCAGACAAGTCATGTTATTTTTGAGCAGGCGGATAAGTCTGACACTTCCGTCTCAGTTCCGGTGCGTCTGATTGGGACCCAGGATGAAGAGGTAATCAATGCAATTATCCGGGCGACCAACCGTCAAACCCAGGTTACCGAAGATCAGTTTTTTGCCCTACAGGAGTTCCCTAAGAAACTGGAGCAATTCTTCCAGACCTTTCCTGCAGAGCAAAGGCTCTACTACGAGCGCCGTTCTCGGCAATATGATCGCCTCCAAATTGAGAAGACGCGTGTCATTACTCAACCGACTGTTATCAAGGCTTTTGCCGCGATGTTCCTACAGGAAGCACATAGAACAACAAGAAATTACTCAGCCCTGAAAGATAAAGTTGGCAAGGACATATTTGGCAAAGGTCACCGGATGGAGCCGTACTATACTGCTGCGTTTGCTTACTACAAACTGGAATACTTTTTTCGCAGCGGAAAATTGGAGCGGAAGTATAAACCCGCGCGATTCCATATTCTTCTCGCATTACGCCTTCTAGGGAACCCCGCGCCATTGCCAAAGTTTTTCAATTCTCGCGAAATTGAGGACTATTGCAAGCCAATTCTAGCGGCGTTGTCAGACCCGACAAAGTCGGATGATTTGATCGCGCGGGCGGCGGCAATAGTAGATACGGCTGCTGGCAGCAAATTTGACCGCGATACCATTCGCACGGAACCGACTACCAAGAATGTCATCGCTGAGTGTCAAAAAGTAATTAAGGCAGAGAAGGCGGCTAAATGACCAATGCGCCAGAAAATGAGTTTCAAATGCAGAATGTTTTTTGAAGCGTCGGAATGTGTCGGTTTTTGCCGTCGCCGCCCGCAAAAAACTGCTTGTTCAGCGAGAAACTCGCCCTTCGGCGGATCAACGCGCGTCTGCGGCGCCTATTCCTTCAGCGTCACCGTAATTCTGCGCGCGTCGCCGCCTTCTGAGGCGATCAGAATCTCTCCCGTCGCCTTCTTGCGGATGCTTTTGAACTTATCGCCCCACTCCACCAGCACCAGCGCGTCGGGAGTTAGCAGCTCGTCCAGGCCCAGCGTCTCCAGTTGCCGCTCGCCTTCCAGCCGATACACGTCCAGGTGAAACAGCTTCACCGGCTTGCCGTCCAACGCCCCGTCGTACTCGTGCACCAGGGTGAAGGTGGGGCTGGTCACCTCGTCCGGCTCGGCGGCGTCCAGAGCCTGCGCAATCCCCTTCACCAGCGTGGTTTTTCCGGTGCCCAGGTCGCCGCGCAACAGCAGCAGTTGCGGCGGCTTCAGCAGTCGCGCCAGCTTTCGGCCCACTTCGATGGTGTCGGCCCCGCTGCGGGTGGTGAACTCGTGAATCCGGCCTTCGGCTACAGGTGCGGCATTGCTCATCCCGGGAACCTCATGAGGGGCTGCTGCATGCAATGCCCCCCTGCAACCAAACATACCCGTTCTCCCCGCGCGAATCAAAGCGAAAAGCCCGGGAAAGCTGCGCCAGGCTGTCGGTGGCCAGCAATGTGTGCTCATCACCCTCGCGCACGGCCAAATCCGCGGCCAGTCCGTGCAGGTATACCGCCGCTTCCACCGCCCGCGCCGCGTCCTCGGGATACTGCGCCAGCAACCCGGCCACCAGCCCGGTCAACAGATCCCCGCTGCCGCCCTTGGCCATGCCGGGATTCCCGGTCGTATTCACGGCCACCTTCCCATCGGGATGCGCAATCAGCGTCCGCGCGCCTTTCAGCACCACCGTCACGCCGAACCGCTCCGCAAACCCTCGCGCCACTTCCAGCCGCCTGGCCTGCACCTCGGCCACCGTAATCCCAGCCAGCCGCGCCATCTCCCCCGGATGCGGCGTCAGCACCAGCACGCGCTCGTTGCGGTGAGCCAACTGCGCCAGCAGCCCCGGATCGACGGCCACAATATGCAGCGCATCGGCGTCGATCACCGCCGGTATATTGGTTTCCGCAAGCACTCCCATGGTGAACTTCACCGTCTCCGGGCTCTGCCCCAGGCCAGGCCCGATAGCCAGCACCGTCTTCCCATCCAGAAGCGCCGTCAAGGTTTCCGCAGCCAGGTTCTCCGCCGAGATGTGGCCCTCCGCCGTAGCCTTGAGCGGCCAGGTCATCAGCTCCGGCGCAACCGCGGCCAGCAGCGGCAGCGCCCGGGCGGGAACCGCCGCCGTTACCAGTCCGGCCCCGGCCCGCAACGCAGCCAGAGCCGCCATCGCCGGCGCGCCCGCCTTGCCTCCAGCCGTCCCAAAGGTTCCGCCCACCACCAGCACGTGCCCAAAGTCGCCCTTGTTGGCCGCCGCCGCGCGCGGCGCCTGGACAAGCTCCACCGCCGACCCCGCCCAATCCACTCCCAGCACCGAAACGATCGCCTCCTCCGGCGACCCGATCGGCGCCACCACCACAGGCTGGTCCCACCGCCGCGTCAATTGCCCAAAGACGTGCGCCGGCTTGGGCGCCGTAAAGGTGATGACTGCATCGGCAGTGAACACCGGGCCCTCCGCCGTGGCTCCTGTCGCATTCGCCGGCCACCCGGAGGGCAAATCCACCGCCAGCACCGGCGCCCGGCTGCCCGCCAACCACTCCCTCGCCACCAGCGCCGGCCCCTTCAGCGGCGGCCTAAACCCCGTGCCGAACTGGGCGTCCACAATCAGATCGGCCTCCAGCGCGCGGTTGTGCCGCGCCAGATCCCTCGCTGCAGTCACCGCATGAATCGCCCCATGCGCCGGCTCGGCCAGTTCGCGCCACGCCACGGCAGCGTCTCCCGTGAGCCCCGTGGCCGACCCCAGCAGCAGCGTGGTCACCTCCAGCCCCGCATCGGCCAGCACCCGCGCCGCCATCATGCCGTCGCCGCCGTTGTTGCCGCGGCCACAGACCACCGTCACCCGCCGCGCCCGCGGAAACTGCTGCCGCGCAAATGCCGCCACGGCCGCCCCCGCCGCCCGCATCAACTCGATAGACGGAACCCCGAACCGCTCCGTCGTCAAGCGGTCGCAGGCCTGCATCTCGACTGCCGATAGAATCTGCATTGCATTCATAGTAATTCATGAGGGAAAAGGAATTGGTCCCCAGCCTCCTCAGAACTCAATCCTGGCTTGAAAAGCAATCATCCGCGGCGAACTGTCTCCACCCAGGCCAACGCCCAGCAACCCTGTGGGAGGCGAAACGGTGCTTTCCAGCGTGCCGAACTTCGCTGGAATGTAGCTCCCCGGCACGCCCGCTTCCACATTGCTGGGCAGCGCAAAATTGGGATGATTGAACGCATTGAACATCTGCGTGTCGAAGCGCAACGACATCCCCTCGCGAAGCGGAATTCTCTTGGTCAGATAGATGTCCGAATAAGTGAAGTGCGGCCCGCGAACCGTATTTCGCCCCGAGTCTCCAAACTGGCAATTGCTCACGGAGTCTCCGCCCGTGCAGGCCCCCGTTGCCGGATCGACCACGGAAACGAATGCCTCCGGATTCAGCCACTGCCGCGTCCCCGCCACGGTTACGCCGTCGTAGGGCGTCTTCCGGTAGAGCGGCACGCCTGCAACCCGGCGCGCAAACTGCGGCCCGCTGCCTTGAAAAATACCGTTCCCGTTTGCCGTATAAGGCTGACTGACCACCGTGAACGGAAGCCCCGAGTGAAAGAACGCTGTCTCGGAAAACGACCAGCCGCCTAACACCGCCCGAAGAGGCGCGCGGGAAGACCGGAAGGGTATCCGGTACATCCCAAATGCCGATATGTTATGCCGCACGTCATAGTCGCAATCTCCATACTGGCGGCTGAGTTCCCCCGGCAGCGGCGACAGGATTCCCTGCGTGGAAAAAGAGAGCAATCCTCCATTCGACACCTCATCCAGGCAATGGCTGAGAGTGTAATTCCCTCGCAAGGTAAGGCCGCCGAACTGCTCGGTGATACCGGCCTGCAATCCTGAATAACTGCTGCTCGCTCCGGTTTCGAATTCGTTCACGCTGCCGAATCTCTGGTCCAGCGGCTTCTGGTAGGAATAGGGAGCAAAGCACCCGTCACAGACCGTTTGGTAGCCGTTCAACTCCACCTGATACGGTTCATGGACGCCGCGCGTTCCAACATAGTCGATCCGCGCCGCGCCCCGCGCGCCCGCCTGCAGTTCCACCCCGGCATTGTATTGGTAGTAATACGGAGTTTTGAGCGTTCCGCTCGGAAAGGTGTTCATACTCACCGCCAGGGGACATGTCGGCGCGCCCGCGGCAATTCCTGCGCATGGCGGCGTGCCCGCGCCAAAGACACTTTGGAAGCTCTGCTCGGCATTATAGGTCGCATCCACCGCGCTTCCGTTCACGTTCGGCGCAATCCCAAGGCCGCCCGCCTGTCCGCCGGTCCCGCCCACAAAGGTCGGCGCGTAAGGGGCGTTAGTCGCGGCCAAGTCGGCGATCTGCGCCGGAATAATGTCGTTGAAGACGCCGAACCCGGCATGCACAACGGTCCCGCGGCTAACTTCGTAGGCTGCGGCGGCGCGGGGCTGCCAAACCAGCGGCGGCGTCGCCGGAAACAGGCCGCTAACCCCGGTCTCGATAACCTGATCGAGAGGCTGGCCTATATTGTGCGATAAATCCAAAAAAGATCCCGCCGGACGGGCGAACAGTCTTTGCTGATTTACGGGATCTGTATTCCAGGTCGCGCGCACTCCAACCGTCAAAGTCGTCCGCTCCGAGGGCTTGTAAGTATCCATCGCATACAAATCCATATTCCCCACCGCCACCCGCTCCTTCAGGGAAACGGGAAACGTCTGGCTCGCCGTATAAGCCACTCCATAAGTGAACTGCGCAAGATCGTTATAGACAACGGTAGGTACGATTCCTTCCCCCAGATCGTAGTCGCTCACATCGATGCGCCGCGTATTGACGCCAAACTTGTAAGTGCTTCTGCCCCGTGTCCAGATCAGGTTGTCGTTGATCTGCCACTGCGTCACCTTGCGTCCCTGGGGATAGGTGTTGTCGTTGCCTCCCACGGTCGTAAACGGTGCGTTATTGGTGCCCGCCGTCAGCACAATGGGAAATGTCTGCCGCACCTGCGCGAAGTTGTTGGGCTCGAAGATACTCGAGTACCAGCTCGCGCCGGGATTGAACTGATTCACCAGGCTTGGACTGAAAACATGCGTGTAACCCACAACCAGCGTGCGTTGCGGCTGGGGAGAGTAAGAGTTGAAGATGGAGTTGATCGGATCGGTATAGGCAGCCTGCAAGCCCGTGTCCTGCTGGAAGCGATACCAGACGCTGTTGTTTCGATCGATTGTGTGGTCGATCTTCACTACCAGAAGGTTCTCGCTGTCGCTGTTCGTCAGCGAAACCTGCCTCTGATTTGCGCAGCCATTCCCGTCGTCCAGAGGGCAGGAGAGAACAGGCGTCGGAGTGCCCGTCGTATTGTTGTAAAGCGCAAACATCTTCTGATAGAACGCGACCTCCTGCGGAGGCAACTGCTGCAAAACATACTGCTGATAGGCGGGCGAGGGTACGACAACCTGCGATACCAGGGGCAGGGCAATCCGGATTCCCTCATAGTGGGCAAAGAAAAACAGCTTGTCTTTCCGGATGGGTCCGCCCACGCTCACCCCGAATTCATTCACCGTGGAGCGTGGCTTCTTGGCGATGCTGCCTGCCGTGTCGTTGGCGTGAAGAAAGTAGTTCTCCGCATTCAACAAAGAGCCATTCCAAACCTCGTATAAGTCGCCGTGAAATCTGTTGGTCCCGGACTTGGTGAAGTAATTCACCTGCGACGCTCCATATCTGCCCTGATCGACGGAGTAAGAATTCGTATTCACGGTCGCTTCCTGCACCGCATCCAGGCCGATCACAAGGTTCGTCGATAACCCGATGTTCAGTCCAAGCCATGGATCGTTGGTGTCGTAGCCATCCAGGATGTAACCGTTCGAGGTTGCGGGCAGCCCGTTGAATTCCACGTTGCCGTAGCCGCCGGGGGCCTTGGCGTCGTTCGATGACCCCGCCGTATTCATCAGCGCTCCCGGTGCAAACTGAGCGATATACGTCAGGTCCTGTCCGGGGTTGGGAAGGCTCGCGATCGTCTTGCTTTCGAGAGTCGTCTGGGTATTCGGGTTCTCCAGGCTGAGCATTGCCTGTTCCGCCTTCACTTCCACGCTCTGCGTTGTCGATGACAAGGAAAGACTCAGATTCAACGTCACCGTGCGTCCCACCCCAACGGCAACCGGCCGCGATGTTTGCTCCGCGAATCCGCTTGCCCTCACCGTAACCGTATAGATGCCGGGATTCACCTCGGAAAACAGAAACCGGCCGTCACCGTTGGTTTGTCCGGCGCGTGTGGCCTTCGTATCCACGTTGGTCGCTATAACTTCCGCTTTGGCAAGCGCCGCTCCTGTCGGGTCCGCCACCGTCCCTGAGATGGCGCTCGATGTGCCGCTTTGTCCCACAGATAACTGCGAGTTAACTATGGTTAAAAGCAGAAAACAGATAAAGAAATACCTTATCGTTCGAGTGCATGTCATGCGTAACCTCCGTGGGGAAATAGGGGAGTTAGCGTCCCATTGCTGTCTCAATCAGCAGCCAGGCATTGAGCCCGGCAATGAGCGCGGCCGTGAACCACGCCAGCCCCTGCAGCCAGCGCCCGTTCACAAACTCGCCCATCTTTTTCCGGCTCCCGGTAAACATCACCAGCGGAACCACCGCAAAGCTCAGTTGCAGCGACAGGATTACCTGGCTGAGAATCAACAGCTTTTCCGTGCCCTGCTCGCCCGTGACCGCGACGACGATGATGGTGGGAATGATGGCCAGCGAGCGCGTAATCAGCCGCCGCAGCCAGGGCGAAACCCTGATGTGGATGAATCCCTCCATCACCACCTGCCCGGCCAGCGTGCCGGTGATCGAGGAGTTCTGCCCGCTCGCCAGCAGCGCAATCGCAAACAGCGTGCTGGCCCCCGCCGCGCCCAACAGCGGGCTGAGCAGCTTGTAGGCGTCCTGAATGGCTGCAACCTCAAAGTGCCCGCTGCGGTTGAAGACCGCCGCCGCCACGATGAGAATGGCCGCGTTCACAAACAATGCCACGGTCAGCGCCAGCGCGGAGTCCACGTTGGCCATGAAGATGGCCTCGCGCTTGCCCTGCGGCGTCCGCTTGTACCGGCGGCTCTGCACGATCGACGAGTGCAGGTAGAGGTTGTGCGGCATCACCGTCGCGCCCAGAATCCCAATCGCAATGTACAGCATGTCGGGGTTCGTGACGATGGCGGGCGAGGGAATGAAAAGATTCTTGAACACCGGCCAGTACTCCGGCCTGGACAGAAACATCTGTACGCCGAACATCCCGATGATGGTCCCGATGAGCGCAATTACCAGCGCCTCGACGTAACGGAAGCCCCAGCGCTGCAACAGCAGGATCAGCAGCACGTCCAGCCCGGTGATCAGCACCCCGTAAAACAGCGGAATGTGGAAGAGCAGGTTCAGCGCAATGGCCGACCCGATCACTTCGGCCAGGTCGCAGGCCGCAATCGCGATCTCCGCGCCCACCCACAGCGCAAAGCTCGCCCTGCGGCCGTAGGCTTCGTGGCACATCTGCGCCAGGTCCCGCTCCGTGGCCACGCCCAGTTTGAGCGACAGGCTCTGCAGCAGAATCGCCATCAGGTTCGACGCCATGATGACGAACAGCAGCGTGTAGCCGAAGCGCGACCCGCCGGCGATGTCGGTGGCCCAGTTGCCGGGGTCCATGTACCCCACCGAAATCAGGAATCCCGGCCCCAGAAAGCCCAGCAGCCGCCGCCAGTAAAGCGGCGAACTGGAGATGCGCACGCTCGAGTGCACCTCCGGCAGGGAGGGCTCTGGCAGAGCCACGGGCGATAGCAATTGTGTCGACACGGTTTCCTGGCGGAGAAGCCCGGAGGACTCCTTCAACGCCAGTATGCCACAACTAGTTAATTGTGATTAATATTTTTTCTTACATTTAATTACGATGAAACTTCCGGCCTGAGCCACACCGCCTCCGCCGCCGGCCGTCCCAAAATCGCATTCTTCGCCGTCTTGCCCGCAGGTAACTCAATCGAAACGGTTTGGTCGTAATTCTGGCTCACCACGCGCAGGCTCTGGCCCGGCCCGATGCCGGCCCGGTGCAGAAAGAGCAACAGCTTGTGGTCGCGCTCGTGCAGGCTGACCACGGTGTAGCATTGTCCCTCGACGGCCTCCGACAGCGGCGTCTCGCCGCGCCGTTTGCGCTCCGCGGGGCTCTCCGGCAGCACCGCATTGCCGTGAGGGCAGGCGCCGCCCTCGCCCAGCTTCTCCCGGAGCTTGGCCTCGAAGGCCGGCGAAACCGCGTGCTCCAGCCGCTCGGCCTCCTCGTGGATCTCGTGCCATTCCATCCCGAAGACCTCGCTCAGCATGCGCTCGATCAGGTGGTGGCGCAGCGCGGTGCGGTAGGCCGTCTCGCGTCCCGCCGCCGTCAGCCGCACAATCCCGTCCGCGCCCACCACAACCAAACCATCCCGCTTCAGCCGCTTCATCGACATGGTCACCGCCGGCGCCGAGACCTCCAGCCAATGCGCCAGCAGCGCCGGAATCACCTCGCGCCCCTCCGCCTCGGCCTCCAGAATGGCCTTCAGGTAGTTTTCTTTCGAAACGTAGATCGAGTCTTTCATCGCGGTGCAATCAGTCTATACGGAGAGGCAGCCTCTAGCCGCTAGCTTCTAGTCCCTAGCTAAAACCTGAGGTGATTAGCGGAACCTGCGCTCTCAGCGAACAGCACAAAAGGTGATCTTGCGAGCAAAGCCCTCAGCACAAAACTAAAGCCTCCAGCCCCGAGACTTTAGCTAACGGCTAAAAGCTAGGAGCTGGAGGCTAGAGGCTAGAAGCTGCCTTACGGCTTCACCCTTACTTTCGGCTCGACCGACAGCCCCGGCCGCAGCAGGTGGCTCGGGTCTTCGCCGGCCAGATCGGTAAAGTCGATCCGCACCGGAACCCGCTGCACCACCTTCACGTAATTCCCCGTCGCATTCTCCGGCGGAAACAAGCTCAGCACCGATCCCGTCGCGCCGCCGATCTGCGTCACCTTCCCGTGATAGGTCTTCCCCGTGGCGTCCACCGCGATCTCCACCGGCTGCCCGGCAACCATGTGCCGCAACTGCGTCTCCTTGAAGTTCGCCGTCACCCACAGGTCTTCAAGAGAAACCAGCGTCAGCAGGTTCTGGCCCGCGGCCACGTTCTGGTCGATCTCCACGCTCTTGCGCGTGATGATTCCCGCCGCCGGAGCCACGATCCTGGTATAGCTCAGGTTCAGCTTGGCCATATCCAGTTGCGCCTGCGCCTGCTCCACCTGGGCCTGCGCCTGCCGGGCGCGGGCGCTCTGCGCGGCCACCTGCTGCGGGCCGGTTTGGGCAAATGTCAACTGCGCCTGGGCCTGCTTCTCGCGCTCGCGTGCCACGCGCACGCTATCCTCGGCAGCCTGCTCGGAGTGGCGGGCGGCGGAGAGCGCGGCTTTGGCGGCGTCGGCGGCGGCCACGGCGGCGTCAAACTGCTGCTTGCTGATCACGTCCTTCTCCACCAGCGGCTTGTAGCGCTCCAGGTCGGCCTGGGCCTTGGTGTTGTTGGCCTTGGCTTGGGCCACGCTGGCATGCGCGGCCTGAAGCTGCTGCTCCGCCTGCTCGACGGCGTCGGCCGAGCCGGTCACATTCGCGTCGGCCGAAGTCAGATTGCTGCCGGTGTTGACCGTGGTGATGGGCACATTCACGTTGGCGGCCGCGGCGTTGGCCTGGGCGCTGGCCAGCGCGGCTTCTGCGTTCTCTACCGCAACCTGGTAATCCCTGGGATCCAGCTCCGCAATCGCGTCCCCCGCCTTCACCACCTGGTTCTCTTCCACGTCGACCTTCAGGACATGGCCGTTGATGCGCGAGCTGACCTGGATCAGGTGGCCGTTGACCTGCGCGTCGTCGGTGCTCTCGCTATAGGTGGAGCGCCACCAGATTCCGATCGAAACCGCCACGATGACCGCAACCACCGCCACAAGAATGCCCCTGCGGCTGGACCGCGGCTGCTCCATCTCTGTCTCCGCTTCCTGTTCCAGTTCGGCTGGTGTTGGTCTTGAGTCCGCCACGTTTACTTTCCTCCCAGATAACTCTTGTAGTTCTCGCCCGCGCCCAGGGCGCGTGCCAGGCTGAGCTTGGCCACATTGTGCCGGTAGAGGCTGGTCACGTATTGATCGTTGGCCTGGGCCACGGACTGCTCCGCCTGGCTCACGGCCAGATTGTCGCTCACGCCGCTGGCATATCGCTGCTGCGCCTCGCTGAGCGCCTCGTTGGCCAGCTCCACGCTGGAGCGCGCAACCTCAACCTGCTTCTCGGTCGAGGCAATGTCCAGCAGCGCGTCGCGCACATCGGCGTCCACCTGAGCGTTCTTGTCGCTCAACCGGGCTTGCGCGGTATCCAGTTGCGCCTGGGCCACCTCGGCCTCGCCGCGCAACGCAAACTCCTCGAACAGCGGCGCGCTCAGCGTGCCCGTCGCGTCCCCGGTCCCATGCGAGTGCGACAGGGTCGTCCCGATATCGCCGTAGTCGCCGTTGAACTTCAGCGTGGGCAGCCGCTCGGCCGTGGCCGCCTTGCGCTGCTCCTCGGCAGCCTTGGCCTGCTCCACCATCGCCGCCAGATCCTTGCGGTTGGCGTGGGCCTGGCGAATCGTGGCCTCCACATCCAACTGGTCGAAGGCCGCGTAAGGCGCCTTGTCGCTCAGGTTGAAACTTTGCGCCAGCGGTAACCCGATGGTCCGCGCCAGCGCCAGCTTGTCCTTCTCCAGCGCATTGCGGGCCGCAATCAACTGCTGCTCCAGGGATTGGTAATCCACCCGCGCCCGCAGCTCGTCCAGCAGCGGCGCCGTCCCCGCCTGGTGATTGGCAACCGCCTGGTCCAGCGAAATCTTGGCCGTGGCCACTTGCGCTTCCACGCTGGCGACGCGGGTCTCATCGGCCAGCGCCAGCAGGTAGGCATTGCCCACCACAAGCACCACCATCTCCCGCGCGTCCTGAGCGCTTAATTGGGCGGCGGTAAAGTTGTGCCGCGCGGCCAGATAGTTGCGCAACGACGCCACATCGATCAGCGACCAGCTCAGCGACGCCCGCACGTCCGTAAAGCCGAAGGGCCCGATCATGGTGGGAAAGCCCTGTATCCGGAACCCCTCCGCGGGCAGGTCCACCTGCATCTCGGTTTCCTTGGCGCTCGCATCCACCGAGGGCAGCAGCGATTGCAGTTGGCTCAGCCTCTCGCCCCGCGCCGCCGCCGTCTGCGTCCCGCTCAGGATGATTCCCAGGTTTGCCTTCAGTCCCCTCTGGATGGCTTCATCCAGGGAGAGATCGATGGCCTGCGCCGAGGCCTCGCCCGCCGCCACGCTGCCCTGAAAAGGGTTCGCCGCCGGATTCGGAGCCGGCGCTGTCTGCGCCGTCAACAGGCTTGAAACCAATAGCGCAACGCCCGGCAGCAGGCTGCGGGCGCAGGGACGGATCGTGCTCTTTCTTGAATACTTTGGCGAAATCAAGGTTCTTCAACTCACAGCCAAGCGCTACAGCCCCAGAATCTTCGCCCTTATTTGGATGCGGAAAACTGGCTGCAAGGCTCTCCTATCTAGTGTATCGGACGCGCCGACCCAGCTTGCTGAACTCCCGCGCGCAACTCGGCCCGATCGAGAAGTCCTGCCGCCGTTCCGAGAGAAAAGCAGGTCGCGGAGAATCGCCACCGCGGAAACAAGAACGGTCAAGCGTCGGTCGTGCAATGCCGGCGCGGAGTGGTAGAATTTCGACGATTCGGCTCCAAAAGGGGATTGCCCATGAACTGGATGCGGCTCGCTGCAATCGTGATCGGCTCGGGTGTCCTGTCGTCGCTCACAGACTGGTTTTTTGCCGGCGATTGGTTCCATCGGCGCTTTACCTACCCGGAAATCTGGCGCAAGGGCGCCGAGGGGCGAGCAATTGCCCTCACCAGCCCGCTCCCATTTCTCACCTGCGCAGTCTTTGCCTATGCCGCCGTCCGCCTGGGTCTGCATTCTGTGCCGAGCGCCCTCAAGCTTGCCACCGCAATCTGGTTGATCGGACCCCTCCCGCTGATCCTTACCAACGCCGCGTTCATTAAATTACATCGCGTCTTTGTCGTCTCGCTCGCGCTGGGTTGGCTGGTAAAACTGATGATCGTTGCAGTCGCCGTGGGCTGGTTTCTCCACTGACACGTCCGCCAGCGCCCGCTGCTCAGAGGCTTATTGCACTCCATTGCCCATAGGGTGGCGCTGGAAGCTATCGGCTAGCGGTTCGCCGCCTGCAGCAGTTGCGAGGCCAGCGAGCACAGCCCCTGGCGGAAAAGTTCCCGCACCGCATCCGGGCTCCATCCGGTAGCCTGCGGCCCGCCGTGCGCCTTCAGCAGCGCGATTGTCTCTGCCGTCGTGAACCCCGCCACCGCCCGCAGCACAAAGATGGTCCGCATCGCCGCCGGCAGGCTCGCCAGCCACGTCCGCACCCGCTCCCGGTCCGCTCCCGCAATCATCCCTTCCAGCTCTTCGCTGGATACTCCGGCCGCATCCAGATCGTCCTCCTCGATGCACGTCGCCGCCGGCTCCACTCCCTCCGGCGCGGCCAGGCTGCCGGGGTTGCGCTTTTCCAGCGTGTCGAGGGCCGCCGCGCACAGCGTCCGCCGGCTGCTCTTGCGCGCCTCCAGCGGATCGGCGCAGGGAGAAATCTTCGCCGTCGAGATCGCCGTCTCCACCAGCCGCGCGCTGTCCTCGCCTTCGCCCACCAGCATCGAGGCCATGTTGTACATCCCGGCGGCCATCAACTCGACGACCTCGTCCATGCCTTCCAGCGCCTGCGCCACCGTTCGGTCGTCCTTGGGCTGGCCGTCCAGCAGCCCGCCCACACGCTTGCTAAGCTCCTGGGCGCCGGCAGGGATCGGCTGGGACGGAATCAGGCTGTCGTTGGGCGGGGTCGGTTCCTGGGGCATGGAGACGGCTCCTTCTGAGCGAACGCAGCGAGTCGAAGAACCTGCGTTTCTCCCGGGGATGAAACAAGCTGGCTCACTCTTTATCCTCAACCCGCCGCGCCGGGCCGTCAATGCGGGCTCGGTCCGCGGCGCGGGACAATTACCGGTTTGCCCCTCATCCGGCCATAACGCGCATTGCCGCGGTGGAATCCGGCGAAGGTTGCATCTGCCGAAGACTCATCCCCTGCAACACCATCGCTTGCGGACAACCGCGCTCGTTCTTAGAGCCCGAACGCGTCAGGGTATATGACCTTGCCGTGAACGCCATCCAGAGCGCCGGGCCTGAGTTCAAGCGCCATGAAGGCTTCCGCAGGGAACGGACTGGCGAGAGAGCGGGCCTTATCCGCGGAGAAGCCGAAGCGTGGATAATACTTCGGGTGGCCGAGGACGATGACAATTTCTTCGCCCGCTCCGCGCAACCAATCCAGGCCGTGTCTGATCAGCTTTCCGCCGATGCCCCGGTCCTGTTGTTCCGGCAATACAGCCATGGGCGCCAACGCCACCGCAGGAACAGCCTCGCCGCTGGTCTCAATCCACATCCGGCTGAAGAGGATATGCCCCACAACCCGTTTCTCGACCTCGGCGACGAAGGATGCCAGCACAACACCCTGGTTGCGCAAAACGTCAACCAGATCTGCCTCGTACCGGCGGTCAAAAGCCGCTTCATTGACCAAGCGGATCGCGGCACGATCTTCAGGACTTTCACCGCGCACGGTCACGCTGTCGTTCACGCTCACAGGCTACATTTTACCTTCGGAATCCCGCCTGCCCGAAAAAGCGCTTGGGAACCGGTGCGCCTAGCTGACCCTCAGCAGCATGAGAGTGATGTCATCGTGTTGCGGAGCGCCGGCGGTGAAGCGATCGGTATCGAGCAGGATGGCGTTCAACAGCGCCTGCGGTGCCGCCGCCAGGTTGGCGCGCAGCATAGCCATCAGACGCGCTTCCCCATATTCTTCGGCGCGAACGTTTTCCGCCTCGGTGACTCCATCGGTGAAGATGACCAGCCAATCGCCGCTCTCGAGCGTGACCATCCCCGATTCGTAAGGTGCGTCCTCCAGGATTCCGAGTGGAATGCCGCCCGCATGCAAGCGCTCGATGGCTCCGGTCCGGCGGCGCAGGATCGGCGGGTTGTGTCCGGCGTTGACGTAGATCAAGCCGCGGGATGCGGGATCGTACTCGGCGATGAATGTGGTGGTGAACCGGCGTCCGTTCTGGCTGTTGCCGCACGCGTATTTGTTCATGCGGCTGGCCAGATCGGTCAACGAGCTAGCGGTGCCGGCCAGCGTTTTCAGGCTGGCCTGGAAGGTCGCCATGAGCATGGCCGCGGGCATGCTCTTGCCGGCTACGTCGGCGATGGTGATCAGGTACGCGCCGGGCGAATTCGGATCGGAGCGGGGAAAAACGTCGTAGTAATCTCCGGCCACGGTATTGGCGGGACGAGTGGCAAACGCGATCTCCAGGCCCGGCACATGCGGCGGGCCGGGCGGCAGCAGCCACGCCTGGATCTCCTTGGCGATCTGCAGGTCGCGCTTCATCACCACCCGGTCTGAGACTTCCAGCACCAGCAGCACCAGCAGCAGCATGCCGCCCCAGAAGGAGCCGTTGAAACTGAGGTTGACCGATTGGCCATGGTTGTCGTGCCACGCCATTTGCATGTTTAGAACAGGGGAGAGGAGCAGCAGCGCAATCAGCAGCAGGACGCGGCGCGCCGGAGTCAGCTTTTCAATCACGGCCCACAAAAACCGGGAGACCACGTTGAAAAAGTGTTTGACCCTTCCAATTCCGGGCGTCCAGGTGGAATCGACATCCCGCGAATACAGCCGGTAGCTGGAACGAGCGTCGGCCCAGAACTGCATCCCGAGCTGGCTGAGTGCTACGCCCTCGGTGACGCGCAGCCAGAATCTCCTGAAGCGCTTCATGATGGGCCAGCCCCCGGCAGCGGATTTCTCGCGCGCCTGCGGCAAACGTCCGGCGTTTTGGGCGAGTTCATGCGAGACATGGCGGGATTATACGTCAAACCGGAAGCAATGAACGAAACTTCCAACTGCCCGGTGCCTCAAGACAGAAGACGCCGGGCGGCTCAGGGCCATGAGATTAGTTTCTAGTCGCGAGCGGCGCCCTCCACCCGCAACCGACAGGTGAGACGGTTCCCAGGCATGACCCCAATGCGGTTCCGAGCGGATGGTCGCCCATCCGGAAACTGAGCCGCCGCGCCGAGCAGGTCAATGCGAACCCAGTGCGGAGCACGGGCCAACTTCTGGTTTGCCCGTCACACTCCCTTAACCGGTGGGGGGCAGCTCTTACGGCGTGGGAGAGAGATCCCTCCTCCATAGACTGCGCAACGCGCCGAGCGTGATGGGCAGGGCGCCGGCAAAGAGGAAGACCATATCCCCGATCATGCGCAGCCATTCCAGTTTGTGGTAGGCGCCGCTCATCAAGAATGTCAGGCGGCGTGCGTGCCAATACCCGTTGGCGACGGAATCCCATAGCTGGATGACTCCTCCGGGGAACAGATCCAGGACGATCATAAGCGCCAGGCCCACATTCACGCCCCAGAAGCCAAATCGGACGAACTTCTCCGTCTCCTTCCATGTGGCGTCGGATTGCATGGCCCTCAGGCAGAAGACCATCACGGCTAAGGCCAACATCCCAAAGACACCGAACATTGCGGCGTGCGCGTGATTGGCGGTGAGCGACGTGCCCACCTCGAAGTAGGAGACGATCGGCAGGTTGATCAGGAAACCGAAGACCCCCGCGCCGACGAAATTCCAGACACCCACGGCCATGAGGAAATAGATGGACCACTTCTGGTTCCAGGCCAAATCGTCGCCGCACTCGGAACATTTCGCCTTTCTCAGTTTGATGAAATCCCATGCGTCCAGCGTCAGAAGCGTGAGAGGCACAACCTCCAGAGCGGAGAAGCACGATGCCAGGCCCATGTTGAGCGTTCCCTGGCCTGTGAAATACCAATGGTGGCCCGTGCCGATGATCCCGCCGCTGAGATACAGGATGGCATCCAGGTAGATCAGGCGCGTGGCGGCCCTGGTGCTGACCACGCCCATCTGGTGGAACATGATGGCCACCAGCACCGTTGCGAAGAGTTCGAAGAATCCCTCCACCCAAAGATGGATGATCCAGAAGCGCCAGTTGTCGATGACGGCAAAGTTGGTGTGAGGGCCATAGAAAAGAGCGGGCAGGTAAAAGACAGGGATGGCCACGGCCGTGTACAGAAAGAGCGAGGATAGTTCGCGCTTTTCCGGGTTTTTGAAGGTGGGCCGGAGAGCCCGAAACATCAGAAACAGCCAGAAGACAAGGCCAACTGCCAGCAGAATCTGCCAGAACCGCCCCAGGTCCAGGTACTCGGAACCCTGGTGACCGAACCAGAACCAGAGCTGCCCCAGCTTGTCGTTGATGCCGAGGGATTCGCCTGCCAGGCTGCCGGCGACCACCACTGCCAGCGCCCCGAGGAGCGCGTAGACGCCAGTCCTCTGATGTTTGGGTTCTTCGCCGCCGACCCACGTCGCCAGGAAAAGACCGCCGCCTACCCAGGACGTCGCGATCCAGAAGATGGCGAGTTGGAGGTGCCAGGTGCGCGCCAGACTGTAGGGCAGCCAGCGGGCGATGTCAAGCCCGTAAAAGGCTCCTGTCTCCACCCGATAGTGAGCGAGCAGGCCTCCCAGAGATGATTGTGCCAGGAACAGGAGGGCCACGACGGCGAAGAACCATCCCGTAGCCCACTGGCTGGGCGTGAGCTTCAAAGCGGCGGGAGCAGAGTGCAAAAAATGGGGGCCAGCGCCTTCGCCCTTCCAGCCCAGGTAGTCGAATTTGCCAACGACGAAGAGGATTAAACCCAGTCCTGACAGGAGGGTGATGAGACTCAAGGCGCTCCAGACATAGGCCTCGGTGGAAGGAAGGTTTCCCGCCATGGGCTCGTAGGGCCAGTTGTTGGTGTAGGAGTAATCCTTCCCAGGGCGATTCGCCGTTGTCGCCCAGGCCGCCCAAGCGAGGTAGGTGGTCAGAGCCTTTAGCTCCCCGGGGTTGTGAATATAGTTGGCCGGTAGCCCGGGAGCAGCATCCTTCCTGGTGAAGTAGTCGCTCCATTCGCGAAGCTCTGTGCGGTAGGCAGCCACCTCGCCTGAAGAGAGGCGGAGAGTTCGCGAAGCCGGATCGTACCGGTTTTCTTTGAGCTCCGATATCGTCCGCGCGGATGCAACGCTCTGCTCATCCGGGGAAAGCTGCGCAAAGAGCTTGCCGTACTTTTCGGTTGCGATCGTGTCCCTGGTTACCTCGCTGAGCCGATGCAGGTACTCGGCGCTGTAATCAGGGCCTAAGTAAGCCCCGTGGCCCCACAGGGTTCCGTGCTCCATGAGGCCGTATTTGAGGAACACCTCCTGGCCCATCTGGATATCCGCCCCGGAAAACACCACCATGCCCGCCGCATCCACGGCCTGCTCGGGGATGGGTGGAGCGTTCGTGTAGGTCAGGACCGTGACGATGGATAGAACCGAGAAGCCGGCGATCATTACTAGGATGACCGAGTGTCTCCACCACGGAGAGAGACTTGCAGCGTTGGCGGATGTGTGGGCCATGATGTGCCTCCTTCAGTTCCTGCCAGGATTTCCGGATCTCCAGCTCTTACCTGGAATCTCCTGTTTCGGCTCTAAGTCGCCCAAATTATATCGCTCTTGTGCGGTTTCGCAAGACCTGACCTGCCTCTGTGACTGAAAAGCGGCGCAATTCAGGGTGATTCTGGACTCGGCGGCGTAATCGGGCTATCCGGAAGTTGGGTGTCTGTTGATGCAAACAGGGCTTCGCACAAACGGAAGTATTAGCGGGCAGGGGAAATGATCTCCAGCAATCCCACACGCTCCTGGATGGTCGGCAACCCGGAAGCTGACTCGCCCTGTGAGCGCGGTGGTCCCCGGTCAGGTTTTTTGCCTGCCCTGAACATCGGCTCACCTCAGCGCCCTTTATGCATTGCCGATGGGTATTTTGATCCGGGACAGGCCTTCCCAGGTGCCGAAACCGGGTATAACGCTGTAGACTGCCAACTACGGCGCACTGGACGGAATTAATGGCCCGAACTTCACCCAAACAGAAGCTCTTCAACGGCCGGGACCACTCCTGGATGCAGTTCAACCGGCGTGTCCTTGAAGAAGCCGAGGACCCTTCCAACCCGCTGCTCGAGCGCGTCAAGTTCCTGGCCATCACCGCCAACAACCTGGACGAATACGTTGAGGTGCGCCAGGCCGGCCTCATGCAGCGCATTGAGGACGGCTACCGCGAGCCCGGCTATGACGGCCTCCGCCCCCATGAGTCCCTCGCCGTCCTCACCGCCGACATTCACGAATTCGTCGCCGATCAGTACCGCTGCTGGAACCAGCAACTGCTCCCCGAGCTGCGCAAGCAGCATGTCCGCCTGCTGGAGTGGAAGGAACTCGACGAAGACGCCCGCGCCTTTGCCCAGAGCTACTTTCAGCGCGAAGTCGATCCGCTCCTGACCCCCATCTCCATTGACCCGGCCCACCCTTTTCCGCGCGTCCTCAACAAGGCTCTCTGTCTGGCGCTGCTGCTCCGCGCCAAGCGCCGCAGCTCCGGCCCGCAAGTGCTGGGCGTGGTCACCGTGCCCCGCGCCTTGGCCCGCTTCGTCCGCCTGCCCGGCTGCGACGGTTGCTTCGATTACCTGCTGCTGCAGGACCTCATCGCCCAGAACCTCGCCGGCATGTACCGCGGCTACGAGGTCCTGGCCCACGCCGCCTTCCGCGTCACCCGCAACTCCAACCTCTACTTCGAGGAGGAAGAAGCGCGCTCCCTGCTTGAAACCATCCGCGTCGAGCTCCACAATCGCCGCAAGGGCGATGCGGTGCGCCTCGAAATCGAGACCGGCGCCGATGCCGAGATTGTCGAGCGCCTGCGCGTCAACTTCGAGCTCGAAGAGGATCAGGTCTTTCGCGGCGAGGGCCCGGTGAACCTATCGCGGCTCATGTTCTTCTATAGCGACGTGCGGCGCCCGGACCTCAAGTTCCCGCCCTTCACGCCCAAATCCCTCAAACTGAGCCGCAAGTCCGTCAATATCTTCGACGAGCTGCGCCTGCATGACGTTCTGCTCCACCACCCCTACGACTCCTACGAACCGGTGGTCGACTTCATCCAGCAGGGCGCCGAGGACCCCAACGTAGTCTCCATGAAGCAGACCCTCTATCGCACCAGCGAGGACTCGCCCATGCTCGAGGCGCTCACTGAGGCCGCCGCCACCAAGGAAACCACGCTGGTCGTCGAGCTCATGGCCCGCTTCGACGAGGCCTCCAACATCCGCTGGGCGCGCAGCATGGAGGACGCAGGCGTGCAGGTCTTCCACGGCGTCGTCGGCCTCAAGACCCATTGCAAGCTGGCCATGCTTGTCCGCCGCGACGAGGACGGCCAGACCCGCCGCTACTGCCATCTGGGCACCGGCAACTACAACCCTGTCACCGCCCGCTTTTACACCGACCTCAGCCTGCTCACCTGCGATCCGCAGATCACCGAGCGCGTGCACATGGTCTTCAACTACCTCACCGCCCACGCCGAGATCGACGACTACCGCCCCCTGCTGGTCGCCCCGCTCACCATGGCCGAAAGCTTCCTGCGCCTCATCCGCCGCGAGCAGGAACACGCCCAGGCCGGCCGTCCCGCCCACATCGTCGCCAAGATGAACTCCCTGCTAGAGCCTTCCGTCATCGAAGCCCTCTACCAGGCATCGCAGGCCGGCGTCGAAATCGACCTTATCGTCCGCGGCCTCTCCATCTTGCGCCCGGGCGTCAAGGGCCTCTCCGACCGCATTCGCGTCCGTTCCATCGTCGGCCGCTTCCTGGAGCACTCCCGCATCTTCCACTTCGCCAACGGCGGCAACGACGAAATCTATCTCGGCTCAGCCGACTGGATGCCCCGCAACCTCTTCGAGCGCTGCGAGGTGGCCTTCCCGGTCCGGGACCCGGCCGCCCTGGCCCGCATCCACGACGAAATCCTCCCCGCCTATCTCGCCGACACCGTCAAGGCCCGCCTGCAGCAGCCCGACGGCAGCTACATCCGCGCCGACAAGCTGCTCAAGGACGCCAAGCCCTTCTCCAGCCCATTCTCCAGTCAGGATTTCCTCATGCAACTTGCCGAAGGCAAGGTGGACCTCGACGCCATCCCCAAGCCCGCCGCCCGCCCGCCCGCAAAAGCCGCCGCCAGAAAAGCCAGCGCCGCCGACTGAGCGCTGAGCATCCCCCGGCCAACCCCGCTCCAGGCTGGACGGCCTTCCCATCAGCGGACTTTGCCCGCGTCGGCCGATTCAGCGCCAGGCCCGCCAAAATACCTCGCCTAAATTCCCATTTGGATGCTACTAAAACGTGTTATTATCATCCCTCAAGGAGCCGGCAGACCCCCGCCTGACATCGCCGGACCGCCCCCGATGAACCTCTACCTCATGCGTCACGCCAGTGCCGGACTTCGCCGCGGAAATGCAGTTCTCGACGAGAAGCGGGCCCTCATCAAGGAGGGCAAGGAGCAGTGCATCCTGATGGCGCGGGTGCTCAGCGCGCTCGACGTGCAGATTGATGTAATCGTCTCCAGCCCCTTGAAGCGCGCCCTGCAAACCGCGCAGTTTGTGGGCACCGAGCTGGGCTACGACGCCAAGGTCGAGATCAGTCCGGCCCTCGGACTCGACGCCGATTACGCCGCCTTCCAGAACCTTCTGGCCAAATACGCTGATCGCGAGGGCGTCCTGGCCGTAGGCCACAACCCCAACGTCTTCCAGTTCCTCGGCCGCCTGGTCTCCGGCAACGGCGGCGCAGCCATACGCATGCGCAAGGGCTCCATTGCCCGCATCGACCTGGACCGCCACCCGCCCCTGCTGCAGTGGCTCATCGATCCCCGCACGGCCCGCTCCATCTACTTGAGCGCCGCAAAAAGCTCCCGCCCAAAGACCTCGCGGAAGTAGCCCGCCTCCTTGCGCACACTCCACAGCTCCAGCTCCGCCCCTGTCCGCCCCGGCTCCAACTCCAGGTAAACCCGCTTCGGATACACCTTCGCCGCCACCCGCAGCACGTCGCTGGCCCGGTCCTGGTTCAGCGCCACCGCCAGCCGCAGCAGCACCACCGCCCGGTGTACGTGCTTGTGCTCCTCGGCCGGAATATTCCTCAGAGCCCTGTCCCCCGGCTGCGGCCGGCTCTTGCCCAGGTAGCGCGCAAGCGCTGAAACCGTCGTCCGCTGCACCTGCGTATACCCGTAGATTTCCGAACTCGACACAATGTACTGCGTGTGCCGGTGGTGTCCCTGGTGGTTGATGAACTTGCCCGTGTCCTGCAGCATCGCCGCCGCCGCCAGCCAGCTTTCATACTCCGCCGGAAGCTCGTGCAGCGCCTTCAGCTCCCGGAACAGTTGCACCGCGTGTGCCCGCACCGGCTCGGCCTGCCGCGGATCGACCCCGTACCGCCGCGCCGTCGCCAGCACGCTCTCCCACCGCTCGTGCTCAAACTCCCGGTGCGCCGTGGTCCGCGCGTCCTGCTCGGCCAGCATCTGCGCCAGAATCCCGTCCTTGAGCCCCAGCGGCGAGTAGCGAAACCCCGCCAGCCCAAAGCTCTCCAGCAGTTCCGCGAAGACCTCCGCCCCGGCCACGATGATCTCCGCCCGCCGCGGTCCAATCCCTTCCACCGCCTCGCGCTCCGGCAGCGTCATCTTCGCCATCTTGGTAGCCAGCTTGCGCGCCTCGCGCGTCGCCACCACCCCCGCTGACCGGCTCACCCGCTGGCGCGCTGACTTGCCTCCGTTCGTCTTTCCTCCGGCCGCGCAAGCCGCGCTCAGCGCCGCCGCCGTCCCCGACGTTCCGATCGCCAGCCTCACGCCCGCCGGCTGAATCCTCCGCTGCGCCCGCCTCAGCTCCCGCCCAATCCACCGCCGCATCCGCGCCAGTCCCTCCGCGGGCGCCGGGTCCTCGGTCAGAAACTCCTCCGTCAGCCGCACCGCCCCCAGCGGCACGCTGATCGTCTCCTTGATCCGCTTGTGCTCGCTCAGCGTAATCTCGCAGCTCCCCCCGCCCAGGTCCACCAGCAGCACTCGCCCGCCCACGCCCGGCTCCCAACCCATCACCCCCAGATGCACCAGCCGGCCCTCTTCCAGGCCCGAGATCACCTCCATTGTCCAGCCCGTCTCCGCCTTCACCCACGCCTGAAACGCCGCCGCGTTGCGCGCATCCCGCATCGCCGAGGTCGCCACCACCCGAATCTTGTCCACCCCATGCGCCTGCACCGCCCGCTGAAAACGCTTCAGCACCCTGAGCGTCGCCGCCATCGCCTCCGGCGACGCCAGCCCCGACTCGAACACGCTGGCTCCCAGCCGCGTCACCTCCCGTTCCTCGTGCAGCGTCCGCAACTGGTGCGCCACCACCTTCGCAATCTTCAACCTGCAGGAATTGGAACCGACATCGATAGCGGCAAAAGTAGGCATGGTCGAAGGCACTCTCCGTGAGCGGGAATCAATCCCTCCGGCCAAGATACACGACCACCCCTCGAAGCCGCGGCGGTGTGAGCTGCGCAGAGGTCAACTCACCTCAAGGCCGTTCCGCAAACTGCCCCGTCGCGTCATGGCTTTCAAACCAGCCAACCACCCGCCGCTCATACTCCTGCGGCTCCGCTCCCGCCGCGCCCGTATGCCCTGCCTCCGCCGGCTCCCACAAAACCACCGCGGCGCCGCGCGAAGAACTCCGCCCCAGAATCATCTCCGCGTTGTAAGCGGGAAGGTTCCTGTCTTTCTTGCCATCAATCAACAGTACGGGCACGTTGCTCGCGGCCACTGCGTTCTCCGGCGAGTCCTGCCCCAGGTCCACTCCGTACTTCCATCGCGTATACAACAAGCCCGTCTCCACCATGGGCCGCAGCAGCGTCCGCCCCAACCACGGCCCCGTGCCGCTCCACTGCCCCAGCCGGTCATAGGACGCTTCTCTGAAGTTTGCAAACGGAGACTCCGCCACCACCGCGCAGAATCCCGGCGTCGTCCTCAGAGATTCGAGCAAGATCGCGGCCCCCATCGAGTTCCCCAGCCCGTCGATGCAGCGCGGACCCTCCGTCTTCTCCATCCAGTCGAACCAGCGCCTCACATCCCCGGCTTCCTTCACCCCGTAAGTCGCCAGCTCCCCGCCGCTCTCTCCGTGCGCTCGCGCATCGGGCAACAGAACCGCATACCCATGCCGCAGCAGCAGCTCCGCATAGCCCAACATGCCCATCCGATTGTCCGCCACGCCGTGCAGCAGGATCACCGCATCGCCGTTGCCGTGCAGGGGCCGCATGCTCCAGCCGCGCAGCGTCACACCGTCGTCCGCAGTCACGGCAACATCCGTCAACTCCGCATGATTGCGCTCCGCAATCGCCTGCGCGAGCGCCCCATCCTTTGGCCTCAACACGCGCCGCCACGGATGCAGCGTCCACTCCCCCGCCACAATGCCGATGACAAGACAGAGAAGGAGCCAGACGACAATAACAACCGCACCCCAGCGTAGAAAAACGCGCGCGTGCCCCATAATTCAAAGTCTACGTTGCCCACTCACGATGTGTTCCCATGCCACTCCACCCCGCGAATCGCCGGTTCTGTATCAGGGCACGGCTTCAAAGGCCCCTGAGCGCAGTCGAAAGGGTGCCGTAGATTGTCCACAGAATCAACGCGGGCTGGCAGGGATGGGTTTTAACCCATCCCTGGATCCCCGGAGGGAGGTGCTGTCCTGCCTCTGCGCTGCCGGCCTTGGTTTTGTGAGTTTGCGGTGGTGATCCTGGGCGATCCACTTGCGTTCAACATGAGATTCAAAACGCGCAGCGCCAGTGGTCAACGTGCACTTTTCTTTAGGCTGCGCTCCGCAAACAGGGCAAATAAAATCAAGTGAGAAATCGGTCATTCCAATCTTTTACCGCATCTTAACAAACCAGGATGGTCAATTCTGAACATTCCGCGCCCATTACCGGCAACGCACAAATACAGCGGTTCTCCAGTTGCTGCAGAGGGAGACCACTTCCGCTGAGTGGCTTTTTCCTTAAGAAAAAGCCACCTTACACGGCGCCCGAAACGCCACTTGAACTGGAGAACCGCTCTAGGACACCGCCCGCAGGAACGCTTTCCGCCCCTTTCACCCGAAATCCCGCGCCTTTCCGCAGCCTCTTGAACCCCGGCAGAATCCGCGCTCAACTCCTCGTCACCAGCCGAACCCCTCCGATATGCCGGCTTGCGGGGACAAATCCGAATCCGGCCCATCTTCCGGTTTGCGAACCATCCTGCCATAATCCCTGTTAAGGGCGGTTTTGGGGCCTGAAAATTTGGGGATTGACTTCTTGGCTAATTGGGAGAATAAAAGGAGAAGGAGGATCGTATGACCAGGACAGACATTCTTCTGGAGTTGCTAGCGGCATCTGGGGCTAGAGGTGGTGATACGCCCATTGTTGGTACAACCCGCCTTCAAAAGCTGCTTTTCCTGGTTGAGCACGAAGAGGGCGTCCAGGTGACGGAAGGCGTCGATTTCGACTTCACACCGTACAAATTCGGTCCGGTGTCAAAGGAGATCTACGACGATCTGACGAAGCTAGAAAACCTTGATTACATCTCCTCCGAGCCTGTTGCGGAGCCCACAAGCGTTGAGCGAGACGAGTTTGGTTTCAGCTTCGAGGGACTGATGGGCGACGAAGAATCCACAGGATCATTCGAGGAGAAACGGTACAAAATCACGAACAAAGGCAAAGAGTGGTTGGCAAACCGCCACCTTTCCGGCCCCGAGGTAGAGAAGATCAGAAAGGTGAAGGGAAAATTTGGCTCACTCTCCCTGAGCGATCTCCTCCATCACGTGTATACTCGGTATCCGGATATGACCACCGCCTCCGAAATCAAGGAGCGTGTCTTGGGGATCAGTTGACCGTGCAAGTCTTGACCGCCGAAATCGTTCGTAACGCCGACATTTTCATCGGCTCAGGCGCACTTCTCTTCGTGCTGTTCGACTCACTCAGCAAGAAGGCAGATGTTCCCGCGCTGAAAAAGGACCTCGACCTACGGCAAAGCCAGCTTCTCGGTGAGGTTGTCGCGGATCTTGAGACTGCAATTATTCCCCTCCTGGAAGGACGGGAGGAATACACGTTTAACGACGAACTCATCTCTCGCTCAGCCCCCACCCTAGACGATGCGGCGCGCGATGCACTTACAGCAGTCATCCGAGGCAACGAGGGTCGTCTTGCTCAGGTACGGATGGTAAAGCGTCTTCCCGGAGCGATTCACGCCCTCAACTCTGTAGTCTTTTGGCTTATTGCCGTGGCAGCGCTCGTAGCATACTCGTCTGTCGGAATACTCCTTATGTTCACTGTGGATACGGAGATTCTATGGCTCCTTCTGGGAGCCCCAACCACTGCAGTATTAGCTGCTGCCATTGTGGCAATGATTCGCCATGAAAAGGTCCAAAATGCCGAAAAGCAGATCCTCAATACCGACTCACAGGCTTGAAAGCGAATTGACAGAGCCGGTGAAGCGCTATCTCCAAGAGATTGGCTGCCAGCAAGTGGTCTCTGAGTTGCGCTTTTTTGATCGAGGAATAGACGTATACGGGGTAAAACAAGCCCGAACAAGAAAGACATACGCCGTTGAACTCAAACTGACGAAATGGCATCGGGCAATTCAACAAGCGGCCATATACCAGCTCTGCGCGGATTATAGTTTCGTTGCGTTGCCTATCCGGTCAGTGTTCAACCTCGATTTGGAGCTATTCAAGAATAGTGGAGTGGGTGTACTCCTGATTAGGCCAGATGGTAGCGTAGGATGCCTATTGAATGCAACGAAGTCAACCGAAACGCGGCCGCACTATGTCAATGCGATGGCCTACCACGCGGAAAGGGGGAGCTCGTATGCCTAGCGAGGTCATCTTGCGGCTTGGCTCGCACGCAGAGAAGGATTATCTTCTTAAAACCATGGGCCTGTTCTCAGGGGCGATTGTAGGGGCCAATCTGCTCGAGATGACGCCTGGCGCTACGGTATCGTTGGGATGGAAGATGGACTCAGCAGGCAAGAGGTTCCTCATTGATCCCATGACCTACGTCTTCGCTATTGACCTCGATTACCTTTCTTCCGAAACCAAGGATAGGAAGACTGGCAAGGTCACAAAGGATATTAAAAGATCATTTAAGGATATCTGCGGCCAGTTGGGAGACCCATTTGAATCTGTAATCATAAAGGATCGTAGAAGCCTCGTGCCGAAGGACTTATCAAGCGACAGGATCATAGATGATATGTGCAGGTCTGTCATGGCTTACCAGACGCAGCGCATGAAAAGCATCTGCGATGCCGACCCACAGCTACAGGATTTCTCTGATCGGGCGTCCCCTTCTGCCGTTTTTTGCCCTTATTTTTATATTCCAGGCGAAAACACCACTTCCTCACAGGAATGGGAAGACGTCTTTGTGAGGGTGGTCAAGGCATTCGGGAAGATACCGAGCCAGGTCCCAAAGTATGCGGTGCTTTGCGTCGCTCGGGGCATGCTGAAAGACCGGGTTCGCATGCGGAATCTCCTAGCCAACGCAATCGAATCCGGATGCGACGCTTGTTGGCTCTGGATTAGTGCGTTTCGGGAAGAAGATATCACTGTAGAGGAGATCACCAATTTAGAACTGCTTGTGAGGCATGCGGAAGGGAGAAACTTTCCTCTCTGGAATATGCACGGTGGCTTCTTGAGCTGTCTGCTGAGTAAGCGTGGGTTGGTTGGGTTGTCGCACGGCATCGGCTACGGTGAGAGCAAGGATGTCTTGCCCATAAGCGCGGGAGCACTGCCAACAGTCGCGTACCATTACAATCCTCTGCACGTCAGAGCCTCAGTGCTAGAGATAGAACGCGCGTTTTCCAGTATCGGGGTGAATGATGCAAACAGCTTCCATGAAATCATCTGCAACTGCACAATTTGCAAAGGTGTATTGAAAGGAAATCTACGAAACTTTGCGAAATTCGGCGAACTTGCACTGAAACCGGGGAACCAGAAACAATCGCAAACAGCGGGGAGCGCGAAGCTCTGCCGGTTCCATTTCCTCTTAGCGCGAAAGAAGGAACTGGATTTAGTTAATGGCTCTTCAGCGGACGATCTGCGCAAACTTCTTAACCAAACGGTTGCCGAGTATCATAACCTTGGGCAGCAGATCAGATTGCGAGAGCGGGCTGCTGCACTCCAGATGTGGATTCGGAGCCTCTGAAGACCACCGGCGAACTGCTCTGGAAATTGTCCCGGATTACGGACAGTCCAGAGCTTGTTCATTCGTCCTGCAGATTATTTCCGGCAAACGCCCTTGCATCCACCGATCCGAGGTCCCTCCAAACCTGCAATGCGTACACGAAATGTGTACAAAATACACGCAAAAAGGGCGCAAAAAACGCCTATTTTCGACCTTTTTCGACGACTTTTACCCTTGTTTGCGGACCTCCAGGCGTCCGTTTTCCATTGTTCTGCCCACCCGCAAGGCGTCATTTCCTCAAATTGGCATGGAATCGGGGTCTTTGTCCTACCGCACGCCGACAAATGTGTGGGCCTCCAGGCCGACTTTTCAACTTTCACCCGCCCCTTTATTCACCAATCACTATTCACTTCTTCACTGCTCACTGTCCACTGACCACTGTCCCCTGACCACTGTCCCCTGTCCCTGCCGGGGTCCCCGGCGACAGGTCCTCGTCGCTGGGGTGGCTGACCGCTGCTATCCTTGTTGCAATGCCATCTTCCGTGACCACAATCCGGACCCGGACGCGCCATCGCCCGCAATCCGCGCCCTCCACGCTGGCCACTTGGCTGCTCTTCGCGGCCATCTTCATCGCCGTGCAGTTCGCCTCGCTCTTCTCGCCTCCGCTCATGGACGACGTCGACGCCTCCCATGCCCAGGCCGCCCAGCACATGGCAGAGACCGGCAACCTGATCACCTTCTACATCAACGGCATCCGCTACATAGAGAAGCCCCCCCTGCCCTACTGGCTGGTCGCCGGAACCTACAAGATCTTCGGCGAAAACGTCTTTGCCACCCACCTGCCCAACACCCTGGCCATGCTGGGCCTCACCTGGCTGGCGTGGCTCTGGGCGCGCCGCGCCTGGGGACCCCGCGCCGGCCTCTATGCCGGCCTCGGCGTGCTTACCTCCATAGGACCGTTCCTCTTCACCCGCTTCATCATTCCCGAGGCGGAACTCGCCTTCTTTCTGCTCCTTGCCCTCTACTGCCTCATCACCGGCCTGGAGTCCGGCCGCCCTGACACAAGTACCCGCTTTTACGGGATGTGGGCCTGCATCGCCCTGGCTCTGCTCACCAAGGGCCTCATCGCCCCCGTATTCTTCGCCGGAGCCGCCATTCCCTACCTGCTGCTTACCGGCCAATGGCGCCGCTGGCGCGCCTTGAAGCCCGTCTCCGGCCTGCTGCTCTTTCTGCTGATCGCCGCCCCCTGGCACATCCTCGTCGGCCTAGCCAATCCCGACCAGGGACACCCGGTCGGCAACCACCCCACCATCGGCAACGTCCACGGTTTCTGGTACTTCTACTTCATCAACGAGCACCTCTTCCGCTTCCTCAACCTGCGCTATCCCCACGACTACAACAAGCAGCCTTTTGTCTGGTACTGGCTTGCGCAGTTGGTCTGGCTCTTCCCCTGGAGCCTGTTTCTGCCTGCACTGCTGGCCGCAGTATGGAAGACCCGCCGCCGCTGGCTCCAGCACCTGCGCCCCGACGCCGGACAGACGGTGGACTTCTACCTGGACCATGCCGCCCGCGAGGATGCCGCCGGCTATGTCCTCCGGCTCAAGTTCCAAGTGCGCTCCACCTGGCTGCTGAGCCTCTTTGCGGCCTTCTCTCTCGTGTTCTTCTCCATCTCCAGCAACCTGGAGTACTACACCTTCCCGGCCTGGCCGCCGCTGCTGATCCTCATCGCCGGCCTGCTGGCCGGCATTGAAGAAAGGCGCGGGCTGGAAGGAACTCAGGATGGTGGCTCCAGCACTCCCAGGCCGCTGCTCTCCACCGCCTGGCTCACCGCCGCTCAGGCGGTCTTTGCCGTGGCCGGCGCGTTGGCCGCGGGCATCTTGTGTTGGGGCCTGTGGGAGTCGCGCCACCTGCCCTATGTGGCTGACGTCGGCACCCTTCTGGCGCACCGCAACCAGGCCGGCTACACCATGGCCATGTCCCACTTCTTCGACCTCACCTTCGCCTCGTTTGCCGCGCTCCGGCTGCCCGCCGTTCTGGCCGCCGTCACCCTGCTTGTCGGGCCGGCCGTGGGCTGGTTTTTGCGCCTGAAGAGGAAGCACGTCGCCGCCACCGTCAGCGTAGCCCTCACCTCGGCGGTCTTTCTGGTGGCCGCGCACATCGCCTTCGTCCGCTTCGAGCCCATGCTCGGCTCCAAGCAATTCGCTGACACCATCATGCAAAAAGGCTCGCCTGCCGACTCATTCATCATCTTAGGCGAGCATTCTGAGGCCTCCTCGGTCGTCTTTTATACCCACGCCTTCTTCCACGGCAAACCGGCCCTGATGGTCCTCCCCCGCTGCGGCCAGCATGGCGAGGGCACGCCGCTGCTGTGGGGCTCCTGCTACCCCGACGTGCCGGATATTTTCCTCAGTGAAGATCAGCTCTCGAAACTCTGGGGCACGGGCGAGCGGAAATGGCTCTTCGCCCAGGACCTCAACCAGCTCAAAGCCGAAAGTCTGCTATCTGGACGCCTATACGTCGTCCAATCCATCGCGGATAAGGCCCTGTGGACCGACAGACCGCTGAATTAAAGCAATTCTCATTCAGCTATACGCCATGAGAACCACGCTTGCGCGTTGTCGGGTGAGATTTCTGGGATGGCCGCTGTAATGGCATGATCGAGCGCTTCGGCAGTGCGGGCCCTGGCCTGGCGAAGTCTTTGCTTGATTTTGGACCAGGCTTTTTCGATAGGGTTCAAGTCGGGGGAGTACGGAGGCAGATAGAGCAGCTCAGCCTGACGAGCCTCGATGCGCTGGCGCACTCCGTCGACTTTGTGTGAACTGAGGTTGTCCATCACCACCACGTCGCCGGGCTCGAGCTGCGGGCACAAGACCTCATCCAGATAGGTGAGGAAAATTTCCCGGTCCGTGGCGGCTTCTACGGTCATCGCGGCGATGATACCGCGAGTGCTCATTGCGCCCAGTATGGTGAGAATCTTCCAGTCGCCTTCTGGCGCGCTCTCCTGGACCCTGGCACCGCCAAGCGCGCGCATAGAGACGCGTCATGCGCGTGGTGACGCCGCTTTCGTCAAGAAAGATCAGTTTCTCCGGCGGGATGGTGCCAAGCCTCTGAACGAACTCTTCCCGCCGCCGCTGGTTTTCTTCTGTGTCCCGCTCGGTGGCATGGAGTGACTTTTTTTCAGCCCCAGGCCCATCCGTTTCAATGCTCGCGCCACCTGGGCGCGGCTGATGCCGAGTCCGCACTCTTGGCGCAACTTCTCCTGCAACTGGTCCAATGTCAGATCGGGAGCAGCAGTCACCCAGCCCCGCAAATGCCCCCGCGGTCCATCCACCAATTTCCGCGGCGTGCCACGACGCTGCTCTACGCGCTCCACCTGACCGCTGCGCAGAAACTGTCCGCGCAGTTTCTTTCCGTAGGGCACACTGACCATGGAACGCTTGGCCAACTCTTTCAGCGTCCCCTCACCCTGCTCATAGGCGGACAGAAATCTCTGCCGAAGGTCATCCGAATATGCCTTCGCCATCTGTATGCCGCGGAGCCTCGCCAATCATGTATACATCTAAAAGAGAAATGCCCTAGCAAAGATTTGCGTATACCGGAATAACCTACCCCGCCCGCATCTTGCCCCCCGGCAGCAGCTCATACACCCGCCCCCGCCACAGAATCCGGCTCCCAAAATAGCTGGCAACCCAGAAGCCGAAGCCCATCAGATCCCGCAGCGGATAAAGCGCGAGCAGCCCAAACCAGCTTCTGTCGCGCACCACCAGCCCACCCACCGCAATCGCCAGCGCCAGCCGCGTAGCCACGCTCCACCCCAGCAGCCCCAACCCCCACCACGGATGCCCCAGCAAAATCGCAGCCCCGCAAGCCAGCAGCCCGAAGGGCACACTGAAGGTCAGCGCGGTCCCAAGATGCCCTTTGGGACGCGAAAATCGCGTGGACCGCATCCACCGCACCTGATGCTTCATCGACGGCCAGAAGCTCGCGTTGATCACCATGTGATCGATCGCGTGATGGCTCAGCGTCACCGTCTGCCCCTGCTTGACTATCTCGTTACCCAGCACAAAGTCGTCCGCGCAGTAGTCCGCCGTCACCCTGAAGCCGCCCATGCGCCAGATCGTCTCGCGCCGGAAGGCCATGGTCGGCCCCAGCACGAACTTCATCTCCTCCATTGACCGCGCTGCCAGCACTCCGGAGGTCATTTCCACGCTCATGCCCACAGCCTCAAGCCTCGCCCACGGGCCGCCCTCGACCGCCACGCCGCGATACGGGCAGCACATCGCGCCCACCCGCTGGTCGGCAAAGGGCAGGGCCACGGCGCGCAAGTAGTCGGGCGTCACCCGCACATCGCTGTCGCTGATGACCAGAATTTGGTGCGCGGCCACGGCTTCCATGGTCTCCAACGAAGCCACCTTGCCGTTGATGTAGTCGGGCTGCCCGTCCGTCCAGATGAACTTGGCCGGAATCCGCGGATACTGGTTGGCAACCCGGCGCGCCGTCTCCAACCCGGCGTCCCGCGCCGAGCGCGCACAGAAAAGAATCTCGTACTCCGGATAATCCTGTTCGAAGAAGGTCGCCAGGTGCGCTTCGAGCCCCGGCTCATCCCCATGCAGCGGCTTCAACAGAGTCAAGGGCGGCGTAAACCCCGGCCGCGCCTTCGTCTGAGCCAGTGCCGCGCGCCGCTCGCGCAGGTAGCCGGGCACGGCCCACAGCACCATCCCCGCAAAGACCGTAGAGGTCACCAGCCCGAAGACGCCCAATCCTAGAAAAACGTACAACATACAGGTTCCAGCATACTCGGCTCGGAGCGAGTCCGCGAGGAAGATTCCGCGTACTCAAGCTGGGAGCCGCCAACCAGGAAAACCGGCGCGAGACTACGGCTTTCGCGGCGGCGCGGGCTTCGTCGCCACCGCCGGCCTGCGCAGTGGCACAATCGCCGCCCCGCCCGCCGGCGAATTCTGCTGGAAGCGCGCCAGCATCTCCGTCCGTACATATTCTACAAAGCTCTGCATCTGCCGGTTCATCTCCTCCATCCGCTCCCGCATCTGCAGGATGATGGCGATGCCGGCGATGTTCACCCCCAGGTCCCGCGCCAGGTTCAGTATGAACTCCAGCCGCTCCAGGTCCTCGTCCGTGTAGAGGCGCGTGTTGCCCTCGGTGCGCGACGGCTTGAGCAGCCCCTCGCGCTCATACAGGCGCAGCGTCTGCGGGTGAATCTCGTACATCTCGGCCACCGCCGAGATCATGTACGCGCCCTTCGATTTCCGTTTTGCCGCCATCGTCTCTTCCCGAACCAGACTACCGCAATTCGTTTGCGAAGCACTCCTAGTTCCGTCAGCAAGTCCTACAGCTTGTCAAACAGCGCCACACGCGGGTCCTGCGGGTTCAGCCTGGCCAGCTCGCGCATGATCTCCTTGCTGCGCTCGTCCTGCAGCGTCGGCACCACCACCTCCACGGTCACAATCTGGTCGCCGCGCTGCTCCGGCCGCTGCGCGTTCTCCACGCCCCGCTCCCGCATGCGCAGCTTCTGCCCGCTCTGCGTTCCGGGAGGAATCTTTAACTGCGCCCGGCCGTCGATGGTCGGCACGTCCACCTTGGCTCCTAAAGAGGCCTCGGCCACCGTTACCGGGACGGTCAGCAGAATGTCGTCGCCCACCCGCGTAAACACCGGGTGCGTCCCGGTGCGCACGATGACGAACAGGTCCCCTGGCGGCCCGCCGCTCAACCCGGCGTTCCCCTTGCCTTGCAGCCGGATTCGCTGCCCATCGCGTGTCCCCGGCTTCATGCGGAACTCCACCGTCTCTGTCCGGCCCATTACTCCCTCGCCGTGGCAGGTGCCGCAGTCGTTCGAGATGCGTCCCGTCCCGTTGCAGCGCGGGCAGGAGATGTTGAACTTCATCCGCCCGCCCATCTGCGTCACCTGTCCCGTGCCGTTGCACTCCGGGCACAGCGCCGGTCCGCCGGTGTGCGCCTGCCCGTGACATGTCGGGCACGTCTCCTGCCGGTTCACCTGGATACGCGCCTGCCCGCCGCGAATCCCGGTCCAGAAGTCCACCGTCGCCTGGTACTCCAGGTCCGTCCCCGGCTGCGGTCCCCGCGGCCGCTGGGGATGCTGCGCCCCCGAAAAGATGCCTGAAAAAATATCTTTGAAGCTGCCCCACGAAGCCGAACCCGCGCCTGCCTGCTGCCCCGGTCCGCCCTGGAAGCCGGAGAAGTCGAAGCCGCCGAAATCCACCGGGATGCCGCCGCCCGCGCCCGCCTGCCGCGCATACGCCTCCGCCGTCGCAGGGTCGATCTGGTCGGAGTAGAACCCCACCTGGTCGTAGATCTTCCGCTTCTTCTCGTCGCTCAGCACGTCGTGGGCCTCGGAGATCTCCTTGAACTTCTCCTCGGCCCGCTTGTCCCCCGGATTGACGTCCGGATGATAGCGCCGTGCAGCCTTCCGGAAGGCCTTGCGAATCTCCTCCGCCGTCGCCGTCTTCTTCACGCCAAGCGTGGCGTAATAATCCTTGTTCTGTGTCGTGGGCATCGTCTCTTCGGACTCACTTCCTGGTTAAGCGCTAATCCTCGGTACCTTCAACCCGCCGGTCTTGCGGTCTTTCGGATGCATACGGACTTCCTTGCAAATCCTCGGCCAATCCCGTCTCGCCGTCTCCAATTCGTAGTCTTTCTGGATATTCATCCAGAATTCCGGTGTCATTCTGAAGAATCGCGCCAGCCGCAGGCACAAATCGCCGTCGAGTCCCCGCCTTTCCTTTACGATAGCAACCACACGCCGCTCCGGAACCTTGATTTCCTTTGCCAGCATCCGCGCCGTCATCCGCAACGGGATAAGGAATTCCTCACGAAGCATCTCGCCCGGATGAAGTGGCTCTCGTCTGAGCTTACGATGAATTACCGAGGTCGGATTTGTTCTGTCTGCCATGCTTCCCGCCTTCATAATGCCGCTGTACTCTTTCCAATTTCCTGAAGACGCTCGTAGAATTTTGCGCCGTCTTCAAGAAGCAAATAAGGTTCTCGCCCAACCTCGGAATTACTAATTGTGACTTGTTGAATCATTCCATGTGATTGCAATCTAGCAAAAGAACCTCGATATACAAGCTGTTCGGCTGGATTCAACGAACAACCAAATTTATGCCACATATTTTGGATTTCGCCATGTAAATTTGGTAACGATGCAAGTAAACCTTGCTTAGCTCGCTCCATCCTATCCAACAGAGGCTTTCCAAGATGGTAGAGCCTACCGAGCATGGATATATCGGTATCTTTAAGTTCCACTGCCGCCCGCATCATGTCATCAAGACTCTCCGGCTCAAGATCGTCTTCCTTCACACCATTCACAACGATACGCGCAAGCCGTTTAAGTCGACTCTCGACGTTCGTACGCGTAATGTGTAGAGTTGCATTCGCGACAACAGCACTAAACTCCGGCGAATTGATGCGTTCATCGAACCGTTGCTTCAACTCTTCGCAAAGTCGGTATAAGTGCCGAATATCATCGATCAGCGCATCCCCGAAGTAGATGAGATTTGCCTCGTCTTTGTTCACAGCGAGGTTCTTAAGCGTTGTGAAAAATCTAGTTCCTCCAGAGGCGCCAGTAAATCCCGCAGCTTCGAGTATGATTCCGCCGAGATTCACAACTTTATCTACGACGCCATCAACTGGAGACGATGAGAGGTTGTCGCTCTTAATGCGAGCAAGTGCGGCTTCTGATGGTGAATCAAATTGTCCCATCTGTACACTCGTTTCGATTATGTTGCGAAGTAACAAGTTGGGGTGGACGATGGTTTTTCGCCCACCCCGCTAACTTGCTAACCGCGCGTAGCGCGTGCTAACACCCGCGCAGCGGGGCTAACTCCGCTAACAACGCTAACTCCGCTCACTTCTTGTCGTCCACGTCCACGTACTCGGCGTCGATCACGCCTTCGTCCTTCTTCTGTCCCGTCACCGGCTCCCCGGCCACTGGCGGCGTCGGAGCATTGGCGGCAGCCGCATTGGCCTTGTACAGCACCTCGGCCAGCTTGTGGCTGGCGTGGGTGAGCTTCTCGTGCGCGGCCTTCAGCTCGCTTGAAGCCGGAGTTCCCTCCAGCACCTTTTTCGCCTCGGCCAGCGCCGCCTCCACCTCGGTCTTGTCCGCGGCCTGCACCTTCTCGCCGGAATCCTTCAGCATCTTTTCGATGTTGTAGACCAGCCCATCCAGGTGATTCCGCGCCTCGATCTCCTCGCGCTTCTCCTTGTCCTCGGCGGAGTGAGCCTCGGCCTCTTTGGCCATTTTCTCCACCTCGTCCTTGCTCAGGCCTGAGCTTGAAGTAATCGTGATGCGCGTGTCCTTGCCCGTCGCGTTGTCCTTCGCCGTCACGTTCAGAATCCCGTTGGCGTCGATGTCGAAGGTCACCTCAATCTGCGGAATCCCACGCGGCGCCGGCATGATCCCGCCCAGTTTGAACTTGCCCAGCGTCCGGTTCTGCGCCGCCAGTGGCCGTTCGCCCTGCAGCACGTGCACCTCGACCTCGGTCTGATTGTCCGCGGCCGTCGAGAACGTCTCCGTCTTCTTGGTCGGAATCGTCGTGTTGCGCTGGATCATCGTCGTCGCCACGCCGCCCAGCGTCTCGATCGACAGCGTCAGCGGCGTCACGTCCAGCAGCAGCAGATCCTTGACCTCGCCGCCCAGCACGCCGGCCTGCACCGCCGCGCCAATGGCCACCACTTCGTCGGGATTCACGCCACGATGGGGCTCGCGGCCGAAGAGCTTCTTCACCAGTTCCTGAATCTTGGGCATGCGCGTCTGCCCGCCCACCAGCACCACCTCGTCGATCTGGCTGGTGGTCACGCCCGCATCAGTCATCGCCTGCTTGCAGGGGCCGATCGACCTGTCGAGCAAGTCTTCGACCAATTGTTCCAGCTTGGCCCGTGTGAGCTTCCGCACCAGGTGCTTCGGCCCGGTCGCGTCCGCGGTCACAAACGGCAGATTGATCTCCGTCTCCACCGTCGTCGATAGCTCGATCTTGGCCTTTTCCCCGGCGTCTTTGAGCCGCTGCAACGCCATCTCGTTGCCCTTCGAACTGAGGTCCAGCCCCTGCTCCTGCTTGAACTCGGCAATCAGCCAATCGACAATCCGCTGGTCCAGGTTGTCGCCGCCCAGGTGGGTATCTCCGTTGGTCGACTTGACCTCGATCACCCCCTCGCCCACTTCCAGAATGGAAATGTCGAAGGTGCCGCCGCCAAAGTCGTACACGGCTATCGTCTCGTTCTTCTTCTTGTCCAGCCCATAGGCCAGCGCCGCGGCGGTCGGTTCGTTCACAATGCGCTTCACGTCCAGCCCGGCAATCCTACCCGCGTCCTTGGTCGCCTGCCGCTGCGCGTCGTTGAAGTAGGCCGGCACCGTGATGACCGCCTCGGTAATCGTCTCGCCCAGGTAGGCCTCGGCGCTCTTCTTCAGCTTTTGCAGAATCATGGCCGAAATCTCTGGCGGCGTGTACTCCTTGCCCTGGGCAATCACGCCCACGTGATCGCCCTGCTGCACCACCTTGAAGGGCACCATCTTCATCTCGTCGGTCACTTCGTTGTAGCGCCGGCCCATAAACCGCTTGATGGAGAAAATAGTGTTTTCCGGGTTGGTGATCGCCTGCCGTTTGGCCACCTGCCCCACCAACCGTTCCCCGCTCTTCGAGAAGGCCACAATCGAGGGCGTCGTCCGTGAACCCTCTTCATTTGCAATCACTTTGGGCTCTCCGCCCTCCAGAACGGCGACGCACGAATTCGTGGTGCCGAGGTCAATGCCGATCATCTTTGCCATGGTTGATTTCCCCGCCTGTTTAATAAATTGCTGACTCTATCAGGATGCCAAATTGAGTGGACCATTGTCAAGTTTATATGATGCAATGTCCATAAACTTTATTCTCCGCCAATCCAGCACCCTAGCCACAGCAATATCTCTTTCGTTTTCAATTGCATATTGCCGATATTTATGCCACTGTTGTGTACAATTTTGCACACTCAATAGCCGCTCATCCGGAGCAAATCCAAGCGCGGTCGATGTCCCAGGACAACACATGGTGTTCAAAATTGCACATTGAGCCGATACCTCAACTGCCGCCGGAATCCTGGCACGAGCAAGTAGAAAGGTGATTATGAAAAGAGCTGCAACGCTTCTAGCCCTCGGCGTCATCATTACCTTCTCTGCCGCACAGATGGCCGCCTCCACAGGTTCAACGTCGCCCCTCAAGGCTGCGCCGGCCAGCAATGTCAACACCTCGCCTCCCCACGCTGCTCCCTCCAACACCGTATTGAACTTCACGGTGACCGATGTGCATGGCGCGCTCTTGACCTGCGCCAAACAGCAGCTCGATACCGACACGTTCAGCGGCTGCACCCTGGCGCCGGGCCGCACCCTGGACGATCTGATGACAACCATCGTCCGGGCAATCCGCGCGGAGCAACAGAAAAACAACGCCGAAGAGAAGTAGCGCGGCCTTTCGGTGTGGAATCCTCGCGCGATCCTGCTGAATGGGCGCGCGTCATGAAGTTTGGGCCAAGGCGTGCTTGTTGTCGGTTCACTTGCAATTTATATCGGACTGAATTAGTCTTGTTTTAAAATATACGACTAATTTAGTCGTACTTCCCCGGAGGATTCAATTCTGCTCGTCAAATCGCTGAGAAATTTCTGGCGCGGCGCTTCTCTGGCTGTCACTCTCGTGATCTTCATGCCTCTTATTGGAGGAGCGCAGGAAAAGCCCTACTTTGTGACCTACTCGCACGACCTGGAGGAGCCCGGCAACCTCGAAATCGAAACCAAGTCAGCCGTTGCCCAGACCAACGGCGGCAACCCATTCGGCGCCACGGCGATTGAGCTGGAGTACGGCACCCGCGCCTGGTGGACAACCGAGCTCTATCTCGATGGTCAAGCCACCGGTAGCGACTCCACCGTCTTCACCGGCTGGCGGCTGGAGAACCGCATCCGCCCGCTGATGCGCGATCACGCCGTTAATCCGGTCCTTTATATCGAGTACGAGAACACCTCCGGCGCCGACAAAACCATTCTCGAGGTGGTGGGCCACGATGGCCAGTCCGATCTTGCGCCACCCAACAGCGAACTGCGCCACGAACATCAGCACGAGGCGGAGCTGAAGCTTATTCTCTCTTCCAACGTCAGGGATTGGAACGTCTCGGAGAACTTCATCTCGGAAAAGGACCTCGGCCATGACCCGTGGGAGTTCGGTTACGCGGTGGGGGCCACGCGCCCGCTGCGCGGCGGGGCCAGCGACCGGGAATGCGCGTTTTGCGCGGATAAGTTCATCGCCGGCGTCGAGGGCTACGGCGGCCTGGGAGATACCTTCGCGCTCACCCTGCGCGATACCTCCCACTACATCGCCCCGCTTCTCGGATGGCAACTGCCCAAGGGCGTCCGGCTGAGCTTTTCGCCGGGCTTCGGCCTCACCGGCACGAGCCTTGCCCGGGTCTACCGCGTGGGCCTGGCCTTTGAATTCGAGCAGGTTGGCCGGTGGTTCCACGGTTCTCAAGGGGGTGGGGAATGATGCGGCGAACCTCTGCAATTCTCTCCATCCTGCTGAGCGCAACGCTCGCCCTTGCCGCAGTTTCAAATTCCAGGTGGGAGCAAATCCCGCCGAAGGATCACGCGCGCGCCAATCCTCTTGCCGGCAATCCGCGGGCGGTTGCGGCCGGCAGGCTGGTGTATCGCGAACACTGCCAGCAATGCCACCAGGCCAACGCGCAGGGCGACGGCCGCAAGCGTCCCTCTCTGCGCAGCGAAAGGATTCGCATGGCCAGTGACGGCGACCTCGAGTGGTTTCTGCGCCAGGGCGACCTAGGACACGGGATGCCATCGTGGTCCAGCCTGCCTGAGGCGCAGCGCTGGCAGGTTGTGGCCTATCTCCGGTCCATCCAATAGCTGGATACAGGGTGCCCCCACCCTCGCCGTCCGCCGCGGCGGACTCAGGATGCCCAGAATGACAGCTTTGTGGTGGCTCGATCCATTGCGGCAATCAATAGGAGCCGATTGGCTGTATTCTAAGGCACAGATAGAATGGATTACGGCAGCGGCACTCGCGAAGAAAAACTCTCCACCCTCAAGTTGACGGTGGTGCAATACGGCATTCTCTTCATGATGCTGGCCCTGGCGGCGGGGTTGTGGCGGCTGCAGGTGCTGGGCGCTGACAACTTCCGCCTGCTGGCCGAGCAGAACCGAGTCCGCAAGGTTCCTGTGATGGCTGCCCGCGGCAAGCTGTTCGACCGCGAGAACCGGCTGGTGGTGGACAACTACCCGTCGGTCTCCTGCTTTCTGGTCCGGGAGCAGAACCGTAACGTGGACAACGATCTGCCGCTGATCGCGCGTGGTCTGAACTTGGATCTGGACCAGTTGCGCGCCACTCTGCGCCGCTATCGCGCCGCGCCGGGCTACCAGCCCATCCCCATCAAGCTGGACATCACCGCCGACGAGCAGGCGTTTATCGAGGCGCACCGCAACGAGCTGCCTGAGCTGGAGACGATCGACGAGGAGCGGCGGCTCTATCCCCGCGACGGCTTCGCCGCCCACCTGATCGGGTATGTGGGCGAGGTGAGCGAGGAAGATCTCAATAACCAGCGATTTTCGGGCTACGAGCCCGGCGACGTGGTGGGCAAGGCGGGCGTGGAAGAGACCTACGACGAGTTGCTGCGCGGCCAGGACGGGTCGCGGGACGTAATTGTAGACAGCCACGGCCGCGAGGTAGGCTACCTGCGGACCCAGCACGCCATTCCCGGCCAGGACCTGAAGCTGACCATCGACATCGACATCCAGCGCGCTGCGGAACTGGCCCTGGGCGACCGCAGCGGCGCCGTGGTGGCCATGGACCCGCGCAACGGCGAGATTCTGGCCATGGTCTCCCACCCCAGCTACGACCCCAACGCCTTCGCCGTGCGCATCAACCGCGTCGACTGGAACCAGCTTGTCAACGATCCCAACCACCCGCTGATGAACAAGGCTATTCAGGCGCAACTGGCTCCGGGGTCGACCTTCAAGATTCTCATGTCCGTCGCCGGACTAGAGGAAGGAGTCGCGCTGAATATGCACGTCTTCTGCAACGGCGGCGCTTACTTCTACGGCCAGTTCCACGCCTGTGACCATCACCACGGCGATGTGGACATCGAGCGCGCCATTCCCTGGTCCTGCGACACCTTCTATTACACGCTGGCCGACAAGCTGGGCATCGACACCATCGCCCGATACGCTCATAGCGTGGGCCTGGGCCAGCGCACCGGCGTCGATCTGCCCAACGAGGCCGCAGGCATCGTCCCATCCTCGGAGTGGAAGCTGAAGAACTACCATGAGAAGTGGTATGCGGGCGAAACTGTCTCAGTGGGCATCGGCCAGGGTCCGGTCACGGTAACCCCCATCCAGTTGGCTCGGATGATCGCTGGCATCGCATCGGGCGGGCATTTTGTCCGGCCCCACGTAGTGGACACCAGCCAGCTCCCCGCCCAATTCCTGCGGGCGCTGGCTGACAGTTTTCCCGGTTCCAGCGAGGCCACCATCCCGCTCGATCCGGCCAACTGGGAGATCATCACCAACGGCATGGCCGAGGCCACGTCGCCCGGCGTCTACAACACGGCCTACGCCTCGCATCTTGACGGGATCGACTTTGCAGGCAAAACCGGCACCGCGCAGGTGGCCAGCCACGAGGCCATCAAGCGCCTGGGCGGCGGCAAGGAATTCCTGCCTAACGGCTGGTTTGTCGGCGTGATCCCGCGCAGAAACCCGGAGTTCGTGGTCGCGGTGCTGTGGGAGCACGGTGACTGGGGCTCAAACGCGGCCAGACTCGCCGCCCAGGTGGCCACCGTCTACGTGAACAAGAAGCGGACGCAGGACAAGAACGTCGTAGCGCAGGCGGGGGCGGCCGAGCCAGTCGAGATGGGCGCCATGTGGTCAGGGCCCGCGCAACCGGGGCGGAAGCAGAGCGAGGGCGGCATCCACGCCGGACATTTTTGGGTCGATCCAGCCCCGGCGGTCGGAACCAAGGCCCTGGCCGCCGGCCAGCTCCCCGGGCCCGCCTGGTTGCCAGCTTGGCTTCTGGTCTCGCCCTTCCGCATTGAGGAAAGGCTGCCCCGATGAGGCGTTTTCTGAGCTTTCGGGACTTCGACTGGACGCTGCTGGGCATGGTGCTCCTGCTGTGCACCGTTTCGGTCCTTGAGATCTACTCGGCCACGCTGCACACCAAGTACATAGGCTCCCACACCAAGCAGTTGTTTTGGATAGCCGGCGGTCTGGCGGCCATGTTCCTCTTCTCCAAAATCGATTATCACCGCCTGCTGGACTGGATTCCCTGGGTCTATGGAGCCAGTCTGCTGGCGCTGGTGGCTGTGAAGCTGGTGGGACACAAGGTGCTGGGCGCAAAGCGCTGGATCAGTATCGGCCCTGTTCACTTTCAGCCCTCGGAGTGGGTCAAGCTGATTCTGATTCTGATTGTGGCACGGTACTTTGCCAATCTGGGCGGGCGCAGCCTTACCTGGAAAGACATTCTCAAAGCTCTTGTGCTGGTCGGCATTCCCATGGCTTTGGTGCTGGTCCAACCCGACCTGGGAACCACGCTCACCTACACACCGATCCTGGTCGCCGGCCTCTTTCTGGGCGGCATTAACCTTCGCCAGACGCTGGTTCTGCTCGCCGCAGGCGCCGTGCTGGCGGCCGGCGCCTGGAGCAGCGGCAAGTTGCTCAAGCCCTATCAAAAGGCCCGGCTGACCAGCTTCATCAACCCCGACAACGACCCCAGGGGCACAGGCTATCAACTCCTGCAATCCAAGATCGCGGTCGGCTCCGGCGGGGTGTGGGGCAAAGGCGTGGCCAAAGGCACACAAACCCAGGGCGACTTCCTGCCCATCCCCCACGCCGACTTCATCTTTGCCGCTTTCGGCGAGGAGCACGGTTTCGTCGGCGCGCTTTTTGTGCTGCTGTTATACTTTCTCATATTGATGCGTTTGATTCAGAACGCACAAACAGCCGCGGACCTGTCCGGATCCCTGATTATTATGGGGATAGTGGCTGTGTTGATCTTTCAGATTGCGGTCAACGTGGGTATGGTCATTGGCTTTATGCCGGTCACCGGAATTCCTTTACCGTTAATGAGTTACGGCGGATCTTCGGTGTTGTTTACGTTCCTGGCGCTGGGCGTGGCGATGAATGTCCGCATGCGCCGGTTCGTCAACTGAGCGTCGCGGGGTGGCATGTAGCCCCGGACTGAGTTTCACAAGTTTAGGCTCTTGTGTTCCCGGGAACTGTCCGGGGCGCAAGAGAAAGAATGAAGCATTTAGCCGGCCAGGTCCGGATGGATCTCGAGCCCGGCAGGATAAGGGTTCATGAGCACGCAGAGACGGGAAAGCCGTTGGCAGCGTATAAGTTGCACGCAAAGCGCGGGAGCATCGGGGCAGGTTAATCTGGCTCCGGCCGCGCGGCACGGCCGTGCATGCGCCAACGGTGGAACGGCCCCGCCGGCAACGCCGACTAGGTTGGCCACAAACTCTCTGCAATTGGATCACCGCACCACACAGCTCGTTCGGTTTGTCCGGATTGTCCATAAGGACATCCGCCACAGTTCGCGCAGTTCGCCGCCCCCTGGGGCAGGCAGCCGCGCGGCAACCGGCACACCAGCGACTCGAAGGTCATCCCTCCCGCACATCCCCTTCCCTCCCGGGTTCGCGCGTCTCCATCCAACCTTGCCGCAGATCCCAGCAGGCCAATGCCGCTGGACGGAAAGGTACGATGGCAAAAGAGATTTGCATCTCCAGCACGCCGCATGAAACGCGGCTTGCGATTCTTGAAGACGATCAACTCGCGGAAATCTACTACGAACGCGAAAACGAGTACACCCTGGCCGGCTCGGTATACAACGGTCGCGTTACCCGCGTGCTGCCTGGCATGCAGTCCGCCTTTGTGGACGTGGGACTGGAGCGCGACGCCTTCCTGTATGTAACCGACTTCCTGGAGCTGGAAGACCAGGAAGAGACCGACGAGTTGGAAAGAGCCGCGGCCAACGGCGGCAACCAGCCTCCCCGCGAGATCCGGCATAGTCCCGCACCAGACAGCAGTGGCGGTCGCAGCGAAACACGCTTCCCACGCTCCGGCCAAAAAGCCGATCAAGGATCCGAGCAAAAGCAGGAACCACGGCCGGAACGTCCCGCAAGAAGCCGCCGTCTATCGGTCGAAGCCATACCCGAGGCCGGCGACGCCGCCGTGGCCGCTCCCGAATCCTCGTTCATTTCCGGCCCATCCAGCAGCGCCGAGGATGATTCCACCGAACCAGGCGCAAAGCGCTGGCGTGGACGCCGCCGCCGTCGCGGTGGCCGTGGTCTCGCAGGTCCGCCTGAAGGCAAGGCCGAGTCAGAAGAGTCCACGGAGATTTATCCCCAGACACCGGCGGAAACTGAGGTGGCCCCGGTGATTAACGCCGAAGCCGGGGTCCCCAGCGATAGGTCTTCATCGCTGGGGTGGTCAGCCGGGGTCCCCAGCGATGCCCCACCACGTCGGGGAGCTGCCTCCGCACCCCCCGCAGGTCATGCGCCGGCGCCTTTCGTTCTGCCCGGCGAGTCGCTCTCGAAGTACGGCAGTGCGGCGGCCGACGATGCTCCCCAATCCCCGCCCACCGCGCCGGCTCGCCCGGCCAGCACCTCCAGGCCTTCGACGCTGATCGAAGCGCCCCTCCAGTGGGACGGCAGCGGACTGCTGCCCGGTGAGTCGCTCTCCAAGCATCGCGCCCGCCGCTCCGAGCCCGCTGTTGAATTCGAGTCCGCCAACGCGGTCCAGGACAACGGCGCCGCTCCCGACGAGATTGAAGAGGAAGGCCTCGTTTCGGAGCGGATCGAGCCCAGCCCCGCGTCCGCAGCTAAGCCAGAGGCTGAAGCGACGCCGGAAGGGCTTGTTCCCGAAGCCGCGGAAGAGCGTCTGGCCAGGGAAGAATCCATCGAAGATGTCCAGTTTGAGGAATCCACCGAATCTGCGCCAGAATCTCCCGCAGCCAAGGCGAAGGTCTATGAAGTCGAGCCAGTAATCGAAGAGCCATCGGCGGATGAGCAATTGGCAGACCCGGTGATCAGGCAGGATGAAACTCCAGCCGGCCTGAGTTCGGACAAGCCTGCCGCTACTGATCCCGCGGGGACCGAAACGGAGCCGCCGGACACCGGGGTCCCCGATGATGCCTCCGCGGCCCACCGCGTGGACCCCATGCCGCCTGCCGGTTTTAAGCTCCCCTTCGGACTTGGCGGCAAGAAGAAGAAGGAAGAAGCTCCGGCGAAACCGGCTTCCGCAGCCCCGGTCTCGGACTTTGCCCCCGGCAGCGGCCTCCTCGAGGAAGAGGTCATCGAGGGGGAGGAGTTTGACGCTCCCCGCCATCCTCATCGCCACGGCAAAGCCGAAGATCACGACCTGGACGACTTTGAAGAGGAAACGCTGCCCAATCAGCTTCGCACCGGCGACCTGGGCGAGATGCTTCAGGAGGCACACCTCGATCACCGCATCCAGTTGAACTTTGACGGCAAGACCGGCGAGGACGAGGACGGCTTCGACGAAGACGAGGACGAGACCGCAGCCGAAGGTCAACCCGCAGCCGGCGAAGGCCAGGTCCAGCAGCGCCGCGACCGCACCGGCAGGGCACGCCGTGGCCGTGGAGCGCCAGGTGGCCCCGGCAAAGGCCGCATATCCTCGCGCCGCTCCGCACAGATGTCCGACTTGCCCATCATCAGCGACCTTCTCAAGCCGGGCCAGGAGATTCTGGTCCAGATCGCCAAGGAGCCCATCGCTAAGAAGGGCGCCCGCATCACATCGCACATCGCCCTTCCCGGCCGCTTCCTGGTCTTCATGCCCACCGTGAGCCACATCGGCGTGAGCCGCAAGATCGCCTCCGACGAGGAGCGCCAGCGCCTCAAGCGGATTTTGGTCCACGAGCGCGGCGAGACCTCGGGCGGCTTTATCGTCCGCACCGCCGCCGAAGGCGCCTCCGAAGAAGAACTCCGCGCCGATCTCCGCATGCTCATCAATCTGTGGAACGAGATCAAGCAGCGCTCCGAGAGCTCCAAGTCCCCTGCGCTCATCTATCACGATCTGTCGCTCATCGAGCGGATTCTGCGCGACCAGGTCAGCTCCAATTTCTCCCACATCTGGGTCGATTCGGAAGCCGACTACGAGCGCATCGTGCGCTTCCTCAACCGCTTCTCGCCCACCCTGGTCCGCCGCGTCAAGCTCTACACCAAGGAGACCCCGCTCTTCGAGCACTTCGGCATTCAGGACGAAATCTCCAAGGCCCTGCGCTCCAAGGTCTGGCTCAAGAGCGGCGGCTCCATCGTCATCAACCAGACCGAGGCGCTGGTGGCCATCGACATCAACACCGGCAAGTACGTGGGCAAGTCAGCCCGCCTTGAAGACACCATCGTCAAGACCAACCTCGACGCCGTGCCCGAGATCGTGCGCCAGATTCGCCTCCGCGACTTGGGCGGCATCATCGTCATCGACTTCATCGACATGGATGACCGCAAGAACCGCTTCAAGGTCCTGGCCGCTCTCGAAGAAGCCCTCAAATCCGACCGCGCCCCCACCAAGGTTCTCCAGTTCAACGATTTTGGCCTGGTGGCTATCACGCGCAAGCGCGTCAAACAATCTTTAGAGCGGACCCTCAGCGTCCCCTGCCCCACCTGCCAGGCCACCGGCATGGTGAAGAGCCCAACAACGGTCTGCAACGAGATCTACACCGAGCTGCGCAAGATGCGGAAGCACTTCGAGGGCGCCGACGTTCTGCTGCGCGTGAATCCGGAGACAGTAAAGGTCCTCAAATCCAACAACGCCAGTTGGCTCACCGAATTCGAGGAACTGATCGGCAAGAACATCCTCATCAAGAGCGACCCCACGCTCCACCCCGAGCAGTTCGACATCCAGGGCTGAGCGCGCAACCCGCAACCAACATCAAGGCCGGAGCACCCGCTCCGGCCTTCGCTGTCTCTACGCTCACCGCGCAACCTTCCGCCGAAATTCGTGTCTAATCCATTGCCCAGAGTTCGATTCCCCAGGGCGCAACAACACAATTCGATCATCGAGGTCCCGACATGTCATCTCACGGTTGGATGTCGCTGAAGCGGCGTGTCAGTTTCCTTTGTGGCGCGGCAATTCTTGCGGTTGCTTCCACATGCGCCCAATCCACATCTTCCTCCACCCCATCCAGTTCCAGCACCCTCTCAATGGCTGAGTCGAGTTCCACGCGTTTCAGCTTGTGGCCGAAGACAGCCTCGACAACAGCGTGGCGTTGCCTTCGCTGGCGGACCTGCCCGCCGCCGGCGGGTCGGGCGCAGGCGCAGGCCAGTCAGAGCACGGCTGGAAGCACTCACTCTCCAACAACTATGCAATCGAGCTCGGCGCAGGCTTCAACGCCCCCATCGGCAACGACACGCCCTACATCACCTGGGGCGGCAACTTTACTGTCGGAGGCGGACTACACTTCTCCAAGCGCTTTTCCGCGCTGATCGAATACCAGTTGCTCGACAACAAGCTGCCTGGCGCCTTTGTCGCGACGGGTGGGGGTACCAGCGGCAACGCGCACATCTGGTCGTTCACGCTCGACCCTGTAATCGACCTGTTCCCCAAGAGCGTCAACAGCATTTACGTGACCGGCGGCGGCGGCTTCTATCGCAAGGTCACCAGTTTCACCGTTGATGTTTGCTGTGATTTTTACGGTGACGTTGTGCCTGAGCTGGCTAATCATTTTTCATCCAACCAGGGTGGCGCGAACGTCGGCCTAGGGTACACGCATCGGTTGGGCGGCGTCTACGGCGACGGCAAGATGAAGATCTTTGCCGAGGCCCGTTACCTCTACATCCACACCCCACCCATCACACAAGCGAATGACTTGGGAACCACAGAGCTGATTCCGGTGACCATCGGAATCCGCTATTGAATTCGCCGTTTCAGAAACATCGGCGGCTCTCGGGCAGCCTGCTTGCAGGGAGCCGCCTTATAAAATTCCCACCACCCGCAGCCGCACCAGCCCCCCGGCCAGCACGCCCAGCGGAGTAATCGCAACCAGCGCCAGCACATACCAGATGGGCTGCTTGCCGCGGGAATGCAGCGCGCTCAGCGCGGCGAGCGCCAGCACCACTATCCCCAGCGCCAGCACATGGACCAGCGGATTGGCCGCGGCGGCCCATGCGGTCACGTAGCCGCCCACCGCGGCCGCCAGAAACGAGTAGCCGAGGTTCACGAAGACGTAGCCCGGCTGCGGTTCTCCCTGCTCACCCACCCATCTCGGCATTAGGCGTGTCAGCAACGCCGTCAGCGCAACCACCAGCAAGGCCATGGTGGCAAAACCGGCCAGCAGCGCAAGAAATGCATGCAGGATTACCACGGCCTTCTATCTCCTTCCTGCTGCGTGCCCACCTCGCCCTTCTCGATCCGCTCCAGAAACGCCCGCGCCAGCTTTCGTTCTCCGGGATTGCTTTCACCATGGATCGAGCACAGGTCGAGGAACTCATCGCAGAGCGCGTTCCGCTCTTCCTGCTGAGCCAAAATCGTTTGCAAGGCCAGCGCCAGTTCGCGCAGCCGCGCCGCCTCCGGCCAGTCGTGGCCTCCGCCCTCCTCGCCCAGCAACTCGACGTCCGAAAACAGCCCTTTGCGTCCGCGCGCGCACTCGTCCAGGCAGGCCAGGAGTTGCTCCGCAAATACGCGGGCCAGCGTCTCCAACGCGCCGGGTTCCATTTCGTCGCGCGGGTCCATGAAACTCCTTACCGGCGTCATTGTTCCCTACCTGCCCCGCATGGCCGCATTCACATCGTCGGCGGTGTGCGGCAGGGCGGCGCTTGACATTGTGTAGACGCGGTCGTTCGCCATCGCCTCCGCTACTGAGATGGTTGCCGTATAACATCTGAAATAGCGCGCGGAGCAGCGGGTGACGTCGAGGTTGTCTCCCAGGCGGACCTGACCGTTCTCAGTGAATATCTTTGCGCTTGCCTGGGACAACCCGCTGCCGATTTGCCCGTTTCGCGGGACAGAGGAGACGGTTGGGGTATAGATGATGTGCGAAGAGATTGCACCCTGGTTCTCCAGCAAGTGCGGGGTGTACACGACGTAAGAGTCACCTAGCTGAAGAAGGAAGCCCTGCGAATTCCCTACCCGAAACAGAGGCAGGTTACCGAAGACCAGGGTGCCATCCGGCTTGGAACGATCGGGCTTGAACTGCTCAAGGGGCAAATCCGCGCGGCTCATCGTCGCCGAGCAGTCAATGGTTCCGTCGCGCATGCGCCCGGCGTCTCTGATGTACTTTGACTGAAAGAGGAGTTTGCGAAACCAGGCGGTCTCCGCCTCCGAACAGAAGGGGTAGGGCGATGCGTACAAGGCGGCCAGCAGGGCGCGCGACTCGCTGCTGAATGCATCCCCCTGCTCTGAGGCGAAGGTTGCGTCCCACAGCAGCTTGGCTTCAGCCACCCAGAGCGTAATAGCGCGTCCCAGCACAATGCCCACAACCGCAAAACACGCCGCCGCGACAGTTGTTGCCACCAGGGGCGAAAGAACGCGTTGCTTGAGTGTGCGCATCATCAATTTGCGGTCACGGACTCCAGCCGAATCACCTCAGAACAAAGCACACTGTAGTACTGGTACTCTTCTCCATCGGAGTAGACACGCACGATCTTTACGGTATTTCAGGAATCTCCAAGAACCGGGAGTAACCCCAACCGCAATCCATCTGTTCTATTCCTCCGCCGCTTTCAGCATCGCCGCCAGGCTGCGGTCCACGTCTTCTTTGGACGTGGCCCAGGACGAAACGCTGATCCGCATCGCGGTGAGCCTTTGCCATACAGTCGAGCCGCACCAGCAGGTTCCCTCGGCCTGCAGCCGTTCAATCGTTCGCAGCGTCTTCTCCGCCGAGCCGAAAGACACCAGCACCTGATTGATGACCACCTCGTTCAGCACCTGGTAGCCGGCGGCACGCAGCCCCTGCGCAAACCGGCGGGCATGGCTGGAGGTCCGCTCCACAATCTCCGCCATCCCCGACCGCCCCAGCGAGCGCAACCCGGCCCACAACTCCACCCCGCGCGCCCTCCGCGAAAGTTCCGGGTTGTAGTCCGACGGCTCGCGGTGTTCTCCCAGAGCCAGATACGACGCCTGAACGGACATCGCCGCCCGCAGATGATCCGGATCGCGCACCAGGGCTATGCCGCAGTCGTAGCCGATGTTGGGCCACTTGTGGGCGTCGGTGGCCCAGGAATCGGCCTGCTCGAAGCCCTTGGTCCAGCGATGGTATTCCGGCGAAGCCGCCGCCCACAGCCCGAAGGCCCCATCCACATGAATCCACGCGCCGGCTGCCCGCGCCGCAGGGCAGATGGCGGGCGCGGGATCGAAGGCGCCGGTGTTCACATTGCCCGCCTGCAAACAGAGGATGGTCCGGGCGTCCAGATGGGGCAGGGCATCGGCCCTCATCCGTCCCTGGCCGTCCACGGGCACGCGGATCACCCGGTTCCGGCCCAGGCCCAACAGGCTAAACGACTTGAACACTGAGGCATGAGCCTCTTCGCCCACCACCACGGTAATCGGCGGCGCGCCGAACAAGCCGTCGCCCTCCGCGTCCCATCCGGCGCGGGCCAGCAGGGCGTGCCGGGCCGCTGCCAGGGCGGTGAAGTTGGCCATGGTGGCTCCGGTCACCACCGCGCCGCCGGTTCCCTCCGGCAGGCCGAGCAACTGGCGCACCCATTCCAGCGCAACCTCCTCCAGCACGATGGCCGTGGGCGACTGCACAAAGAAGGCCGCATTCTGGTCCCAGGTGCTCACCAGCCACGACGCCGCCAGCGCCGCCGGCAGACAGCCGCCGTTCACAAAGCCGAAGAAGCGCCCGCCCGTCTTGGCCACCGTAGCCGGCGAACCATATTCATGCAGCAGATGCAGAACCGCCTCCGCGCTTGTCGGTCCGGGCGGCAGCGGCCCGCGCAAAGCGCTCAGCGCGGCAACGGCCTCCGGGCGCGGCGCAACCGGGCGCGTATCCTCGCCCTCCAGATAATCCATGGCGTCGCGGGCAGCGCGCTTCAGCAACGCGGTGCGCGCATCTGCGACTGAAGCGGCAGGCAAATACGAATGGGGCGAATGGGGAGGGTGAGGAGCAGCCATAGATATAGATGAGTCTAGCACCGGGGCTGGTTTTGACCGGATTGCGCGCGGCCCGGAGTCCCGAAGGGTAGGACAGCTCTTGAATTGGCTAAGAAGCCAAATCTCTCTGGCCAATCGATTAGCTTGTGGTGTCAGTTCGTTTCACGCAAGGAAAGCTGTTCGATGAGATATAGTCTCCGCTTACTCGCACATCTAGTGGCTGTTCTGACGCTCGCGGCCGAAGTTACGGTCGTTTCCGGGCAAACGACGCCTGCCGGGTGCCCCAGGTCTCGCTTTTGAGACCTGGGAATCCGCGAAAGTCAATCCGCCCGTCTCCAAACCGGGCGAAATTCGACCTTTTTGCCCTATTTGCCCATTGAATTTTGGTTCATTTCGCCGTATGCTAAGAATGCAGACGAATTTGTCCGCCATGGTTGCCGTGAGTCAGCCGGCTGGCGGAGAGATGAGTGGGCTTACAGCCCACTTTTTATTTGGGGCAAAGGCCTCGGGTTTTTGAGGCGAATTTTTCGGGTAATAGCCGTCGTGGGAGCGGCGTGGAAACAGGGTCTCCGGCGAGCGACGGGTGCGGGGCGCCCCCTGAGCCGGGCGGTTCGCTGGGGTTGTAGAGAACGATGGCAGTCAAGCTGGACGAAATCCGATCAGCGGCCTCGCGAGTGGCCGCCTCGCATGGGCTGGACGTGGTGGACGTGGAACTCACCGGTCCGTCAAAAAAGCGCATCCTTCGCGTTTTCCTCGAAAAGAACGCCGAGGGACGGGCGCAACTGAAGGCGGCGATTGCGGCCGGGGCGGAGGGACTTCCGGAACGGCTGGTTCAGCAGGTCCAGGAAGGCACGCTGAGCCCGGATCGTCTGGAGCAGCTTTCCGGCATCACACATGAGGATTGCGCCGAATTCAGCCGGGATTTTGGCGTGCTGCTGGATGTGGAAGACCAGGTTCCCGGCGCGGAGTACACGTTGGAGGCAAGTTCACCGGGGCTGGATCGCAAGCTGAGCAGGCCGGAGGATTTTCAACGGTTTTTGGGAAGCCTGGTGAAGGTGCAGACCTTTGAGCCGATCCGCAACAACCGGCACTGGCAGGGACGGCTGGTAGTAGGCGAGGAAGCGGGAAATGAAGCCGGAACGTCCGGCACGATCACGCTGGACCTGGCCGCTGTGAAGCAGAACAGCAAGACGAAGAAGACAGGCGGCAGCACGGTGGAGATTGCGATCGGCAACATCGAAAAGGCGCAGTTAGTGCCGGAGATCTGAGCAAGATAACTGAGAATTTCGCCCGGAGCCGTCAAGAGTCCGGACACGGAAAAAGCGAAGGGAGCAAGCTTCACACCCTTCTTGAAACGCAACTGAACCGGCGCGGCCGCAAAGAGTCCCGCCGCACGCGCAGTACCGAGAGAGCAAGCAGAGTATGGCCACCAGCGTTTTGTACCAGAGCATTGAGGCCCTGAGCCAGGAGAAGGGCATTGACCCCGGCATCGTTGTTGGCGCCGTCGAGGAGGCCATCGCCCTGGCCACGCGCAAGTTCTACAAGACCCAGGAGAACATGCGCGGCGAGCTGAACAAGGAGACCGGCGAGATTACGGCCTACATCTATAAGACGGTGGTGGCCGACGATGATCCCCTCGAGGATCCGCTGAACCAGATCACGCTGACCGAGGCCAAGGCACTGGCGACGGACGTGGAGGTGGGCAGCGAAATCCGGCTCTACCGCGACACCAGTTCGCTGGGCCGCATCGCCGCGCAACTGGCCAAGCAGGTGATCTTCCAGAAGGTGCGCGAGGCTGAGCGCGACACGGTCTTCCAGGAATACGCCCACCGCGAAAAAGAAGTGCTGAACGCGACCGTTAAGCGGATCGAGGGCCAGGACATCATCTACGACCTGGGCAAGGCCGAAGCCCGCTGTCCCAAGCGCGAGCAGTCGCGGCTGGAGCAGTTCTCCATCGGTGAACGGGTGCGCGTGGTGCTGCTCAAGGTGGACCGCGCCGCCAAGGGACCGCAGGTGATCGTCTCCCGCGCGGCGCCGGAGCTGGTGCAGAACCTGTTCCAGTCCGAAGTCCCCGAGATCTACGACAACACAGTGGTCATCCGCGCCATTGCCCGCGAGGCCGGCGAGCGCACCAAGATCGCCGTGCAGAGCCGCGACAAGGACGTTGACCCGGTGGGCGCCTGCGTGGGCATGAAGGGCATGCGCGTGCAGTCCATCATCCGCGAACTGCGCGGCGAAAAAATCGACATCATCGAGTTCAGCGACGAGATCACCACCTTCGCCGAGAAGGCGCTGCAGCCGGCCAAGGTCAGCCGCGTGTCGATTTCCGATCTTACCGAAAAGCAACTGGAAGTCATCGTGGACGACACGCAACTTTCCCTGGCCATCGGCAAGAAGGGCCAGAACGTGCGCCTGGCGGCCAAGCTGCTGGGTTGGAAGATCGACATCAAGAGCGAAGAGGAAAAGCGCCAGGAGGTGGAGCAGCAGATGCAGGCCCTGGCCGGCGGACCCTCCACACCCATCGAGCAAGTCACCGAGCTGGGTGACGGCATCCTGCAGAAGCTGGTCGCTGCCGGCATCACCACGGTCGAGGCCCTGGCTGACATGACCCCCGAGCAGCTGGAGGAGATTCCGGGCATCGGCGAAAAAACACTGGAGCGGATCAGCGTGGCCGTGCGCAACTACTTCGGCCACTTTGAAGAGGGCGAAGAAGGCCGCGAGCCGGAAACAGACGAAGCCGAGGCTGGGGAACTCGTCGCCGGGCAAGAAGCCGGCGAGGCGGAAGTGGAGAATGCGCCCGCGGTTGTGGCCGATGCGGAAGCGGAGGCGGAAAACGCAGCCGTGGTTCTGGAAGAAGCTGAAAGCGTCAGTGCGGCTGAAGCGGACACGGAGACACTCCCCGCGGCTGAAGCGGCGATTGAGAACGTCCCCGATGCCGATGAGGCGCCGGAGTTGGAAGTGGACGAGGCAGCAAACGGGATTGAGCAACAGCAGGCGGCCAAAGAGGACGGCGCGTAACATGCGCCCTACTCTTCAAGGCCAATCGGGCGATAACGGAACTTTGATTAGCAGCCATTGCCATGAGGTAGCTATGAGCGACTAACGGCTTTGGGTAGCAGATTTTGAAAAGAGGCGGATGAGTAAGGTTCGAATCAACGATCTCGCGCGCGAGTTGGAAGTTAAGCCTCGCGCGATTATCGACATTCTTCCGGAACTTGGCGTGGCTGGCGGCAAAACCCACTCCAGTTCGCTGGAGGCTGATGAAGCTGAGAAGGTGCGCGCTCATTTTGAGCATGTATCGCGGCCGGCCAGTCATGTGAGTTCGGCGGCCCCTCGCGCTTCCCAGGCGATCACGCCCAAAATCGATCTCTCGCATATTTCCAAGCCGGGCGACGTGCTGAAGGCCATTCAGGCCAAGCAAAAGGAAGAGCAAGAGGCGCGCCAGATTCATGCGCCCGTGCGCCCGAAGGCCGCACCGGCCGAGCCTGCCAAACCCGCGCCACCCACGGCCGCGCCCGTTGCGCCTCCGCCGCAATCTGGCCGCCCGGAACCGCGCAAGGTTGTTCCTCAGCCCCGCCCCGCGCCGCCTATCGTCGCCGCCCCACCCGCTCCGCCGGCCATTGCCTCCCGCCCACCGGCCGGTCCGGTGGTCGCCAAGGCTCGGGCAGGTACTGTTGTCGCGCCGCGTCCTGCGGTCGTGGTGGCGGCGCCTCCTGTAGCCGTGGTAGTCAAGCCGCCAGTGGCCCCGAGCGTTGCATCCCTCCACGATGAACAGCCGCGCGCAGGCAAAAAGCCAGCCTCCGCGGCCAAGCCAGCCGCTGACGTGGCTGCGCCTTCCGCGGTTGCGGCTGAGCCGGCGCCGGCTGCCGCTCCGCCTGCCTCAGACGCGCTCACAGCCGCACCGGAGACAGAAACGCCAGCCATCCCTGTTGCGCCGGAACCCACCGCCATTGCCCCTCCAGCGCATCATCGCGCGCAGGGCCAAACGCGCTCTGCATCGCCAACTCGTGCTCTGCCCGTCCGCCGCATGGTCATGCCCCAAACCGGACCCCGGCCGGTCTACAAGGCGCCCCTCGCGGCTCCTGGCGCTCCGGTCGAAGGCGCCGGAAGCCAGGCCGCCGGCACCGGCATTCAGCGCGGCAAGCCGATTTTCGACCGCCACCCTTCAGGCGGTCCCGGCGGCCACCCGCAGCGCACTCCCGGCGGCCCTTCAGGACCAGGTCAATTCCCAGCAGGCGGTCCCCGCCCCAAGCATCCTACCCGTACAACACCCAGCGGCTATGCGGGGCCCGGTGGACCGGGCGCGCCTGGTGGCTCCGACGCGCATCCCGGTTTTGGCGCGCGGCCTGGCCTTGGATCAGCCCGTCCGGGTAGCTTCGGCGGCCCGCGACCCGGCCCCGGCGGCGCTCCGCCAACCGGCGAGGCGCCCCGCCCGCAGCGCATCCCGGCCAGAGGCCGCGGCAGCCGCCAGCAGCAGTACCCCAAGACCAAGGAAGGCCCGATGAAGGGCTTTGTACCGCCGCCGCGCTATGCCGGCGTGCAATACGGCAATGAGCCGCTTCCCATCACCCGCGCCATCACCGTCACCGAAGGCATCAGCGTCAAGGACCTGGCCGAGAAACTCGAAGTACGCGCCAAGGACCTCATCGCCACGCTGCTCATGAGCGGCATCTTCGTCACTGTCAACCAGTCCCTCGACGCTGAGATGGTCAAGGACGTGGCCGCCAAGTTCGGCGCCGCCGCCACCGTCATCAGCTACGAGGAGGAGATAGCCAACCAGGCCATTGAAGAGGTCCTGGAAGCCGAAAATACCGGTGAACTCGAAGTCTCCCGTTCGCCGGTGGTCACCGTCATGGGCCACGTCGATCACGGCAAGACCTCGCTGCTCGACGCCATCCGCGAGACCGACGTCGCCGCAGGCGAGGCCGGCGGTATTACCCAGCACATCGGCGCCTACAAGGTGAAATTTGCCAAGGAAGGCTCTCCGGCCTCAGGCCGCGAAATCGTCTTCCTCGACACGCCGGGCCACGAAGCCTTCACCCGCATGAGAGCCCGCGGCGCCAAGGTCACTGACATCGTGGTCATCGTGGTCGCCGCGGACGACGGCGTCATGCCCCAGACCCTGGAGGCCATCGACCACGCCAAGGCCGCCGAGGTGCCCATCATCGTGGCGGTCAACAAGATCGACAAGCCCGAAGCCAACCCCGAGCGGGTCAAGAAGCAGTTGGCCGACCGCGGCCTGATCCCCGAGGAGTGGGCTGGCGGCGGCGAGGGAACGGTCTTCGTCGAAGTCTCGGCCAAGAAGCGCGTCAACCTCGACCTGCTGCTGGAAATGATCTGCCTGGTCTCCGATCTCAAGGCCCCCAAAGCCACTCCCGGACGCAAGGCCGTCGGCAGCGTCCTCGAAGCCAAGCTCGACCGCGGACGCGGCGCCGTGGCCACTGTGCTAGTGCAGGACGGCACCCTTCACCTCAACGACAGCTACATCGTAGGCAACACCTTCGGCAAAGTCCGCGCCATGTTCGACGATCGCGGACGCGCCCTCGAAGTTGCCGGCCCCTCGACCCCCATCGAAGTCCTCGGCCTGGAAGCCATGCCCGACGCCGGCGACACCTTCCTGGTCGTCGCCGACCGCGACAAGGCTAAGGGCATCGCGCAGTACCGCAAGATGAAGGAGCGCGACGCCCAACTCGCCAAGAGCTCCCGCGTCTCGCTGGAAGGCCTTGCCGAGCAGATTCGCACCGCCGGCGTCAAAGACTTGCCCCTCATCATTAAGGGCGACGTCACCGGCTCGGTCGAAGTGCTGGCCGATTCGCTGGTCCTCATGTCCACTGAGAAGGTGCGCGTCAAGGTCATTCACTCCGGCGTCGGTTCCATTACGGAGAGTGACGTCCTTCTGGCCACGGCCTCCAACGCCATCATCATCGGCTTCAACGTGCGCCCCGAGCGCAAGGCCGCCGAACTGGCAAATCAGGAAGGTGTCCAGATTCGCCTCCACTCCATCATCTACGAACTGCAGGACGAGATGCGCCTGGCCATGATGGGCCTGCTTGAACCCGTCTTCAAGGAGAACTACCTGGGCCGCGCCGAAGTCATCAACGTCTTCCGCATTCCCAAGGTTGGCGCCATCGCGGGCTGCCGCGTGCAGGACGGCGTCATTCGACGCGATGCCGAGGTCAAGGTCATGCGCGGCGACGAACAGCTCTTCAAGGGCAAAATCAGCTCCCTCAAGCGCTTCAAGGACGACGCCCGCGAAGTCACCAGCGGCGTGGAGTGCGGCATCGGCCTATCTGGCTTCAGCGACCTCAAGCAAGGCGACCTGATCGAAGCCTTCTCCACCGAAAAACTGGCCGCCGACCTGGGGGCGCTAACCACCGCCAAGGTGTAGCCTCTCACAGCCAAAACCATAAGAAACGGCCCGTTCCTCAACATAAGGAGCGGGCCGTTTCTTCTGTGGGGCGACTCTTTGAAAGGTAGTGCACCGCCGCGTCCTATGGTACTGGATTGGTGCTCAGGATATTGCCGACCAGTTGCTGAAGCTGAGCTGAGTCAGCCCAGGAGAGCCTGCACTCTATGGGGCTGCCGCCCGATAGCGCCGGCGAAAGCGTGAACTTGAGCCTGGTCACGGAATTGGCCGGGGTGACCTTCTGCTCCACGCCGAACTCGACATCGACCGCTCCGCCATCCGGCTTTCCAGCCGCGTCCACCGTGCTAAACGTCATGATTACTTTTTTCATGGTTCCTCCTTGGGTGTTTCGAACAGCGTCCGGAGCATAACACATCCGCAGAGCAAATGAATAGGCCCACACCCGACCTACGCGGCGGCCCTTCACGGCGATTCTTTGCTGCACTTAACAGGCCTTTATCCCCCAGCCGTTGCTGAAAAGACCTGTTACTTGAGGGCCTTCTTGATTAGGTAGGACACCCTTATTGCCATGCCTTTCGCCAGCTGATCCTCCGTCCAGCCAGGCATGGTGCTATCGCTGCCTGTGACATTTGTGATCAGCGAGTGATCGCTTTTGCGATACAAGTTGATATCCCAGCCCATCTTCCCGGGCGACGCCATGGTACGGCCGGCTTTCTTGAACTCCGTGAACTTGCCTTCCACCACAATGGAGTCCGCGGCGTCTGCCTCTGGCACAGCGGCTCCCTCATCCACAACCTGTGCGGCCACCTTGTCCTTCAGCAGTTGGGCGCGAAGACTGTCACAGAACATGTTGACTAAATGCTGCGATAGCCCAACCGCGTCCCCATTGGTGAAATACTTCACTTCCGCATTCTTGTACTTCGGTTGGCTATCCTTGGCCGAAAGGTTGGCAACACCAACAAACAGCCCCAGCAGGAGTGCGATAAGAACAGAACGACGCATGGTATTCCCTCCTCGGTGGTATCAACAGGTCTCCCTGTTCGGACCGCATTCTACCGCTGTTTGCCTGTTATGTGCAGCAACTGGCGCCCAGCTAAATCGGATACCGCCCCGGTTGAACATAATGCCGGGCCACGGTCCGGCTCACGTCCACCGCATCAGCCCTGCGCCGGCTTCTGGGATTACCACGTGGCGCAGGGCGGAAGAAACAGCGAACCCGCTGTCCGTCGAAATAGTTTCATTCTTGCGACAGGTCTCCTGTATGAATATCCGGTGAAATCGAAATCGTAAGTAATTGATATATTGACCCTAATAAAAAATGGTTGACAACCGTACTTTGATCGGATTATCATAGTAATGGTGACTATCACCGCCAAGGAGGTTATTTATGCGTCACAATCTGGTAACAAGCCTTTTGTTCTTCCCCTCGCTCTTCCCCGCAGCGGCACTCGCAATCCAACCTGTGAACGACGCCTCTGCCACAACCGAGGTTCGTCCGGTGAGCACCGGAGTGATCCCCGCAAAAATCGTTTACACCCCCCATGTCGGACTTCCTTCCGACGCAATCATTCCGGCCGACGCGGAAGTTGTCCTGCAGTTGAATGTCGACGAAACGGGCAAGGCGCGCGATATTCAGGTCATCAAATCGATCAACCCGGAACTGGATGCGCCTGTGCTCGCCGCGGTTAGCAAGTTCCGCTTCAGCCCAGCCATGCTCGACAATCAGGCCATTCCGGTTGACATGAACCTGACCGTCCTGGTTCAGCACTAAGACGAGCCGGAGCGTTCAGTTTCGTCCCCACTCCTCCAACCTGGCTACGACCACGCCGTCAGGTTGGAGGATTTCCTTATCACGCCAGAAACTTGAACGGTGACAACAGATTAGAAAAAATTCGGAGGCTGTGCCGGGCAGTGGCGCCAAGATCGAGAAAAAATCCTTCGCGTCCGCACTCAGCGTCAGAGCGGTCGCGAAGGAAGTTCAGATAGAGTTCTTCGGATTCTTACTTGATCTTCTTCAACGATTCAGCCGCCTGCGCCCGGACGCGATCATCGGTATCCTGCAAGGCGGCGTTGAGGGCATCGATCACGCGTGGGTCTTTGAAGTTGCCCAGCGCAGCTGCCGACAAAAGCCTGAGGTTCGCATACTTGTCCTTCAGTGTGGCGATCAGCGGATCGATCGCGCGGGCGTCCTTGTCTGTGCATAACGCCAGTGCCGCCAGAACTCTGACGTCATCCGATACGTCGCCCTTCAGAACGGCAATCAGAGGCTCGGTCGTGCGGGGATCCTGGATCTCTCCCAACGCCTGAACAGTCACAGTTCTGACGCCTTGACTCCCATCCTTCAGCAGAGCAATCAGGGGATCAACTATACGGGGATCCTTGGTATTGCCCAGCGCCTGAACAGTCAAAACTCTGACAGCTTGATTCTCATCCTTCAGCAGAGCAATCAGGGGATCGATTATACGGGGATCCCCGGTATTGCCCAGCGCCTGAATGACCCCGATTTTGGCGAGAGTAGATTTTTTGCCGTTCAGTTCCTTGATCAACTTGTCGACTGGATCGCTTTGCCCATACACAGCCGGCACAACTGAGAAGATGCAAAAGCACGCCAACATACAGGCCGCGGGCCACCGTTTGGCTTGCCAGAAGGAACTCTTCCTCGTCCGAATCACATTTCCTCCCGAAAAGTACTGCGATTGATTACTACCATTATCTTCCTGCTTCCCGCAACTTGCGCACGTTCCGCAGTTACCCTACCCCACGTGCTCCTGCTTTGGATTCTCGGGCCCGGGAAACAACGCAGCCGTTCAAATCCGCCATCCAAGCCCCCCATCGACTACAATTGCCGGTATCCTGACAGTGGAGGCTCCCCCTGTTCGCCGCGTTTGTGACCGGTCTGAATTCAGCCGCCAGCCTGTTGCGCGGGCTGGCGATGCGCCTCCACGCGCTTCTGGCCCTTGCGCCCCAGAACGGTCTGCGCCACTACCTGAAGGCGCAGTTTGCCGACCAGACCTTCAAGGGGCTTTACCATTGGAACTTCTTTGACGCGGCGGTGCTGTTGCCCTACTTCGCGGTGATGATCGTCCTGGCGCTCTACGGCGTTCACCGCTACACGCTCTGCTACCTCTATTTCAAGTACCGCAAGAACTACCGTCCCGACCCGCCCCGGCGCTTCGATGAGTTGCCGCGGGTGACCGTGCAACTGCCCATCTTCAACGAGCAGTTCGTCATCGACCGGCTGATCGAGGCGGTGTGCGCGATGGAGTATCCGCGCGAAAAGCTTGAAATCCAGGTGCTGGACGACTCGACCGACGAAACCCAGGCGGTGGCCAAGGGCATCGTCGAGCGCTATGCGGCGCTGGGCTACCCCATCGTCTACATTCACCGCACCAACCGTTATGGATATAAGGCCGGGGCTCTGGACGCAGGCCTGAAGATTGCCAGGGGCGAGTTCGTGGCCATCTTCGACGCCGACTTCGTGCCGCCGCCCGACTGGCTAATGAAGGTCATCCACCACTTTGCCGAGCCGGAGATCGGCATGGTGCAGACCCGCTGGGCCCACATGAACCGCGACTACAGCATGTTGACCCAGATCGAGGCCATTCTGCTAGACGGCCACTTCATCATCGAGCACGGCGCGCGGGTCCGCAGCGGCGACTACTTCAACTTCAACGGTACGGCCGGCATGTGGCGCATCCAGGCTATCCGCGACGGCGGCGGCTGGCAGCACGACACCCTCACCGAAGACACCGACCTGAGCTACCGCTCGCAGTTGGCCGGCTGGCAGTTCAAATATCTGCCCGAGGTCGAGTGTCCCTCCGAGTTGCCCATAGAGATGACCGCCTTCAAGACGCAGCAGGCGCGCTGGGCCAAGGGACTGATCCAGACCAGCATCAAGGTGCTGCCCCGGATGTTCAAAGCGAACGTGCCCAGGCGCATCAAGGTCGAGGCAGTCTACCACCTGACGGCCAACCTCAGTTATCCGCTGATGATCGTCATGTCCGTGCTGCTGCTGCCGGCCATGGTCTGCCGCTTCTATCAGGGCTGGTTCCAGATGCTGCTGATCGATTTTCCTCTCTTCACCGCCTCCAGCTTTTCCATCGCGTTCTTTTACCTGGCGAGCGAGCGCGAACTCTTCCCCAGGACCTGGATGAAGACCTTTCTCTATCTGCCCTTCCTGATGGCGCTGGGCATCGGCCTCACGGTCACCAACACCAAGGCGGTAATGGAGGCTCTGTTCGGCATCAAGAGCGCCTTTGTGCGCACCCCCAAGTACCGAGTGGCCAAAAAGGGCGAGAAATCCCAGGCCGCCAAGTACCGCAAGCGGCTGATACTGGCGCCCTGGATCGAGTTGCTCATCGGCTGCTACTTCTTTGCCGCCATTCTCTACACTTTCTCGAACCACAACTACTTCACCGCGCCGTTCCTGATTCTGTTCGTCATCGGCTACTGGTACACCGGCCTGATGAGCCTGCTGCAAGGCCGCTTTGAGCGCTGGCGCACCGGCGCCGGCGCCAATACCGACGAATCCAGCCCCAAGCCTTTCCCGGTGGGGGTGTGAGGCGATGGCGGATAATCCTCAGCTACCTGGAATTGAGGTCTTCGCCGTTGACTCTATCGAGCAGCTTGCTGATCGTCTTCCGCACCGCAGCAAGTACTTCACGCTACTGTTGGCCTGGGATGCTCCGGAGATGGAACAAGAGAAGCTAATGGAATTGTTACAGCCTCTCGTGGATTGCGGCCTTGCCTATCTTTGCGCATGGGGAAGCCAGTGCGAGGAAGTGCATGATGCTGTCGATATGTGTGTCGCCAAAAGAGAGAAAGAGATCGGACAAGCAGATTACACCGTCATGACCACGTGGCATGAGGACGAGCCGTTGAAGGAAGTCCTCTGGTACTTCAGGACGCTTGCAATTCCAGCAGAAGGACATGTATTTGCCGACTTTCAGCGGTTTGCTGTTCCTGTCGGCAACCCGGGCTGGGCTGTGGAGATGCAGCGCGCTCTGGTTGCAGTCGAACTCAGATAGACGGAAGCTTCATCCTTGCGGAAAGCCCCCCTTGCCCCCTCCGTTACAATAGGGTGAAGCGCCTGCCGCGCCGGGGACTGGATTCCCGGACCGCCAGGCGCATCAGAGCATTATGTTAACCAAAAATTTACCGGAAGCCATCACCTTCGACGACGTGTTGCTGGTGCCCGCATACAGCGACGTGGTGCCCGTGCAGGTCAGCACGCAGACCCAGTTGACCCGCGAGATTACGCTCAACACCCCCCTGATCTCGGCCGCCATGGACACGGTGACCGAATCGCGCATGGCCATCGCCATGGCCCAGCAGGGCGGCATCGGCATTGTGCACCGCAACCTGACCATCGCCGACCAGGCGGGCGAAATCGACAAGGTGAAGCGCTCCGAGAGCGGCATGATTGTGGACCCGGTGACTATTGGGCCGGACCAGATGATCGACGACGCCCTCGAGGTGATGCGGCGCTACAAGATCTCCGGCGTGCCGGTGACGCAGGGCAAGCGGCTGGTGGGCATCCTCACCAATCGCGATCTGCGCTTTGAAACCCGCACCGACATTCCTGTCGGCGACGTGATGACCAAGGAGAACCTGGTCACCGTGCCGGTGGGCACCACGCTCGAAGAGGCCGAGCGGATCCTGCACGAGCACCGCATCGAGAAGCTGCTGGTGGTCAACGATCAGTTCGAGTTGAAGGGACTGATCACGGTCAAAGACATCCAGAAAAAGCTCAAGTATCCGAACGCCAGCAAGGACGAGAAGGGCCGGCTGCGCGTGGGCGGAGCCATCGGGGCTACCGGCGACTATCTGGAGCGGGCGGCGGAACTGGTGCGCGTGCGCGTGGATGTGCTGGCCATCGACTCGGCGCACGGCCACTCCACGCGGGTGCTGGAGGCGGTGCGCGAGGTAAAGAAGCAGTTTCCCGGCGTGGGCCTGCTGGCCGGCAACGTGGCTACTTACGAGGGCGCGCTGGCGCTGATCGAAGCTGGCGCGGACGCCATCAAGGTGGGCATCGGGCCCGGCTCCATCTGCACCACGCGCATCGTGACCGGCGCCGGAATGCCGCAGATTACTGCCATCGCCGAGGCCTTTCGCGCAGCCCGCGAACTTGGGGTCCCGGTGATCGCAGACGGCGGCATCAAGTATTCCGGTGAAATCACCAAGGCCATCGCGGCCGGCGCCAGTTCGGTCATGATCGGCTCGCTATTTGCCGGCGTGGACGAGAGTCCCGGCGAAACCATCCTTTACCAGGGCCGCAGCTTCAAGAGTTACCGCGGCATGGGTTCGCTGACCGCCATGAGCCAAGGCTCCGGCGAGCGCTACTTCCAGAGCACCGACGATCTGGCCAGCACGGAGTTGGGCAGCGAGGGCGTGGTGCAGCGCGAGCGCGCCAGCCAGAACCGTCTGGCCAAATTCGTTCCCGAGGGCATTGAAGGACGCGTGCCCTACCGCGGCCCGCTGGAGTCGATGGTCTTCCAGCTTGTCGGCGGCCTGCGCTCCGGCATGGGCTACGTGGGCTGCGGCAGCATCGCCGAGCTGCAGGAGAAGGCGCATTTCGTGCGCATCTCCGGCGCCGGACTGCGCGAAAGTCACGTCCACGACGTCATCATCACCCGCGAGGCGCCCAACTATCGTGTCGAGTAATAGCAAGCGCGGCCTGAAGTACTGGATCAACGTTTGGCTGCCTGTGGTGCTGGGCGTTGCCGTCATCATGCTGGAGTCGACCGAGTTCATGGGCGCCGACCACACCAGCCGGCCGCTGCGCTGGCTCTGGCAGGCCATCTTCGGCCACGTCAGTAATGCCCGGTGGGAGATCATCCATCACCTGATCCGCAAGTCAGGCCACTTTATCGGCTATGGTTTGATCGGGTTGGCGTGGCTGCGCGCCTGGTGGATGACCCTGCCCCATTCCCGCTTTGTGCAGGATGCATTCCTGGCGCTGTTGGGAACGGTGCTCATGGCCAGCGCCGACGAGTTTCACCAGACCTTCCTGCCCGACCGTACAGGCTCGCCCTGGGACGTGCTGTTGGACTGCTGCGGCGCCATCACGCTGCAGTTGCTGGTCTACGCCTTCATGCGCATCTTCAGGCCCAAGAAGCTGGCAAGAGCGGCGTAAGAATTCATCGCAGGCAATCGAAAAAAGCACGGGCGCCCGCCGCGGCGGACGCCCGTGCGAATTGTAAAGAATGGATGAAACCGCTGGCTAAAAGCCGCTCTTACGCGGCTTCTTCCTTTTCCTTGATTTCCTTGAGTTCTTCGGTCTTGGCCTCTTCCATCTGCTTTTCGAGATCGGCGCGCTTCTTGGCCTTGATCTGGTCGCGCTTCTGGCGCTTCAAGTCCAACTGCTTTTCGGCGCCCAGCAGTTCGATGAACGCCTTTTCCGCCCCGTCGCCCTGCTGGAAGCCGGTGCGGACGATGCGCAGATAGCCGCCCTGGCGGTCGCCGTAGCGCGGGGCCACGGTCTCAAAAAGCCTCTTGACTGACTCATCGGTCATCAGAAAGGCGAGGGCCTGGCGGCGCGAGTGCAGATCGCCCTTCTTGCCCAGAGTAATCATCTTTTCAACCAGCGGACGGACTGCCTTGGCCTTGGCCACGGTGGTCTCCACGCGGTCTTCCACGAGGACGGACGTGGCCAGGTTGCGCAACAGGGCGCGGCGATGGCTGGTGTTGCGTCCGAGCTTGAATCCTGCATTGCGATGGCGCATGGTGCAACTCCCTTTCCGATCTTAGCTCTTAGCTATTCGTCCGTACCAATCGCTGCGTAACTCGGCACGGCGAAGCTAAAGGCTAGCAGCTAGAAGCTAGTAGCTGTTCTTAAAAGTTCTCGGTCTCGGTGGGCAACTGCAGGTCCACCGAATCCAGCGGCTCGTCCTCGTCGTCGTAATGGCTGTAACTGGCGGCCAGCGCGGCGGCGGGCGGAATGCTGGTGGGTCCGGGGACGGCGTTGCCGCTTTCGTCGATCTTCATGCCCAGCGAGAGGCCCATCTGGGCTAGGATCTCCTTGATCTCGTTCAGGCTCTTGCGGCCGAAGTTCTTGGTTTTGAGCATCTCGGCTTCGGTCTTCTGCACCAGCTCGCCGATGCTCTGGATGTTGGCGTTCTTCAGGCAGTTGTAGCTGCGGACCGACAGCTCCAGCTCTTCCACCGAGCGGTTGAGGTTGTCGTTGCGCAGCAGCGTGCGGCCTTCTTCGCCTCGCGCCTCGGCCTCAATCTCCTCCTCGAAGTTGATGAAGATGTTCATGTGGTCTTTGAGCAGCTTGGCCGCCAGGCCGACGGCGTCGGCGGGCAGCACGGCCCCGTTGGTCCACACTTCCAGCGTGAGCTTGTCATAGTCGGTGATCTGGCCCAGGCGGGCGGCTTCCACCACATAGTTGACGCGGCGCACCGGGGAGTGAACCGAGTCCACGGGAATGAAGCCCAGTCCCAGGTCGGCGTCGAAGTTCTTGTCGGCGGAGATATAGCCGCGCCCGCGCTTGAGGCGCATCTCCATATCCAGCTTGCCGCCTTCCGAGAGGGTGGCCAGATACACGTTCCTGTCCAGAATTTCCACGTCGCCGTCGGCTTCGATCATGCCGGAGGTGACTACGCCGGGCTGGTCGGCGCGCAGATACAGCGCCTTGGGACCATCGCCCGCGAGCTTGAAAGGAATCTGCTTGAGGTTCAGGATGATGTCGGTGGCGTCCTCGACCACGCCGGTGATGGACTGGAACTCGTGCAGCACGCCCTCGATGCGAATCGCGGTGACCGCGGCGCCTTCAATCGAGCTGAGCAGGGTGCGGCGCAGGGCGTTGCCGATGGTGGTGCCAAAGCCGCGCTCAAAGGGCTGGGCGCTGAACTTCCCGTATGTGTCGCTGAGCGTCTCGGCATCCACTGCCAGGCGCTTCGGCTTCTGAAATCCTCTCCAAAGCATATCGGTCTCTCGTTTCCCGCGCGGCATGTGCGTCGCGATGCATTTTGCGGCGGCCGCGCAAGTTCTCCTTCGGTTTGAAATGCAGCTTCTAGCTGCTAGCTCTTAGCTTCTAGCTCATCCTGCTGGAACCGGCGGTGCCGGCTCTCGCAAAAGAGGGCTGGAAGCTAGCGGCTGGAAGCTAGTAGCTGTTACTTGCTGTACAACTCGACGATCAGCTGCTCATTGATGGGCAGATTCACGTCCTGGCGCTTGGGCAATCTGAGAATGCGGCCCGAAAGGTTTTCAAAGTTGGCTTCCAGCCATGCGGGCACGGGGTTTTGTGCGGCATACTGCGCGCCCTGCTCCACGATCAATAGCTTCCGGGCGCTTTCGCGGATGGCGATCTCGTCGCCCGCCTTCACCTGGTAAGAGGGTATGTTGACCTTGCGGCCGTTGACCGTGACGTGGCCGTGACGGACCACCTGCCGGGCCTGACGCCGCGAAATGGCAAAGCCCAGCCGGAAGGCCACGTTGTCCAGGCGGCGTTCCAGTTGCTGGATAAGCAGCTCGCCGGTGACGCCGGAAGCGCGGTTGGCCTTCTCGTAGTACTCGCGAAACTGACTTTCCAGCGTGAAGTACATGCGCTTGGCCTTTTGTTTTTCGTGCAGTTGCAGGCCGTAGCCCACAATCTTGGCCTTGCGGTCCTTGCCGTGCTGGCCGGGAGCGAAGTTGCGCTTCTCCAGCGGGCAGCGGTCACTGGCGCACTTGGCGCCCTTCAAAAAAAGCTTGGCGCCCTCGCGACGGCAAAGGCGGCAGACTGCTCCGGTATAACGAGCCATTTCTTCTCCTGACTTCGGATGACGGCCGGTTTACACGTAACGCAGCTTTTAGCTGTTAGCTCTTAGCTTTCAGCTCGTCTTGCGTTGGTGAGCTTACTTGGCTTGAGCTGCCAGTGAATCACTGCGTTGGACGCTTCGTCCCGGCCCGATTTCGTTCTAGCTGCTAGCTCCAGCTTCCAACTCGTCTTCGCCCGATTGAAGCCACATGGTTACCACTGGCACGATCGAGCTAATAGCTAATGGCTAAGAGCTAATAGCTGCTTCTTACACTCTGCGCCGCTTGGGCGGACGGCAGCCGTTGTGCGGCACCGGCGTCACGTCGCGGATGGAGCGCACTTCGACGCCCGCCGCGGCCAGGGCGCGGATAGCCGACTCGCGGCCGGAACCCGGTCCGGCGACCCGGACATCGACCGCGCGCAAGCCGTGATCGCGGGCCAGGCTGGCGGCGTTCGAGGCCGCCTGCTGCGCCGCGAAGGGCGTGCCCTTGCGCGAACCGCGGAAGCCCAGCGATCCCGAGCTTTTCCAGCTTAGCGTGTTGCCCACCGGGTCGGTGATGGTGACGATGGTGTTGTTGAACGAGGCCTGAATGTACGCGATGCCGAACGGTACATTCTTGCGCTCGCGCTTCTTGAACTTCTTGCTCTTGCCAGTCTTGCCGGTTCCGGGCTTCTGCTCTGGTTTCGCCATTAGGTTTTCGCCGTCGCTTTCTTCTTGCCGGCAATCGTGCCCTTGCGCGGTCCCTTGCGGGTGCGGGCGTTGGTGTGGGTGCGCTGACCGCGCACCGGCAGCGACCGCCGGTGACGGCCGCCGCGATAACTCTGAATGTCGATGAGGCGCTTGATGTGCATCTGGACATCCTTGCGCAGGTCGCCCTCGACGTTGCCTTCGTCCTCGATCACCTGGCGAATGCGGTTGACCTCGTCCTCGCCCAGGTCCTGGACCTTCTTGAAGGCGTCCACATTGGCCTTCTCCAGAATCTTGAGCGCCCGGGGGTTCCCGATGCCGAAGATGTATGTGAGCGCGATCCGTGCCTGCTTGTTGCGGGGCAGATCGACGCCAGCAATACGTGCCATTGAAAATTCCTTTGCTGCTTGCGGGTTGTGTGCCCCGGCCTCAGCCGATTCGCACGGGTTATGCGGAATCTCTCCAGAGGTTCATCGCAAGCCTTGACTCCAGCTAACTAGCCTCTTGCCGAATCGGCAGTTGGAGCGTTCCGCGGTTTGCCAAGCTATCCTCTACCCCTGGCGCTGCTTGTGCTTTGCGTTCTCGCAGATCACCCGAACCACCCCATGGCGGGTGATGACCTTGCACTTGACGCATATCTTCTTTACCGATGCACGGACTTTCATTGCTGCTACCCTTCCTGCAAGTTGTTAGCCATTAGCTTTTAGCTCTGTTCTTGCAATTCCAAGTTTTTCAACTTTCAACAAACAAGCTAATAGCTAAAAGCTAACGGCTAAAAGCTATTTGTAGCGGTAAACGATCCTTCCTCGATTCAGGTCGTAGGGACTCAGTTCCACGGCCACGCGGTCGCCAGGCAGGATGCGAATGAAGTTTGTGCGCATCCTTCCCGAGACATGGGCCAACACCTCGTGATTGTTCTCGAGCTTGACCTTGAACATGGCGTTGGGCAACGTCTCCGTGACCACCGCCATTACCTCAATCGCATCTTCCTTTGACAAACCGCATCCACTTCCGCCGGCGCGATTCTGTCGCCTCCGGCCTGTTGTCCCGAGCGTGCTACTCGGTTAAAACTCTGGCTCCGGTGGCGGTCACCGCCACCGTGTGCTCAAAATGAGCGCTCATGCTTCCATCCTTGGCGACCGCCGTCCAGCCGTCCCCCAAAACCTGGACGTCCGGCTTGCCGGCATTCACCATGGGCTCGATGGCAATCACCATCCCCGTGCGCAGCTTCATGCCGCGGCCCGCCTGGCCAAAGTTGGGCACCTGCGGGTCCTCGTGCATGTGGACGCCGATGCCATGGCCCACAAATTCCCGCACCACCGAGAATCCTTCGGCCTCGACCACTCCTTGCACCGCGGCGCCCACATCGCCCAGGGTCGCCCCCGGCCGCACCGCCGCAATACCCGCATGCAGCGACCTCTCGGTCGCCGCCAGCAGCCGCGCGGTGTCCGGATCGATCTTTTCGCCCACCGGCACGGTGATGGCCGCATCGCCATAGTACCCGTCCACCACCGCCCCGAAATCGAGCGAAACGATATCCCCTTCCTTGAGGACCCGTTTGGGCGACGGTATGCCGTGCACCACCTCGCTGTTGACTGAGGCGCACAGCACGCAGGGAAACCCGTGGTAGCCCTTGAAGGCGGCCTTGACGCCCAGTTCGGCGAGCCGGGCCTCCGCAGCCTTTTCCAGGTCGAGAGTTGTGGCGCCCGGCTTCACGCGGCTGCGCACCAACTCAAGCACTTCGCGGACCACCTGGCCCGCGCGGCGCATCTTCTCGATCTCCCTGGATGACTTCAGTACCACCGCCAACCGGCTGACTCCACTTCCGGCGCCTATACGCGCACAAACCACCGTCCGGTTACGCTAACTGGCGCAACCGCTCGACGGCGGCAACAATTCCGGCCGCGATCTCCGCAATCGACCGGTCTCCATCCACTTCCGCGAAACGTCCCAGGTCCCGGTAGTGCTCGACAACCGGCGCGGTCATGGCCTCGTAGGCGCGCATCCGCTCCTCGAAGACCTTCTCCGTATCGTCGGCTCGCTGGACCAGCGCCGCACCCTCAACGTCGCAAATCCCATCCTGTTTCGGCGGATTCACGTAGACGTTGTATATGGTCTGGCAGACAGGACAATTTCTGCGCCCGGTAACCCGGCGCAATAACTGATTATAGTCCACATGGATGCTGACGGCAATCACCGGCAGCGCATTGGCCTGGGTGGCTAGGCGGTCATCCAGCCAGCCGGCCTGCGGCAGCGTGCGCGGAAAGCCGTCCAGAATGTAACCATCGGCGGTGTCCGGCTGCTGGAGGCGCACCGCGACCATCTCATTGACCAGCGAATCGGGCACCAGTTCCCCGCGCCCCATGATTTCCTTGGCGACCCGGCCCAGTTGGGTGCCCTGAGCCACATTGGTGCGCAACAGGTCGCCGGTGGAGATCTGCGGAATCCCCCACAGCTTTACCAGTTCCTTGGCCTGGGTTCCCTTGCCCGCGCCCGGCGCGCCCAATAAAAGAATCGGGCCGGGAAGGGTTTTCCGGCCCGTTGCCCGGCCAGTGTTAACCGCATTCGTAAATGAGGACATTACCAGGTTTTCCTTCCGCGTATGCGACCGGAGCGCGGGGAAAAGCCGTCATAGTGCCGCATGATCAGCTGCGATTCGATCTGGTTGACGGTGTCCATGGCCACACCCACCACGATCAGCAGTGAGGTGCCGCCAAAGTAGAAGTTGACCCCCATGCCATGCGTCGTCCACGCCGGCAGAGATTCAAAAACCCGGCCGATGAGCCACAACTTGTCGAAGCGAATGCCCGAGATCAGGAAGGTGGGCACCAGGGAAATGACAATCAGATACAGGGCGCCGACTAGCGTGACGCGGGTGAGAATGTCGTTGATGAAGTCCGAGGTACGCTTTCCGGGGCGGATTCCGGGTATGAACGAGCCCGACTTGCGGAAGTTGTCGGCAATGTCGTCCGGCTTCATCACGATGGAGATGTAGAAGTAAGCGAAAAAGATGATGCCCAGCATGTAGAGGGCTTCATACCACGGGTAGCCGGGCATGAGCGCATCGAAAATGGGCAGCCAGAAGCGGCTGGTCTGCACAAATTCGGTCTGCCGCAGCATCATCGGTGCAGAGAGGATGGATGCGGCGAAGATGACCGGCATAACGCCGCCAGAGTTGACCTTGAGGGGCAGATGGCTGGATTGGCCGCCCATCATGCGGCGGCCAACGATGCGCCGCGCGCTCTGGATGGGAATGCGCCGCTCGCTCCGCTCGACGAAGACGATGAAGCCCACTACAGCCGCCATGCCTACCACCAGCGCAGCCACCGCCACAATGGTCAACGTGCCCCAGGCGTTGGTCTCGACCTTCTGGTACAGTTCGTAGGCGCCGCGGGGCAAACCGGCGACGATGCCGGCAAAGATCAGCAGGCTCATGCCGTTGCCGATGCCGCGGTCGGTGATCTGCTCGCCCAGCCACATGATGAAAGCTGTTCCGGTGGTGAGGGTGAGCACCGTCATCAGGCTGAAGCCGATGCCCGGATGCAGCACCAGGCCCTGCTTGGTGAGGATGGCCGCGATGCCTATCGACTGCAAGGCTCCCAGAATCACGGTCAAATACCGGGTCCACTGCGTAATCTTCCGCCGCCCCAGCTCGCCTTCCTTCTGGATGCGCGCCAGCGGCTCATAAACCACCGTGAGGAGCTGAAAGATGATCGAAGCCGTGATGTAGGGCATGATGCCCAGAGCAAAAACCGTCATGCGGCGCAGGTTGCCGCCGCCGAACAGATCCATCAGGCCCAGGGCCGATCCGCTCTGCTGGCTGAAGAGCAACTCCAACTGGCTGGTGTTCACGCCCGGCGTGGGAATATGCGAGCCCAGTCGGAAGACGGCCAGAATGCCCAGCATGAAGAGCACACGCTTGCGCAGGTCGGGAATCCGGAAGATATTGGCGAACTTCTCAAACATTTCAGCCATGGTTGGTTATCCGCTTCAGGGCGTTTGCCGCCACTCGAATCTCTGCCACTGACCATCTTACCTGTTCAGTGCTTTGCGTGTCCTATCCAGTTCTGCTGGGTGCCCCAGGTCTCGATTCTGAGACCTGGAAGACCATAACCCCTGGGTGCCCCACCCTCGCCGCGTTTTTGTTATTGCGGCTAGGGTGGGAAGCCGCAAACTTGCGTGGGCGCCAAAGCTCTCTATTTCGTTGCCTTGGAAACCAATTTTCCCTTAGCTTCTATCGGAGTGTCGCCACCAAGCACCACGGCCTTGCCGCCGGCCTTTTCGATCTTCTCGACGGCCGACTTGGAAAACTTGTGCGCGTGGATAGTGATGGCTGCCGTCAGCTCGCCCGAGCCCAGAATCTTGATCAGAGCCTTCTTGCTGGAGGCCAGGCCCAGCTTCTTGTAGTCGTCCAGGCCGATCTCGGTGACCTCAAGGCCGGCGATCCGCTCCAGATTCACCACCGTGTACTCAGTGCGGAAGATGTTCGTAAACCCGCGCTTGGGCAGCCGCCTGTGCAGCGGCATCTGGCCGCCCTCAAAACCGCGCATCAGGCTAAAGCCGGTGCGGGAACCTTGGCCCTTGTGGCCGCGGGTCGCGGTCTTGCCCATGCCGGATCCCATGCCCCGGCCCACACGCTTGCGCCCGGTGTTGGCCTTCTTGGGCGCGCGCAAATTCGATAGATTCTTTGCCATGATTTCCTCGCTGTAGCGCCGGCCGGGTTGCAAATTCCCGCCGACTCGCGTTGTGTTTCAGCTATTAGCTCTTAGCTGTTAGCTGTTCGTGTGAAGTGAATGAACTTCGCACAAACGAGATGAGCTAATGGCTAATAGCTAACAGCTAAAAGCTAGCCTTCCAGTATCCTTACCAAATGCGGAATGGCCTTCACCATGCCGCGGATGGATTCCGTATCCACGCGCTCGACGATCTGGTTGAGCCGCGTGAAGCCAAGACCCTTGACCACCAGCTTGTGCTTGGTGGGCGTGGAGTTCTTCGAGCGGTAGTACTGAATGCGAATCTTCTTCGTTTCAGCCATGGCTTACATCTCCTCCACGGTCTTGCCGCGCATATTGGCCACCTCGGCCCGGTCGCGCAACTGCGTCAGGGCGTCAAACGTGGCCTTGACGACGTTGTGGGGGTTGGCGGAGCCCAGGCTCTTGGTCAGCACGTTCTGCACCCCGGCCGAGGTCATCACCGCGCGCACTGCGCCGCCGGCAATCACGCCCGTGCCCTCGGGGGCCGGCTTCAGAAGCACCTGGCCGGAGCCGAAACGGCCCAGCACCTGGTGCGGAATTGTGGTGTCGGTCAGGTTCACCCGGACCAGGTTCTTCTTGGCCGCCTCGATCCCCTTGCGAATCGCCTGGGGAACTTCCTTGGCCTTGCCCGAACCGTGGCCCACCACGCCCGAGGCAGCGTCGCCCACCACCACCAGCGCGGCAAACGACATGTTCTTGCCGCCCTTGACCACCTTGGTCACGCGATTGATGGACACCACCTGATCCTTCAGGTTGTACTGGTTGGCATCGAGTTTCTTCTTTAAGATCGTCATTGCTCTCTCGTCTCTTTTGAGCTGCTAGCTTTTAGCTCTCAGCTTTTCCTTGCCCGGATTGAGTCTTTCAACTTTCCACGAACAAGCTAACAGCTAATGGCTAAAAGCTAATAGCTGCATTTAGAACTCCAGTCCCGCCTCGCGCGCAGCGTCGGCCAGCGCCTTGATGCGCCCGTGATAGAGGTAGCCGCCGCGATCGAAGACCACCTTTTTGATGCCCTGTTTCACTGCCAGCTCTGCCACTGCCTTGCCGATCTCTTTGGCCGCGGCCACGTTGCCGCCGGTCTTCATCTTGATGGTCGAGGCCGAGACCAGCGTCTCGCCCTTCTGGTCGTCGATCACCTGCGCGTAAATGTGGTTCAGCGAGCGGTAGACGTTCAACCGCGGCCGCTCCCCGGTGCCCGCCAGCTTGCGGCGGATGCGCTCGTGGATGCGCTGGCGGATTGCGTTCCTCTTGGTCTGCGTAATCATGGTCTCTCGTTCCTATCAGCGGAGCCGCCCGGCGGCCCCGTTCGGTTGATTTTCAGTGGTCACTGTCCACTGTTCACTGTCATCACTTCACCCCGGTCTTGCCGGCCTTCTTCTTCAGCTTCTCTTCCGAGTAGCGCACGCCCTTGTTCTTGTACGGGTCCGGCTTGCGCAGCGAGCGCATGTCAGCCGCCACCTGGCCCACCTTTTGCCGGTCGATGCCGGTGATGGTCAGGTGAGTCTGCTTGGGATCGATGGCCACTTCAATGCCCGAGGGCAGCGGAACCTCGATAGGGTGCGAGTAGCCCAGCGTGAACACCACCGTGCCTTTGCCCTTCATCTCGGCGCGATAGCCGATGCCCACAATGTCCAGCTCGCGCTTCCAGCCTGTGGTGACGCCGTGGACCGCGTTGGCGACCAGGGAGCGCGTCAACCCGTGCATCGCTGCCTGACTGTCGTTCTCGCGATTGACGTGCAGCACGCCATCCTCGGTTTCCAGCGTAATGCCCGGTGAAATCAGCGCCGAGACCTTGCCCTTGGGCCCCTCCACCAGAACGGTGTTGCCCTCGACCTTGTACTTGACGCCCTCGGGCAGCGGGATCGGCTTCTTTCCAATGCGCGACATCGTTTCAATCCTTCATCTGGCTTGCGAGTCCCGAATGGATTTTCATCGAACTCCATCGTTCCACTGCAGCCGGTAAAACAGTGAACAGTTGACAGTGAACAGTTTCTAACTGCCCACTGACCACTGTTCACTGACCACTGTCGTCACCACACTTCACAAAGCAACTCCCCGCCCACGCCTTCGCGGCGCGCCTGGCGGCCGGTCATCACGCCCTTGGGCGTGGTGAGAATCGAGATGCCCAGGCCTCCCTGAACGCGCTTGATCTCGTCGTGGCCGATGTACACGCGGCAACCGGGACGCGAGATGCGCGCCAGGTCGCGAATCGCCGCTTCCGTGCCGCCGTACTTCAGGTACACGCGCAGCACCAGCTTGCCTTTCTCTTCCTGGGTCTTGTAGCTCGAGATATAGCCCTCCTCCTTGAGGATGCGGGCAATCTCGGTCTTCAGCTTGGAAGCCGGAACATCCAGCTTCTGATGACGCGCCCGGATCGCATTCCGGATCCGCGCCAGAAAATCGGCTACTGGGTCGGTCAGACTCATTCCTTCTCCTTCATTCCCCGTTCGTCCGCCGCGGCGGAAACCTGCGGAAATGTCTCCTACAGTGATCAGTGAACAGTGATCAGTGAACAGTGATCAGTGAACAGTGATCAGTGAACAGTGATCAGTGAACAGTGATCAGTGAACAGTAATAAACCTCGCCTTTACCTCAGCGGATCGTTCCAGCAACAACAGAACTGACCACTGTCCACTGTTCACTGACCACTGTCTTTCTACCAACTCGACTTGACGACGCCGGGAATCTCTCCCTTGAGCGCCAGCGCCCGGAAACACAAGCGGCAGACGCCGAACTTGCGCAGAAATCCTCGCGGCCGCCCGCAGAGTTGGCACCGGTTGTGCTTGCGGCTGCTGAACTTCGGCTTCCGCGCGTCTTTCACCCTCTTTGCAGTGGTTGCCATAAACCCTCTTGAAAAGCAGCTACTAGCTGTTAGCTTGTTCTGTGCTCAACTTTTTCTCACGCTCACGGAACAAACTCGAATTCGTTTTGCCTCAGTCGCTCGTTCTACCTCGATCGAGCTAATAGCTAAAAGCTAATGGCTAATAGCTGTTCTTACGCGCCCTGGCGGAACGGCATTCCAAAGTGCTTCAAGAGAGCGCGCGCCTGGTTGTCGTCCTTGGCCGTGGTCACGATGGTGATGTTCATGCCCTTCAGCTTCTCCACCTTGGCGTAATCGATTTCCGGAAAGATCAACTGGTCGCGCAGGCCCAGCGTGTAGTTGCCGCGCCCGTCAAAACTCTTCGTCGAAACCCCGCGGAAGTCCCTCACCCGCGGCAGCGCCGTCGAAATCAGCCGGTCAAGAAACTCGTAGGCCTTGTCCGAGCGCAGCGTGACCATGGCGCCGATCGACATGCCGGCCCGCACCTTGAAGGCCGCAATCGACTTCTTGGCCTTGGTGGTCACCGGCTTCTGCCCGGCAATCATCGTCAGGTCGGCTACCAGCGGGTCCAGCAGCTTAGTGTTCTGCGTGGCCTCGCCCAAACCCATGTTGATCACGACCTTATCCAGCCTGGGTACCGCCATTGCATTATCAAGCCCCAGCTCTTTTTTGAGAGCCTGCTTGATCTCCTTGTGATACTTCACTTTCAGCCTTGCCGCCATGTTGCTTTGCTCTCTTTCTTCCGGCGCCCGGAGTGGGTCCACGCGGCGACCCGTTTACCGTTGCGGAAGGTTCAAAATCAGCCGCTAGCTTCTAGCTGCTAGCCCCTAGCTCGATCTTTCTTTCGCTTCAGCCTTTGCATCAGCACGAAAAAGCTAGAAGCTAAAAGCTGTCTCTTACTTCTTCGTGGGCAGCTCCTGCCCGCACTTCTTGCAAATGCGAACCCTGGCGTCGCCCTCGACCTTGTAGCTCGCGCGCACCGGCCCGCAGTTGGGGCAGACGAGCGCGACATTGGATACGTCAATGGGCGATTCCTGCTCGGCGATGCCGCCCTTGGTCCGCTGTCCCCGCTTGCTGGAAACCGTTTTCTTGACCACCCGCACATGCTCTACCAGCACCGTGCCCTTGTCGGGGAAGACGCGCAGCACGCGGCCCGTTTTGCCGCGGTCCGCGCCCGTGAGGACTTTGACCGTATCGTTGCGATGAATATTCAAACTCGGCATCTCTTCTCCGAAAAACAGCTACTAGCTTCTAGCTACTAGCTTTCCGTTCTTACTCTTCCAACGCAGCCCAGCTTCCCACAAAATCAGCTAGAAGCTAGTAGCTAGAAGCTGCAACTAAACCACTTCCGGGGCCAGCGAAACGATCTTCAAAAACTTCTTCTCGCGCAGTTCGCGGGCCACAGGCCCGAAGACGCGCGTGCCCACCGGTTCGTGCGCATCGTCGATCACCACGGCCGCGTTTTCATCGAAGCGGATATAGGTTCCGTCGCGCCTGCGATGCTCCTTGCGGGTGCGGACGATGACCGCCTTCACCACCTTGCCCTTCTTCACCGTGCCGTCGGGCGAGGCCTCCTTGACCGCGGCGGTCACAACGTCGCCCAGGCCGGCCTTCTTGCCCAGACCGCCGCCCAGCGGCAAAATCACTTGCAGCTTGCGCGCGCCGGAGTTGTCGGCCACCGCGAGCATGGTTCTCATCTGCACAGCCATGGGTTCTTCTCCTTGCCAGCTTCCAGCTACCAGCTCTTAGCTTCCCAATCTTCCAACGCGTCCCGGCTGGCCCGCAAAACAGTTAGAAGTTAGAGGCTAAAAGCCAGAGGCTCACTAACTCGCTCGCGTTACTCGAGGCCCGGAATCGCCGCGTCCTCAATCTGGCCCAGCGAGGAACGCCGCACGATCTCTTCCAGTGACCACCGCTTCAGCTTGCTCAGCGGCCGGGTCTCGCGGATGCGCACCACATCGCCCAGCCGCGCCGAGCTTTGCTCGTCGTGGGCATAAAACTTCTTGGTGCTGCGCACGATCCGCTTGTACTTGGGATGTGCCTTGCGCATCTCCACCGCGACCACGATGGTCTTCTGCATCTTGGTCGAAACCACCTGCCCAACCTTCTCGTTACGCCGCGAGCCAACTGCCGCCGGCGCCTGCGCCGCATCTAAAGTCGCCTTCATTTAGCGGACTCCCTTCTTGCTCTCCGCGGCCGTTGAAGCGTCAGCGTCGGAATCTTTGGCCGCGCCGCGGATGCCCAACGCGCGCTCGCGGGCCACGGTCTTGATTTGGGCGATCTCCTTGCGCAACTGTTGCAGCTTCCTCACTCCCTCGTTCGGCTGCAGCGAGACCTGAAAGCGAATCCGGAAGAGTTGCTCGGAGGCGGTCTTCTCCTGGTGCGCCAGTTCTTCGTCGCTCAAATTGCGAATCTTCTCGAGTTCCATCGTTTCCTAGCTCCTCTACTTGGCCGCTGCCACGACTGTTTCCGCGCCCGGCCGCTGCACGAACTTGGTCCTCAGCGGCAGCTTGTTCGAGGCCAGGCGCATGGCCTCCAGCGCGGTCGCCTGGTCCACGCCTTCCATCTCGAACAAAATCTTGCCCGGCCGCACCACCGCGACCCAGTGGTCCAGCGCGCCCTTGCCCGAGCCCATGCGGACTTCGGCCGGCTTCTTGGTGATCGGCTTATCCGGGAACAGGCGCAGCCATATCTTGCCGCCGCGCTTGATGAAGCGAGTCATGGCGATACGGCTGGCCTCGATCTGCCGGTCGGTGATGTAACCGCACTCCAGCACCTTCAATCCGTACTCTCCAAAGGACAAAGACGACCCGCGCCAGGCCTTGCCCCTCCTCTTGCCCTTCTGCTGCTTGCGAAACTTCACCTTCTTTGGCATCAACATAGCGAAAACCCTCAAAAACAGCTACTAGCCTTTAGCTTCTAGCTGCTAGCTCCCAAATCATTCACCGCATCCCGACTTCGCAACCAACCAGCTAGAAGCTAACGGCCAAAAGCTGAGAGCTGCACTTAGAACACGCTCGTCCCCACCGGCGGCGCCTGACGGCGCTTCTGCTCGTAGATGTCGCCGCGATAGATCCAGGTCTTCACGCCGATCACGCCGTAGGTCGTATTCGCCTCGGTAAAACCGTAGTCGATATCGGCGCGCAGCGTGTGTAGCGGCAAACGTCCCTGCAAATACCACTCCGAACGGGCGATCTCATTGCCGTTCAACCTTCCGGAGACGCGCACCTTGATCCCCTTGCAGCCGAAGCGCAGCGCCGAGTCCACGCTTTTTCTCATGGCCCGGCGGAAGCTGACCCTCTTCTCCAGTTGCAGTGCGATATTCTCTGAAACCAGCTGTGCGTCCAACTCCGGCTTGTTCACCTCGATGATGTCGATAAAAACATCGCGGCTGGTGCGCTTGCCGAGCTCGATCTTGAGCTTCTCGATCTCCGCGCCCTTGCGGCCGATCACGATGCCCGGCCGTGCGGTGCGGATCAGGAAGCGCAGCTTGTTGCCCGGCCGCTCGATCTCCACCGAGCTGACCCCGGCGGCCTTCAGCTTTTCGCGCAGCTCAGCCTTGAGCTTCACGTCCTCGACCAGGAGCTTGTCATAGTCGCGCTCTGAGAACCAGCGCGAACGCCACGGCTTGTTCACTCCCAGCCGGAATCCGTAAGGATGGACTTTCTGTCCCATGTTCTTCCTCTCAAAACCCCTAGGCCTTCTTGCTGGCCTTCTTCCCCGTTGTTGCTCCAGCAGCCTTCTTGGCCCCCGGCTTCGATTCCTCGACCTTCGCCTTGGTCGCCTTCTTAGCCGCTGCCTTCGGCTCTTCGTTCTTCGTCTTGCTTGCCTTGGCCGCTGCCTTCGGCTCTTCGTTCTTCGCCTTGGTCGCCTTGGCCGCCGCCTTCGGCTCTTCGTTCTTCGTCTTGCTTGCCTTGGCCGCAGCCTTCGGCTCATCGATCTTCGTCTTGGTTGCCTGGGGCGCCGCTTTTGGCTCCTCGATCTTGGTCGCCAGACCCTCGGCTGCCTCGCGCTCGGCCACTGAAAGCACAATATGCGTCAGCCTGCGCTGGTAGCGGTAGGCCCGTCCCATCGGCGCGGGGCGTATGCGTTTCATGCGCGGTCCGTCGTTGGCCAAAGCCAGCTTGACGTAGAGGTTATCCACGTCCAGATCCAGTCCCTGCTCGCCGGAAACATATTTGGCGTTGTCCACCGCCGAGGTCAACAGCTTGTAGATCACCGGGGCGATGCGCTTCTTGGTGAAGGCCGCCGTCTCCAGCGCCTCCTGAACCCCCCGGCCCTTGATCAGGTCGAGCACCAGACGCGCCTTTTGCGGCGATACGCGCTGGAATCTGGCTTCGGCCCGGAATTCCTTTGTCTCGACTGCCATTTGTCTCTTCCTCAATCTCCGCTGACTGCTCTCAGTGAACTGACCACTAATCACTGTCCACTGTTCACTGCTTTTCCTACCGCGGCTTGGCCGCGGTCTCTGCTGCGGCTGCCTTGCTGGCGCCCCCGGTGTGTCCCTTGAAGATGCGCGTGGGCGCGAACTCGCCCAGCTTGTGTCCCACCATGTTCTCGGTCACGTAGACCGGAACGAACTTCTTGCCGTTATGGACCGCGATGGTGTGGCCCACGAACTCGGGAAAGATCGTCGAGCGCCGCGACCAGGTCTTGACCACCTTCTTGTCGTTGGCCTGGTTGAGCACCCCGATCTTCACGGTCAGGTGCGCATCCACGAACGGGCCCTTCTTTGTCGAACGTGCCATAAATCTCAGCTCCTAAGTTTCTAGCTCTTAGCCTCTAGCTTGTTCTTGCCCAAACTAGCCGCCCAGCTATTGCCCTAAACTCTGTTCGCCGCGTTTTTAGCTAAAAGCTAAAAGCTGCTCTTCCTACTTCACCCGGCGGCTGACAATAAACGCATCAGTCCGCTTGTTGTTGCGCGTCTTGTAGCCGCGCGTCGGCTGGCCCCACGGGGTTACCGGATGACGGCCGCCCGAGGTCTTACCCTCGCCGCCGCCGTGCGGGTGGTCCACAGGGTTCATGCTCACGCCACGATTAGTCGGCCTGATGCCCAGCCAGCGGTTGCGTCCCGCCTTGCCGATGGAGACATTCTCGTGGTCCGTGTTGCCCACCTGGCCAATGGTCGCCATGCAATCGGCCAGCACCTTGCGGGTCTCGCCCGAAGGCAGCTTGAGCAGCGCGTATTCGCCCTCTTTGGCCACCAGCTGGGCCTGCGTTCCGGCCGAACGGGCCATCTGCGCGCCCTTGCCCGGCTTCAGTTCGATGGCATGCACCGTGGTGCCGGAGGGAATGTTCTTGAGCGGCAGCGCGTTGCCTACCAGAATGTCGGCTTCCGGACCCGAGGTCACCGTCGCGCCCACCTTCAACCCAACCGGCTGCAGGATGTATCGCTTCTCGCCGTCGGCATAGTGCACCAGCGCGATGCGCGCCGAGCGGTTCGGGTCGTACTCGATGGTCGCCACGCGCCCCGGAACCCCGTACTTCTCGCGCTTGAAGTCGATTAGGCGCAACTGCTGCTTATGGCCGCCTCCGTGATGGCGGATGGTCAGGTCGCCCGTGTTGCGGCGTCCCCCCGTGCGCTGCTTGACCACCAGGAGCGGCTTGTGCGGCTTGTCCGTCGTCAGGTCGTCGTTGACCAGCGAGGTCTGGAAGCGCAGCGTCGACGTTACCGGTCTGTATGTCTTGATTGCCATCGTCTTTGTCCTTCACCAGCTTTTAGCTCTTAGCTTCTAGCTCATCCTGCTCAACAAACTTCTTCACTCAACTTCCCTGCCACCAGCTTCGCTCCCGCACTCCCGAGCAAACAGCGAGAAGCTGCACTTACAGGTTGCTCACGTACTCGGGCAGCTTCTCGCCCGCCTTCAGCCGGACGTATGCCTTCTTCCAGTCCGGACGGAAGCCCGCGTACTTGCCCCGGCGGCGCTCCTTGCCCACAACATTGGCGGTGCGTACCGCGGCCACCTTCACCTTGAAGAGCGACTCGACGGCCCGCTTGACCTCAGTCTTGGTGGCCTCGGGGGCGACATCAAAAACCAGCGTCCTCTCGGTCTCCTTCACGCCCAGCCCCTTTTCAGTAATCAGCGGGCGGCGAATCACGGTATAAAGTGTCGGCATCAGGCGGCCTCCGTCTGCGCGGCGCGCTTGGTCGCCGCGGCGGCCTTGCGCCCGGCGTTGCGTTTTGACGCGTTTTTCTCCAGCATTCCAGTCAACTGCTCGATGGCGGCCGTCGAGAAGATGGCCCGCTCATAGCGCAGCAGATCGTAGGGATGCACCTCGTTGTTGAGCACCAGCTCCACGCCTGTAAGATTGCGCGTCCCCAGCCTCAGCGCATCGGTGAGGGTCTTGAAGTTTTCAACCAGCAGAGCCGTGCGCGTAACGCCCAGCTTGTCCAGAGCCGCGCGGTAGAGCTTGGTCTTCGGTTCCTTGAGCTCCAGTGTATCGACCACCGTCAGCTTGCCGTCGGCCAGCTTGGAAGCCAGGGCCGAGCGCAAGGCGCCCAGCAGCTTCTTGCGCGGAAAGGCGTATTCATAGCTGCGCGGCTGCGGCCCGTGCACCGTGTAACCATGCCGCCAAAGTGGCGAGCGCACCGAACCGATGCGAGCCCGGCCCGTGCCCTTCTGCTTCCACAGCTTCTTGCCCGAACCGGATACTTCGGTGCGGCTCTTGGTGGCGGCCGTGCCCTGGCGCAGCGAGGCGCGGTATTGCTTCACCGCCTCCCACAGCAGCACCTCGTTCACCTGATCCGGTCCGTAGAGCGCATCGGCCAACTCCAGCGTGCCCACCTTGTCACCGTTCAAATTCAATACATCCACGTTTGCCATCGTCTTCTTCTTCCGCCGGGTTGTTCTCCGGCTTCAATCTTTTTGCGCCCGTCATGGCGCGTACGCCTGGACGGCCAGTCCTACTTCCTCTTGGCTTGTGCCCTCTTTGAAGCCTTCAGCGGATCGACCTTGCCGGACCCGGCAAAACCACGGCGCTCGCGCGGCGGATTTTTGGCTTTGGAGATCAGCACATAACTTTCGCGCGATCCGGGCACTGCGCCCTCGACCATCAACAGGTTCTCGTCGAGGTCGATGCCGCGGATGCGCAGATTCCGCACCGTCACCTGCTCCGCGCCCATGTGGCCGGGCATGCGCTGGCCGGGAAACACGCGCGAGGGATAGCTACTGGCGCCGATCGATCCCTGCACCTGAAACATGTGCCCGTGCGACTTCGGTCCGCCGGCAAATCCGTGACGGCGCACCACGCCGGCAAATCCCCGGCCCTTCGAGGTGCCGATCACATCCACAAACCGGGCATCGGAGAAGATATCCACCAGCACCCGGTCGCCGGCCTTGGTGGCCACCACGCCATCGGCATCGACCTCCAGCGCCACTTCGCGGATCACCTTCACCGGCGGCGCTTCAGTCTTGGCGAAGTGCCCGGCCTGCGGCTTGGTTACCCGCTTGGCCTTGACGAACTCCACCAGGCCGATCTGCGCGGCTTCATAACCATCCCCGGCCAGCGTCTTCAACTGCGTAATCACGCAGGGGCCAGCCTGCAGCACCGTGATGGGGTGCACGTCGCCCTTCTCGTCGAAGACCTGCGTCATGCCGATCTTTTTGCCCACAATTCCTGTAACTGCCATCTCTTCCTCACCTCATCATGCGATGTTGAATGCATCGCACTGCCGGCCCCTTCTCGGGGTTTTTACCACTTCGTGTCGTCACCGCCAGGCCTTTGCGCCCGAAGGGCGCGTCCGCCTGAACGGCAAGTTCACTTCGCAAACGCCTTGATCTCCACATCGACTCCCGCCGGCAGGTCGAGCTTCATCAGCGCGTCCACGGTCTGCTGGGTCGGCTCCAGAATGTCGATCAGGCGCTTGTGCGTGCGGATCTCGAACTGTTCACGCGACTTCTTGTCCACGTGGGGCGAGCGCAGCACGCAGTACTTGTTCTTGACCGTTGGCAAGGGAATCGGTCCGGCCACCGTTGCTCCGGTGCGCTTGGCCGTCTCCACAATCTCGCCCGTCGAGGTGTCCAGCACGCGATAGTCGTATGCCTTCAACCGGATGCGTATCCTCTGTCCTACCATTGGCTTCCCTTCAGTGAAGCAGTGAAAGAGTGAACAATCCGTACTTCGACACTTCACTTATTCACTTTTTCACTTCTTCACTCGTTCACTTCTTCACTGACCACTCGTTACTTGATAATCTCCGAGATGGTTCCCGCGCCCACCGTGTGCCCGCCCTCGCGGATGGCGAACCGCAGCCCCTTTTCCAGGGC